>ERZ1643250.462-NODE-462-length-43678-cov-48.962199_pt1 | contig 43678 bp, 37 predicted proteins | sample MGYA00579262_ERZ1643250 | MGnify/ENA primary metagenome ERZ1643250 (study PRJEB29033, sample SAMEA4952265) | chicken gut metagenome | biome: Broiler Chicken; feature: Gastrointestinal Tract; material: Caecum | place: Ireland | collected 2018 | study: Broiler...
GTATGCGGGCAGAAATGGGTTCCCCCTGGAGCGTGTCGCTTTTGCGACACGCTGACCCCGCCGCAGCAGTAAACTGCGGCGGGGCGTTTTATGTTCATTTCAGTTTCAGGGGCGCAATGACCAGACGGTACCACAGGTAGGGGACCATGTTCCAGATCATCCACACTTCCATCAGCAGGTAGTGGGGCAGGTCCCGCAGGCGGAAAGGCCGCTTGCCCAGCCGGCCCTCCCGCAAAATGGCGAAGGCCTCGTGCATCCCGGCGTCCCACGCCTCGCCGAAGCCCTGCCGGTGGAACTTGTAGCATTTGAGCAGATACCCCGCCAGCAGGGGCAGGGCGTTGACCAGCAGCATGAGGGCGGGCTCGTTTTTCAGGGGCAGCAGGATGCTGTTGCGGCCGCTCTGGCGGCTCTTGAAGGCATTGTAGCGCACCGCGCCGGTGCTGGCCCCGCAGATGTGGTAGCAGCGGGCGGCCGGGCACAGCACGCACTTGTAACCGGCGTTGTTGGCCCGCCAGCTCAGGTCCACGTCCTCGAAATAGGCAAAGAAGTTCTCGTCAAACAGGCCGATCTCGTCCAAAATGCGCTTGCGGTAGAGCGCCGCCCCCCCGCACGCCGAGAAGATGCGCTTTTGCTTTGTGTAGCGGCTGGCCCGGCGGCCGTCGCCGGTCTTGCAGGCAAAGCCCATCCAGGTCACATAGTCCCCGGCGTCGTCGGCCAGCTCCCGCTCAAAGTGGCGGATCATCAGGCTCTGCACCGCGAAGATCCGCTCGTCGCGGTCGGCGGCGCGGACCAGCTGCTCCAGCCAGTCCGGCTCGGCGAAGGCGTCGTTGTTGAACAGGACCACGTACTCGCTGTCGGCCAGGGCGATGCCCTGGTTGACCGCGTGGGAAAAGCCGGTGTTCGCGCCGTTTTCGATCAGGGTGAAGTTGGGCCGGCTGCAATAGCTGCGGGCCTGCTCGAGGCTCTCGTCGGTGGAGCCGTTGTCCACCACGATGAGCCGGAAGTCCTGCATGGTCTGGGCATAGACCGACTCGATGGAGTCTTTCAGCCAGCCCTTGCCGTTGATGTTGGGGATGATGATGGTCGCTTTCATAGCTGCTCCTGCCTTTGCTGGTTGTGACACTGGCAGTAGTATACCATATTTCGCCACAAAAAAACAGCCCGGCCAGCGTGTCGCTTTTGCGCCACGCTCCAGGGTGGACTAATTTCTGCCTGCATACGCAGGTCAGAAATTTTACTGGTTGCGGTGCCCTGTTTTTGCCGCGCCCGTCGTAGCGGGCTTGCAAAAAGCAGACCGCGGCCCCTGCTCCGTCTCGGCTGTATCGTCCACAGGACGCGCCGAGACTGTGCAGTCCCCTGGTATCCCCCTTTTAGACAAAATGAAGCGCTGAACCGCGCACTCGGCCTTGCGGCCTCGCACACTCTCAGCGCTCCATTTCCCTGTATGTGTTCCGCCCGTACGCACATGTCGTCCGGGCGGAACATTTTATAATGAGGTCGGTTTGCGGGCTGCAACGTGCGTTTAAGCGGCGAGCGCTTCCTGGATGGAGGCCAGGATGGCGTCCGAGTCCTCGCAGCAGACCAGCACCACCTCGCCGGTGGGGAGGGTGGTGACGGTGGCGGCCTTGGCGATCTCGTACTGGTCGGCCAGGTAGTTCTCCATCGACAGCTGCTGGCTGGTGACGTAGTTTTCCAGCGCGGCCTGGACGTCCTCGGCCTTGCCCTCGGCGGGCTGGACGATGGCCACGCCGTAGCTGCGGACGTTCAGGGTAGACACCGACGCGGCAAACCGCTCATAGTCCCCCTCCTGCAGCCCCAGCATGGGCAGGATGAAGTTGTCGGCCTGGGCCTTGAGGTCCTCCTCCGACAGGTCGGCGACGGGGCCGTCCATGGCGGTGAGGTTGCCCTCCGCGTCCGAAGAGAGGATCAGCATGGCCTCGTTGTACTCGTCGGTGCGGGCGTCGTGGATGATCTGGGCGTAGTCCTTGGGCTCGGCCGCGCCCGAAGCGGCGTCTTTGCTCCCGCAGCCCACCAGGGCGAGCAGGGCCAGGGAGGCGGCGGCAGCGGCGGTCAAAATCTGTTTCATGTTCATGGAAGGGCAGTTCCTTTCTTTTATCATTCCAAAATCAAGATGCGGGCGTCTGCTCACAGGATGGGCCGCGGCGGGCCTTTTTATGCGTCCTGTGCGGCGCCGTCATACTCAATACGAATGGCCCCGCCCCGAAATTGCGACCCCCGCCCAAAAACCCGACGGTATTTCCCGGGGAACGGCAGACCGGGCGGCTTGACAATCCCGCCCGTCTGCTGTATACTAAACATAGAAAGGGTGCTGCCGGACAAACGGTAGTCCCCTTGGCTCTGTTACAGAAGTAACCGCACAAGTTGGGAGCTGGGGCGGTTACTTCTTTTTATTGTTTACGGTTCCTCTCGGCTTCAATTAGTCGGAGGACTACGTCAATAATAGCGACGATTAAGATACCTGTCTGGATCAGATCAGAGTATGTAACCATTGCCGGGCCTCTTGCGCTTAGCCGCTTTTTGCGGCGCGCCACGGCGGGCGCTTGCAAAAACCGGAGCGCTGCGCCACTCACAGCTCCCTGTTTCTGCCGCTGGCAGCGGTCGCTGTTCGTGCCCCCTTTCCCATACGGTCAGGGGAGCAAAGAAGCGCCCCTGACCGCACAAAGTCGGGCCAGAGGGGCATACCGCTTGCCGTTTATCGACAACACCCAACCAAATCATATCATATCCGCCTGTAAATGACAAGGCCCCTGTCCAAACGGACGGGGGCTTTTGCTGACTCCAAACCAACAAGAAACACCCCATCCGGGCAGGGAGGGGGTGGTAAAACCGAGGGATAAGGAGGGCCGTAAGGCGCGCGGCGTTACAGCTGCAGCGAGTCCAGCGGGCCGTGGTCCACCGGGGTGGACAGGATGATCTGGGTGCAGGTGCTGCCCAGCTTCTGGAACTGTAAAATCAGCTGTTCCAGCTGCATCATGCTGCCGCAGCTGACCTTGATCAGGAAGGTGTACTCACCGGTGACGTGGTAGCACTGCAGCACCTCTTTGCTGTTCTGCAAAAGGTTCAAAAGGCCCTCCCGCTCGGAGGGGGCCACCGACAGGCTGATGAGGGCGTCCACATACAGGCGGTTGGCCGGCCGCTTGAGGACGACGGTGTACCCGCCGATGATGCCGTCGGCCTCCAGCTTGTGGATGCGGCTGGAAACGGCGGGGCTGGTCAGCGAGACGTGCTCGGCGATCTCCTTGACGGGCATCCGCGCGTTGTGGGCCAGCAGGGAAAGGATCTTTCGGTCCAAATCATCCATAGTAGGGTTACCTCCAATGCTCTATTTCTGGTGAAATAGATAAAATTTTCTGTAAATAAAGTTTTCAGTTGTAAAAAATCACAAAAGCAGCCTAAAAGGCGCAAGCGACTTGTTCTGAAATTAATTATATAAAGTTTTGCCTCAAATGTAAAGTGAAATAATAAGGCATTTGAAAAATTTACAATTTGACAATAAATCAAAATTGGGTATAATACAAATCACAGAGCGCCGCCGCACAAGGCTGCGGAGCGCCGTTAAAGTTGAGATTTACTGCTTTATATACTTTCCCACCCCTCTATACACAAAAACCCGCTGCCAGGCGGGTTTTTGTGTTTTCGGAAGGCGGGTTGCGGTGCCCTGTATTTTCTGCGCGCCAAGTGTGGCGCTTGAAAATAGCAGACCGCGGCCCCAGCGCCGCCTCCCTGCCTCGTCCGCAGGACGCGGTCGGCGGCCCTGCCCGCTGCCAGGCGGGTTTTTGTGTTTTCGGTAGACGGGTTGCGGTGCCTTGCTTTTGCTTCGGGCGTCGCCGCGCCCTTGCAAAAGACAGACCGCGGCCCCAGCGCCGCCTCCCTGAGAGTTTGGAGACAGCAAAAGCCCCCGTCCGTTCGGACAGGGGCCTTGTCATTTACAGGCGGATATGATATGATTTGGTTGGGTGTTGTCGATAAACGGCAAGCGGTTGCCCCCTCTGGCCCGACTTTGTGCGGTCAGGGGCGCTTCTTTGCTCCCCCGACCGTCAGGAAAGGGGGGCTGACCATGGTTACATATTCCGATTTGATTCAAACCGGCATTTTAATCATCGGCCTGATTGACTTGGTCCTCCGGCTCATGGAAGCTGACAGGAACCACAGGCAATAAAAAAGAAGTAACCGCCCAAGTTTCCCCAAACGCGCGGTTACTTCTGTAACAGGGCCAGGGGGACTACCGTTTGTCCGGCAGCACCCTTTCTATGTTTAGTATACAGCAGGCGGGCGGGATTGTCAAGCCGCCCGCCGGACGTTCCAAACCTTCAAAATCCCTCGGTTTTACCACCCCCTCCCTGCCCGGGCGGGGGTGTTTTTTGGGCCCGTCGGGCTGCACTCAGAGCATATAGGGCTCGAAGAGGTGCAGCTCCTCCCGCTTGGCGATGGCTTCCAGGTAGAGGCCGTCGGGGCGGTACTCCTCGGCCTGGACGCTGCCGCGGTCCCGCAGGGGGGCCGCCAGGCCCAGGGCGTCGTAGGGCAGCAGCACCTTGATGGGGCGCACACGGTCGGCCAGCAGCTGGTCCAGGCGGGCCAGCAGGCGGTCCAGGCCCAGGCCCGTCCGGGCGCTGGTGAGCAGGACGGCCGGGTCGAAGGCGGCCGCGCCGGGCTTGTCGCACTTGTTGTAGACGGTGATGCGGGGGATGCCGGCGCAGTCCAGGCCGTCCAGCACCTGGGCGGTGACTGCGAGCTGCTCTTCCCGCTGGGGGTCGGAGGCGTCCGCCACCTGGACGATGACGTCCGACCAGGCGGCCTCCTCGAGGGTGCTCTTGAAGGCTTCCACCAGGTTGTGGGGCAGCCGGGAGACAAAGCCGACCGTGTCCACCAGCAGCACCGCCATCCCGCTGGGCAGCACCAGCTTGCGGCTGGTGGGGTCCAGGGTGGCAAACAGCATATCCGCCTCGGCCACACTGGGGCCGCACAGGGCGTTCATCAGGCTGGACTTGCCCACGTTGGTGTAGCCCACCAGGCTGACCACCGGCATCCCGGTCTTGGCCCGGGCGCGGCGGCTCTCGCCCCGGCGCTTTTCCATCTCGGCCAGCCGGGCGGCCAGGGTGTCGATGCGGGCGTGGATGTGGCGGCGGTCCAGTTCCAGCTTGGTCTCGCCTGCGCCACGGCGCGCGCCGGCCCCGCCGCCCCCGCCGCCGCCCTGGCGGCTCAGGCTTTCGCCCATGCCCTGCAGGCGGGGCAGACGGTACTTCAGCAGGGCCAGCTCGGTCTGCAGTTTGCCCTCGTTGGTCACGGCCCGGCTGCGGAAGATCTCCAAGATCAGCATGGTGCGGTCGATGACCTCGATGCCCACCGCCGACGAGATGTTCCGCAGCTGGCTGCCGGTCAGCTCCCCGTCAAAGACGGCGCACTGGGCCCCCAGCTGCTCGGCGGCGAGGCGGGCTTCCTCCAGCTTGCCGCTGCCCAGGACGGTGCCGGTCTCGGGGGTGGAGCGCTTTTGCACCACCTCGCCCACCGCCTGCATATGGTTGGCTTCGCACAGGGCGGCCAGCTCTTTCAGGCTGCGCTCGCAGTCAAAGGCCCCCTGGTCCAGCGCCAGCAGCAGGGTGGAGGTGGGGGGCGTTTCCACCAAAATATCGTATAATTCGCTCAAAGTGTGTCCTTTCTTGCCTGCCAGGCGTCCCGCGTCAAAAGATAGGTATGGCAGGGCACCGGCGTGCCGTCAAATTTGTGGTAGATGTCGTCGTGGTGGTAGGCAAAGCCCGCCTTCTGCATCACCCGGCCGCTGGCGGGGTTTTCCACCGCGTGGCAGCAGGCCAGCCATGTGCTGTCCGTCCGGGTGAACCAGTAGTCCACCACGGCGTTCAGCGCCTCGGTCATCAAGCCCTTGCCCCACCAGGCGCGGCCGATGCAGTAGCCCGGCTCCCACACGCCCTGCGAGATGTCAAAACCGCGGGCCTGCCAGCCGGCAGCGGCTTCGGGGTCGCCGGCGGTGTCGTCGTAAAAGCTCATCGAGCCGAACACCTCGCCGGTGGCCTTGTCCACCATGCACCACTGGTAGTAGTCGGGGTTTTGGTACAGCTCGTCCCAGGCTGTCAGCAGGGCGAAGGTCTCGGCTTCGTCCTTGTGGGGCTCCCACCGCAGAAAGCGGGTGACGGCGGGGTCATTGGCCCAGTTGCGGTACATGGCCGGAGCGTCCGCCGGGGTAAGGCGGCGGAGAAGCAGCCGGGGCGTTTCGATGTCGTGTGTGCCAGCATGGCGCATGGTGCATTCCTCCCTCTCATGGTGTGGAGACAAATATAGCATATATGCGCCTTTTATGCAAGAGCCGCTTGACATTCGCCCCGAAACCGCTAAACTGGTAGAACAGAGTAAAAAGGGAAGGGAAGCATCACTATGCGAAACGCGCGCGACATTCTTGCACAGCGGGTCCTGCTGTTCGACGGCGGGATGGGCACCTATTATAAAGGCCGGCCGGGCCTGGAATGTGAACAGGCCAACCTCGCCGACCCCGCAGGGGTCTTGGCCGTCCATCGGGAATACCTCGAGGCCGGGGCTGAGGCGATCAAGACCAACACCTTCGGCCTGCCCCGGATGGCGGCGGGGGGCGCCGAAGGCTGGCGGCAGCTGGCCCGGGAGGGCTGGCGTCTGGCCTGCGAGGCGGCAGGGGAGAACGCCGCCGTCTTTGCCGACCTGGGCCCCGCCCCGGACACGGAGGCCGGCCCCGCCGGAGCCAGCTACCGGGCGGCGGCAGAACTGTTCCTCGAGCTGGGGGCGGTCAACTTCCTGTTCGAGACGCTGAGCACCGACGCCGGCGTGGCCGAGACAGCCGCCTACATCAAGAGCCGCCGGCCCGAAGCGTTTGTTCTGGTGTCCTTCGCCTCCCTGCCCGACGGCTATACCCGGGAGGGGGTCTCGGTGCGGGCGCTGGCCGCCCGGATGGCCGCCTGCGGCGCGGTGGATGCGGTGGGCCTCAACTGCCTGCTGGCCCCCAATGCCATGCGGTCGGTGATGCCGGCGCTGGCGGGGTGCGGGCTGCCGGCGGCCGCCATGCCCAACGGCGGCTACCCGCTGGTGGCCCGGGACCATGTGGTCTACCAGGGCCGGCCCGACTATTTTGCCCAGGAGATGTGCCGCATCCGGCAGCAGGGCGTGGTCATCCTGGGCGGGTGCTGCGGCACCACCCCGGCCCACATCCGGGCCATGCGCCAGCTGCTGGAACGCACCCCCATGCCCATTGCGCCTGCGGCCCCTGCGCCCGCGCCCGCCGTGCCCGAAACGCCTGCCCCCGTGCTGGACGACCCCTTCCTGCGCAAGCTGGCGGAGGGGAAAAAGGTCATCGCGGTGGAGCTGGACAGCCCCAGGGACGCCGATCTGTCCGGCTACATGGCTGGGGCCCGGCGGCTGCAGCTGGCCGGCGCGGACGCCGTGACCATCGCGGACTGCCCCATCGCCCGGGCGCGGGTGGACTCGTCCCTGACGGCCTGCAAGCTGCGGCGGGAGCTGGGGCTGGTCGCCATGCCCCACATGACCTGCCGGGACCGCAACCTGAACGCCACCAAAGCCCTGCTGCTGGGCCTGTACGCTGAAGGGGTGCGGGAAGTGCTGGCCATCACCGGCGACCCCATCCCCACCGCCGAGCGGGACGAGGTGAAAAACGTCTATCAGTTCAACTCCCGCAAGCTGGCGGGGTACATCCACGCCCTGGCGGCCCCCGGCGGGGCCCTGCCCGGCATGACGGTGTTCGGCGCGCTGAACCTGAACGCCCGCAACTTTGACGTCGAGCTGCGCCGCGCCCGCGAAAAGACCGAAAACGGGATGGCCGGCTTTTTGACCCAGCCCATCCTCTCCCGGCAGGCGCTGGCAAACCTGGCCGCCGCCCGCAGCGCCCTGCCCGGCGCCAAACTGCTGGCGGGCATCCTGCCGGTGGTCAGCCACCGCAACGCCCTCTTTATGGAAAACGAGGTCAACGGCATCCACATCGACGAGGACATCATCCGGCGCTACGAGGGGGCCGGCCGGGCCGAGGGGGAGGCGCTGGGGCTGGAAATCTCCCTGGCTGCGGCCAAAGCCGCCGCGCCCCATGCCGACGGCTTTTACCTGATGACCCCCTTTAACCGGGTGGAGCTGATGGAACGGCTGATCGCCGCCCTGCGGCGGGAGCTGGCGCTGTGACCGCCCTGTAAAACAAGACCCGCCGCGCCCGGAAAAGGGAGCGGCGGGTTTGTTCGTTCAGTTCGGTTTGAGCAGGTCGGGCAGCTGGGGGTCGCGCTGGAGCAGGGCAAACAGGCGGCGGACCGGCCCCTCCGGCCGGTTGCGCCCGGCCTCCCAGGCCTCCACCGTTTTGGGGGAGACGCCCAGAAAACCCGCGAACACCACCTGGGTCATCCCAAGGCCGGTGCGCAGCTGCTTGATCTCGTCGGGCCGGTAGTCCCGCACCGGCTCAAAAACAGGGGTGATGCGCAGGGCGCGCCTGCCCTCGGCGTGGGCCAGCGCCTCGCCCAGGCCCTCCATGATCCCTTCGTATACGCTCATCGTGCTCCCTCCTGTCCAAGCGCCTTTTCAATGGCGTCGATCATCCAATTCATACCGCCGGCCTCCTCATCCGCACTTTGATTATACCCTATTTAATAGGGTATGTCAAGAGGGTTGGACTTGACAAGTATGTGCTGACTAACTATAATGGAACCATCCCGGAGCGCCTGCACGCGGGCCGCTCCCTGCCGGCGGAAGGCGGGGGCGGCCCTCTGGCGGGCGGACGCAGGGCGCGGCGCCGGGGACGCCGGCCCACAGAATGGAATAGAGTGGGGAGGAGGGGCCAAACAACGGAACAAGCGAGGTTTTGACAATGACAACACAGATCGTCTGGGGGCTGCTGCTCCCGTTTTTGGGCACGGTGCTGGGCGCCGGGTGCGTGTTCTTTCTGCGGCGTCAGCTGCGCCGCAGCGTGCAGCGGGTGCTGGCCGGCTTTGCCGCCGGGGTTATGGTGGCGGCGTCGGTGTGGAGCCTGCTGATCCCCGCCCTGGAGCAGGCCGGGGCCGCCGGGATGGGGGCGTGGGCCTTTGTGCCGGCGGCGGGCGGGTTCTGGGCGGGGGTGCTGTTCCTGCTTTTGCTGGACCACCTGATCCCCCACCTGCACCAGAACGCACGCCGGCCCGAGGGGCCGCCCGCGCGGCTGTCCCGCATCACCATGATGCTGCTGGCCGTCACCCTCCACAACATCCCCGAGGGGATGGCGGTGGGGGTGGTCTACGCCGGGATGCTCACCGGCGGGGCCGGCATCTCGGCGGCGGGGGCGCTGGCCCTGTCGCTGGGCATCGCCATCCAGAACTTCCCCGAGGGGGCCATCGTCTCCCTGCCCCTGCGGGCGGAGGGGGCGTCCCGGCGGCGCGCCTTTGCCGGCGGGGCGGCCTCGGGGGTGGTGGAGCCGCTGGCGGCCCTGTTTACCCTGCTGGCGGCCGAGCTGGTGGTGCCGGCGCTGCCCTGGCTGCTGGCCTTTGCCGCCGGGGCCATGCTGTACGTGGTGGTGGAAGAGCTGATCCCCGAGATGGCTGAGGGCGAGCACTCGGACGCGGGGCCCCTGGCCTTTGCCCTGGGCTTTACCCTGATGATGGTTTTGGATGTGGCGCTGGGCTGACCCGCGCAGAACAGGAGGGAACAATGTACAAGACGACGGCAAAGATCGACGGCATGGCCTGCAGCATGTGCGAGGCCCATGTCAACGACACGGTCCGGCGGGCCTTCCGGGTGAAGAAGGTGACCTCCTCCCACAAAAAGGGGGAGTGCGTCATCCTCGCGGAGGAGCCGCTGGGCCAGGCGGAGCTGGCCGCCGCCCTGGACCCCACCGGGTACCGGGTGCTCTCGGCCGAGAGCGAGCCGTACCGGAAGAAGGGCCTGTTCGGATTTTGAACGCGCAGGCCGTGCAAACGAAAAAGGCCGCCCCCGGTGGGGCGGCTTTTTGCGTTTGGGGTCAGGCGGTGCGGCCGGTGAGGGCGCCCAGCAGGGCGAAGAGGGCGAACACGCCCAGGTCCACCGCCACGATGGTGGAGCCCACCGGGGTGCCGGCCAGGATGGAGATCAGGATGCCGGCGGCGGCCCCCGTCACCGAGACGGCGGCGGAGCACAGGGTGACGGCCCGGAAGCTCTTGAACAGCCGCATGGCCGACAGCGCCGGGAACACGATGAGGGCCGAGATGAGCAGCGAGCCCACCAGGTTCATGGCCAGGACGATGATGACCGCGATGACCACCGCGATCAGCAGGCTGTAGCGCCCGGAGGGCAGGCCGGTGGCGGTGGCAAAGGCCTCGTCGAAGGTGACGGCGAAGATGCGGTTGTAGAACACAACGAACAGCGCGATGACCGCCGCCGACAGCACCACGCACAGCCAGACCTCCGCCTGGGTGAGGGTGAGGATGGAGGTGGAGCCGAACAGGGTGCTGCACACGTCCCCGGACAGGTTGGTGCTGGTGGAAAACAGGTGCATCAGCAGGTAGCCCACCGCCAGGGTGCCCACCGAGAGCACCGCGATGGCCGCGTCGCCCTGCAGGCGGGCCCGCTGGCCCCCCCGCAGCAGCAGGATGGCCGCCGCCACCGTGACCGGCAGCACCAGCAGCATCTCGTCGGTGAGCTGGAGCACCGAGGCGATGGCCAGCGCCCCGAAGGCCACGTGGGACAGGCCGTCGCCAATGAAGGAGAACCGCTTGAGCACCAGCGTGACCCCGAACAGGGAGGCGCACAGGGCGATGAGCACCCCCACCACCAGCGCGTAGCGCACAAAGGGGAAAGCGAAGTAGTATTGCAAGGTCTCGAGGGCTGTCACGGGTGGTCACCGCCTTTCCGGGAGTCGTCGTGGAGGGCGCGGGGGGCGAACATCTGCCCCACCGGGCTGTCGAGGTAGGCCGCCGCCGTGCCGAAGAACAGCCGCTGGCCCTCCCCGATGTGGAGGATATGGCTGGCGTACCGCACCGCGGCGGCGATGTCGTGGCTGATCATGATGACGGTGATGCCGTCGGCGCGGTTGAGCCCGGCCACCAGGTCGTAAAGCTCGGCGGTGGCTTTGGGGTCCAGGCCGGCCACCGGCTCGTCCAAAAGCAGCAGCTTGCGGGTGGCGCACAGGGCCCGCGCCAGCAGCACGCGCTGCTGCTGGCCCCCGGACAGCTCCCGGTAGCACCGGCGGGCCAGGGGGGCGATGCCCAGCCGCTCCATGTTGCGGGCGGCCAGGGCTTTCTCCTCGCGGGAGTAGAAGGGGCGCAGCCCGCACCGGGCCAGGCACCCCGACAGCACCACCTCCTGCACGCTGGCGGGGAAGTCCCGCTGCAGGGGGGTCTGCTGGGGCAGGTAGCCCACTTCGTTGGGGCGCAGGCCGTCCCCCCGCCGGATGTGCCCCGCCAGGGGGGCCCGCAGGCCCAGCAGGGTCTTCATCAGGGTGGACTTGCCCGAGCCGTTCTCGCCCACGATGCACAGGTAGTCCCCCTGCTCCACCGTGAAGGAGAGGTGTTCGGCCACCGGGGTGTTCTCGTACCCCAGGGTCAGGTCTTGACAGGTGATCAGGGCCATGGGATGCCTCCTCAAGCCAGCGCTTGCTTCAACACGTCCAGGTTGGACGCCATGATGGAAAGATAGGTCGCGCCGGCGCGCACGTCCTCGCTGCTGACCCCCTGCATCGAGTCCAGGGTCAGCACCGCCGCGCCGTTGCCGGCGTTCTGGGCGATGGTCTGGGCCACACGGTGGTCCGAGTGGTCGATGGCCAGCACCGCGGGCAGGTCCAGCTCCTGCACCTTGCCCGCCAGAAAGGCCACCGTCTCGAAGCTGGCCTCGGTCTCGGCCGAGCAGCCGGGGAAGGCCGCGTAGTAGTCCAGGCCGTAGTCCTCCACCAGGTACCGGAAGGGGAAGCGGTCCCCAAACAGCAGGGTGCGGACCGGCGCGGCGTCCACCGCCGCCTGGTATTCGGCGTCGAGGGCGGCCAGCTGCCGGCCGTAGGCGGCGGCGTTGGCGGCAAAGTCCTCCGCGTGGGCGGGGTCCATCCGGCCCATCGCATCCGCGATGGCATCGGTGAGCAGCTGCGCGTTGCGCAAAGAGAGCCAGATGTGCTCGTCGTATTCGGCTTCGGCGTGGGCGTGGCCGTCGTGGTCCTCATGGGCGGCCTGCATGCCCTCGGTCAGCTCTTCCAGCCGGGCGGCGCCGCCCAGCACGTCCAGCAGGCTGAGCACCTCCATGTCCTGGTTGACGGCCTCCTGCAGGGCGTCGTCCACCCAGCTGTCCGACGTGCCGCCCACGTACAGGAACAGATCGCAGGAGGACACCAGCAGCATATCGGCGGCGGTGGGCTGGTAGCTGTGCATATCCACCCCGGTGTCCTGCAGCCAGACCAGCTCGATGCCGGGCGTCTGGCCCAGCACCTGCCGGGCCCAGTCGTAAAGGGGGAAGGTGGTGGCCACCACCCGCAGTTCCGCTTCGCCCCCCGTGCCGGGGGCCGAGGCCGCGCCGGCGTCCTCCGGGCGGGGGTGGGACGGGCTGCACCCGGCCAGCAGGGCCAGGGCCGCGAAGGCCGCCGCCAGGGCGGCCAGGATGCGTTTGCAATGGTTCATAGTACCTCCGTGCGGGGGCATCCCCCGCGCAAAATGAGCGGCAGGCCGCCCTTTGCGAGCCGCCCGCCGCGAAATTGCAACTTGACTGCAAATTATTATACACACCGGGCGGGGGGTTGTCAATACCCGGGCGCGCCTGTGCACCCCTCTCAGTCTCGCCGCCCTGCGGGCGTCTCGCCAGCTCCCCCGAAGGGGGAGCCAAGCGTACCGCCGTCAAACCCGGCAAACGAGTGGTAAGGCAAAGCCGCAGAGAAGTGCGCCTTACCACAACCTGGCCGACACCCACGGGCGTGCTCTTGGCTCCCCCTGTGGGGGAGCTGTCAGCGAAGCTGACTGAGAGGGCAACCGGCAGGCGCAGCGTAATAAGGAGCATATCCGCACCCCGCAACGTTCCCAACGAAATCACGATTGATACATACACAACGAAAACAACGAAACGCCTTTTTTCCGGGCGTTTCGTTTTTTTCGTGGGTTTCGTTGCTTTCGTGATTCCGTTGGGGGGCCGTGAAATCGTGATTTCGTTGAAATCGTTGGTTTCGTGGTTTTCGTAGGGTATCGTGAAATCGTGATTTCGTTGAAATCGTTGCTTTCGTGGTTTTCGGGGGGTACCGTGAAACCGTTGAAATCGTTGATTCCGTTGGGTCCGTTGGTTTGGCGGCCGCTTTGTGTGACCGGCTCACCCTGGCGGTTGACAGGGGGAGGGCGGTGTGCTATGATAAGTCTATACTAACCACCCCGGCGGCCCCCGCGGCCCTGCCGGCACTGCGACAGGAGGATGTCTCTATGGACCCGAAGGTTTACAAGCTGCTCAACGACCAGATCAACAAGGAGTTCTACTCGGCGTATCTCTATCTGGAGATCGCCAACTATTACGACGCCAGGGGCCTGGACGGCTTTGCCAACTGGTACGAAATCCAGGCCAGGGAAGAGCAGGACCACGCCATGCTCTTTTACCGCTACCTGCACAACAACAGCCAGCCGGTGGTGCTGGAGGGCATCGCCAGGCCCGAGACCCACTTCACCGACCTGACCGGCCCCCTCAAGGCCGCCCTGGGGCACGAGCAGTACGTCACCGGCCTCATCAACGCCATTTACGCCGCGGCGGTGGAGGCCAGGGACTACCGCACCGTCCAGTTCCTGGACTGGTTCATCAAGGAGCAGGGCGAGGAGGAGAAGAACTCCGCCGACCAGATCACCAAGATGGAGCTGTACGGCGGCGACGCCCGCAGCCTGTATATGCTGAACAGCGAGCTGCTGGCCCGCACCTACACCGCCCCGTCCCTGACGTTGGAGTAAGGCGCGCCCGAAGGGCGCGCATACACAATCGGAGCGCAGGGCGGATGGCGCCCGGAAAAAGCGATGCGCAATACATCTGACGCGCAGTAAAGAGCTTTTTCAGCCAGACGCCCGGAGCGACCTTCCGCTTTTGGGTCCAGGGCTCCGCCCTGGTCGTTGCGGGAGGGTAGGGAGTCCAGAGGGCAGTCGCGCCGAGCGCATCCAGTGGATGAAGCAGCGAAGGCGCGGCTGGCGCTGCGCTCCGGTTTTTGCAAGCGCCCGCCGCGGCGCGCCGCAAAAAGCGGCTAAGCGCGAGAGGACAAAGGGGGAATCGAAACTCCTCTTGTGCTTAGCCCATTTTCCCGGCGCAGGCCAAAGCCTGCTTGGGAAAACGGGAGCACTGCGCCAGAAACAAGCCGGCTGTTTCTGCCACTGGCAGCGCCGGCTTGTTTCTGCCCTCCCTCCCCCTCTGGCCCAGCGGAGCGACAGACGGTAAAAGGACGGAATAACGGCAAACGAAACCAACGGTTTCAACGATTTCAACGGTTTCACGGTACCCCCCGAAAAGCACGAAATCAACGAAATCAACGAAATCACGATTTCACGGCCCCCCAACGGAATCACGAAAGCAACGAAACCCACGAAAACAACGAAATGCCTCTTTTGCGGGCATTTCGTTTTTTTCGTTGTGTATGGAGAAACCGTGATTTCGTTGCAACCGTTGGCGCTCGACAAAAAGCGCGCCGCGTTGTATACTGGTAAGGAAAAGAACGGCCCGCCCCGCGCGGGCAGAAAGTGTGACGCCCTATGCCGGAAGCCAAAAACCCCCAGCAAGCCCAGTTCGACAAAATGACCAGGACTCCCATCCCGCGGCTGGTGATGGGGCTGGCGGTGCCCTTTATGGCGCAGTTTTTGGCCGAGCTGGACCGGATGGACGCCGCCGAAGGCTAAAAAGATTGAGCTAAGCGCGGCGGTTTTGTGCACACTGCTGAAACGCTGCCCATACGCTTGTGAAAAAACACGATGGGTGGTATAATTCTGGTATACATGGGGATGCCGCGCCCTGCGCAAACGGGGCGCGTTTGGATAAGAACCGATATGGAGGGACAAAACATGAAAACAGTCGAGCAGACCTTGATCGAGGCCGGCCGCGCCTACACCATCGCGGCGGCCAGCGGCAACGTCATCGGCTACGTCGGGGACGACGGGGCCGGCGGCGCGCAGCTGCGCCTTGGCAAGTACGAGCACAAGCCCGAGCAGGAGTGGCTCTTCGACCGTGTGGGGGAGAACAGCTACCGCATCCACTGCCGGGCCAACGGCAAAGTGGTGGACCTGGCCATGGCGGGCACCGCCAACGGCACCTGGCTGCAGCTGTGGGACGACGTGCTGGGCGGCAGCCAGATGTGGACCCTGGTGCCGGTGAACGACGGCACTGTCCGCATCACCAGCCCGTGGGCCAGCGGCCGCTGCGTGGACACGGTGGGCATCGGCAGCGCCCCGGGCGCCATCCTGCAGATTTGGCAGGAGAGCCCCGGCGCCGACCAGCTGTGGACCATCCGCCCCGTGAAGGACCGCAAGCCCGCCGAACCGGAGGCCCCCGCCGAGACCGCGGCTGAAACCGCCGCCCCGGAGGCCCCGGCCGAAGCCGCGGCCCCTGCCGAGACCGCCGCCCCCGCTGAGACCGTCGCCCCGGCCGAGACCGAGGCCGCCGAGCAGCCCGCCCCGGCCCCGGAGACCGCCGAAACCCCGGCGGAGGCCCCGGCGGCCCCTGCCCAGCAGCCTGCCGAAGCCGCCCCGGCCGAAGCCGCCCCCGCTGTGGCAGAGGCCCCCGCGCCGGAGGCCCCCAAAAAGCGCGGCCGCCCCAAGAAGGCCGCCGCCCCGGAAGCCGCCGCCCCGGTCCCCGAAGCCGAGGCCAAGCCCAAGCGCCGCACCTGCCGCACCCGGAAGGCGGAGGCCCCCGCCGAGACCCCGGCCGAACCGGCCGCCCCCAAAAAGCGGGCCACCCGCGCCAAGAAGGCCGCGCCCGCCGCCGAGGCACCTGCCGCCGCGCCCGCCGAGGCCCAGACCGAGGCCCCCGCGCCCAAAAAGCGCGCCCCCCGCGCCAAGAAGTGAGCGCCCCCAAACCCAACAGAACCCACGAAAACAACGAAATGCCTCTTTTGCGGGCATTTCGTTTTTTTCGTTGTGTATGTATAAATCGTGATTTCGTTGGGAACGTTGCGGGGCGCGGATATGCTCCTTATGACGCTGCGCCTGGCGGTTGCCCTCTCCGTCACAGTCCGCTTGCGCGTCCTGTGCCACCTCCCCCACAGGGGGAGGCAAGAGCACGCCCGTGGGTGTCGGCCAGGTTGTGGTAAGGCGCACTTCTCTGCGGCTTTGCCTTACCACTCGTTTGCCGGGTTTGACGGCGGTACACTTGGCTCCCCCTGTGGGGGAGCTGTCAGCGAAGCTGACTGAGAGGGCAACCGGCAGGCGCAGCGTAAACGGAGAGGGCAACCGCCCGGCGAGACTGAGAGGGGAGCTGCCCACAAACTCCCCCTTGTAGAACCCGCCGAAATGTGGTAAACTATAACTAACCGGCAGGGAGCGGCCCACGCCGCGCCGCACGGATAGATCATCAGGAGGTAATGAACATGAATTATCTGGAAATCGAACAGGTCATCGGGCGCGAAATATTGGACTCCCGGGGCAACCCCACCGTCGAGGCGGAGGTCACCCTGGCCGACGGCACCGTGGCCCGGGGCTGCGCCCCCAGCGGCGCGTCCACCGGCGAGTTTGAGGCCCTGGAGCTGCGGGACGGCGACAAGAGCCGCTACCTGGGCAAGGGCGTCACCAAGGCGGTGGCAAACATCAACACCACCATCGCGGACGCCATCGTCGGGATGGATGCGTCCGACATCTACGCCGTGGACGCCGCCATGCTGGCCGCCGACGGCACCGAGGACAAGTCCAACCTGGGCGCCAACGCCATTTTGGCGGTGTCCATCGCGGTCTGCCGCGCCGCCGCCGCTTCTCTCGGAATGCCCTTGTACCGCTTTTTGGGCGGCGTCAACGGCAACCGCCTGCCCGTCCCCATGATGAACATCCTGAACGGCGGCGCCCACGCCACCAACACCGTGGACACCCAGGAGTTCATGATCATGCCGGTGGGCGCGCCCAGCTTCCGGGAGGCGCTGCGGATGTGCGCCGAGGTGTTCCACGCGCTGCAGGCTATCCTCAAGGGCCGGGGCCTGGCCACCTCGGTGGGGGATGAGGGCGGCTTTGCCCCCAACCTGTCCAGCGACGAGGAGACCATCGACACCATCCTGGCCGCCATCGAGAAGGCCGGCTACCAGCCCGGCGCCGACTTCATGATCGCCCTGGACGCCGCCTCCTCCGAGTGGAAGGACCCCGCCAAGGGCAAGGGCCACTACAAGCTGCCCAAGGCCGGCACCGAGTACACCTCCCGCGAGCTGATCGCCCACTGGAAGAGCCTGGTGGACAAGTACCCCATCATCTCCATCGAGGACGGCCTGGACGAAGAGGACTGGGAGGGCTGGCAGGAGCTGACCCGCGAGCTGGGCGGCCGGGTCCAGCTGGTGGGCGACGACCTGTTCGTCACCAACACCCGCCGCCTGGCCAAGGGCATCGGCCTGGGCTGCGGCAACGCCATCCTCATCAAGCTCAACCAGATCGGCTCGGTCTCCGAGACGCTGGAGGCCATCAAGATGGCCCACAAGGCCGGCTACGCCGCCGTCACCTCTCACCGCTCGGGCGAGACCGAGGACACCACCATCGCCGACCTGGCCGTGGCGCTGAACACCTGCCAGATCAAGACCGGCGCACCCAGCCGCACCGAGCGTGTGGCCAAGTACAACCAGCTCCTGCGCATCGAGGAGGAGCTGGGCGCTTCGGCGGTCTACCCCGGCATGGGCGCCTTCCAGGTCAAGCGCTGAGCCAGCCCCGTTTGTTCTGACCTGACGCAAAAAAAGCCTGCCGCAGTGTTTTGCTGCGGCGGGCTTTTTGGTTTGCGCTAAACGTTAGCGGTTCACTTTTTTGTCGGCGGCCAGGTAGGGGTCCATGCTGCTGCGGCCGGCCGACCGGCGGTTTTGCAGGCTGGCGGCGATGAACGCCTTGAACAGCGGGTGGGCCCGGTTGGGGCGGCTCTTGAACTCGGGGTGGAACTGCGCCCCCAGGTGGAAGGCCCGGCCGGGCAGCTCCACCGTCTCCACCAGGCGGCCGTCGGGGCTGGTGCCCGAGATCACCAGGCCCGCGGCCTCCATCTCGGCGCGGAACTCGTTGTTGAACTCGTAGCGGTGGCGGTGGCGCTCCCAGATCAGGTCCTCGCCATAGCAGGCGGCCATCTTGGTGCCGGGCGCCACCTTGCAGGGGTACTTGCCCAGGCGCATGGTGCCGCCCTTGGGGATGTTGCCCTGCTGGTCGGCCATCAGGGCGATGACGTTGTGGGCCCCCTCGGGGGTGAACTCGCTGGAGTTGGCGTCGGCGTAGCCCAGCACCCCCCGGGCAAACTCGATCACCATGATCTGCATCCCCAGGCAGATGCCAAAGTAGGGCACCTCGTGCTCCCGGGCCCAGCGGGCGGCGGCCACCATCCCCTCGATGCCGCGGTCGCCAAAGCCGCCGGGCACGATGATGCCGTCCACATCGCAGAAGGCGGCGGCGCAGTCGGCGCCGGTGCGCAGCTCCTCGCTGTCCACCCACTTGATCTCCACCTGGCTGTCGTTTTCAAAGCCGGCGTGGTACAGGCTTTCCATCACCGACAGGTAGGCGTCGTGCAGCTTGACGTACTTGCCCACCAGGGCGATGGTGCAGGTGCGGGACCGGGACGCGATGCGGGCCACCACGTCCTTCCACTCGGTCAGGTCGGCGGCGGGCACGTCCAGGCTGAGCTTTTCCACCACCACGTCGTCCAGCCCGTTGGAGTGCAGCATCAGGGGGCACTGGTACAGGCTGGGCATGGTCAGGTTCTCGATGACGCATTCGGGCTTGACGTTGCAGAAGGTGCTGATCTTGCGGCGGATGTCGCTGCCCACGCTGCCGTCGGCCCGCAGGATGATGATGTCGGGGCTGATGCCCATGCCCTGCAGCTCCTTGACCGAGTGCTGGGCGGGCTTCGACTTGTACTCGTTGGAGCCGGAGATGTAGGGCACCAGCACCACGTGGATGTAGCAGCAATTCTCGTGGCCCTGCTCGATGCCCACCTGGCGGATGGCCTCCAGGAAGGGCTGGCTCTCGATGTCGCCGGTGGTGCCGCCGATCTCGGTGATGACCACGTCGGCCTCGGTGGAGGCGGCCAGGTTATAGATGTAGCTCTTGATCTCGTTGGTGATGTGGGGGATGATCTGGACGGTCTGGCCCAGATACGCGCCCTGGCGCTCCTTGTTCAGGACGTTCCAGTAGACCTTGCCGGTGGTCAGGTTGGAGTACTTGTTCAGGTTCTCGTCGATGAAGCGCTCATAGTGGCCCAGGTCCAGGTCGGTCTCGGTGCCGTCGTCGGTGACGAACACCTCGCCGTGCTGCAGGGGGCTCATGGTGCCGGGGTCCACGTTGACATAGGGGTCCAGCTTCTGGCTGGCTACCTTGAGGCCGCGGCATTTGAGCAGCCGCCCCAAGCTGGCCGCGGTGATCCCCTTGCCCAGGCCAGAGACCACGCCGCCGGTCACAAAGATGTATTTCGTCGCCATAGTTTCCTCCATCTGCCCCGCTTGTCCGCCGGGGCCGTTGCAAAACATACAGAAGGCGCGCGGTGACCCCCGCACGCCTTCCGTCAAGAATCATACAGCTTCTATTATACACCATCCACGGCGTCCGGGTCAAGGGAGTCCAGCACATCCTGGGCCACCTGGGCCCGGCTGCGGCGGGTGTCCATGGCGGTTTTTTCCAGGTAGCGGTGGGCCTCGGCCTCGGTCATGCCCCGGTGCTGCACCAGCAGGCACTTGGCCCGGCCGGTCAGCCGCAGCTCGGCCATCTTCTGCTGCAGGCGGTCGTTTTCGGCCCGCAGGCGCTGCAGCCGGTGGTTGCTGGCGGCCGCCATGTGCACCGCCTGCAAAAACAGCGCCGCCGAAAAGGGCTTGGGCACCACCAGCACCCCCTCGCCGTTCATGGGGGCCAGCAGCTCGTCGCTGGCGGCGGCCTTGGCCAGCAGCATCACCCCGGCGTCGGTCTGCCGCGCGGCGTCGGCGCACAGCTCGTGGCCAAACTCGTCGGGCAGCGGCGCATTGACCAGGATCAGCTCAAAGCTCTCGGCCAGCATCCGGCGGCGGGCCTCGGTGCCGCTGGGCACGATCACCGGCCGCCGGTACCCCAGCTCGGCCAGCCGTGCGGCCAGGTATTCGTTGGCGGCGGCCCCCGCGCTGACGATCATGGCGCGTGCCATGGTACCCCTCCTTTCTCACATGCGCCCGGCCGGCCGGTCAGATGGCGCAGAAATAGCGCTCCCGCTCAAACTCGGCGGGGTCGGCGGCGGTGCGCAGCTCGGCGCAGCGGCGCAGCTGCTGCTGGTAGTAGCGCTGGGCCAGCCCCTCGGGCAGGTATTTGGCCAGGAAGGGGCTGGCCTGGGCCACCTCCACCGCCTCTTCCAGGGTGGCGGGCAGCATCTCCAGGCCCAGGGCCCCGGCGGCCTGGGGGTCCAGCTCGAACAGGTTGCGGTTGACGGGGGCGCACAGCTGCATCCGGTGCTCCAGGCCGTCCAGCCCGGCCGCCAGGATCAGCCCGATGGCAAGGTAGGGGTTGCAGGCGGGGTCGGGGCTGCGCAGCTCCATGCGGCAGTTGTCCCCCTCCACGGCGGGGATGCGCACCAGCTGGCTGCGGTTCTGGCGGCTCCAGCTGACAAAGCGGGGGGCCTCGTCGCAGCCAAAGCGCAGGTAGCTGTTGGGCAGGGGGTTGGTGAAGGCGGTCAGCTCCCGGCTGTGGGCCAGCACACCGGCCATAAAGCTGCCGGCGGGGCTGTCGGGGGCGATGTCGCCCTCAAAGAGGTTGTGCCGGTCCCGGTAGAGGGACAGGTTGACGTGCAGGCCGCTGCCGGCCTGGCCGGCCAGGGGCTTGGGCATAAAGCTGGCGTGCAGGCCGCTGCGCCCCGCCACCGCCCGGGCGATCTGCTTGAACATCATGACGTTGTCGGCCGTCTTGAGGGGGCTGGCGTGGTGGAAGTCGATCTCGTTCTGGCCGTGGCCGCTCTCGTGGTGGCTGTGCTGGGGGGCCAGGCCCATCTGCTCCATGGTCAGGCAGATGTCCCGGCGCAGGTTTTCGGCGGCGTCCAGGGGGTACACGTCCAGGTAGCCGCCCTGGTCCAGGGGCACCCGGGTGGGGCGGCCCCGCTCGTCGGTCTCAAAGAGATAGAACTCGCACTCGGCGCCCACGTTGCAGACAAGGCCCATCTGGCGGAAACGGCGGGCGATCTGCCGCAGAAATCCCCGGCAGTTGCCCCCAAAGGGCCGGCCCCCGGGCTGCTCGATGTCGCAGAAGAACTGCATCACCCGGCCCTCGGCGGGGCGCCAGGGCAGGATGGTCAGGGTGGACAGGTCGGGCCGCAGGACCAGGTCGCTTTCTTCCACCTGCATAAAACCCGGCACGGCGCTGCCGTCGAAGCAGACCCCGTCCTCCAGGGCCTTGGGCAGGTCGCCGGCCAGCACGGCGATGTTTTTCTGGGCGCCAAAAATATCGGTAAAGGCAAACCGGACGAACTTGACGTTGTTGTCCTCCACAAAGTCGAGCACGTCCTGCTGGGTGGCGTAGTTCATAGGCAGGTCCTCCCATCCAAAAAGGCCCGGGGCCCGCGCTTGCGCAGCAGGTCCGGGCCGGTGGCTGATGCCCTCTCAGTCTCGCTTTGCCCGCCAGCGGACTGTGACGGAGAGGGGCTTATTTTTCTACATAGTACAGCATCTTGCTGTAGCTGGGCAGGGGCCAGTAGGCGTCGCCGCAGACGGTCTCGGCGTCGTCGGCGGCCGAGCGCAGGGCGTCCATCAGGGGCAGCACCTTGTCGTGGAAGGCGTTGGCCTTGGCGGTCATGTCGGACAGGGTCTGGGCGGTGCGCTCGGCGGCGGCCAGGTGCTCGATGGTGTCGGACATCTTGTCGGCGTCGCGGGACAGCTTTTCCAGGATGGCGGTCTCAGCATGGGTGCTCAGGCTCTCGCTGACGGCGCGCTTGGCGGTGATGGTGCGGGCCAGGTCGCCCATATAGCTGTTGATGGCGGGCAGCAGCTGCTTGCGGGTCATTTCCAGCATGGTCAGCGCCTCGATGTTGATGATCTTGGCGTAGTGCTCCATCTCCACCTCGTACCGGCTGAACATCTCGGTCCGGGTCATGACGCCGAACTCCTCCATCAGCTGGATGTTCTTGGGCGCGATGAGGGCGGGCAGGGCGGCGGGGGTGTACTTCTTGTTGGGCAGGCCGCGGCGCTCGGCCTCGATCTCCCACTCGGCGGAATAGCCGTCGCCGTTGAAGATGACCCGGCGGTGGTCGCGGATGGTCCGCTTGACCAGCGCGATGACCGAGTTGGGGAAGTCCTCGGAGGCTTCCAGCTCGTCGGCGTAGCCTTTCAGCTCCTTGGCGACGGCGGTGTTCAGGATGGTGTTGGCGTCGCTCAGGTTCTCATGGCTGCCGGGCATACGGAACTCGAACTTGTTGCCGGTGAAGGCGAAGGGGGAGGTGCGGTTGCGGTCGGTGGTGTCCTTGCTGAACTTGGGCAGCACGTCCACGCCCAGGTCCATCTTCATCTTGACGGGGCCGGCGTAGGGCGAGTCGGAGGCGATGGCGTCGATGACGGCCTCCAGCTCCTCGCCCACAAAGATGGAGATGATGGCCGGGGGCGCCTCGTTGGCGCCCAGGCGGTGGTCGTTGCCGGGGGTGGCCACCGAGGTGCGCAGCAGGTCGGCGTACTCATCCACCGCCTTGATGACGGCGGCCAGGAACACCAGGAACTGCAGGTTCTCCATGGGGGTGTCGCCGGGGTCGAGCAGGTTCTCATGGCCGGCGCTGATGGACCAGTTGTTGTGCTTGCCGCTGCCGTTGACGCCTTCAAAGGGCTTTTCGTGCAGCAGGCAGACCAGGCCGTACTTGGGGGCGATCTTCTGCATCATCTCCATGGTCAGCAGGTTGTGGTCGATGGCCACGTTGGAGGTGTCGAAGATGGGGGCCAGCTCATGCTGGCAGGGGGCCACCTCGTTGTGCTTGGTCTTGGCGGGGACGCCCAGCTTCCACAGCACTTCGTCCAGCTCTTTCATGAAGGCGGACACCTGGGGCCGGATGGTGCCGAAGTAGTGCTCTTCCAGCTCCTGGCCCTTGGCGGCCGGCGCGCCGAACAGGGTGCGGCCGGTGAGGATCAGGTCCTGCCGGGCCTCGTAGTCCTCCTTGCGCACCAGGAAATACTCCTGCTCGGGGCCCACGGTGGTGGTCACATGGGCGGTCTCCTTGCCAAACAGCTTGAGGATGCGCTGCGCCTGGACGGACAGGGCCTTCATCGAGCGCAGCAGGGGGGTCTTTTTGTCCAGGGCCTCGCCGGTGTAGCTGACGAAGGCGGTGGGGATGCACAGCACGTCGTCCTTGACAAAGGCGTAGCTGGTGGGGTCCCAGGCGGTGTAGCCCCGGGCCTCGCAGGTGGCCCGCAGGCCGCCGGAGGGGAAGGAGGATGCGTCCGGCTCGCCCCGGACCAGCTCTTTGCCGCTGAACTCCATGATCGCGGTGCCGTCGCCCACCGGGCTGACAAAGCCGTCGTGCTTTTCGCTGGTGATGCCGGTCAGCGGCTGGAACCAGTGGGTGTAGTGGGTCGCGCCCAGCTCCATGGCCCAGCGCTTCATGACGCTGGCCACCACGTTGGCCACCTCGATGTCCAGGGGGGCGCCCTTGTGCAGGGTGTCCTTCAGGCTCTTATAGGTGGCGCTGGGCAGGCGCTCCTTCATCACGTGCTCGTTGAAGACCTTGCTGCCGTAGATTTCCATTACGTTGGCTGCCATAAATCCTACTCCTTACTCACAATCAGCCCTGGGTGCGCCGGCGCTTGCAGGCCCACCGGGGGGTACGGGTGTCGAACACACACAAAAGGCGCTGCGAGTCGGAGGTGACTCACAGCGCCGTTGCTGCCGATAGTTGCATTATACCGGCCCGGGGCCAAAAACGCAATAGACAAATTTACGATTTTGCCGGGGGCCGGGCCCGCAAATTTCGGCCAAAGGGCCCGAATTCCACCGGGAAACCGCGCCCCGGCGCAGATAAGTATGACTTCTGCGGCCAAAATCCCGGCGCGGAGGTCACTTCCGGCGCCGCCTTGGCCGGGCGCAGGCGCTGTAAAAGCCGAAGGCCGTGCCGCACACGCCCCCCACGATGTGCATAAAGTTGGCCACATTGTCCTGCACAAAGAGGATGGCGTAGACCTGGTCCCCCAGGTAGAGGGCGGCCACCAGCAGCATGGTGACGGGGATGCCCCCGCTGCCCCCCGACAGGGAGGACAGCATGATGAGCATGAACACGATGCCCGAGGCCCCCAGCAGGGCCACCCCGGGAAAGAGCAGGCACTGCAGCACCCCCGAGACCAGCGCCGTCAGGATGATGGCTTTGAGCAGGGGGATGCTGCCGTATTTTTCCTCCATGGGCGGGCCGACGACCAGGAACAGCAGCATATTGTTCAAAAAGTGGTCCAGGTCGGCGTGGCCCAGCACATGGCCGAACAGCCGGATGTAGAACAGCGGGTCTTTCAGGGAGGAACGGTAGACGCAGAACAGGTGGCTGGTGGTCCAGCCGGCGGTGGCGCCGTCCAGCGCCAGCACCCCGAGGGACAGCAGGAAAAAGGTCAGCACCACCGGGGCGTTGTACTGGAAGCTGAAGTGGAATCGTGCGCGTTTCGTAGCGGCCAGCTCCTTTCGGGCGGGGAAGATGGGTGGGGGACATGGGTATTGTAGCACACTTTGCGGGGGCTTTCCAGCGGCAGAGGGCAAAAAGCGCGCCCCGCCCGGACGCAAAGCGCGTGCAGGCGGGGCAGGGGGCGGTCAGCGGGTCTTTTCCCAGTAGGCGCCCATGCTCTGGCCGGGCTGGCCGGTCACCTCGCAGGCCAGGTAGCCCGCCAGGGCGGGGGTGGAGGGGGCCCAGGCCCGGGCGGCCTCCACGGTGGGGTATTCGATCTCGGCGTACCAGAACGCGCCGGGCTGGCCCGCGTCCACATGGTTGACCTCCAGCTGGCAGCCGTCGGGCAGCAGGTAGGTGCGGCGGACTTTTTCGATCAGGGGCTTGGCGATGATCTTGGCGGCCAGGCCGTCGAAGAGGGCCTGGTCGATGGGGCGCTCGATCTCCTCCCGGGCCAGCCCCCCGGCGGACTTGAAGCAGAGCACCCAGGCGGTGGGGCCGCCGGTTTTGGCCTCCTCCCGGATGCGGACGGTGGGCCGCACGCTGATGTAGCCCTGCCGCATGGTGTGTTCCTCCACCAGAGGCAGCCCCTTGGGCCAGTCCTCCACAAGCCATTTGCGCTCGATCTCCATAAGCAAAAACCTCCTTGATGCGTTTACTTCTTGTTAGTGTCTGCCGCGCCGTCCTTGATATACACGCTGGTGGACGGGAAAGCGAAGTCCAGCCCGTCGGCCCGGACGATGTCCATCAGGTCAAGGTTCAGATCGTTGCGCATCCGGTAGAAAGAGGAGGCGTCGGCGGTGCGCACATAGGCCGACACAAGCAGGTCGATGCTGGACGCCCCGAAGCCGCTCACCTCCACGATGACCGAGTCCTCATAGGTGTAGGGGCTGGCGGCCAGCATGGCCCGCAGGTCCTCCATCAGCTTTTCCAGCTGGGCGCGGGTGGCGCTGTACTCCACCCCCAGTGTGAACCGGTAGAGCCGCTTGGTGCGCTGGGTGCCGTTGTTGATGGTGGCGGAACAGACGTCACTGTTGGTCAGGATGTAGAGGGAGTTGTCCAGCGCGCGGATCCGGGTGGAACGGAAGGTAATGTCCTCCACGCTGCCCTCCACGTCGCCCACGACCACCCAGTCCCCGATCTGGAAGGGCCGCTCGACCAGGATCATCATCCCGGCAAAGAGGTTGCTGGCGGTGTCCTGGGCGGCCAGGGAGATGGTCAGGCCGACCAGGCCCGCGCTGGTCAAAATGCCGGTGATGGGCAGGCCCAGCTCCTGAGCCGCCATCAGCCCGCCCAAAATGACCACCAGCACTTTGTACACCTTGACCAAAATGCTGCGCAGGGTCTTGTTGGTGCGCACTTCCTCCCGCGTCCCCGCAAGGAGCAGCTCGGTCAGCGCCGAAGCGCCGTACAGCCCCCAGCTCAGCAGCAGGATGGCCCCGAACCGGAACAGTTTGAGCAGGAAGGGCCGCACCGCCGCGGCCGTCCAGGGCAGGGAGGCCAGGGCCAGGTACAGGCCGGTCAGGGCGGCTAGATGGGCGGCCGGCCGGGCAAAGCTGCCGATCAGGATGCCCGCCCCGCGGGAAGGCAAATGGAACTTTGACAGGTGGGGGAACAGCCACTTCTGCAGCCAGCGCCGCAGCAAAAGCCCCGCCGCCAGCAAAAGCGCCGCGCAGGCGCACCGGGCCGCGAAGGCGGGGTAGCCTTCCAGCAAAAGTCCCCCGAGGGTGAACTGCAGATTTTGGATCGCAAACAGCATGACGGTTCTCCTTTGTTCGTGTAAACTCGATTTATTGTATCACAGAACCGCCCCGCTGGCAATGCGCGGAGCGAAGTGGATAAGCCGGGGCCGAAATGGGTTTCCCCTAAAGTCCCTCGAAAAAAGTGTGACTTCTATTTTCCCTCTTGCTTTTTGGCGGGGATATGCTATACTGTCTGTAAGAAAGTTCGTTTCAGGGCGGGGTGAAATTCCCCACCGGCGGTACAGCCCGCGACCACCCGCAAGGGTGCTGACTCGGTGAAACTCCGGGGCCGACAGTAAAGTCTGGATGGAAGAGACGACGGACAGAGTTATTGTATCGTTGCGCCCTGTTGTACCGCGGAAAGTGTCCGCGGCGGCAGGGCGTTTTTCTGTTTGTCTCCTGGTGAAAAGAGCTTTCCACACATTTTAACACAGGGCGAAGCCCCGGGAGGTAATGACTATGCAAGCAAACAGTGAAGCCCGACCCGTCCGCACCGGCGGACACGACCGCAACCAGGTCCGCAAGCTGACCGTCACCGCCATGCTGTCGGCGGTGGCCTTCGTGCTGATGTTCCTGGATTTCCCCATCCCCATGCTGATGCCGTCTTTTGTCAAGATGGATTTTTCCGACCTGCCCGAGCTGCTGGGCGCGTTCGCGCTGGGGCCGGCGTATGGCGTTTTGATCAGCCTCATCAAGAACCTGATCCACCTGCTGCTGGCCGGTTCCACCAATGGCGCGGGCGAGCTGTGCAATTTCCTGCTGGGCGCGGTGTTCGCCTGGGTGGCAGGCTTTGTCTACCAGCGCAATAAGAGCCGCCGCACCGCCGTGCTGGGCGCGGTGCTGGGCGCGGTGGCCATGGCCATCATCAGCGTGCCCCTGAACTACTTCCTGACCTACCCGGCCTATGTGGTCATCTACGGGATGCCGCTGGACACCATCATCGGGATGTACCAGGCCATCCTGCCCTCGGCGGGCAGCCTGCTGGAATGCCTGGTCATCTTCAATATGCCCTGGACCCTGGCCAAGGGCCTGCTGGACGCGGCGCTGTGTATGCTGATCTACAAGCCCCTGTCCCCCATCCTGCACGGCCGGCGGTGACGGGCACATCGTAAAACGACCGCATAACCGAAAACGAGCCGCCTTCCGGCATGGAGGGCGGCTCATTGTTTATTCAGCGTTTATTCAGCTTTGGCGCGCTGCCGGGCCACCCAGTCCCGCACGGCGGCACCGGTCTCGTCCGGGGTCAGGCGGGCGGTGTCCAGGACGTCCACATTGCCCTTTTGGGCAAACCAGGCCCGCTTGAGGGGCAGCAGGGCGGTGAGGGAATGCTCGAAAAAGCCCCGGTCCCGTGCGGCGTCCCCCTCTTTGCGGCGGCGCAGCACCGGGTCCGGCGCGTCCAGAAAGAGGATGCGCCGGGGCATGCACTGCCGCAGGGCGGCCAGCTCGGGGGCCAGCAGCTCCTCCACCGGCCAGTCCCGGCCGATGGTGCGGGGGTAGTGGAGGGTATAAAACTCGATCTCCTCCGCGCCAAAATCCAGGACGGTGCAGGGGTACGCCTGGGCGGCCTGCCAGCGGCGGACCTCCTGCCCGATCCACAGGCGCTGGATGGCCAGGTAGTCGGGCAGGCGGGTCTTGTCCAGGCCCCGCCGGCGCACCTCGGCCAGGACGGCGGTGTTGTCCTCCAGGCAGACGTGGAGGGCCGGGTCATGGGCGGCCAGCCAGCGGGCGGCGCTGGTCTTGCCCACCGCCATGCTGCCCTGCAGGGCCAGCACCAGCGGCCGGGCGCAGGGGGTCAGCCCCGGCTCGCAAACCATTTGATCTCATCCTTGCCGGCAAAGGCCGCTCCGGCAAAGCCGGCGGCTTCGAGGCCGGCCAGCTGCTTGCCCAGCTTTTTGCCCTGAGCCAGGACGGTGACGGCGTAGTCGGCCCGCAGAGCTTCGGCCCTGGCCAGCACGGCGGGGAAGTCGGCCCCGGCGGGGTAGAGCAGGGCCACTTTGGGCTTGGCCCCGGGAATCTGATAGCCCTGTTCCAGCAGGATGCCGCAGACCCGCTCGAACCCGATGGAAAAGCCTACGGCCGGCACCTGCTGCCCCAGGAACTTGCCCACCATGTTGTCGTAGCGGCCGCCGCCGGCCACCGCGCCGGCAAACTGGGGGCAGACCACCTCGAACACCATGCCGGTGTAGTACCCCTGCCCGCGGACCAGGCTGGGGCAGTAGGCGACCTTATACTTGCCCCCGGCCAGCCGGCCGGCGGCCTCCAGAACGTATTTCAAATCGCCGGCGATGGCGGGGTCAGAGCAGCGGGCGGCCACCGCCTCGAGGGTGACGTCCCCCTCGGCCAGGAAGGCGGCCAGGGCGTCCACCGCGGCGGGGGGCATCTGCTTTTCGGTCAGCTCGGCCCGCACCCCTTCGGGGCCCACCTTGTCCATCTTGTCAAAGGTGATGCAGACCGAATCCAGGGTGTCGGGGGCAAAGCCCATGCTCTCCAGCATCCCCCGCAGGATGCGCCGGTCGTTGATGTTGACGGTGAACCCGTCAAACCCGATCTTGAGCAGGGCCCGGGCGGTGACGTCGATCAGCTCCACCTCGGCGTTGGGGCTCTCGTCCCCCAGGATGTCGATGTCGCACTGGACAAACTCGCGCAGGCGGCCCTTCTGGGGGCGCTCGGCCCGGAACACGCGGTCGGTCTGGATGACCTTGAAGGGGGTGGGCAGGGCGCTGCGGTTGGCGGCGTAGTAGCGGGACAGGGGCAAAGTCAGGTCGTAGCGCAGGCCCATATCGGCCAGCTGGCCCTCCGGGCCGGCGGCCAGGGCGGCGGCGAGCTTGTCGCCCCGCTTGAGCACCTTAAAGATCAGGTTCAGGTTTTCGCCGCCCTCGGACTTGTCCAGGTTCTCCAGGTCCTCCAGCAGGGGGGTGGAGATCCGCTCAAAGCCGGCGGCGCGGTACACCTCCAGGATCTGGCCCTGGATGTAGTCCCGCAGGGTCTGTTCGGCGGGCAGAAGGTCCCGCATCCCTTTCAACGGTTGAATCTTCATAACGATGGTTCCCTCTCTCTATCTGTGGATATCGGTGGCGTGTGTCCTTCATTATATAAAAGAAAGGGCGGGCTTGTCAACCGGGCGGCAGCCGAAACGCCGTGTTTCAGGGCCGGCAAAACGCGGCATACTAAAGGGTATACGAAAGGCAGAGCAAAGGAGGCGCATCCATGGAGAAAAACGCTGCCGCCCGGCCCCGGGCCATCCTGGCCGCAGGGGCGGGCATCCAGCTGCTGACGGGGCTGCCGGCGGCCTGGGGGGTGCTCCAGCAGCCGGTGCGGGAGGCCTACGCCCTGGGGGAGATGGGGGCCACCGCGGCGTTCAGCGTCCTGATCGCCGCCTACGGCGCCGGGTGCGTGGCGGGGGGCTTTTTGCAGGACCGGCGCGGCCCCCGGTGCGCGGCCCTGTGGGGCGCGGCGCTGCTGGAGGCCGGGCTGTGGGGGGCCGTGCTGCTGCCGCAGCGGGCGGGCTGGGCGCTGGCGCTGGCCTTCAGCCTGCCGGCGGGGCTGGGGACGGCTTTCCTCTACCCGGCCATCCAGTCCTGCGCACAGAAGTGGTACCAGGACCGCAAGGGCTTTGCCACCGGGGTGATCGGGGCGGCGGCGGGGCTGTCGGGGGCGTTCCTGGCCCTGTTCGTCCGCACCCTGGCCCCGCTGTGGGGGGTCCGGGGGGTGTTCGGGGCGCTGGGCGGCCTCAGCGGGCCGGTCTGCCTGGCGGGGGCGGCCCTTTTGCAGGACCCGCCCGCCTCCGCCCGGCCCGCCCCCGGGGCCGGCGGCGGGCCCGATTATCCCCCCGCCCGGATGCTGCGCACCCGGCAGTACTGGCTGTGCGCCGGGGCGGTCTGCCTGTCCACCCCGGCGGTGCTGCTGTTCAGCCCCATCATCCTGCAGCTGGGGGCCCAGCGGGGCCTGTCCGAAGGGCAGGCGGTGTGGGCGGTGGTGCTGGGCAGCGCGGGCAGCACCGCGGGCCGGCTGCTGATGCCCCTGCTCAGCGACAGGCTGGGCCGCCGCCCCACCGACCTGCTGCTGTTCGCGGCGTCGGCGGGGCTGTCGGCGGGGTTCGCCTTTGCCCGGGGCTGGGCGGTGGCGTGGGTGTACGCGGGGCTGACCTTCTGCTATTCGGGGCTGTCGGCGGTGCTGCCGGCCTTTTCCACCGACCTGTTCGGCCTGCCCCACGCAGGGGTGAACTACGGCTTTTTGGCCCTGGGGCAGAGCGCGGGCAGCCTGCTGTTCCCCCTGGCGGCGGGGGCCCTGGGGCTGGAGGCGGGGCGCCACTGGGTGGCGCTGGGGGCCGCGGCGGCGGGCTTCGGCTGCATCTGGTTTGTAAAGCCGGCGGACCCAAAGACCCCCGAAATGCAAAAAGAACCCTAAAAGCTACAAAAAAGAATCAAACCTGCGCAGCACCTTGACAAGCGGATAACGATCCGGTACACTGGATATAAGTACGCCCGGCCGACGGGCGTCGCTGCACCAGGTAACCAGGTAACGAAGAAAGGAAGAAACATCATGAGAAAACGCATTGCAGCGCTCGCGCTGGCAGCCGTCATGGCCTTTGGCCTGACCGCCTGCGGCGGGGGCAGCTCCTCTTCCACCGCGGCCCCGGCTTCCTCCGGGGAGGCGGGCGGCGTGTCGGGCGAGTTCACCGGCACCGCCACCGGCATGGGTGAAGTCACCGTCACCGTCACCCTGACCGACGGCGTCATCACGGCCTGCAAGGTCGTGGGCGACAGCGAGACCGAGGGCATCGGCTCGGTGGTGGTCGAGAGCGCCCCGGACGAGATCGTCTCGGGCAACAAGGGCGCCATCGACGTGGTGTCGGGCGCGACCATCACCTCCGAGGCTATCAACGAGGCCCTGGCTGCCGCGCTGGCAGCCGCCGGTCTGGACGCGGCCGACTTCACCGGCAATGAGGACGCTTCCGCCGCTGAGGACCGCGTGATCGACACCGACATCGTCATCGTGGGCGCGGGCGGCGCAGGCATGACCGCCGCCATTGCCGCTGCCAACGAAGGCCGGGATGTGGTGATCGTTGAGAGCCAGGCCATGGTGGGCGGCAACTCGGTCCGCGCCACCGGCGGCATGAACGCCGCCAAGACCCCGGCCCAGGACGAGAACGAGTTCAACGAGGCCGCCGGCGTCGAAAAGACCTTGGAGACCGCCGCCTCCGAGTGGGCCGACAACGAGGCCATCACCGCCCTGGCCAACACCGTGGCCGAGCAGTGGGCAGCATACCAGGCGAACCCCGAGGGCTACTTTGACTCGGTCGAGCTGATGGAACTGGACACCCTGATCGGCGGCCACGGCATCAATGACCCCGCTCTGGTGGAGGCTCTCTGCTCCAACTCGGCCGACGCCATCGACTGGCTGGCGGAGCAGGGCATCGAGCTGACCAGCGTTTCCAGCTTTGGCGGCGCTTCGGTCAAGCGCATCCACCGCCCTGTGGACAGCGAAGGCAAGACCATTTCCGTGGGCAGCTACATGATCCCTCTGCTCCAGTCCAAGTGCGAGGAGCTGGGCGTTGAGATCCTGCTCAACACCACCGCCAACAAGATCCTGACCGACGCCGACGGCGCAGCCGTGGGCATCGAGGCCACCGACAAGAACGGCGCAGCCGTCACCGTCAACGCCAAGGCCGTCATTCTGGCCACCGGCGGCTTCGGCGCCAACCTCGACATGGTCGTGGAGTATAAGCCCGACCTGGCAGGCTTCATGACCACCAATGCGCCTGGCGCGCAGGGCCAGGGCATCGACATGGCCGTGGCCATCGGCGCGGGCACCGTGGACATGGACCAGATCCAGATCCACCCCACCGTTGAAGCCAACACCGCAGCCCTGATCACTGAGGGCCTGCGCGGCGACGGCGCTATCCTGGTCAATGCCGAGGGCAACCGCTTCACCGACGAAGTGGGCACCCGCGACGTCGTGTCGGCTGCCGAGATCGCACAGACCGGCAGCTACAGCTGGCTGGTCATCGACCAGGCCATGGTGGACGCTTCCAGCGTCATCCAGGGCTACATCAAGAATGGCTATACCGTCAGCGGCGAGACCTACGAGGAGCTGGCCGAGGCGATGGGCGTCGATGCCGCAGCCTTTGCAGCAACGATGGAAAAGTGGAACGCGGCTGTTGCCGCCGGTGTGGACGAGGAGTTCGGCCGCACCAGCTTTGCCAATCCGCTGGACACCGCTCCCTACTACGCCATCAAGGTCACGGCCGGCATCCATCACACCATGGGCGGCCTGACCATCAACCCCCAGACCCAGGTCCTGGCCGGCGACGGCACTGTGATCGACGGCCTGTACGCAGCCGGCGAAGTGACCGGTGGCGTCCACGGCGGCAACCGTCTGGGCGGCAATGCTGTGGCTGACTTCACTGTCTTTGGCCGCATTGCGGGCGAGCAGGCAGCCGCTTACGCTGCATGACCCAACAGCCCAAACCGCGCCGCTGGCTGGTGAACCTCGTGTTTGCCGCAGTGGTGCTGCTGGTAGCCGGCGGGCTGTGGCTGGCTTTTGGCCGGCCGGACAGTCCGGCGGCGTATGCCAAGGCCGATTTTGGGATGGGCGTGGTCGAATGGCTCCCTCTGGACACCGACTATGACTACTATTACGAGGTGGGCGGCTACATCGTCCACCTGCAGGTCAAGGACGGGGCCGTCGCCTTTCTGGACAGCCAGTGCCCGGACCACGTCTGCGAGGACTTTGGCTGGCTGAGCCAGCCGGGCCAGTGGGCCTGCTGCGTGCCGGCGGGGGTCTTTGTCACCATCGAAGAAACAAGATCATGACCCGGGGGCTGCCGTACCTAGTGTGCGGCAGCTCTTTTTTGCGTGGCAGCCTGCACTTTCAGAGATTGCAGTGAAATGGTGAAAATGGGATGAAAAATTTGGCATGTAAAAGCGTGTCTTTTTAAAAATTTTATGAAAGAAAAATATTTCTTCTTGTCACTGACGCCACGTGTGTTATAATAAGGGAGCAATCTCCCGCAGACAAGGGGGCAGCATACCCTTTGGCGGGCGACAGACAGCAAATCAGGAGGAAAGATAACCATGACCTGGAAGAAAAAGAAGGGCGGGCCGGCCGGCCAGGAGCCCCAGGCAGAGGCTGGGGCAGCGGCAGGTGCCGGCCTGGCCAGCCTGTCCAAGTACAAAAAGTATCTCAAGTGGGCTGTCCCGCTTGTTGTTGTGGTGGTGATCGTCGCGGCGGTGGCCATCTATCAGTCGAATAAGACCCAGACCGCGGAGGTGGCCCCCGAATATACCCAGGCATCGGTCACGCGGCGCACCATCTCCCAGACTTTGAGCACCACCGGCACCCTGCAGGCGGCCAACAGCTACACCGTCCGCACCCTGGTGGAAGGCGAGATCCTCTCGGCCGACTTTGAGGAAGGGGACGAGGTGTCTGCGGGCCAGCAGCTGTATCAGATCGAGAACAGCGACGCTTCCACCAGCGTGGAGCAGGCCCAGATCAACCTGGACCAGGCCCAGCGCAACTACGACACCATCGCCGACTACCGCTACGTCCGCTCGCCGGTGGCGGGCACCGTCTACACCCTCAGCGTCAAGGTGGGGGACGAGGTCACCTCCGGCCAGGAGGTGGCCGTGGTGCAGGACGCCAGCCAGATGGTCCTGCAGCTGACCTTCCCCTCGGCGGACGCCGCCACCTTCCAGGTGGGGCAGAGCGCCCAGATCACCCTGGACGGCACCTTTGAGGTGCTGAACGGCACCATCACCGAGGTGTCGGGCAGCGACGTGCTCAGCTCGGGCAACGTGCTGGTGCGCAACGTGACCATCACCACCCCCAACGCCGGCACCCTGAACACCAGCCAGTCGGCCACCGCCACCGTCAACGGCATCAGCTCCACCAACAGCGCGACCTTCAGCTACCGTGAGCAGCGCACCCTCACCGCCTCCACCGCAGGCACCGTCTCTTCCATCTATGTGCCCGAGGGCGGCGCGGTGGCCCAGGACGGCATCGTCCTGGAGCTGGCCGGCGAGGACCTGGAGGAGACCATCCAGAACGCCTACGAGAGCCTGCGCAGCCGCGAGATCTCGATGCGCAACGCCGAGGAAACCCTGGCCAACTACACCATCACCGCCCCCATCAGCGGCACCGTGATCCAGAAAAACTACCAGGCCGGCGAGACCGTCGAGAGCGGCAAGGATATGTGCATCATCTACGACATGGCCTACCTGGAAATGACCATCAACGTGGACGAGCTGGACATCAACCAGATCAGCGTCGGGCAGGACGTGTCGGTCACGGCCGACTCGGTGGACGGCGTCTTTAACGGCAAGATCACCCGCGTGTCCATGGTGGGCAAGACCGACGGCGGCACCACCACTTACCCCGTCACCGTCCAGGTGGAGGAGTACGGCGCGCTGCGCCCCGGAATGAACGTCAACGCCGAGATCGTGGTGGAGCAGGCCACGGACTCCATCGCCGTGCCCAACGCCGCCATTGAGCGGGGCGACGTGGTCCTGGTGACCACCGCTTCCCCCAGCGCGGCCAACGCCATCGCCGATATGCCCGCCCCTGAGGGCTACGTCTACGTCCAGGTGGAGACCGGCGTCAGCGATGAGAACTATACCGAGATCACCAGCGGCCTGCAGGAAGGGGACATCATCGGCTATGTCTCGATGAGCACCTTCAGCTATGACGACTATGGCACCAGCGATATGATGGTCCTGGGCATGATCGCCCCCGCTCAGGGAGGAATTGGATGAGCGCTTTGATCGAATTCAACGAGGTGTGCAAGTATTACCACATGGGCGACACGGTGGTCAAGGCGCTGGACCACGTCACCATGCGGATCGAGGCAGGCGAGTTCGTGGCCATCGTGGGCCAGTCCGGTTCGGGCAAGTCCACCTGCATGAACATCATCGGCTGCCTGGACGTGCCCACCGCAGGCACCTATAAGCTGAACGGCCGGGATGTGGGCAAGATGCGCCGCAACGAGCTTGCCGCCATCCGCAACGAGATGCTGGGCTTCGTGTTCCAGCAGTATAACCTTTTGCCCAAGCTGAACCTGATGGGCAATGTGGAAGTGCCCCTGATCTACGCCCGGGTGCCCCGCAGCCAGCGCCGGGCCCGCGCCAAGGCGGTGCTGGAACAGGTGGGCCTGGGCGACAAGCTGAAAAGCAAGCCCAACCAGCTTTCGGGCGGCCAGCAGCAGCGCGTTTCCATTGCGCGGGCGCTGGTCCGCAACCCGCCCCTGATCCTGGCCGACGAGCCCACCGGCGCGCTGGACACCCACACCGGCCGGGAAGTGCTGGGGATGCTGCAGGAGCTGAACCAGCAGGGCCACACCGTCATCCTCATCACCCACGACAACTCCATCGCCATGCAGGCGCCCCGGATCATCCGGCTGGAGGACGGGCGGATCGTCTACGACGGCGACGCCCATTCCCCCGAGGCCTTTGTGGCCAGCCCCCTGTTTGAGGCGCAGATGGAGGAGTTTCAGAAAATGCGCGCCAGGGAAGGAGGCGCAGGCTGATGCTTTTGCTGGATACCTTCGTCCTTGCGCTGAAAAATATCTGGAGCAACAAGATGCGCACCATCCTCACCATGCTGGGCATCATCATCGGCGTCACGGCGGTCATCGTCATCGTCGGTTTGGGCAACGGCATGACCGAGTCGGTGCGGCAGAGCTTTTCGGCCATGGGCATCAACAGCATGTCGGTGTCCATCTGGGGGCGCAAGTCCTCCCGCAACGCCACGGTGGACTATATGTACGGCCTGGTGGAGGACAACCCCCAGTACCTGCGGGACATCTCCCCCTACATCCAGCTCACCGACGGCCACACCGTCAAGGAGGGCCGCGACACCTACCGCTACACCAGCGTCTACGGCGTCAACGAGGACTACACCGCCATGGCCAACTACACCATCGCCGACGGCCGCGGCCTGCAGTACATGGACATCAAGGAGAACAAGTATGTCTGTGTCATCGGCGACTACCTGGCCCGGGAGGCCTACAACGGCAACGCCATAGGCGAGGACATCAAGGTGGGCCCCTACCGCTTTGAGATCGTGGGCGTGCTGGCCGCCAAGGGCAGCGACCCCGAGCTGCAGGAGGGCGGCGAGGACGACCGCATCTACATCCCCTACACCGTGGCCATGAAGATCAACAAGACCAACACGGTGGACACCTACACCGTCATCATGGCGGATGAAAACGTGGCCAACCAGGCCAAGACCACCATCGAGGACGCCCTCTACGCAATTTATCAGGACGAAGATACGTATTATGTGTACAGCATGAGCGAGCTGCTGGAGCAGATGAACCAGACCATCAGCATGGTGGTCATGGTCCTGACCCTGATCGCCGGCATCTCGCTGCTGGTGGGCGGCATCGGCATCATGAACATCATGCTGGTGTCGGTCAGCGAGCGCACCCGCGAGATCGGCATCCGCAAGGCCATGGGCGCCCGGGAGCGGACCATCCTGTTCCAGTTCGTGGTCGAAGCGGGCACCACCTCGGCCCTGGGCGGCGTGCTGGGCATCCTGCTGGGCTATGGCCTGTCGGCGGCGGCCACGGCCGTGGTGCCCATCATCATGCCGGGCGAAGCGGTGGCCATTTCCCCGGGCACCAACGCGGTGCTGGTCTCCTTCGGCATCTCGGTGGGCATCGGCGTGGTCTTTGGCTACCTGCCGGCCCGCCGCGCAGCCCGTCTCAACCCCATCGAGGCCCTGCGCTACGAGTGACGCCCCGCCCCATGCTGTAAGAACTATGAGGAGAAAAGCGAACATGAAAAAACGATTTTTGTCCCTCCTTCTGGCGGTCTGCATCCTGATCCCCATTTTTGCCGTCCCGGCTGCGGCGGTCAACAGCAACACCGCCATCCAGACGGCCCGCACCATGGGCGTGCTGGACGCTGCGACCGCCCAGTCTCCCGAGGCGCTCGGCGCCCAGGTTACCCGGGGCGAGTTTGCCCGGATGCTGACCATGGTCTCCTCTTACCGGGAGACGGTCAATGAGCAGATCCTGGTGGGCAGCCTGTTCACCGATGTGAACAGCGACACCCCCTATGCGCCGTATATCCGCATCGCGGTGCAGCAGAACTGGCTGACCGGCTACACCGACGGCACCTTCCGCCCCAATGACCCCGTCACGCTGGAGGCGGCCTGTGCTTCGGCCCTGCGGCTGCTGGGCTTTGCGCCGAGTGACCTGACCGGCGCGTTCCCCGCCGCCCAGCTGAACAAGGCCACCGAGCTGGGCCTGCGCGCGGGCCTGAACCGCGGCCAGGGCGAAGCGATGACCCGCAGCGACTGCGCGGTGCTGCTGTACAACACCCTGACCGCCACCACCAAGAGCGGCTCCACCTACGGCAACACCATCGGCCTCACCGTCTCGGACGGGCAGGTGGACACCTCCGCCATCCTGGCCCGCAGCCTCAAGGGCCCCTTCATTGCCGGGGAAAACGAGATGCTGTCCTTCAGCCCCACCACCATCTACCGCAACGATGAGGTGACCAGCTCCCCCGAGCTGCACGTCAACGACGTCTACTACTACAGCGAGAGCCTCAACTCGATGTGGATCTACACCACCAAGGCCTCCGGCCGGATCACCGCGGTGTCGCCCAACGCGGCGGCCCCCACCTCGGTGACGGTGGCCGGCGTGACCTACCAGATCGGCAGCACCGACGTGGCCTACCGCATCTCCTCCCTGTCGGGCGGCGGCGTGGGCCAGGTGGTCACCCTGCTGCTGGGCATGGAAGATGTCGCCGTGGGCATCCTCACCGGCGAGGAGGTGGACCAAAGCTACTACGGCGTAGTGCAGTCCTCCAGCCGGTCCCTGACCACCGATAACGGCGCCGACGTGCTGCAGACGGTGCGGGTGCTGTGCACCGACGGCACCGTGCGCAGCGTGCGTGTGGACAAGAACCTGAACATCCCCACCGGCTGGCTGGTGTCCATCACCACCACCCCGGAGGGCGAAACCTTGCAGTCCATCAGCGAAAAATCGGTCAGCGGGCTGTTCAGCGCCGCCGGCCGCACCCTGGGGGACTACAAGCTGGCCAACAACATCGAGATCCTGGACACTTTGCCCGACGGCAGCGCCGGGACGGTCCGGCTGGACCGCCTGGACGGGGTGACCCTGTCGGACGCCGACATCCGCTATTATTCCCTGAACGACCGGGGCGAGATCGACCGGCTGGTGCTGGACGACGTCACCGGCGACATCTGGACCTATGGCTGCCTGATGTCCTGGAGCGTGAACAACAACAGCTCCACCCTGGACGACCTGACCAGCCTGCAGCCCAGCGACGTGCTGATGCAGATGGCCTCGGGCCTGCTGACCGGCTCGCTGCTCAACGACATCTGGGGCGAGCTGACCGGCAGCACCGGCCGCTGGACCAGCATCGCCCTGGGCCTGCTGGCCAACAACACCAGCGGCCTGATGAGCACCGTCCTGAGCACCATCGCCGGCGGCGCCAACTACACCTACATGAACGGCACCTCCTACACCACCGACTCCACCAGCGTCCTGTACCCGGTGCTGGCGGGCGGCATCGGCGTGCGCCATGAGGTCAACGGCGAGGTGCGGGGGATGGTCCAGCTGCAGCCCATCCTGATCGACAGCCTGGGCCCCGCCTCGGTGACCACCGCCAACGGCGCCCGCTACGAGACGGCGGACGCCATGCAGGTCTACCTGTGGCACATGGGGGTGTATTATCCCACCCTGCTGCCCACCATCAACGCGGAAGATTACTTCCTGATCGGCTGGGTGGACTCCTGCACCGCAGGCCATCAGGTCCGCGTCCTGACCGCCCTGCGCAAGAACTGACCGTGGGGCCCGGTCTGGGGCGGTACACCCCCGGCGCGATCCTGTTCCGGCAGGCGTGCCAGCTGCTGCTGCCCCGGCGGTGCCCTCTGTGCGGCCGGGTGCTGGGCGGCGTGCCGGACTGCCCCGACTGCGCCCTGGAATGGAAGATACGGACCCGCTGGCCGGGCCCGGGCCCTCACGCGCCGCCGCCCGCTTTGGGCGGCGGCATCGTGGCGTGGGCGGCCGCGCCCTTCTGGTACGCCGGCGGCATCCGCGACGCGGTGCACCGCGCCAAGTACGGCGGCCAGCCCTGGACCGCCGTCCAGCTGGGGTGCGCCTTGGCCGGCCGGCTGTTCGGGGCGGAGATCCGGGTGCGGGCCGGGGTGGAAGTGCCCGTCCCGCTGGCCGCGCCCCCGGTGGACTGCGACCTGATCGTGCCGGTGCCCTCGTCGGGGCGGGGGCGCAGCTGCAACGTGCCGGCCCTGATGGGGCTGCCCCTGGCCCACGCCCTGGGCATCCCCCTGGACGAAACGGCCCTGCGGCGCACCCGGAAGGGGAGGGCCCAGGCGGGCCTGACCCGGGAGGAGCGGCTGGTGAACGCCGCCGGGCTGTTCCGTGCGGACCCCGACCGCGCCGCCGGGCGCCGGGTGCTGCTGGTGGACGACGTCATCACCACCGGGGCCACCGCGGCGGCCTGCGCCCGGGCCCTGACCGCGGCCGGGGCCGAGTGGGTGGCGGTGGCGGGGCTGGCGGCTTCCCGGCAGAACCAGTCCCTGCCGGCCCGGCCGGGGCAGCCCTTTGACCTGGACGACGCCCCCGGCGAGGCCGAAGATTTTGTGTGAAAGGATGGGCAGGATGAACCCGAGAAAACAGAGGTTTTACATTGCGGCGGCCGGCCTGCTGGCCGTCATCGCGCTGGCGTGGTCGCTGATCGGCAGCCCGGTGGTGCTGTGGCACAACCACCAGCTCAAGGCCGCCCTCACCGGCCTGACCGACACCGCCATCACCCTGGAGCAGGCGGTGCCCTTCAGCTGGGACGAGGTGTACACCTTCGCGCCCTACACTTCGGTGGAGGAGATCCAGCAGACCATCGGCGCCGCCAGCTTTAACCTGAAAGAGGCCGTGAGCGAAGGGATGCTGCAGCTGGTCTTTCTGGACGAGGGGGCGGTGACGGCGGCGGTCTGTGCCTACCCCGCCGCGCTGGGCTACGACGTGGACCTGGCCTCTGCGGTGGACGGCACCCCCTGCAAGCTCACCTACGGGGAGAACGTATCCTTCGCGGTGGAGCGCGCCGGGGGCATCGTCCGGCTGACGCCGCAATAAAACTTGAAAAAACCCTTGACAAAACCGGCCCCGTCCGGTATAATGATGAAGCTGTGAGCCGCAGCGCTCGCAGTTTTATCCGGGTGTAGCGCAGTTTTGGTAGCGCGCTTGAATGGGGTTCAAGAGGCCGTGAGTTCGATTCTCGCCACTCGGACCAGAGGACCGTCAGTGAAAACTGGCGGTCCTTTTTTGTGCATGGGCCCCCGGGCAAGCCTTGCCGGCGGCGGGGGATTGTGGTAGACTTTGAAAAGAAAACCCGGCCGCACGGCGGGGAACAGGAAAGGATCGTGGGGAAGATGAAACCATCATTTGCGGAAAAGGCGGCGGCCTGGCGGGCCGAAGGCTGGCGGGTGCTGGCCCTGCTGGGCCTGGCGGCGGCGGCCGGCGTCATCGCCGGGGTGCTCACGGCGGTGTTCGGCCATGGGGTGCTGGCGGCGACGGCCCTGCGGGAGCGCTGGCCCCTGCTGCTGGTGCTGCTGCCGGCGGGCGGCGCGGCGATCTGCGCGGTGTACGCCCGGTGGGGCGGCGAGTGCGGCCGGGGCATGGCCCTGGTCTTTGACGCGGCGGCCGGCCGGCGGGACAAGGTGCCGGCCCGGCTGGTGCCCCTGGCGGTGGGGGCCACCTGGCTGGGCCACCTGCTGGGGGCCAGCGTGGGGCGCGAGGGGGTGGCGGTCCAGATCGCGGCGGCGGGGGCCAGCCTGCTGACGCCGGGGCTGCAAGCCCCCCGGGACAAGCGCCGCCTCCTGATCGCCGGGGTGGCGGCGGGGTTTGCGGGGCTGTTCCGCACCCCGCTGGCGGCCACGCTGTTTGCGCTGGAGCTGTTCCACACCGGGGTGGCCCAGTACGACGCCCTGCTGCCCGCGGCGGTGGCGGCCCTGACCGCCTCGGCGGTCAGCGGGGCGCTGGGGGTCCGGCCGGCCGCCGTGGCCCTGGGGGCGGAGGCCCCCGCCTTCACGGTGGAGACCCTGATCGCCCTGGCGGTGCTGGGGGCGGCCTGCGGCCTGGCGGGCCGGCTGTTCGTGGAGCTGCTCCACGGCCTGAAGGACCGGTTCGGCCGGTGGATGCCCGGGGCGTACCAGCGGATCGTGCTGGTGGGGGCCCTGGTGGCCCTGTTCGGCCTGGCCACCGGCAGCCGCTACAACGGCCTGAGCGAGGGGCTGTCGGCGGCGGCCCTGGCCGGGGGCAGCCTGTACGCCTGGGACTGGCTGGCCAAGCTCTGCCTGACCGCCGTCTGCCTGGCGGCGGGCTTCCAGGGGGGCGAGGTGGCCCCGCTGTTCACCATCGGGGCCTGCCTGGGGGCGGTGCTGGCCGGGCCGCTGGGCCTGCCGGCGCCCCTGGGGGCGGCTTTGGCCTATGCGGCGGTGTTCGCCGCCGGCACCAACACCCTGGCTTCCCCCATCCTGGTGGGGCTGGAGCTGTTCGGGGGCGAATACTTCGGCAGCTTTTTCCTGGTGTGCGTCATGGCCTACGCCTGCAACGGCGGGCACTCCATCTACCCCCAGACGCCCCTCGAGCAGCCGCAGTGAGCGAAATTTCATCCTTGCCCCGGGGGGCGGGTTATGGTACACTTTACCATAATGAAAATGTTACAGGAGGGTGAACTGGTTTGAAGATCAAAACGCACATCGCAAAGCGCCTGGCGGCAGGGCTGCTGGCAGGGGCTCTCGTCCTGGGGGCGGCCCCCCAGGCGCTGGCCGCCGGCACCATCGGCGGGGCCGACACCGCGCAGGTGCCCGTTGCCCGGGAGATCGAGCAGGAAAACTGCATCCGCTGGCTGCTGGACCTGCTGGGCCTGGGCGGCAGCAAGGACAAGATCACGGTGGACTACCTCAACGTCCGGGGCCAGGGCCTGCGCCGGAACGTCCGGATGGACCTGGTGGACTGCCTGGTGGGCATCACCTACACCGAGCTGGGGTCGATCGGCAATTTTGCCGAAATTTCGGACCGTGCCGCCGCCGAGGCCTGGAAGGCCCAGGCCGTCGCCATCCATTCCTATCTGGAATACCAGAACCAGTACGGCTCGTCGGCCAACGCCCTGACCTACACCCCGGTGGACCAGATCCCCGCCGCCACCCGCCGCCAGATGGAAAACGCCATCGAAGAGGTGGCGGACCTCATCCTGGTCTACGACGCCGGGGGCGGCTACTCGGTCTGCGACGCGGTGTTCTCCTGCAGCGCGGGCTATAACACCCAGACCGGCGTCTACGGCACCTGCTCGGCCAAAGACGCCTGGGGCACCGACGTGCCCTACCTGCAAAGCGTGGAAAGCCCCTACGAGGAGCAGTACCACAACATCCTGCGCCGGGTGGTGGGCAAGGACTACCGGATGCTGGAGTACAACGACAGCCGCCACCCCGACGAGCCCTACGTCAGCGCCGACACCAGCCACAAGAGCCTGGGCGGCTTTGTCCAGTACAACACCCTGGTGGTGAACGGGCGCAGCTACCGCTACCTCAACCAGTTCGTCAGCTCGCGGTACTGCTTCGACTTTACCGCCGACGCCAACGGCACCCCCGCCATGGCCTATTACGGCTACGGCCACGGGGTGGGCATGAGCCAGTGCGGCGCGGTGGGCTTTGCCCAGGAGCGGGGCTACGACTACCGGCAGATCCTCTCCACCTACTACACCGGCGCCTCCCTGATGGACAGCTCGGACGGCAGCGTCTCCTCCGGCGGGTTCAACCTGTGGGACTTCCTGTTTGGATGGCTGCGCAGCTGAGGCGCGTCCTGCGGACGAAACAGCCGAAGCGGAGCAGGGGCAGCGGTCTGTCTTTTGCAAGGGCGCGGCGACGCCCGCAGCAAAAGCAGGGCACCGCAACCCGGAACCCGTTGCTGGTTTGCGCGGGCCTTTCTGACGCTTAACGCGCAGAAGCAGGGCGCCGCAACCCGGAACCCGTTCTGAAAAATGCAGCGTATGCCGCCGTGCCTTCGGGTGCGGCGGCTTTGCTCTGCCCCGCCTTGTAACGGGGCGGCTTTTGTGGTATGATAAAAAGGCAGACTGCGCGGGGACGCCCCCTGCGCATGGATCATTTGAACGATACAGGAGGCAGCGCCCCCTTTGGGCGCGGGAAAGAGAAGAATGAGCGAAGAATGCACCCATGATTGTTCC
>ERZ1643250.465-NODE-465-length-43500-cov-65.248337_pt1 | contig 43500 bp, 42 predicted proteins | sample MGYA00579262_ERZ1643250 | MGnify/ENA primary metagenome ERZ1643250 (study PRJEB29033, sample SAMEA4952265) | chicken gut metagenome | biome: Broiler Chicken; feature: Gastrointestinal Tract; material: Caecum | place: Ireland | collected 2018 | study: Broiler...
GTAACTTGAAAAACCTTTATTTTAAAGGAAAATCACTTGACAATATAGGGAGGAAACAGGGAGGTAAGATTTTATGCAATATACAAAACTGGGAAATTCAGATCTGACAGTCTCCCGTATCTGTATGGGCTGTATGGGATTTGGAGAAGCCGGAAACGGACAGCATAGCTGGACTATCGATGAAGAACATTCCCGTGAGATAATTAAAGAAGGACTGGAGTTAGGGGTTAACTTTTTTGATACAGCAGTAGGATACCAAAGCGGCACCAGCGAGCAGTATGTAGGCCGGGCCCTGAGAGACTTTGCGAAACGGGAGGATGTGGTAGTGGCTACCAAATTTCTTCCGCGGACACAGGAGGAAATCCGTCAGGGTATTACCGGGCAGGAACATATTGAACGGCTGATCAACACCAGCCTGAAAAATCTGGGATTAGACTATGTGGATCTGTATATTTATCATATGTGGGATTACGAAACACCTCTTTATGATATTATGGAAGGGCTGAATCGAATCGTAAAAGAAGGAAAAGCCAGGTATATCGGAATCTCCAACTGCTTTGCCTATCAGCTTGCCAAGGCAAATGCCCTGGCGGAAAAAGAAGGGTTTCCTAAATTTGTATCCATACAGGGCCATTACAATCTGATTTTCCGTGAAGAGGAAAGGGAAATGGCAAAGCTCTGTGCGGAGGACAATATTGCTATGACGCCTTACAGCGCTCTGGCAGGAGGCCGTCTTTCCAAACGTCCGGGAGAGACTTCCAAGCGTCTTGAGGAAGACAGTTATGCAAAGTTCAAATACGACGCTACAGCACAGCAGGATCAGGTGATCATTGACCGGGTGGCTGATCTGGCAGATAAACGGGGAGTATCCATGACAGAGATTTCTCTGGCCTGGCTGCTGACCAGGGTGACAGCACCGGTGGTGGGTGCCACAAAACTGCACCATATCCAGGGAGCGGCAAAAGCAGTGGATCTTGTGCTGACAGAGGAAGAGAAAAATTATCTGGAAGAGGCCTATGTTCCCCATAAGCTGGTGGGAGTAATGGCTCAGAATACACCGGCTGCAGCAAAACAGGAGCATGTATGGTCCACAGGCAGTCAGAAAATAGTGACAAAATAGAAAAATAAATAGATCGCAGGAGGATAATAAAATGAATTACAGAGAAACAGATCCAGAATTTGCAGAACGTTTTGAACATTTTACCTTTGAAGAGGTAGTCCAGGAAGAAGGCCAGCAGCTGGAAGAAACCACCCGCCATATGGCGATCATCGCCACTCTTTTAGGATGTCAGGGAATTGATGAGTTCAAGCTGGAAGTGCCACGGGCTTTGGATGGAGGACTTACTCCGGTAATGATCAAAGAGGTAGTTTATCAGGCAGTGGACTATCTGGGAATCGGCAGAGTCCGTCCTTTCCTGGATGCAGTTAATGAAATCCTGCCCCAGAGAGGCGTGAAGCTGCCTTTAGAGGGACAGGCTACCACCACTATGGAAGACCGTCTGGAAAAAGGTGCACAGGCACAGGTGGATATTTTCGGCGAAGGAATGAGGGAAGCCTGGAAAAACGGCCATATCAACCGCTGGCTGGCTGCCAACTGCTTTGGAGATTACTATACCCGTACCGGTCTCAACCTGGCTCAGAGGGAAATGATCACTTTCTGCTTCCTGGCTGCTCAGGGAGGCTGTGAACCTCAGCTCATCGCCCATGCAGGAGGAAACATGAATCTGGGAAATGACAAAGAATTTCTCACGAAAGTGGTATCTCAATGCCTGCCCTATATAGGATATCCAAGGAGCCTCAACGCTATTACCTGTATCAATAAAGCGGCAGAGGCCAGAAAAGATTCCTAAAGGGACTTTGCAAAAAAATATTTATAAAATTTTTGAACATCAGGACAGTGCCTGGAACAAGGAGAGGTTGCCTTGGAACGGGGGCTGTCCTTTTTTTATACCAGAACAGGAAATGCCTCAATGAGGTATGCAGCATCAAAAAGATACAGGATATATGAACAGGACATTTTATGTCTGGATAATTTTTCCTCATTTCTCCGTTTATGTCCTGGTTTTTTTTGATTCGGCGATGTATCCTGAAGGCAGAAGAGGAGGTGAAGGCCATGGACATGAAAAAAATCGGAGCATTTCTGAAAGCCCTTCGCAAAGAAAAAGGACTTACCCAGGAACAGGCAGGTGAAATTTTTATGGTAACGGGACGGACAGTTTCCCGCTGGGAAAACGGTGTCAATATGCCGGATTTAGGACTGCTGGTACAGATTGCAGAATTCTATGATGTAGATCTTAATGAAATTTTCAGCGGAGAAAGGAGAAATGAGGATATGGATAAAAAACTGAAGGATACTTTATTAAAAGCAGCGGATTATAGTAAGCTGGAAAAGGAAAAGAAAGCAAAGGCAGGGAATGTAGCCTTTATGCTGATGTTTTCTGCCTGCGTTATTGCCATTGTAATACAGATGGCATTGACTGCAGATCTGGGAAGAGCGGCAGGAGAGACGGCAGCAGTCATTATCGGAGGAATCGTATATCTGGCACTGATCCTATATAATAGACTGTGGGAGAGAAGAACTGAGAAGAAGAAGCTATGGCTTACAGATTTGGTAGTCAGTATCCTTTGCGGGGGATTTTTTTCAGTATTGTACGGCTGCTGTATACTGAAAATGGGAGCAGAAAGAATAGAGGCAGTGCGTCTGGGTACTGGATTTTTTGTAGGAATTACAGTCGCTGGATTTCTGGTTTTGAGAGGGCTTGCCTGTATCAATAAAAAGCAGAGAGACAAAGGGAAGAAGGTGGAACTGTGATCTACGAGGAAGAAGCTGATTATATCATGCGTATGATAAAAGAGATGGCCAGAGTTCTGTTTTCTCTTATGTTGGGAAAGAAATATACCCAGGTAGAACTGCCAAAGGAGAATAAGTTTTCCGTTTCGGGAAAGGGACTGGAGGATTTTACAGGACTGGTAGACCAGGGGAAGATTAATGAAGCGGAAAACATGCTTTGGGAATCTATAGATTATAAGAACCGGGAAGAACTGGCTGCGGCCATTCTGTTTTATGAATATGTCAGTGAAAAGGGAGAGGAATTTCTGAGAGAACACGGATATTCTCTGGAGGAGGCAGCAGAGGGAATGAAACAGATTGGGGAGCATGCCGGATATGGAGAACTTATAAAGGATCTGGAGCTGTAAATCTGAATCTTTTAGAAAGTCTAGCTTGCTATTATCGATATTCGATGTTATAATGAAATTAAGAAGAATATCGATATTCGATAAAAGGAGCGATGCTATGGCCAGAGCAAAGTTTCAGACTTTAACGGAGCAGATGTTTTATATCCTTCTCTGCCTTCGGCAGGAATGCTGCGGTATGGATATCATGGAGAGAGTCCGTGAGATGACAGAGGGCAGGGTGAACGTGGGACCGGGAACCCTGTATAATCTTCTGGACCAGTTCTCTCAGGCGGAAATGATCGTAGAAACAAAGGTAGAGGGGAGAAGGAAAAGCTATATCCTTACAGAGGCGGGAAAAGAAGCACTTCGGGCAGAGTATGAGAGGATATGCGGTCAGGCGGCAGATTACCGCCGCTATATGGAGGTGCAGGAAAATGAGCAGGGGGAAGCTTGAACTCGTATGGACTTATTATTTTGATCATACCACAATGGAACAGCACTTTGAAAAAATGGCCAGGAAAGGCTGGATCCTGGATCGAATGGGAATTTTCTGGCACTACCGCCGGTCAGAACCAAAAGAGCTCCGCTACGCAGTAGGATATTTTCCGGGAAGCGGGGTTTATGCACCCCCTACCGGAGAAGAGCTGACCTTTGAAGAATACTGTCAGATAGCGGGATGGGAGCTGGCGGCAGAGCATGGAGCCATGAAGATTTTCTGTAATGAAAGGGAAAATCCTGTTCCGCTGGAGACCCAGGCAGATATTCAGGTAAAGAATATCCGCAATGGTTCAAGAAGGTTCCGGATTGCAGATGGGATCCTGGGAATGATCGGCTGGCTGCTTACAATTTATTTCTTCTTGAGCCTTTATTTTGACGGAGCAAGGACTCTTTCTGACGGAAGCGGCTTAACTCTGGCCTTTACGGGATTTATGCTGGGAGTGTATGGATCAGTGGAATTTATCACTTTTCGGCGCTGGTATAAGAAGGCAAAAGCAAATGCTAAGAGAGACCAGTCTTTTACACCAACAAAAGGGTATCCGGCGCTTTCAAAAATAATTATGCTTTTGACCATGGCTGCTGTAGTTTTTTATGCCTTTACAGCAGGAGGCGGCCTGGTGCTGGCCGTACTGGCAGGATATTTTATCGTTTATTACTTTCAGGATATCATCAGAAACCGTATGCGGGACAGAGGCTCTGCCACTGCAGCAAACATAGGCGTAAATCTTGTCCTGGCTTTTCTTATTTTCTTTGTGGTATTTAATGGTTATTACTATTTTAGTTCTTTTGAAGCCGGGGATTATTATGAAAAGAGAGGATTTCACTTGCAGGGGCAGGAAACTCCTCTGACTCTTCAGGAACTGGCGGGACCAGAGTTTAATGGGAAGGGGTATATTGATACCCAGAATATCCAAAGCTCGGCTTTCCTTTCCAGAATGGAGATAGAACAGCTTTATGATGAGGCTTTGTCGGGAGCAAAGGGGACTCCGGGATATTATCTGGAATATGTGGTGACAAAGGTAAAGCTGGCTCCTTTTTACGGATTTGTCAGGTCTTCCATGGAAAGAACTTATAGAAGCGGAGAAAACTGGCAGACCATGGATTCCTGGGGAACGGGAGAGAAGAACGAGCTCCAGGCTCTGCAGTCGGCTTTTGACAGAGAAGGACAGAAAATTTTCCGCTATCTCCTCTGCATGGAGGACAGGATATTGAAAATAGATCTGAGCTTTGAGCCTACAGCCAGCCAGCAGGAGGTGATCCTGGAACGGCTAAGAGAGATTTAACAAGCATTGACAAAGACATGTAAACAAGAGTATTATATAGAAGATAAGCAATGGTGCTTCGGCCTCAGGCTGAGGCACCTGTTTTTTTATTGTTTGCTTTTACGCGATAAAAGATTAATGCGATAATACTGCGATTAAAGGGAGATGTACAGATGAAGAAAAATATGTTCAAAGACATTCTGATCACCGGATTTGCTATGTTTGCCATTTTTTTTGGCTCTGGCAATCTGATATTTCCGCCTCAGGTAGGGCTTCTTTCCGGTGAGTATGTATTCTGGGCCATTGGAGGACTGGCCTTATCGGGAATTCTATTCCCCATGCTGGCAGTGGCCGCAGTAGGAAACGTAGGGTACGGGCTCCAGGATATGATGAAGCATGTGACCAGCTGGTGGCATTACCTTTATATGGGACTGGGGCTGCTGGTGGTTATCTTCGGAACCATTCCCAGATGCGGAGGGGTGGCCTATGAGACGGGATTTGAGGGAATCTTCGGATCCCTTCCGGTGTATGCAAGAATTCTCTTTTTACTGATTTTTTTCGGCGTTTCCTATTACTTTGCCATGAATAAGTCTAATGTTATTGACCGTATCGGGAAGTATCTTACGCCAATCCTCCTGATTACCCTTCTGGTCATTATCCTTCTGGCAATTTTCCGGCCTATGGGAGCCATTGGAGGCGGCCTTCAGGAAAGCGGCCAGGAAGCCTTTCTCAGTGCTTTTCTCACAGGATATAATACCGGAGATGTGGGAACGGGAATTATCTGTGCAGGGATTTTTATAGCGGCTTTCCGGGAAAAGGGCTATACTGGAAAAGAAGAATATAAGAAAATGATGTTTGGGATCATTGTGATAGGATTTTTCCTGCTTTTCATTGTCTATGGAGGCCTGGCCTATCTGGGAGCCCAGGGAGGAAGCGACTATCCTGCAGATGTGGATACTACTTATCTTCTCACAGACCTGGTAAGAAGGCTGGCTGGTTCCGGAGGAAGCATCGTTCTTTCCCTGGCTGTGATTTTTGCCTGTCTGACTACGGCAGTGGGCATGATCGCCACTACAGGACAGTGGGTAGAAGAATGGACAAAGGGGAAAATTCCTTATAAATGGGCTTCTCTGATAATCACCATTGCCATTTTTCTGGTATCTTCCACCGGAGTCAGCAATGTGCTGACAATTTCAGGACCGATTTTCACTATCCTCTTCCCTATGTCTGTGGTAATGATGATACTGGGGCTGTTTAAAAAGTTTGTGCCCAATGACGGAGCATGGAAGAGTGCGGTGATCGTATCTGCAGTTATGTCCCTCTTTGACGCTCTGAATGTGGCCCAGTCTTCCGGCTTGATACCAATAGATGTTTCCGGTATTATGAATATTATCTATAAGATACCTTTTGCCAGACAGGGATTCGCCTGGGCAGTGCCTACGATCATTGGATTTTTTGTGGGGGCAGTGATTTATAAAGTCAGGGGAAAGGAAAGTATTCCCTATACCATATGATGAGAAGCAGAGTGGGGAGTTTTCCCCGGACTATGGAGGTGCAGTACATAAATGAAAGCTTGTATTTATGAAAATGGAAAAATATTCACATCAGATAAGGAAAATCTGTATGGAGAAGCCATGCTGGTGGAAGATGGTTTTATCCGGAAAGTGGGGAAAGCAGAAGAAATAGAAAAACTGGCTTCCCAGGACTGCCAGAGGGTGGACCTTCAGGGCCATCGTGTGATACCGGGGTTTATAGATGCCCATATGCATCCTATGATGCTGGCAGACTACAGCCGGCAGATTTCTGCCCTGCCGCCGAAAATCCATTCTATTGAGGAACTGATCCAGGCAATACGGGAGAAGAGAGAAGAGCAGGGACCGGGGAAATGGTGCCTGGGATGGGGATATGATGAAGGAAAATTTGCAGAACGCCGTTCTATTAACCGCTGGGACCTTGATAAGGGATGCAGTGATTCTCCTGTGTCCATTATCCGGACTTGCGGACATATCCGCTGTGTAAACAGCAAGGCCCTGGAGATTGCCGGAATAGACAGGAATACCCCGGACCCGGAAGGGGGAGAAATCGAGAGAGATGAAAACGGGGAGCCTACAGGAGTTTTGAAAGAAAACGCCAGAAATCTGGTCACACCTTTTATGCCCGTATCGGAAAAAGAAGAAGCTGTGGAAAATCTTGTAGAGCTGGGGAAACTTCTTACATCCCAGGGAATCGTAGCGGTAACGGACATGGGAAATCTGGATGAGGGAGATAATTATCCGCTGTATCAGGAAGCGGCAGAGAAAGGATTTCTTCAGGAAGTAGGCGTCTACTATATGTGGGACTTTTTCATGGACAAAGAAGACTTTCAGATTCCTCAGGAGCGTTTTGATAAGAAGCAGCAGATTTTTGTTTCAGGGCTGAAACTTATCGGAGACGGAAGTGTTTCCGGAAGGACCGCCTGGATGGCGGAGCCTTATCTGAACTCTGATTCCTGTGGGATTTCCGTGTGCAGCCAGCGGCAGATGGAGACAGCAGTTGACTTCTGCAAAAAGAACCACTGCCAGCTTTCTATGCATGCCATGGGAACCAAGGCCATTGAGAGAGTAGTGGACCGGGCCGCCAGGGAAGAAAAGTGGAATCTGGGACCAGAGCCTTATGTGCGGGTGGAGCACATTACCCTTCCATCTGAGGACAGTATTGAAAAAGCGGCAGGAAAAGGGATCGGATTTGTGACCCAGCCTATTTTCCTGTATGCGGAAATAGAAAGTTACCTGAAAAATCTGGGCACAGAGAGGATGAAGACCTGCTATCCAGTAAGACATCTTTTAGATAAGGGGGTACGGCTCTGCTTTTCTACAGACGCTCCGGCTACTTCCTGGGCAGTTCCCTCTGATCCTTTTCCAAATATCAAGGGTGCTGTTACCCGAAAAGCCTATGACGGAACAGACTGCGGCCAAGAACAGGGGGTAGACATAGAAACAGCTTTGATCCTCTATACCAGGGAAGCTGGGGAAATGGCAGGATTTGACCGTCTGGGACAGCTGAAAGAAGGGTACAAAGCCGACTTTCTGATTCTGGACCGGGATATTTTAGAGATACCTGCCAAGGAGATCGATCAGGTCCGGGTAGCTGAAACATATATCGGGGGCCGCCGAGTTTATAAAGAGGGAAAGTTTTTCCCATTCTGAGTCCTATGGACGGATAATTATGAAAATAAAACACAAGGAGAGAAGCCTATGTTTACATTACCAAAATACTATGAACCGGATCTTTCTTCAGAAAAGTTAAAAAATGCTCCGGACGTCCGCTGGGAAGAAGCGGAGGCAGACGGAGTGGCGCCGGAAAATTATCACAGCACCTCTATGTATCCGGAATACTTTAAGATTGATGGGGAGTGGAGACTGCCGGAAAAATCCCGGATGGATTCCAGCGTAGTCCTGGAAAAAGATGGGACTTTAAAAGTTGTGGAGAACCGGAATCTGAAAAAAGGGGACCGGGTGATACTGGGAAGGACAGAGAAGGGAGAAGAGGGAATCTACCTTCATACCGGGGGTTTTGAAGATCCTGAAGAGACAGAGAAGGATCAGTTCGTATTCCGTCAGGGAAGAAGCCGGGAGACCTCTTACGCCAGAGATTATGACCGTTTTTTTGAACTGCTGAACTATGAGAGGGAACATGGGAATATCCTCTGGGTCATGGGGCCGGCTTTTGCTTTTGACGCCGACGCCAGAAGGGCCATGGAAGCCATGGTGGAGAATGGATATGTAGATGGACTTATGGCTGGGAATGCCCTGGCTACCCATGATCTGGAAGGGGCTATGTTCCATACGGCCTTGGGACAGGATATTTATACACAGAAATCCCATCTAAACGGCCACTACAACCATCTGGACGTGATCAACCGGGTAAGAAGAAGCGGCTCTATCGCCCAGTTTATTGAGGATTATAAGATTGACAACGGCATTATGTACAGCTGTGTGAAAAATAAGATACCTTTTGTCCTTACCGGTTCTATCCGTGACGACGGTCCGTTGCCGGAGGTTATCGGAAATGCCTATGAGGGACAGACAGCTATGAGGAACATGGTAGAAAAGGCCACTACCGTAGTCTGCCTGGCTACGATGCTCCATACCATTGCCACAGGAAATATGACGCCTTCCTATACAGTAACGGCGGATAAGGAGATCCGTCCCGTCTTCCTCTATACTGTAGATGCAGACGAGTTTGTAGTGAACAAGCTTCTGGACAGAGGCAGCCTTTCCGCTACGACTATTGTGACTAACGTACAGGATTTCATTATGCTTACCGTAAAGGGGCTGGGAATTCTCTAAAACTTTTCTTGACTTTGCAGAGGGCCTGTGATAAATTTCTAGTTGTTAAAAAAATTATAAAAAATGATTGCCGCCGGGTAACGCCTTATTCATTCCGATAGGCCTTAGAAGGGATGAATCAAGGCGTTCTTTCTTTTGCCCGGAGAGAAAGGAAGAAACTAGAAAATGCAAGAAAAATCATGTTTTGGCATGTTTATAAAATATGCCTCCCTGAATGTGCTGGGAATGATCGCCCTTTCCTGCTACATTCTGGCGGACACTTTTTTTGTATCCAAGGCCCTGGGCGCCAACGGACTTACGGCGCTGAATCTGGCTATTCCGGTATACAGCTTTATCAATGGAAGCGGTCTGATGATCGGTATGGGAGGAGGAACCAAATACTCCATTTTTAAGAGCCAGAAAAATAAAGACCGTGCAGATCAGATTTTTACCAACGGCGCAGCGATGACTGCCATGATGGCAGGAATCTTTTTCCTGCTGGGGCTGTTTGCAGCCGGTCCTTTAATCCGGCTGCTGGGAGCAGACGACACGGTTTATGAGATGGGAAAGACTTACCTTAGGGTAATCCTGATGTTTGCGCCGATGTTTATGACAAATAATCTTCTGCTGTGCTTCATCAGAAATGACGGGGCCCCTCAGCTGTCTATGACGGCCATGATCGTGGGCAGTCTTTCCAACGTGGTTCTGGACTATGTGTTTATGTTTCCCCTGAATATGGGAATTTTCGGAGCAGCTTTTGCCACAGGACTGGCTCCGGTGATCAGTATCGGGATTTTGTCTTCTTATCTGCTGAGAAAGAGAAACCAGTTCCATCTGAAAAAATGCAGGATACTGCCTAATCTGATCCTGGGTATCTTTTCCAGCGGTCTGCCCTCACTTGTCACAGAGGTTTCTTCAGGAATCGTTATGATCGTATTTAATATGATCATCCTGAGACTCGCAGGAAACACGGGAGTTGCAGCTTATGGTGTAATTGCAAATCTTTCTCTGGTGGTGATTTCCATTTATACAGGTATTTCCCAGGGAATCCAGCCTCTTATGAGCAGCTATTACGGCTCTGGAAACCGAAAGAATATAAGCAGTACTCTCCGATATGCCATGTGCGCCGTGGTCCTGGTATCTGCACTGATATATCTGGCCATTTTTTTTGGAGCGGACACGATTGCTTCTGTTTTCAACAGCGAGCAGAACCAGGCCCTCCAGAGCATTGCTCAGACCGGACTGAGGATTTATTTTACAGGTTGTGTTTTTGCAGGCTTTAATATTGTTCTGTCGGTATACTTTACCTCTACAGATAATCCTCTGCCGGCTCATATCATCTCGCTGCTGAGAGGCTTTATTTTCATCATTCCTATGGCATTTCTCCTTTCTGCTCTGGGAGAACTGCTGGGAGTATGGGCAGCCTTCCCGGTCACAGAGTTTCTGGTGTGCCTGACGGGCCTGGGCCTTTTCCTGAAACAGTCTGGCGCCCGTCACAGATCAGGAAGCTTTCAAGACCGGCTCTGATGAAATGGTCTACGGCCTGCTGGATTTCTCTCCAGTCCGTGCATTTATTTTTCAGCATTTTTTTATTAATGGCCAGACAGCCGTTCATCTGAAAATATAAGACAGCCTCCGCCTGTTCAAAGGTAAGGAGGCTGTTCTGCATGAGATGGGTGATAAATTCCTCCTTGGAAAGTTCACAGAGCTTTTCCAGAAGACAGGAGGAAGCCACATCGTCAAAAAACAGAACCTGGAGCCGGGTGTCTTCCTGTACTTTCTGACAGAAAGGAAAGGTACAGCCGATTTTTTCAGAACAGAGCACATGGTCCAGGACGCTGGCAGTGTCTGTGATCACATCTTCCAGAAGGCTGTCCAGTACATCATCTATATCGTAATAATGGAGATAAAAGGTTCCACGATTGATTTCTGACATACGGCAGACTTCCGTAACAGTGATTTTGGAAAAAGGTTTTTCCTTCAGAAGAGAAAGAAAAGAGTCTTTAATAGTCTGTTGGGTATATCTGGTACGCCGGTCTATAACTTTCGTCTTATTTTTCATATATGCCTCCCTGTTTATAGACAGTTTTACAAATTTGTTGAGAAACATAGCAGATTCAAGAATCTGATGATTGCTTTCTGCTGGATTTTATTATAATATCCATGATGTAAGAAAATCAACAATGTGTTCATTAAAATAGCCCTCTGCCAGAGGGAAAATTTAGTAGGAGGAATAAATCATGGGACATATTATTGCTGTTTCTGGAAAAGGCGGAGTAGGGAAGACCACATTATGCGGACTTTTGATCCAGTATCTCTGTGATACAGGGAAAAAACCGGTACTGGCTGTAGATGCAGACGCTAATTCTAACTTAAACGAAGTTCTGGGAGTAGAGCCGGGAATCACTCTGGGCGAGCTGAGAGAGGAGATTGAGCGGGCCGGAGCAGACCCGAAATATAAGATTCCAGCAGGAATTACCAAAGCAGAGTATCTGGAGAGCCGTATGATGGATGCTGTTGCAGAGGAAGATGACTATGACCTGATGGTCATGGGACGGTCTCAGGGACAGGGGTGCTACTGTTTTGTAAATGGTCTGGTACAGACTCAGGTGCAGAAGCTTCAGAGCCATTATCCTTATATTGTGGTGGACAATGAAGCGGGAATGGAACATATCAGCAGAGGAATCCTGCCGGCCATGGAGGTTGCTATCTTAGTCAGCGACTGTTCCAGAAGAGGAGTCCAGGCCGCAGGAAGGATCGCCAGACTCATGGAAGAGCTGAAGCTCCACCCAAAGAAAACCGGGCTCATCGTAAATCGGGCTCCCCATGGCAAACTGGACCAGGGCACTTTGGAAGAGATTAAAAATCAGGGCCTTGAACTTCTGGGCGTGGTACCTCACGATGATATGGTCTATCAGTACGACTGTGATGGAAAACCAACGGTACAGCTGCCGAAAGATTCTCCGGTACGTGTAGCTCTGAAAGAGATCATTGGGAAGCTGGGATTATAAGATATGAAGTCAAGTGGACATGGGAGCATGCCCGTCATCTGGCTCATTGTCTGCAGAAATAAAAATAAAATATATGAAATCTATTGCAATTATCGAGTGTCGATATTATACTGAAAATAGGAAATATCGACACTCGATAATTTGTTTTTGGGGAATGTTTTTTCGGAGAACGGGGGTGTTCTTTATGAGAAGAAAAGTAGTATTTGGAAATTTTCGTTATAGGGAATGTGATAATCTTGCCTTATATCTGGAGAAAATGGCCCGGGAGGGCTGGATCTTCAGAGACTGGCGTCTGGGAATGGTGTTTGAAAAAGAGGAACCTCAGAAACTGAAATATGCAGTGGAGGTGTTCTCAGAAGGAAACGAGAATGACACAAAACCGGAACCTGAAACAGAGGAGTTTGCCGTATACTGCCGGGAAGCCGGCTGGGAGCTGGTAAGCAGCAGAAAGAAACTCTGCATTTTCCGGAAGCTTTCCCAGGATGCTGCCCCTATTATGGAACCGGAGGAACGGTACAGAAATATCAAAAAGGCAGAGAGAGAATCCGGAGGAAGATGGGCGATTTTTATCTGTAGAGACGGAAACGTCTTAATAGAGGAAGACAAAAAGGGAATCATGGGCCGGGCGGTTACTTATGAGATTACTCCTGCAGATTCTTCATTATTGCCGGAGGAAAGTGTTACCTGTGAACTATACGAAACACCTCATGCATGGCTGCTGGACAGAATGGAGGAACTGTGGTCAAAAGAAGCCGGGAAGGAAATGCTGATCCGAGATCCAGGCAGGATGCTGCGTATATCTGGAATGGACCAGCTGGATGCAGATCAGATTCTTTTTATCCGGGAGGTTCTGAAGCTTTAGCAGATCTGAGGAAGGGGAATACCCCGTGAGAAAATGTCTGCCTGAAAAGGAGGCTTGAAAGAATGGCAAGGGAACAGTTTCAGACATTGACAGAACCTATGTATTATATTCTGCTGGCCCTTACCGAGGAATGCTGTGGGGTGGACATTATGGAAAAAGTCCGGAAGATTTCCGGCGGCAGAGTAAAGGTAGGCCCAGGGACTTTGTACGCCATGCTGTCTAAATTCGAGAAAAACCAGATCATACGACTGACCGGTGAAGAAAACCGGAGGAAATCCTATATTATTACAGAGGCAGGAAGAAAAATGCTTTTGGAAGAGTATGAACGGCTGAAGATTATGGTAGAAGACGGCAGAATATTTATAGAAAAAATGAAAAATCAGAAGAATTGAAAATAAGATTGAGACAATGGAAGGGATATGATAAAATGTCTCAAAATACAGAAAAAGAGAGGTGCGGAAGAATGGGGCATTTTTATTATGTCAGGCATGGACAGACAGTATGGAATGTAGAGAACAAAATCTGCGGAGCAACAGATATTCCTCTTACGCCTCTGGGATATGAGCAGGCCAGAGAGCTGGGCGAAGAAATCCTTCGCCAGGGGTTGAAGATTGATAAGATTCTCTATTCTCCTTTAATCCGGGCAAAAGAGACAGCCAGACAGATTTCTGAGGCTGCAGGGATTCCCATGGAAGAGGAAATACGGCTGAAGGAGCAGAATTTCGGCATGTACGAGTCTACGCCCAGAGATGGGGCAGAATTTCGGAAAGCAAAAGAGAATTTTGTTTCCAGCTACAAAGGGGGAGAATCTATGCTGAAGCTCTGTCAGAGAATCTATAATCTGCTGGACGACCTTAGGGAACGCTCTGACACAGAAACGGTTCTGCTGGTAGCCCATAACGGCATTGCCCGGGCGGTACACTCTTATTTTTATGATATGACCAACGAAGAATTTGCGGCTTTCGGCATGAAAAACTGCCAGATCCGAAGATACGACTTTAAAAAAGAAAGGGAAAAAGATGAAACTTTTAATTAAACAGCGGGTGTTTTCCTGGACAGACACTTTTGATATTTACGATGAAGAGGGGAATGTGAAATATTTTGTAAAAGGAGAATTTCTGTCTCTTGGACACAAGCTTCATGTCTATGACAATAAGGGAGAAGAAGTAGGACTGGTGCGGGAAAAACTTTTTCAGCTGCTGCCGGTTTTTGAAATTATGATCCATGGACAGGAAATGGGACGTATCCAGAAAAAACTGACTTTTCTCAAACCCAGATATGAGATTGATTATAAAAACTGGAAAGTACAGGGAGACTTTCTGGAGTGGAATTATGATGTCACAGACAACTTTGGAACTGTGGTACATATCACTAAGGAACCTTTACATTGGGGTGATACTTATGTCCTGGATTTTGCCAGTGAGGAAGATGAGCTTCCGGGGATGTTGACAGTGATCGCCATTGATGCGGCCAACTGCGTAAACCAATGATAAAAAATCTGATAAAACTTGACAAGTTCCTCTTTTTGGGTATAAACTGTAAGAAGTTTATTGCGATAAAAAGGTGAAGTGATACAAGGGTGTATGGACTTTGATGGTGTCATATACCCTTTTTCCTTATCTTTCTGCCGCAGAGAAATTTGAAGGAGGAGTACAAAAGTGTATGAGACAATCTATTCTGCCGTCCAGGCGGTAGATGATCTGGTCTGGGGCTGGGCCATGATCATATTGCTTTTAGGCACCCATATTTTTATGACCATCCGGACAAAAGGCATCCAGAGAAAGGTCTTTAAAGGGATTAAGCTTTCTGTGACGAAAGACCCTGATGCGGAAGGGGAGGTAAGCCAGTTCGGCGCTCTTACCACAGCTTTGGCGGCAACCATTGGTACAGGAAACATCATCGGTGTGGGAACGGCCATTGCCCTTGGAGGACCCGGCGCGGTACTCTGGTGCTGGCTTACCGGCGTATTCGGAATTGCCACAAAGTACAGCGAGGCTCTGATCTCTGTGAAATATCGTGTAAAGACAAGAGACGGACGTATGCTGGGCGGGGCCATGTATGCTCTGGAGAGAGGTCTTCATGCAAAATGGCTGGGCCTTCTTTTTGCCATCTTCGGCGGTCTGGCTTCTTTCGGGATCGGCTGCGCCACCCAGGTAAATGCCATTGCTTCTGTATGTAATGAGAACCTGGGGATTCCTACCTGGATTATTGGTATCGTAGTGGGTGTTCTGGTGGCTATGGTTATTTTCGGCGGGATCAAATCCATTGCCAATGTATGTGAGAAGCTGGTTCCTTTCATGGCCTTCTTCTATGTATTTGGCTGCATTATCATCCTCTGCTTTAATTATGACTTTATCATTCCTGCTCTTCAGACAATCTGTACCCTGGCCTTTAAGCCGGGAGCAGCAGCCGGCGGTCTCATTGGCGGCGGTATTATGCAGGCTATGCATTACGGAGTTGCAAGAGGTCTGTTTTCTAATGAATCCGGTATGGGTTCTGCACCTATCGCTGCAGCGGCTGCCCAGACCAGAAATCCTGTGCGCCAGGCGCTGGTATCCAGTACAGGAACCTTCTGGGATACGGTAGTAGTCTGTGCTATGACAGGCCTGGTACTGGTAACCAGCATTATGAAAAATCCGGATATCGATATGGGAAGTATCAGCGACGGCGGCGTGCTGACGACTCTGGCATTTAATCAGATACCGGGCCTGGGTCCGGTGATCCTGGTAATGGGTATCATTACTTTCGCTTTCTCTACGGTTCTGGGCTGGGCTTATTATGGAGAGCGGTGTATTGAATACTTTGCAGGAAAGAAGATTATGATCCCATATCGTGTCCTGTACATAATCGTGGCAGTGATCGCGCCTATCGCACCGTTAAACCTGATCTGGCTGGTAGCGGATATCCTGAACGCACTGATGGCTATACCAAACCTGATCGCTGTGCTTCTTCTGTCGCCGGTGATCGTTATGGAGACAAAAAAATATCTGAACAATCTGGATATGAAGGACGATACACCGGTTCCTTATGAGGATGAGGTATAAGTAGTTTTCACAGAGGCTCTTTTGTGTTAGAATAGTCCCGTTAGGGGGAAAGAAATATGCAGAAAAATCTGACCCAGGGGCCGATCACAAAGACATTAGTATTTTTTGCCCTGCCTATGATCGGCGGAAATATGCTGCAGCAGCTTTATAATATTGCAGATACCCTGATCGTAGGCAGGTTTATTGGTTCCGGGGCATTGGCGGCGGTAGGTTCTTCCTATACCCTGATGACCTTTCTCACATCTATCCTGCTGGGGCTGTGCATGGGCAGCGGGGCGGTATTTTCTATCCGCTATGGAGAGGGCGATATGGAAAAGCTCCATGAAAGCCTGGGAGCTTCCTTTGTTCTGATCCTTGCAGTGGCTGCAGTGCTGAATCTGGCAGTTTTTCTTCTGATAGATCCCATTATGTATCTTCTTCAGGTCCCCGAAGAAATCTATGCTATGATGCGGGAATATCTCTGGGTGATCTTCTGGGGGATTCTGGCTACATTTTTGTACAATTATTTTGCCTGCCTTCTCAGAGCAGTGGGAAATTCTGTGGCACCGCTGATTTTCCTGGCAGTATCTTCTGTGATGAACATTGTTCTGGATCTGTGGTTTGTCCTGGGATTTCACTGGGGAGTGGCAGGAGCGGCTTTTGCCACGGTGTTGTCCCAGTATGTGTCCGGGATCGGTCTGGCAGTCTATACTTACTGGAAAACCCCGGAATTCCGGATACAGCCCAGATATCTGAAGCCCAAGCCGGCTATGCTGAAAGAGATTGGCCAGTTTTCCTTTCTGACTTCTGTCCAGCAGTCGGTGATGAATCTGGGAATCCTTATGGTCCAGGGGCTGGTAAACAGCTTCGGCACGGTGATCATGGCGGCTTTTGCAGCGGCGGTAAAGATTGACTCTTTCGCCTATATGCCTGCCCAGGAGTTTGGAAACGCCTTTTCTACTTTTGTTGCCCAGAACTACGGCGCCGGGAAATCCGGAAGGATCCGGGAAGGGATTAAGAAAGCGGCCCTCATGTCTGTGGGATTCTGTCTGGTGATCTCTCTTCTGGTATTTATCTTTGCCAGGCCTTTGATGACCATCTTTGTGGATCCTTCTGAGACCGAGATTTTGGCAGCAGGTGTAGAATATCTGCGGATCGAAGGAGCCTTTTACTGCGGAATTGGCTGCCTGTTCCTGCTTTATGGTTTATATAGAGCCATCAAAAGACCGGGAATGTCTGTGGTCCTCACCATATTTTCTCTGGGAACCAGAGTGGTACTGGCCTATGCGCTGTCGGCAATAGATTTTATCGGCGTTACAGGAATCTGGTGGTCTGTGCCGATCGGATGGGCGTTGGCGGATCTGGTGGGATTTCTGTATTACAAAAAGAATAAGAAAAAACTGTTTAACTAAGATTTAACCAAAATCAGGTAACAGGTAAAATAAAGGAAAGTTATAATTTCTGTAAAGGAAAGAATAGCTTTCCTTTTTGCATTTGTGGGATACGTCCGGCAAGCGTCTGCCGTGAACTGTCCTGTCGAAAAGTCTATATGGTAAAGGAGACCTGTATATGGTAAAAATCTATGTTATGGATACCAACGTTCTGATCCAGAATCCTCAGGCTCTGCTGAGTTTTGAAGACAATCAGGTGATTCTTCCGGTGGTGGTGCTGGAAGAACTGGATAACCTGAAGAAAGCAGAGGGAGAGAAAGGAAGAAACGCCAGAGCAGCCATACGGATCCTGGAAGAGCTGCGCCTGAAGGGAAATATTCTGGAAGGGGTCCGGCTGGAACCTCATGGAATTATCCGGGTGGAGAAAAATTACATAGATGTAAAACTTCCGGAAGATCTGCCGGAGGATAAGATGGATAACCGGATCTTAAAAGTCTGCAAAGGACTGGCGGAGTCCTCCAGCGAACAGGTGATCCTTGTGACAAAGGATATCCTTCTCAGGATCAAAGCACAGATCATCGGGATCCGGGCGGAAGACTATACCACAGAGCAGGTTGCAGAATATGAAGGGCAGTATAAGGGAAGAATCGAAGTATACGTGCCGGAAGAAAAGTTTAAGGATTTCAAGAAAAAAGGGGTTCCTGTGGAGGACGTTTATCTTTCCGATGATCAGGGCAACCGGAAAGTGCCCAAACTGGAGGAAAACGAGTTTGTGATCTTAAAGGCGGATCAGTCTGCCAGAAAGACTCAGCTGGGAAGAGTGGAAAAAGGAATGATTAAGAAACTGGAATACCGGAAAAGCATCCCTTACGGAGTGACGCCCAGAAACGCCGGTCAGTATTTTGCTCAGGAGGCTCTTATGCAGCCTGCGGACAAAGCCCCCCTGGTGATCATCAAGGGAATGGCAGGCACCAGTAAGACCTTTTACACCCTGGCAGTAGGTCTGGAAAAGGTGTTGAATAATCCTACAGGAGAATACAGGAGGATCCTGATCTCCAGGCCCAATGCCCAGTTTGATTCAGATATCGGCTTTCTGCCGGGAGATGAGCAGGAAAAGATCTCTCCCCTTATGCGGCCGATTATCGACAATCTGGAACAGCTCATTGATTCCAACGAAGAAGAGCGGTACAAAGATGAAATGGAGCTTCAGGGGAAAATCGATGAGATCTTCGAGAGAGGACTGATCCAGACAGAGGCTTTGAATTATATCCGGGGCCGCTCCATTGTAAAGACTTATCTGATTATTGATGAGGCCCAGAATATGACACCCAATCAGGTAAAGGGGATTATTACCAGAGCAGGGAAAGGAACCAAGATCATCCTTCTTGGAGATACGAACCAGATTGACCGGCCTATGCTGGATGAAAGGACCAACGGGCTCAGCTTTGCTTCGGAATATATGAAGGGCAGCCCCCTCTGCTGGCAGATCACCTTCTCACCGGAGGAGTGTGAACGTTCTGCTCTTGCCATGGACGCTATTACGAGACTATAAGAAAAGGAGCTGCTACAGTATATGGCTGAAGAGAATAAAGGTGAGATCACTTATAGACAGATAAAGAAAAACGAAGAGATCAATTTACTGATTGAAAGAGGAAACCAGGTACTAAATGTCCTGGGATTTACGGAACATTCTAAAAAACATGCCGCCAAAGTGGCTGAGACAGCAGGAAAGATCCTGAAAGACCTGGGATATGGAGAAAAGGAAATCCGTCTCAGTAAGATCGCGGGGTATATGCACGATATCGGCAACAGCATTAACCGCCATGACCACGCCCACACAGGAGCCCTACTGGCTTATGGGATCCTGAAGGATCTGGGGATGCCTCTGGAGGATGTACTCACGGTGACCACTGCCATTGGAAATCATGACGAATCTACAGGCACTGCGGTGGATGTGGTATCTGCCGCTCTGATCCTGGCAGATAAGACCGATGTCCGCCGGAACCGGGTGCAGAATTCTTCTATTGCCAACTTTGATATCCATGACCGGGTAAACTATGCGGCCCTTACATCCACTCTGGAGGTAAAGAGGGAAAAACGGGTGATCCAGATGGACCTGGAACTGGACGACGAGATGTGTACGGTAATGGACTACTTTGAGATCTTCCTGAAACGGATGATCATGTGCAGAAGAGCTGCGGAAGTTTTGGGATGTAAATTCAAACTGGTGGCTAACGGAAATAAAATATGCTGATCTGGCCGCCATAAGCGATAAAATCCAGCGCAGGACTGAAAACAAGATATTGAAGATGTAAACAAAGCGGGGCTGTCGCATTAGTCATATGTCAGGAATAAAATGTATAAATATTCTCGATTTTGATTAATGCGACAGCTCCCAATGTTTCTTTAATCAGAAAACTGCTTAATGTTTCTGGAAAGTCAGCTCTGTGTCGCAGCTCCCGGCGGTGATCATCTGATAAATGCCCAGTATGCCGCATTTTACCATACTTTCCACTGCCGCATCGGTATAAAAAGCCATGTGCTGTGTCATGATTACATTCCGGAACTGATGAAGGTAAAACCAGTTCCGGTCAGCAAGGATATCGGTCTTGTGATCCTGATGGATGATCTTCTCTTCTCCTTCTGCAGTATCGATCCCCAGAGCGCCGATGTGCTCTGATTCGATACCTTCGATCAAAGCCTCCATATCTGCCAGCTCTCCTCTGGCACAGTTGATGATCACTACCCCTTTCTTCATTTTTCTGATACTTTCCCGGTTGATGATCTCTCTGGTAGAATCAAAGAGAGGCATGTGCAGAGTGATAATGTCAGACTCTGCATAGAGGGTATCCAGATCCACATAAATGGCAGGAGGGGTGACGGCAGGATTTTTTCTTACATCATAGGCCAGGATCCTGCAGCCAAAACCGGAAAGTTCCCGGATTACCTGGGCTCCTATCCGCCCTGTCCCCATAACCCCCACAGTAAGGTCTTTCATTTCCCGGCCCATTAATCCGGCCAGAGAGAAGTCGTTTACCTGGCCTCTCCAGAGGGCCTGTTTATACTGCCTCAGACACATGAGCATCATCATAATGGTAAAGTCTGCAACGCCATTGGGAGCGTAACTGGCATTGCATACATGGATGCCCAGTTTCTTCGCATATTCCAGATCAATGTGATTGTATCCAATGGTTCTGGTAGAAATATAGTGGACGTTAAGCCTGGCCAGGGCATCCAGAAAGGGCCCATCAATCCTGCCCTGTCCCAGAATGGAGATTCCGTCGTATCCTTTTGCCATAGATACATTTTCCAGAGAAGGGATTTCTGTGGTTATCCGGATTTCTATGGGCAGTTCCTTTTCTAACTTGCGGATGGCATCCAGCTCATCCTCCCGTGTTTCATAAACCAGTATTTTCATAGTATGTCTCCTTCTTGGGGCTGTCGCATTAGTCAATATCGAGAATATTCCTGAAATATGACAATGCGACAACCCCATAATAGCAATATGGGTAAAATATGTCTCTAGATTATGATAGAGGGGGAAAAGATCGATTGCAACTGCAAATATCCTATGATAACATAAGATAAACTTATAATATGATACCAAAGTCAAGAGCCTGTTCATACGTGGGTGCAGGACCTTAGGGCTGCTTCGATATTTTATATGAGGAGGCCGGGCTTTGGGGGCAGAATATTTGTCGGGAGAACTATATTATGAACATCAATCAGCTTCGATATTTCATTGGGGTAGCAGAGTACCAGAGTTTCACAAAAGCTGCTGATCGCTATTATATTACACAGACAGCCATTACCCAGCAGATCCGTGCTCTGGAAAGTCATCTGGGCGTACAATTGTTTGATCGGAATACTCGTCCTGTGAGACTGACACCGGAAGGCAGCGTATTTCTCAGAGAGGCAAAAGGGATCCTGGAACGTGTGGAACAGGCGGAACACAGGGTCCGGGAAGCCTCCGTGGGACTGGTAGGCAGTCTGAAAGTGGGCTATATCAAGGGGTATGAAAGAAGCAGTCTCTCAGACCGGCTTCGCAGTTTTCATAATAAATATCCAAACATTCTGATTTCCTGTTACCGCTGGGATACAGGAGTCCTGGAGACCGGCCTTCAGAAAGGAGACTACGATATCATCTTTACATGGAACAGTGAAGATAGTGCAAAAAACGAGGATACCGGCTGTATCTGTGTGGAAAGATCGCCGCTGACGGTAGTGCTGTATGACGGTCATCCCTTTGCCCGCCGACAGGTGCTTAGGAGAGAAGAACTGGCACGGGAAGCGATTATTTATATGACTCTTTCAGAAGACGGAAATTCCTTTGGGGACCTTCATTTCCTGGAACTGTATCAGAAATCCGGCTGCCAGCCTCATATCCTGTTTCAAAGCAATGATATAGAAAGTATATTAATGATGGTTGCCGCAGAGGAAGGTATATCGATACTTCCCTCTTTTGTTACCAGCAAAATTACCAATGGAGACAATCTGAAATTTATTCCCCTGGAAGGATCCGAAGAATTTGTGGATATTTACGCTCTGTGGAAGAAAAACAGGAAAAACCAGATCCTGGAACATTTTCTGGAAGAAATCCGTTGAAAAGAACCCTTTATCGACTTATTTCTTCGTTTATATTATGCTATTATTGTTATCATAAACAAATTCAATAAAAGAAGATCGGAAGCTTATACCCGGTTTGACAGAAAACTGACAGAGAGGTGCTTAAATAAATATATGGGGAGGGATGAAATCTATGAATTTTGATATGGCCCAATTTGATTCCTACCGAGAGGATAATCGGCGGGAAGTAAAAAAGGCGAGGGGCGGCCTTCCAAACTCGTTATGGGAGACATATTCTGCTTTTGCTAACTGCTATGGCGGAATCATTATTCTTGGTGTAAAGGAAAACAAAGACGGCAGCTGGTATATGACTGGGCTGGACAATGCAACAAAACTGAGAAAAGACTTCTGGGACACAATTAATAATAAAAATAAAGTTTCAGTAAATCTGCTGACGGATAATGATTTGGAGATATATGAAGAAAACAACCATGTTATAATGGCTATCCATGTCCCTAAGGCAAAGCGTGAACAGAAGCCGGTATATATAAATGGAGACATGTTTAACGGTACTTTCCGCAGAAACTGGGAGGGGGATTATCACTGTGACCGCAGCGAGGTGCTTGCAATGCTCCGGGATCAACCGGAAGAAACAGCAGATATGAAGATTCTGCAGGATATGTCTCTTGAAGTGCTTAATTCAGAAACTGTGCGTGCCTATCGCAACCGGCATATGGCTTATAGAACAGAACATGTATGGGAAAGACTGAGTGATGAAGAATATTTGGAGAGGATAGGCGCTGCAAGGCTGTCTGCCAGAGACCATACTTTACATCCTACGGCTGCCGGACTTCTTATGTTTGGAGAAGAGTATAAGATTTTATATGAATTTCCTGAATATTTTCTGGATTATCGGGAAGTCCTCGATCCGACAATCCGCTGGACGGATAGGCTGCAGTCCAGTTCCGGTGACTGGACAGGGAATATCTTTGATTTTTTCTTTCGGGTTTACGGGAAACTTGTGAAAGATCTGAAGATTCCTTTTAAGCTGGAGGGAATAACACGTATAGATGATACACCTGTACACAAGGCATTGAGAGAAGCTTTGGCAAATTGTATCGTAAATACAGACTTTTATTTCCCGAGAGGGATTGTGATTCGGAAAGATGCAGATTCCATTGTAATGGAGAATCCGGGAAGCATTCGGACTGGAAAAGCACAGATGCTCAAAGGCGGCATATCAGATCCCAGAAATAAAGCATTGATGAAAATGTTTAATCTGATCGGTATTGGCGAGAGAGCCGGCAGCGGCGTACCGGATATTTACAGTGTGTGGGAACAGCAGGGATGGAGGCGACCGGAGGTTATAGAAGAGTATGGTCCAGACAGAACTATTTTGAAATTATCATTTGTAAAAAATACAGATAAAAAAGCGCTGATAAAAAACGCTGATAAAAAAGCGTTGATAAAAAACGCTGATAAAAAGGGACTTACAAGTAAAACCAGGCAACAGTTAGAAAAAATTATAGAATGGATGGAGCCGGACAGAGAATATAGAATAGCGGAAATAGCAGAATTCCTCGGGATTAAAGAAACAAGAACCCGCGAATTGGTGAGAGAACTGATACGGCTTAAAAAAATAGAAGCAGAAGGAAAAAATAAAGGGCGCAGATATAGGTTGAAGTAGTTGCATACAAAGAACCCTTTATCGACAGATCCCCCTTTCTGTGCTATGATTATATTTACACGATCATAGAACAGAAAGGGGTATTTTCATGGAAAATACGTCTGAAAATAGACAGAAAAACCAGGCTTTAATTCCTTCAAAGCATATCAGTATCGGCCTTCTGGCCCATGTGGATGCAGGAAAGACCACTTTGGCGGAAAGCCTTTTGTTTCATACAGGAAGTATCCGGAAGATGGGAAGAGTGGATCATCAGGACGCTTTCCTGGATACCAATGAGATGGAGCGGGCCAGAGGTATCACGATTTTCTCAAAGCAGGCAGTTTTTAAACTGAAAGACAAGGAGATCACCCTGCTGGATACTCCGGGGCACGTGGACTTTTCTGCGGAAATGGAGCGTACCCTCCAGGTGCTGGATTACGGGATTCTGATCATCAGTGGTCCTGACGGGGTACAGGGGCATGTAGAGACTCTCTGGAGACTTTTAAAACAGTATCAGATCCCTACAGTACTCTTTGTGAATAAAATGGATCAGGAGGGAACAGAAAAAGAGAAGATACTGGACCAGTTAAAGAAGCGTCTCCACGAACACTGCATAGACTTTTCCCAGGACAGAGACCGGGAAGAATTTCTGGAAGAGGCTGCTATGTGCGGGGAGCCTGCGCTGGAAGAATATCTGGAAACAGGAAATATCTCTCAGAAGAAACTTGGGGATATGGTAAAAAACAGGGAGCTCTTTCCCTGCTTTTTCGGTTCAGCTCTGAAATCCCAGGGAATTACGGAATTTCTGGAAGGGCTGGAGAATCTTTTGGAATGTCCTTCTTATTCTGAATCATTCGGCGCCAAGGTTTACAAGATTTCCAGAGACGACAAGGGGACTCGGCTGACTCACATGAAGATCACCGGAGGAAGCCTGAAAGTAAAACAGCTGCTTTCGGGAGAGGGATGGGAGGAAAAGGCGGACCAGATCCGGATTTATGACGGCCAGAGTTTTCAGACAGTAGAAGAGGCCGGGGCCGGCTGTGTCTGCGCAGTTACAGGTCTTACTAAAACCTGGTCAGGAGAAGGCCTTGGGGAAGAGACGGCTTCTGCTCCTCCGGTGCTGACTCCGGTGCTGACCTATGAAATCCGGCTTCCCCAGGGCACAGATGTTCATGGAATGCTGATAAAACTACGGCAGCTGGAGGAGGAGATTCCCGAACTTCAGATCCTCTGGAACGAACAACTGGGAGAGATCCATGCCCAGGTTATGGGAGAAGTGCAGATTGAGATCCTGAAACAGATGATCCTGGAGCGCTTTGGCATAGAAGTGGAATTTGGCTCCGGAAATATTGTATACAAGGAAACCATCAAAGAGCCGGTAGAGGGGATCGGACACTTTGAACCTCTCCGTCACTATGCGGAGGTCCATCTTTTGCTGGAGCCTTTAGAGAGAGGGGCAGGACTGGTTTTTGCCGCAGACTGCAGCGAGGATGTTCTGGACCGAAACTGGCAGAGACTGATCCTTACCCATCTGGAGGAGAAACACCATCTGGGAGTCCTTACCGGTTCGGAAATTACAGACATGAAGATCACGCTGATCGCCGGAAGGGCCCACCTGAAACATACGGAAGGGGGAGATTTCCGTCAGGCTACCTACCGGGCGGTACGCCAGGGACTGAGAAAGGCAGAAAGTATCCTTCTGGAGCCGGTTTATGAATATTCCCTGGAGGTGCCTCAGGATACGGTTGGCCGGGCTATGGCCGATATCCAGCGGATGAGCGGAACTTTTTCCACTCCGGATATTCAGGGAGCATATGCTTTTCTTACGGGAACCGCTCCGGTGTCTGAGATGCGGGACTATCAGAGAGAAGTCACAGCCTATACCAGAGGAAGGGGGCATCTGTCCTTTGTATTGAAAGGCTATGAACCTTGTCACAACAGTCAGGAGATCATAGAAGCGGCGGCTTATGATCCGGAAGGAGATCTGGAAAATCCTACAGGATCTGTTTTTTGTTCCCACGGAGCCGGCTTTAATGTGCCCTGGGATCAGGTGGAGGAGTATGCCCATATCGATACAGGATTTGGGAAGGAAGAGGAGCCGGAAATGGAGATCCAGTCGGCACCGGCTCCCAGTTTTGAAGAGATCCGCCTGACCCAGCAGGAACTGGAGGAGATTTTTGTCCGTACTTACGGCCCTATAAAGAGACCAAGGTATAACCAGGAAGAGGACTTTGCAGTCAAGAAAGCTCCGGAAAAGACCAGAAGGTATAAGAAACAGGAGCCGGAGAAAGAATATCTTCTGGTAGACGGATACAATATTATTTTTGCCTGGGAAGATCTTCAGGAACTGGCCAAGGTGAATATTGAAGGGGCCAGAAATAAACTGATGGACATGCTCTGTAATTATCAGGGCTACAAAAAATGTACCCTGATCCTGGTGTTTGACGCCTATAAGGTGGAAGGAGGACAGGGAGAAGTCCAGAAATACCATAATATCTATGTAGTCTATACAAAAGAGGCGGAAACCGCCGACCAGTATATTGAAAAGACAGTTCATGAGATCGGAAGAAAGTACCATGTAACTGTGGCTACCTCTGACGCTTTGGAACAGGTGATCATCATGGGGCAGGGAGCAGCCAGACTTTCTGCCAGAAATCTGAGAGAAGAGATCCAGATGATGAACCAGGAGATCCGGAATCATTATCTGGAAAAGACAAAGAAAAGCGGCAGCTATCTATTTGAAAGCCTGCCGGAACATATGACAGATTTTATGGAAGATGTCCGACTGGGAAGAAAAAATTTCGAGGATTTAGAAAAAAAGTCTTGACCTTCCACCTGGTAGAAGGTGTATAGCAAAGGTAAAAGAAAGCATATGTCCTGTACTGCAGGGAAAACGAGGCTGCAGAGAAATCCAGGATCAGAGGCAGGAGGTTACAGACTATGAAGATAGGAGAAGCGGCAAAGAAAGCGGAGATATCCCCCGGCAATATCCGGTTTTATGAAAAGAAGGGACTGCTGAAGCCAAAAAGAGAGGAAAGCAGCAGCTACCGGAGCTATACAGAAGAAGATGTAGAAAGACTGAAAAGAATCACCTGTTTCTGTATCTCACATTGTATTCTGGAGCGGATTGTTTCTTATCTATAACCTGAGTTTTTTAAAATACTGGTCAAATAAAAGAAAAACAGCAGAATAGAGCTAAATAGAAAAGCCCCCGGGCTGTTCTGTTTCACAATGTTGAAAAGGACAGTTCCGTGGGCTTTTATCTGTGAAGTCAGAGACGCACAAAAGCGCAGCACCTGACATTTTAGTATCTTCTCCAGGTGCCTCTTACGAAGAGCAGCAGAATGGGGAAGATCTCCAGTCTTCCTGCAAGCATATCGAAGGTCAGCACCAATGTGGAAAAGTTTGAATATACAGAAAAGTTCTGGGTAGGACCGACCATTTCAAGGCCAGGGCCGATATTGTTGAATGTAGCGGCTACAGCTGAAAAGTTGGTGATCAGGTCAAAATCGTCTACGGCAATGAGAAGCACAGAAAATGCGAAAATCAGCACATAGGCAATCAAAAATACATTTGTGGAACGGATGACTTCATGGTCTATGGAATGTCCGTCCATTTTCAGCTTTTTGACACTTCTTGGGTGTATCAGAGTCTGCAGCTCTTTGCCGATAGTCTTTACCAGGATCACCAGCCGGGATACTTTAATACCGCCTCCGGTACTTCCTGCACAGGCGCCTACCAGCATCAGGAGCAGCAGGATCGTCCTGGGGATTTCCGGCCATAGATTAAAATCTGTAGTAGCGTATCCGGTGGTAGTGATTATGGAACCTACCTGGAATGCAGCCTGCTGGAAAGCTTCTCCGAAGCCGGAGTACATATCTGTTACCATAACTGCGATCACAACAGTAGAAGCCAGGATAATGCCGAAGTACCAACGAATCTCTTCGATAGCAAAAGACTCTTTAAATTTTTTGTGAAGGATCAGATAATAGGCATTAAAATTGACACCAAAGAGGATCATGGAAATAGTTACCACTACCTGAAGGTATACCGAATAGCTTGCCATACTGTCGTTTTTGATCCCGAAGCCACCGGTTCCTGCAGAACCGAAGGTAATGGTCAGGGTATCAAAAAGCGGCATGCCCCCGATCAGCAGGAGGATGATTTCTATGATAGTCATTCCCAGGTAGATCAGGTATAAGGTTTTTGCCGTGGAACGGACGGTAGGGGTCAGTTTGCTTACAGAGGGACCCGGGCTTTCTGCCTTCATCAGGTTCATATGAGAACCGCTGCCGGTAATATGAAGGATAGACAGCAGGAAGACCAGAACTCCCATACCTCCGATCCAATGGGTAAAGCTTCGCCAGAAAAGAATACATTTAGGAAGAACCTCTACATCCGTGATGATACTGGCACCTGTGGTGGTAAAGCCGGACACTGTCTCAAAAAGGGCGTCTATGGGATTGGTGATAGAGCCGCTGATGAGAAAGGGGAGAGACCCCATAATACTTAGTATGATCCAGCTCAGAGCTACTGAGACAAATCCTTCCTTGGTATAAAATATTTTGTTTTTTGGCTTTTTATGTACCAGCACACAGCCGAAAAGTACACAGAGCAGTCCGGTGATCACAAAGGACCAGCCGCAGAATTCCTGGTAGATAATAGCTGTAATGCAGGGAGGCACCATAAAAGCTGCCTCGAAGAATAGTACATAGCCGATTATATATCTTACAATTGCATAATTCATGTCTGCCTCCGGTCTTATCTTTTCAGTATATCTTTTAAGTCTTTCAAGCCTTTAACAGTAGTTACTACGATTACTGCGTCTCCTACCTGTATGGTGTCCTGACCTCTGGGAATATGGACTTTTCCGCCCCGGTTAATGCAGGCCACCAGAAGATTATTTTTCAGATTCAGCTGAGCCAGAGGAATATCTGTTACTATAGAAGATTCTCTTACATAGAACTCCAGAGCTTCTGCCTGGCTGTCCAGGATCTGGTACAGGGTTTCTACATTACTTCCTACAGAATTGCTCATGGCTCTGACATACTGAAGGATATAGTCAGCAGTGATATACTTGGGATAGATCACGCTGCCAAGATCCAGTTCATCTACCACATCATCGAACATCAGACGATTTACCTTAGTAACCAGCTTGGCCTTAGAAACCTTTTTGGCAAAAAGAGAAAGGAAGATATTCTCTTCGTCCAGATTTGTAAGAGTTACAAAAGACTCTGCCTCTGCCAGTTCTTCTTCAAAAAGAAGTTTTTTATCAGTTCCATCACCGCAGATGATGGTGGCTTCCGGGAGAAGATCGCTTAATTCCTCACACCGCTCTCTTCTGGATTCAATAATTCTTACTTTAATCCGCATTTCAATCAGCAGAGAGGCCAGATAATATCCCAGAGTGCCGCCGCCTACAATAAGGGCATTTCTTACCTGATGGGTATGTACCCCGATTTTTTTGAAGAACAGGGCAGAATTTTTGGGAGAGGCAATGATGGATACCAGATCATTGTCCTGCAAAGTAAAGGAACCGGAAGGAATATAAACATTTTCCCCACGTTCCACTCCGCATATCAGGATATCGGTACGGAATTTTTCTATGACCTCCATAACAGACATTCCCTGGAGACGGAATTCCGGAAGAACTTTAAACTTCAGCAGTTCCACACGGCCTTTGGAAAAGGTGTCCAGTTTGATGGCAGAGGGAAACCGAAGAAGCCGGGAAATCTCCATCGCGGCTGCCAGTTCAGGGTTAATGATCATGGAAATTCCTAAACGCTCTTTCAGGAAATGTACTTCTTTATTGTAGATAGGATTCCGCACACGGGCAATGGTATGACAATCGCTGACTTTCTTGGCAATCAGACAGCAGAGAAGATTCAACTCATCAGAACCGGTTACCGCGATCAGAATATCTGCCTCTTTTAGTCCGGCTTCGGACAATACCCGGATACTGGAGCCATTTCCTGTGATACCTAATAAATCGAGATCTTCTGAAAGCTGCTGTATTTTTTCTGAGTTAGTATCGATGACAACTACCTGGTGTTCTTCGTTGCATAGCTGTTCTGCAAGCGTCCATCCTACCTTACCGCAGCCAACAATGATAATATTCATGGTTACCTCCAAATTAGTGATAAATTATTTGTAAAATATTATGAAAATATAAAAAAAGATTAAAATATCAGACCTATTATAGCACTGCAAAATTTAAATGCAACAAGATATGATAAGATTTTACGAATTCCTTGCATTTTCATAGATTGCTGTATAAAAGTTTTAGGAGAAAGGACTTTTGGGGGATTTTCTGTTATTCCAGAGGAATTATTGACAAGAAGGCGTACTGAGAGTAATATATAGATGACAGATATATAGAACATCTATATAAATATAAAATGGATTTTTGAAAGGAGGCAGTGTTTATGAAAGCCGGGAAAATTGATAAAAGCCTTCTCTCGGGAAGCACTACCCTTCTCCTGCTTCAACTATTGTCAGAGAAGGACATGTACGGCTATGAGATGATCGAGACATTAAAAGAGCGTTCGGAGAACATCTTTGAGCTGAAGGCGGGAACTCTTTATCCCCTTCTTCACGGGTTGGAGGGGAAGAAATATCTGGAATCCTATGAGAGGGAGGCCGGGGGAAAGATCAGGAAGTATTACAGGATCACCAGAGCAGGAAGAAAACATCTGGAAGAAAAGAAAAAGGAGTGGGAGACTTATACCGGCACAGTAGGCCGTGTTCTGGGAGGGCCTGCCTATGGAAGTATATGAGTATTTAGATCAGGTGGAGAAACAGATACGCCAGGAGGCTGTGCGGGAAGAAATCCGCACAGAACTGCGGCAGCATATTGAAGACCAGGCGGATTTTTATCAGGAATCGGGCATGAGCCGGAAAGATGCTGTGGAAAAAGCAGTAGAAGATATGGGAGACCCGGTGGAGACCGGCGTGCAGCTGGATATGGTCCACCAGCCGCAGCTGGATAAAAAGCTGATGCTGGCAGTGGCACTGATATTAGCTGCAGAAGCAATCCTTCAGATATTCTATTATTTGAGGGTAGAAAGACAATCCCTGGTTATTTCTGTTGTGGCGATGCTGATGTTTGGCCTGATAAATTTTCTGTGGATGCTGATGTTTGCTGCGAGAAGCTTTTTTTCCCAGAAATTTCATAAGGCCTCTACCTGGTTTGTCATGTGGCTGTCGATTGCTGTTTTAGGGGTTGTTTTCGGAGGAACAGGAATCAGCGGAACAGAGAGAGCTGGCCTTACCAGCCCGGAAGTTCTGCAAAGAATGGCAAGTATGCTCATTACTATGCTTCCGGCTATATATGGAGGAATGATTTTTGGCTATCGGGAGAAAAAGAAGGGATTTGCTAGGCTTATGGCTATCTTCGCCGGAGATCTTATTCTGGGCTTTCTGATCGGCGGCGGTATCTGTATGACACTGTTAGTACCTGCCCACATGGCTCTCCTGACAACAGGGATAAAAAAGAACTGGTATGGGGAAAAAAGGAAGAAACTTTTGGGAAGGATGTGGATTCTTTCCGGCATTTTGTCTCTCACGGGGATTTTGGTATCTGTTCATCAATACAGATACAGGCAGCTATGGAAGGATAATATACACAGTTATCTGGCAATGCCCGATCTGCCCGGGATCCTGAAGGTTCTGACCGGTGAATATTTTCCAGTAAGTCTTTGTGTATGTGCAGCAGTAATTTTGGGCTTCTTTCTATGGATGATCCTGGATATCCGGAAACTGACCAATGATCTGTGCCGGATACTGTGCCTGGGGATTTTAGGAGGTTTTTTGGTACAGACATTATATTCTCTGGGCTGTCTTGCCGGACTGGGACCATATGAATATGCATTTTTTCCTTTGCTGTCGGTATGGTACAGCGGCATGGGCGCCATACACTGGTATCACTACTGGTTTCTGGGGATTTTCCTGAACTGCCATAAATCCGACAGGATCATTCCGAAAAAAATGAAATAAAGACCAATGTAAAAGGACTGTCTCAAGATCCGAAACAGGAAACAATAGTTTCTTGCTCCGACGGATTGAGAGACAGTCCTTTTGACGTAGCATTTTACCTGAAATAAATTCCGCTCCAATAAACGTTATCCTTCACAATGGTCTCAGGAGGCAGTTCCACTCCATCCAGGGCCCATTTTTTAAATTCTTTAAAGCCAACCCGGTCAATAATATAGCCTACATGTTCCTTCCCACCGGGAGCTTTTGGGTCAATGTATTCTTTTGCGAATTTATAAGTATTCAGGATTACTTTTACAATGGTATCCTCGTCAGCCCAGAGAAGAAAATCTTCTCCCAGTCTTGGGTTTTTCTTTCCGGTACGTCCCATAATGGTGAGACGATAATATTTTTTCCGGCTCCTTGTCCAGGCTCTGGTAGGGCATTTGGTGACGCAGACCCCGCAGCCTACACATTTTTCTGTGTTCTGGACGATCTTATAATTTTCCATGTGGAGAGCGTCTACAGAAAGCTGGTCGCAGCCTTTGATACAGGCGCTGCAGCTTACGCACCGGTTGGGATCGTACTGAGGTTCCGTCATGCCGATAATGCCGAAATCGTGCATTCTGGCTTTGATACAGTCGTTGGCACAGCCGGTAAGGGCAATCTTAAAATGCAGATCATTAGGGAAAATAGCTTTCTCGATCCGTTTTGCAAAGGCCGCCGTGTTGTAGTTTCCGAAAGGACAGACCCGGTTGCCCACACAGGCGCTGACGTTTCTGGTGCCGGAAGAGGCGTAGCCGGTGCCGGGAGTCTCCTGATTGATCTCCAGGTTTTCAATAATGGGCTGAAGTTTTTCATTGACCTTTGCCATGTCCCGGATAGAGATCCCTTCGATCTCAAAGCCCTGGCGGGTAGTGATATGCACCTGGCCGTTGCCGTATTCTCTGGCAATCGCTGCTACCTGGGCCAGCACCTCTGCGTTACATGCCCCTCCGGGAACACGGACTCTGGAGGCTACGATATCTCTGTGTTTGGTCACACGAAAAGCGTTCTTTTTTAACTTCTTTGTATTTACATCAACATGCATCATTCCAACCTCCTTAATCCAGCAGTTTTTTGCCTTCAGTATAATTAAATACCGGGCCGTCCAGACAGATATAGGTGTCTCCCATCCGGCAATGGCCGCATTTGCCCAGACCGCAGCACATCTTTCTCTCCTGGGAGATCCAGATCTGGTGGTCTGCAATATCCAGCTTCTTAAATTCTGCCACAGCGAATTTCATCATTACGGGAGGCCCTACTACGATGACAGCTGCATTTTCCTTATTCTCAAAAGTAATATCCGGGATATATTTTGTCACCAGTCCCACGTTCCAGCCAGGCTCTTCGGCTGCGTCTACGGTAATGGTGAGATCCATTTTCTGGCTTTTCCACCGCTCGATGTCTTCTTTAAAGAGCACATCTTTGGGAGATTTGAATCCTGCAATGACGGTAAGGGATGTTACTTCTTCCGGGTGACTTCCGAAATAGTCGATGATCCCCTTTACAGGAGATACCCCTGTTCCTCCGGCTACCACTGCAAGTTCCTTTCCCCGGTAATTTTCCGGAAGGAAGCCGTTGCCGTAAGGCCCTCTCATAAAGAGACTTTTTCCTTCCTGGTTTTCAAAGATTTCATTGGTCACTTTGCCTACTTTCCGGATGGTCAGATCTACATAATCCTCTCCAATGCCGCTGACAGAGATGGGAGCCTCTCCGTATTTGGGAACAGAGACTTCAAAGAACTGACCAGGTTTTACCTCTCCCACATAGTGCATGCGGAAGGTGTATTCGATATCAGTATGGCGGATGACTTTCTGAATCTGGGACAGAAAAGGCATATAGGCGTTATTCATGGCTGTTCCCTCCTATCGCTGATAATTTATTTAAACATTCTATGTAAGAAATATATTCTGGACACACATTCTCACATCTGCCGCAGCCTACGCACATAGGGTAGCCGAAGCGGTTTTTGTAATTCTGGATCTTATGGAGCACCTTGAACCGCATACGCTCTCCCTGATCTTTGCGGAAGCTGATGCCCCCGGCAAGGTCGCTGTATCCGTCTACCTGGCAGGAAGCCCAGACTCTCCGCCGTTCTCCTGCATTTTCATTATCCCGGTAGAAGATATCCTGCATGGTAAAGCAGGTGCAGGTAGGACAGACAAAGTTGCACCGTCCGCAGCCGATACATCTGCCGCTGTATTCTTTCCATACTTCATGAGAAGCAATATTTTCCGGGAGAGTTTCCGGGATCGGAACAGTTTCTTCATTTTCTTTTACATACTGGATTTCCTGGCTGTCCCGGGGAACGGAGATATCTTCTGCATAGGTAGAAAGAGCTTCATCTTTCAGCTCCAGGTAAAGACCTTCTTCAGTAGGGTGGGCGTAGCCGTCATAGTTTTCCGCCTGATTGGTTCCCATGGAGACACAGAAGCAGGATTTAAAGGACTGGCTGCAGCCCATTAAGATAAATCTGGCGTTTTCCCGGATATTTTTGTAGTAGAAATCTTCCGGTCCGTTGTGAAGATAGATCTCATCCAGACGTTTTAAAGCATTCAGATCGCAGGCTCTTAAAAAGATCAGCCGCTTCCTTTTCTCCTCGGGGATTTTTACGCTGTTTTCTGTAAAATACATGATGGTATCAGAAATAGGCAGCAGCGCCTCCTTAAAGCTGTAATCGGATTTTTCATCCCAGACAATTTCATCAAAGGACTCTATGATACCGTAGCGGACGATATCTGTGTCAGAATAACATCCGGCGCCGGCATAAAGCCTGGGAGCAAATACATCATAGTCTTTTTTCAGATTTTCCAGAAGCCGGGACAGGGCTTCCTTATTCCAGAGATTTCCCATAAACACACTCCTTTACATTTTATAAAATTCGGCCAGACCGTCAGGGTTTGGAAGGATGAAATGGCGGTTACGGCAGATAAGCAGCCCCCTGGCCGTCAGGCTTTTGCAGGCTCTGGAAACATTTTCCCTGGGCACGCCTACAAAGTCCGCCATTAAAGTCATGGTAAAAGGCAGGCGGATATACACCCCTTCTTCCCGCCGTTCTCCGAAGTCTCTCCCTAATTTCCACAGCTTTGCCGCAATCTTCCGCTCCGTGACCATACTGCCTGAGGTATTTTTCAGCTGATGGGCCAGACGCCAGAGATACCGCTCATATTCATCCAGTACCGCCTGGGTGAGAGGAAAGCTTTCCTTCATAAAGCCCAGAAAGCTCTTTTTGGGAATTTTCAGTACCAGGACCGGCGTGATAGATTCACAGGAAAGAGACAGGGAACGGGAACTGTTTATATCATGGTTCAGAAGATGGCCTTTCCCCAGAAAAAACAGGATTTTCCGCTGTCCGTGTTTGGTGATGTTGTAGACAGATACTTCCCCCGACAGGAGAAGGAGCACATTTTGGATATTTTCACCGTTGGAAAAAAGCAGGTTTTTTTTCGGTATATTCTGGATATGTCCGGCATTTAAAAGAGTCTGGACAAGCTCCAGGGGCAGACGGTGAAAAAATTTCAAGGCCTTTAGCTGGCTGGCAGATATAGTTTCCATGACTTCCTCCTTATGGAAATAGATTCCTGGTTTCAGTATAGCATAGAATAAATCTGCTGTCTGTGATATACATCACAGTAGGCTTTGCATAGTGCGGGGATAAATCAAGATAGACAAATCCTCTTAGAATGGATTATACTGTAAGAACAGATGATAATATCTGCTCTGACAAATGAAGTATTGACAGAAAGGAAGTTTGTTATGGGAGAGCGATTGACCCAAAGCGATGTGAAAAAGATCCAGGAGGAGATTGACTACCGGAAACTGGTGGTAAGGAAAGAGGCCATCGAGGCTGTAAAAGAAGCCAGAGCCCAGGGTGATCTTAGTGAGAACTTTGAGTATTATGCAGCCAAGCGGGATAAGAATAAAAACGAGAGCAGGATCCGTTATCTGGAGAGAATGCTGAAAACCGCCACGATTGTTTCTGACACCTCCAAAACAGGAGAGGCAGGTATGAACAACTTTGTGGAAGTTTATTTTGAAGATGATGATGAGACAGAAAGGTATAAACTGGTGACCTCCATCAGAGGAAATTCCCTGGATAACAAGATCAGTATAGAATCTCCTCTGGGAAAGGCTATCTTGGGACATCATGAGGGAGACAGGGTCTATGTGAAGATAAATGACAATGCAGGTTATTATATTCAGATCAAAAAAATAGAAGATACCACAGATGATGAGGCAGACGCTATCCGGAGCTTTTAGCGTAAATACAGAATAGAGAGCGGATTCCCTGGCTGAACAGGGAAGAACTGTGGCTGAGGTGAAGAAATGATTTACTGTGTGGAAGACGAAAGAAATATCAGGGAGCTTCTGGTATATACTCTGGGCAGCAGCGGTTATGAGGCAAAAGGAATGGCAAATGGCAAAGAACTGAAAAAGGCTTTAAAAGAGGAAATACCGGATCTGATATTGCTGGATATTATGCTTCCGGGAGAAGACGGATATGCAGTTCTAGAATATCTGAAAGGAAGGCCGGATACCCAGGACATCCCTGTAATCATGGTCACCGCCAAAGAGGCGGAGTATGACAAGGTCCGGGGACTGGAAGGGGGGGCAGATGATTTTATCACCAAACCTTTCGGTATGATGGAGTTTCTGGCCAGAGTCAAGGCCGTGCTGCGCAGAACAAAAAAGCAGGAGATTCCCAGAGAGTACCACTATAAAGAGTTGACGGTAGATATGAAAAGCCGCAAAGTCTGGGAAAATGGGAGAAGCGTAGACCTTACTCTGAAAGAATTTGAATTACTGCGGTATCTGCTGGAAAATCAGGGAACTGTGCTCAGCAGAGAAAAAATCCTGGAAAAAATCTGGGGATATGAGATTTATGGAGAAACCAGGACCGTAGATGTTCATATCCGTACTCTGCGGCAGAAGCTGGGAGATTCCGGCAGTCTGATCGAGACTGTACGTGGAGTAGGATACCGTATAGGAGAAGAAACATGAGACAGAAGATCATGACCCATGTAACGGTGCTGGTCGTTCTGACTGTACTTCTGACTTATCTGGCGGCCAGCCTGGTCATGTACCATAAATACAGAGGAGACATGGAGGCAGATGTGATCAAGGAGGCAGAATATATCCGATATGCCCTGGAAAACGTAGGGGAGGAATACCTTGAAAAAGATCTGGGCCAGCTGACTACCAGCCGGATCACAGTGATAGACTCCCAGGGGAAGGCAGTCTATGACTCGAATCCTGAGGAGGACCAGGAAGATCTTCAAGAACTTCAGGAATTTCAAAACGCAAGGGAAGAGGGGGAGGGCCAGTCCCTTCGGTTTTCGGATATGCTTTCCTGTCAGACCTTTTATTATGCAGTTAGGCTGGATGATGGAGATATTCTCCGGGTGGGAAAGACCACAGACAGTATTTTTCAGACCATGGTTTCCAGCTTTACCCTTTTGGGAATCATTATGATTTTAATCCTGGTTCTGGGATTTCTTTATACGAAACATCAGGCGAAAAAACTTATTGAACCCATTAACCAGCTGGACCTGGAAAACCCCCTGAAAAATGTGGTTTATGAAGAGCTTCGCCCACTTTTGAACCGGGTGGACCAGCAGAACCGCCAGATCGCCAGTCATGTGGAGGAGCTGCAGCAGGCGGAAAAGGTAAGGCGAGAATTTTCGGCAAATGTTTCCCATGAGCTGAAAACGCCTCTGATGTCTATTTCCGGTTATGCAGAGATCATGAAAAATGGAATGGTCCGCCAGGAAGATGTTCCTGAATTTGCCGCCAGGATTTATGATGAAGCTGCCAGGCTTTCCAGTCTTGTTCAGGATATTATCGAATTATCAAAACTGGAGGAAAAAAGCGGTGAACTGCCTTTGGAGACCGTGGACCTTTATGAACTGCTCCAGGATATCTGCAGGAACCTGACCCTTCCGGCAAGTAAAAAGAATATTTCTATTCAGACAGAAGGCAGCTCTGTGAAAATACGAGGGGTCCGTCATGTGCTGTATGAAATGTTTTATAATCTGGTGGACAATGCTGTGAAATACAACCGGGAAGGGGGCTGGGTAAAGGTTTCTCTTAAGGACCGGGAAAATGGCGCTGAATTTACAGTAGAAGACAACGGTATCGGCATTGCCAGAGAAGAACAGGACCGAATCTTTGAACGCTTCTACCGGGTGGATAAAAGTCATTCCAGAAAGACGGGAGGAACTGGTCTGGGGCTTTCTATCGTGAAGCATGGGGCGGCCCTGCATCATGCCGGCATCAGCCTGGAAAGCTGTCTTGGAGAAGGAACAAAAATTCAGATATTTTTTCGGAATCCGGAGGTAAGTGAGAAAAAATAGGAGAGGAGCAGGCCTATGGCTTATATTGAATTTCAGCATGTGAAAAAAATTTATGGCAAGAAAAATGAGGCAGTGATCAAAGCCCTGGATGATACGAATTTTTCTGTAGAGGAAGGGGAGCTGGCGGTGATACTGGGGGCCTCCGGTGCTGGTAAGACTACGGCTCTGAACATTTTGGGCGGAATGGACCAGGCTACAGAAGGAGAAGTAATCGTAGCAGGAAAGCACCTGAATAAATTTTCTGAAAAAGAATTGGTGAAATACAGAAGAAATGATGTTGGTTTTGTATTCCAGTTTTATAATCTGGTGCCTAATCTGACTGCCCTGGAGAATGTAGAACTGGCAGTGCAAATCTGTAAGGATTATCTGGATCCGGGAGAGGTACTGAAAAAAGTAGGGCTGGGAGACCGGATGAAGAATTTCCCCGCTCAGCTTTCTGGCGGGGAGCAGCAGAGAGTAGCTATAGCCAGGGCTATAGCAAAAAATCCAAAGCTTCTTTTATGTGACGAGCCTACAGGAGCCCTGGATTATAATACAGGAAAGCAGATACTTCAGCTCCTTCAGGACACTTGCAGAAAAGAGCATATGACAGTAATCATCATTACCCACAATTCAGCCCTGGCGCCTATGGCAGACAGGATTATCCGCTTTAAAAGCGGAAAGGTTACAGATATTACATTAAATGAAAATCCAACGCCGATTTCAGAAATCGAGTGGTAAAAGGTAAAAAGAAAAGAGGGCAGACAATATGGATATCAGAACAGAAGTGAAAAAAATGAAAGCAGACAGCCCTGTTATGGCAGCTCTGTCTCCGGAGACGAGGAATAAAGCCCTGGAGGCTGCGGCAAAGGCTCTGCTGGAGAATAAAGAGGAAATTTTCCGGGCCAACAGGGAAGATATGGAGAACGCCGAAAAATCCGGATTAGGCCAGGCGGTGATGAAGCGGCTGAAATTCGATGAGCATAAGCTGGAAGATGTAATCAAAGGAATCCAGGATTTAATCAGACTGCCAGACCCCCTTTCTCAGGTACAGCTTGCAAGAGAACTGGACCAGGGCTTGGAACTGTATCGGGTTACCTGTCCCATTGGCGTGATCGGAATTATTTTTGAGGCCCGGCCTGATGCCCTGGTACAGATTTCTTCACTCTGTATTAAAAGCGGCAACTGTGCGGTTCTCAAAGGGGGAAAAGAGACTGCCAGGACCAATAAAGTACTTTTTACTGTAATCCATGAGGCAGTTACAGGCTGTGGCCTTCCCCAGGGCTGTATGCTCCAGGCTGAACTGCACAATGAGATTGACGAACTTTTAGCCTGTGATGACTGTGTGGACTTGTTGATCCCAAGAGGCTCTAATCAGTTTGTACAGTATATTATGAACCATACAAAGATTCCGGTAATGGGGCACGCAGATGGTGTCTGCCATATCTATGTAGATGAAACATATGATATGGAGAAGGCGATTCCAATTATTGTAGATGCCAAGACTCAGTATACTGCAGCCTGCAATGCTGTAGAGACGCTTCTTGTAAACCGGAAGGCAGCAGGAGAATTTCTCCCGGCTGTAGAGAAGGCTCTTACAGAGGCAGGTGTAAAGCTTCGGGGAACCAGAGAGGTGGGAAAAATCGTTTCCTGCGAGGTTATGGAAGAAGAGGAGTTCCATCGGGAATATCTGGATTTGATCCTTTCTGTAAAGATTGTAGAAGACCTGGAAGAAGCAGTTGCCCATATTAATACATACGGTTCTCATCACACGGACTGTATTATCACAGAAAACAGAGAACATGCCCTGGAGTTTATGCAGCTGGTAGATTCCGCAGGGGTATATCAAAACTGTTCTACCAGATTTGCCGACGGTTTCCGGTATGGATTCGGAGCAGAAGTGGGAATCAGCACCGGAAAAATCCATGCCAGAGGTCCTGTAGGACTGGAAGGACTGGTAACTTATAAATATAAGCTTTTCGGCCAGGGGCAGATCGTGGGAGAGTATGCATCAGGAAAGAAGTCTTTCCATTTTCGCGACCTGGATAAAAAGGAATATCTATGACGGGAAAAGGAAAGATTCTGGGACTTAGCCTTATGCCGGTCCTAATGTGGCTGTTTGTACAATGTGCGGTGGTTCTGGGATTTCCACCCGTAATGAACTGGCTTGGAAGTGTACTGTCCGCTTTAGGGGCAGATACCGGAGGCTTTTACAGTTTTCTTGAGATTAATGATACCTATTGTATCTATATACTGATGGATGCGCTGGTTCTGATCCCTGGTACACTGTGGTTTTGGCGCCTGCCTGCCAGAGAAGAGAAAAGGCAGGGGGGATTTTTTGGAATCTCTCCCGGAGGTGTTCTGCTGCTGGTGCTGGCAGGGCTGGTTCTGCAGCTGATTTCCAATTTCCTTTTGATCATGGTATTTACCGCTTTTCCTGAATTGATGGAATCCTATTCTCAGGTTCTGGAAAATCTTGGTATGAACAGTCCTACGTTTCTTTCTCTGCTGTACACGGCGGCAGTGGCTCCCATTGCAGAGGAGCTGCTTTTCAGAGGGTTGACTCTGAGAATTCTGGAGGAGGCATTTCCCTTTTGGGCAGCCAATCTTCTCCAGGCTTTCTATTTCGGCCTGATCCATGGGAATCTGGTCCAGGGAGGATACGCTTTTCTGGCAGGAATGGTACTGGGATATCTGGTGAAAAGAAAGGGTACTTTGGCAGCCGGGATACTGTGCCATTTTGGAGTGAATTTTTCAGGAGTATTATTAGGACTTTTATAGGAGCATGAGCGATGAAACATTTACAGATGATGATAAAACCGGCATCTTCAAACTGCAATCTCCGCTGTTCGTATTGTTTTTATGAGGATGAGTGCAGAAACAGAGAAATACCTTCCTATGGCCTTATGTCTCTGGATACGCTGGAGATATTGGTAAAGAAGGCTCTTGAGGAGGCAGAGGATTCCTGTACTTTTGGATTCCAGGGAGGAGAGCCAATGCTGGCAGGACTTTCCTTTTTTCAGAAATTTATTGAATTTACAGAGAAATATAAAAAGCCGGAAACCAGACTGTCTTTTTGTATACAGACCAATGGAACTTTAATAGATGATGACTGGGCGGAATTTCTGAAGAAGAACCGCTTTTTGGTGGGAATTTCTCTGGACGGTATTGGAGAAATCCATGACCGCAGCAGAAAAGATACTCAGGGAAAGGATACTTTTAAGAGAGTACTAAAAAATGCGGAATTTCTCCAGAAGAAGCAGGTAGATGTGAATATTCTCTGTGTCCTCACAAAACAGAGCGCCAGAAAAATCCGTTCAATCTATGAGTTTTTGAAAAAACATGGATTTTATTATCATCAGTATATTCCATGTCTGGATCCTCTTGGCGAAGAACGAGGCAGGAGGCCCTGGTCTCTGACTCCGGAGTATTATGGCTCTGCTCTGAAAGAATTGTTTGACTTATGGTATAAAGATATTATGGAAGGACATCCGGTTTCTATCCGGGAATTTGATAACTGGCTGGCTATGCTCCAGGGGAATCCCCCTGAAGCCTGTGCCCAGATGGGCAGGTGCTCTATGCAGAATATTGTGGAGGCCAATGGAGATATATTCCCTTGTGATTTTTATGTGCTGGACCAGTACAGAGCAGGAAATATCCAGGATGAGGATTTCCATTTTGGCCGGGAAGATTTTTCAGAAATAGATTTTCTCAGAGAAGGCAGAGAAAGGGGCAGGGAATGTCCTGACTGTCATTGGTATCCGTTGTGCAGAGGAGGCTGCCGAAGAGATTATACAGAGGAAGGAAGGAATTATTTCTGCAGAGCCTATCAGGAATTTTTCCCTTATGCTATTGAGAGGCTGGAAAGGCTGGCTGCCAGGGGCGGCAGATTCTGAATCAGAGGAAAAGAATTCTGAAAGATATGCAAAAGAGTACTTGAATTTTTTGGTATTTAGTGGTAGAGTTAAATAAGGGAACATAAAAAATGTTTCAAAACAAGAAATATAGTGCATTTCTCAAAGGAGGAACAGAAAATGGCAATTTTAGTGACAGGCGGAGCCGGTTTTATCGGAAGCCACACAGTAGTGGAGCTGCAGAATGCAGGCTATGAGGTAGTTGTTTTAGACAATCTTTCCAATGCCAGTGAAAAATCACTGGAGAGAGTGGAACAGATCACAGGAAAACCGGTGAAATTTTATAAAGCCGATATCCTTGACAGAGAAGCGTTAAATAAAATATTTGACCAGGAGCAGATTGATTCCTGTATTCACTTTGCAGGCCTGAAAGCTGTGGGTGAATCTGTACAGAAGCCCTGGGAATACTATGAGAATAATATTTCCGGAACATTAACATTGGTAGACGTTATGAGAAAGCATAATGTAAAGAACATTATTTTCTCCTCCTCAGCTACAGTATATGGTGATCCCGCTTTTGTTCCCATTACAGAGGAATGCCCAAAGGGGCAGTGTACAAATCCATATGGCTGGACAAAATCCATGCTGGAGCAGATTCTTTCAGATATCCAGAAAGCAGACCCGGAATGGAATGTAGTTCTGTTAAGATATTTTAATCCTATCGGTGCTCATCCAAGCGGACTGATGGGAGAGAATCCAAACGGTATTCCAAACAATCTGATGCCTTACATTACCCAGGTGGCTGTTGGCAAGCTGAAAGAACTTGGCGTATTCGGAAATGACTACGACACTCATGACGGAACCGGGGTAAGAGATTATATCCATGTAGTAGACCTTGCCAAAGGCCATGTAAAGGCTCTGAAAAAACTGGAAGACAATTCCGGACTTTCCATCTATAACTTGGGAACCGGAAAAGGATACAGTGTGCTGGATATTGTAAAGAATTTTGAAGAAGCTACGGGAGTGAAAATTCCTTATGTGATCAAACCCCGCCGTGCAGGGGATATTGCTACCTGCTATGCCAGTGCAGAAAAAGCAGAGAAAGAGCTGGGCTGGAAGGCAGAGCATGATATCAAAGATATGTGCAGAGATTCCTGGAACTGGCAGTCTAAGAATCCAAATGGATATGAGGACTAAAAGAAAACTGGAATATGGCAATAGAAAAAGGAGCTGTTGCAGAAACGGGGCTGTCGCATTAGTCAAAATCGAGAATATTTATACATTTTATTGCTCAGTCTGTGCCGCTTTGAGCCTATAGTCTCAAAGCTATGCTCGACAAATTCGCATAAAATGTATAAATATTCCTGAAATATGACTAATGCGACAGCCGTTTCCTGCGGCAGCTCCTTTTTATTCCCGCGGGCAACGAGCCAAGCGGGCATGCTCGCATGTCCATTTGGCGACTGCCGCGAGGGTCTTTGACTAATAAAGTTTTTTGTGTTCGTAAACAGGTTCGGTAGTAAGCTGAACCCCTAATT
>ERZ1643250.466-NODE-466-length-43466-cov-7.411808_pt1 | contig 43466 bp, 33 predicted proteins | sample MGYA00579262_ERZ1643250 | MGnify/ENA primary metagenome ERZ1643250 (study PRJEB29033, sample SAMEA4952265) | chicken gut metagenome | biome: Broiler Chicken; feature: Gastrointestinal Tract; material: Caecum | place: Ireland | collected 2018 | study: Broiler...
AACGAGAAAAGGAGCAGCCCTTTCGGACTACTCCTTTACATAGGAATGTTCAGTTGCGTTATGAACATTCAAACTGGTCCCCCGAGGGATGATAAATCCGAACGTTCAATCTGTTCAAAGGTGATCCGTTCCGCACCTTCCTTGTAGTTGAAGGTCACGAGGATGTAGTCATCGTATACGACCACACTATTAACAAAGCCATCAATCAGCCGTCTGCGTCCTTCCAAGGTATTGGTGTCCACTTTGCGGAACTGGAGAATATAGAACTGAATCTGCTCTCTGGTAAACTGAGGCTTTTTCATCTCTTCCTTGATGATGCTCAGCTCCAACTTTTCTTTGGTGGCTTCGAGCTCGTCCAAACGGCGCTTGGTAGAGGCATTGAAAATACCTGCCTGGATTGCGTTTAGCATATTGTCGATAGCCTTCTCGGTATCTGCCAGTTGCCGACGCAGGGCAGGTAATTCGTTGCTTTCCTGCCCCTGTAACGCCAATGCCTGGTCGGTAAAATACTCCACAAAAGCATCGTCCATGATGTTCCGCATAACGGATGCAACAACAGCACGCTCCAGAGGGTCTTTTCGAACACTGCGATGTTTGGCTTCACAGGTCTTTTTCCGCTTGCTATTTACACAGCGATAATAATGATATACCTGCCCCTTGCTGGAACTCGTACCGGATTCGCCCACCATCATCGCCTTGCAGGAACCACAAAACAATTTTGTGGTCAACAGATAGTCATCCTCAGCCTTGTGTCTGGCTGGGGCCTTTTTGTTTTTCTTCATCTGTTCCTGCACTCGTTCAAATAAATCTGTCGGTACAAGAGCTGGAATGCCATCCGGTACTACGATGTCACGATACTTATATTCGCCAATGTATTTCCGGTTATGCAGAATTCCAGAGATGAAATTCAAGTCTGCAGGTTTGCCTCGGACGGTTGTAACACCCAGAGCATTTAGGTGATCCACAATCTGCTTCATAGTGGAGCCGGTATCGTACATCTTGAAAATATCCAGGACAATCGGAGCATTGACTGGGTCTGGTTGGTATTGCTTGTTGGCATCAATGGCAAAGCCGAATGTGGGGGTGCCGCCGTTGTACTTACATTTGAGTGCATTTTCTGTGTGGCCACGGATAACTTTCACGGAAAGTTCTGCGGAATAATACTCCGCCATACCTTCCAACATAGATTCTAGAATGATACCCTCCGGCCCATCAGCAATATTCTCTTTAGCTGAGATCACCCGCACACCATTCTTTTTAAGGGTAGCTTTATAATGGGCACTGTCATAGCGATTGCGGGCAAAGCGGTCCAGCTTCCATACCACAACCACATCAAACAATCCTTTGGCGCTGTCCTTAATCATCCGCTGGAAATCGGGGCGGTTGTCCGTTTTGGCAGAAAGGGCACGGTCAATGTATTCCTTCACTACAGTCATTCCGTTCTGCTTGCAATACTCCATGCATTCTCGGATCTGACCGTCAATGCTTTCCTCCCGCTGTCCTTCACTGGAATAACGAGCGTAGATTACTGCGTTCACATCGCCACCTCCTTACTCGTCAGAAGTTTCCGAAAACATCCGTAAAACAGATTTTTTCATGCGGTTATAGTATGGCGATTTAGGATCAAAGCACATTTCCACGAACTGCTCCATCTCAGCTGCGTTTTTCCATACTTTCGGCTGATAGTGATACAGCTTTCCCTGTGGCTCGTCACAACGGGCAAAAATATAATCCATGGAAACATCGAAGAAGTCCGCATACTTGCGAAGCAAGTCAACCGAAGGAGTGGACTGCCCATTTTCATAGCGGTTGAGGCTGGACTGAGTGATACCTAAGAGCTCTGCCAGCTTTGCTTGAGAAAAGGATAGGCTTTCCCGCAAGGTGCGCAGACGATTGCCGATTTGTTTCATGCCAATCACATCCTTCTTAAATATTATATCATATATCGAATTAGATTCAATCCAAAATATGAGTTTAATATTGAAAGATAAGGTAAAATAAGTTTCGCAAATTAAAAATGGATAAAAAGAGACATGGTTTGCAGATCTCTGGTAGAATGAAGTTGCGACACACCATTCGAAAGGAGATAGCAAACCATGCCTGAAAAGATTGTACAGCTAAACGAGGAAGTTATCAAGGGGCAACTCAAGGAACTCGTACGAGGCAGTGTAGAGGAGACGCTCAACGAGCTGCTAGAGGCAGAGGCCAACAAGCTGACCCAAGCTGCTCGGTATGAGCGTAATGAGCAGCGCCAAGGCTACCGCAGCGGCCACTACACCCGTAATCTCACAACCACTTCCGGAGACGTCACACTCAAGGTGCCCAAGCTCAAGGGGATCTCTTTTGAAACCGCCATCATTGAGCGGTATCGCCGCCGTGAAAGCAGCGTGGAAGAAGCTCTCATTGAGATGTATCTGGCAGGCGTATCCGTCCGGCGCGTGGAGGATATTACCGAGGCTCTGTGGGGTAGCAAGGTGTCGCCATCCACCATTAGTGAGCTGAACAAGAAAGCGTATGTCCACATTGAGGATTGGCGGAACCGCCCTTTGCAAGGCGGACGGTATCCGTATGTCTATGTGGATGGCATCTACCTGCGCCGCAATTGGGGCGGAGAGTTTGAAAATGTAGCCATTCTGGTAGCCATTGCGGTCAACGAGGATGGCTACCGCGAGGTTCTTGGTGCAGCTGAGGGCATGAAAGAAGACAAGGCCAGTTGGGTCAATTTCTTTCAGTGGCTCCGTGGCCGTGGTCTGGATGGGGTTAAATTGGTGGTTGGTGACAAGTGCCTTGGTATGCTGGAAGCCGTGGGAGAAGTGTTTCCCGAGGCCAAATACCAACGGTGTACAGTCCACTTTTACCGGAATGTGTTTGCTGTTACACCGCGTTCCAAAGCAAAGCTGGTGGCAAAGATGCTCAAAGCGATCCACGCTCAGGAAAGCAAAAAAGCTGCTCGTGAGAAAGCCAGAGCTGTGGTAGAAGAACTACGCTCCATGAAGCTGAAAGAAGCAGCCAAGAAGGTGGAGGACGGCATTGAAGAAACGCTGACCTACTGCGAGTTTCCCAGCGAACACTGGACTCGTATCCGCACCAACAATGTCATTGAACGACTGAACCGGGAAATCCGCCGCCGCACTCGCGTGGTGGGGAGCTTTCCGGACGGCAATTCCGCCCTTATGCTAGTCTGTGCCCGGCTGCGCCATGTGGCCGGTACCCAGTGGGGCAACAAGAAGTACATGAACATGAAGCACCTGGAGGCAGCCCTTGAGGATGTCTCTATTGCTGGCTGACTTCATTTATTCCAGAGACTGCAAACTAAATTTGCGAAAAACTGTTGACACTACCGCATAGCGGGTGGTTGTCTGTTTCGCTCTGCTCAACTGCCTAAAGGCACTAAATCAAAAAGCCGGAGCGCATGGCCCCGGCTTTCTGACTTGTTATAGAAGGATTGAATGAAAAAGAAAGGATAAAATATATGAAAACACCTGTTTTCAGGTACTTGTACTTAGTCTGTCTGTTTGCCGGCCCGGTATTCCGTCCTGCTCCGGCAAACGTACGACAGTAAATCTATAAAGAATGAATTTGATTTTTCAGGTGATGGTTTCCCTTTCGCCTCCTTCCTGAATGGGATGGCTATAGTATATCTTTCTAATGTGTTCAGCAAGTGATGAACCTGCAAACATACTCTGTATTTTTTGCGTCCCATTTGTAAACAAAAACGCGAAAGAAACCGAAGCTTCTTTCGCGCAATCAGGTCATTATGTATACAATCGGATAATTTCCTCTGCCACTTCCCGGCGGGAAGCACAGCAGTCCATGGCCTTTTTCTCAATATACCGGTGAGCATCCGCTTCTGTCATCTTCCGGTGATCGATAAGCAGCCATTTTGCCCGGTTTACCAGCCGGATTTCCTGCATTTTCTCCTCAATGGAAACGGTCTTTTTCTCCAGTTTTTTCAGCCGTTCCCTGGTTGCCGCCATCCAGTCCACGGCCTGAGCCACAACGGTCCGAGAAGTTGGACGGGACAGCACATAAACCCCATGACCGGCTACTTTTCCATAGATTTCGTCATATTGATCTGCCCGAACCATCAACAAAGCTACTCCGGTTTTGGTGGAACAGATATCCACGGCAAACCGGATGCCCGGGTCGTCGGGCAAGGGCGAATTGATGACCACCATATCGAAGGACTGTTCCAACAGGGTCCGTCTCGCCGCGCTGATACTGCTTTCAAAGCGGACGGGAGAAAAGCGGCAGTCGGGAAGCAGCGGCTGCAGGGACGAATTGAAATTTCCAGCCGCCGATACAATCATCACACTGTAAACTCGTTCCTCCAGGCCCATTTTCGTTCCCCCTCTGTATCCTTTTCAGCGCTTTTTGGCATACCCTTCCAAAATGGCTGATGGCAGTCTTTCCTGTAAAAACCGGCTGTTTCTGGCAGCCGCCACTGCTTCCTCCAAAGAAGACGGCAGAACGGCAAAATTCTTGAGAACCTCTTCGTCGGCAGTGAACAGGTTTAAGTCCGCCGCTGCCGGAGGCTGAAGCCGGTTTTCAATTCCATACAGCACCGCATCAATCAGCAGGGCAAATGCCAGATAGGGATTGGCCGACGGGTCAGGGGACCGCAGTTCTGCACGGCGGTATTCCCCACAGGCCGCGGGAACCCGTACCAGCTGGGAACGGTTCTCGCTGGACCAGGAAACGTACCGGGGTGCTTTATCATGACCAAAACGCCGGTAAGAAGCTTCACAGGAATTGAAAAACAGGGTCATTTCCGGAGCTTTCTCCAGAATTCCCGCAATAATATGAGGCAGCAAATCCTCTTCTCCGTCCTTTCTGGCGGAAAGGTTGATGTGAAAACCGTTTCCGGGCCGTCCGTTCAAGGGTTTGGGAGAAAAATCTGCCCACAGACCGTTGCGCTGGGCCACGGTCTTTACCACCGTCTGGAAGGTCATGGCGTTATCCGCCGCAGAAAGAGGGTCGGAATAGCGAAAGTCAATTTCATTCTGCCCCGGCCCTTCTTCGTGATGGGAGCTTTCCGGACGAATGCCCATCTGTTCCAGCGTCAGACAGATTTCCCGCCGGACATTTTCACCCCGGTCATCCGGCGCAATGTCCATATAACCGGCATCGTCATAGGGAATCCGGGTTTTGGAGCCGTATTCATCCAGCTTGAACAGGTAAAACTCCATTTCCGCGCCGAAGGCAATGTCAACGCCGCTATCACAGGCTTTTTGGACAGCCCGTTTCAGAATTCCCCTCGTGTCGCATTCGAAGGGCGTTCCGTCCGGATAGGTGATGTCACAGAACATGCGGATGACCCGTCCATTTTCCGGACGCCAGGGCAATACGGCCAGTCCAGAAGAATCGGGATGGAGCAGCAGGTCGGAGTGGGTTTCATCTCCGAACCCGTCAATCGCCGAAGCATCGATGGCAATTCCATATTCAAACGCACGGGGAAGCTCCTCCGGCATAATGGATATATTTTTCTGTCTGCCATAGATATCGCAGAAGGCCAACCGGATAAACTTCACATCCTCTTCGCTGACATACTGCATGACCTCTTGCGCTGAATATTTCATACCACAACCTGCTTTCTTTCAGTTTGCCACATACATCTGCCTGTATGGATTCTTGCTGTCCGGCGTTACCACCGTAAAGGGCGCATCCATCACCTGCTGGAAATCCACGCCAAACAGGGAACAGTATTCGGAAACAATCCGGGAAATCTCTTCCAGCTCCTCTTCCCCAGCAGGCGCAGCGGTCACTTGACCGGGGAAGGAAATTCCCTGACAATCGCCGCGGAGATAGACCTTTCCGCCGTGCATACCGGTACAGGGGAAATTGCCTACAATCCGCTTTTCTCCCCGATTCAGGCCCAGCACCACAATGGTGCCGCCTGCCTGATATTCGCCCAGAAAGCTGCCTGCACAGCCGCCGATGACCATCAGCGGGCTTTTTTCCCGATAGGCCTTCATGTGAATGCCAGCCCGATAACCGGCGTTGTCCCGGACAAAGATCTTGCCGCCGCGCATAGCATACCCGGCCGCGTCACCGATATTGCCGTGAATCACGATTTTTCCCTCATTCATGGTATCGCCAACCGCGTCCTGTGCATTGCCGTTGACCACGATTTCCGCACCATCCAGATAAGCCCCCAAAGCGTTTCCGGGCACACCCTCAATGGTAATTTTCCGCTGGGACATCCCTGCGGCGAGAAAACGCTGTCCACAGCAGCCTTCCAGTTCACACTGACGGTCTTCCGACTGACGGATCGCCTCATTTAACGGACGGTAGTCCATATTAACTGCATTGATTTTCATATTATACCACACCTCCCAGCTTTTTTCTTCTATTTTCTTTCGAAAAAGCGGCCAGTGCAGCAGTTTTTTGCAGCAAATCAAAGTCCACCGTCTCCAGCGGCACCTGTTCGCGGATCATGGCCGTATAAATGCCCGCCCGATCGGTTGCACCAATGAGCATAAAACCTGTCAAAAACCCGTTTCGGGTAAAAAGCCGCTTTACCCCACCGGGAATGGATTCTTCATAAATTTTGCCGCCCTCTTCTTCCGGGAAACAGCAGCCGGCGGTCATCAGGTGCAAACCGAAAAAGCCGATGGCGTTCATAGCAATGGCCTTGTCAAAAACCTCTTCCCCGCCGGCCATATTGACACCGGCACACTGTCCCTGCATATAGGCATTGGGCAGCAGAGCCAGCACCTTTTTCTGTCCGGAAAGAAGCTCGTCACCCTGGGTGCAGTCTCCGGCCGCGTATACATGAGGCAAAGAGGTCTCCATTTTTGCATTGACCAAAATGCCCCGGTCCGTTTCGCCGCCTGCATCCTTCACCAGAGAGGTATTGGCGCGGACGCCTACTGCCAGCACCAGCACATCAAACTCCACTGCGCTGCCGCTCTTCATGAAAGCCGTCTGTCCATCAAAGCGCGCCACACTGTCTCCCAACATCAGGCGAATACCGTTGGCCTCCAGCGTTTCCGCAACGATTCCGGCACAGGTTTCGTCCAGAATACTGGAAAGCACATGGCCCGCCAGATCACACACGGTAATTTTCCCGGCTCTTTCCGCCAGACCTTCGGCACATTTCAGACCGATCAGGCCTGCACCGATAATCAACACTCGAGAAGAGGGCGTGACAGCCTTTTCCAGTGCCAGCGCGTCATCCAGCGTCAGAAAAGGAAACTGGTTTTCCACCGTGTCCAGCCCCTCAAAAGGCGGGACAAAGGGGGAAGAACCGGTGGCAACACAGAGCTCGTCATAAGGAAGGGCAGTGCCGTCATCCAGCAGCACCTGCCGGTTTTCCCCGTCCAGCTTGACAGCGGTTTTTCCATACAGCACCGTGCAGCCGTTTTTCTCATAAAAATCATCGGGACGGTACTTCATCCGCTCCAGATCGGTTTTGCCTTCCAGATAATAGGAAATCAGCGGACGGCCGTATACGGCATAAGGTTCCTTCGATACCACTGTGATGGGAGATTCCCTGTCTTCCCGGCGAATCCCTTCAATGCAGCCTACAGCGGCAATGCTGTTGCCCACAATCACATACTGTTTCATTCTTCTCATCTCCTCATCACCTCCTTATCTCTCTTCATATACAATGGCCCGGTTGGGACATCCCTTGACACAGGCCGGCTCGCCGCAGGAATTTTGCAGGCAAAGCTCGCACTTCTGCATAACGCCGCCCTCGTTGGGAGCCAATGCGCCATAGGGACACACCAGCACACAGGTCAGACAGCCCACACACTTGCTCTGATCCACGGAAATCACACCATCCTGAATGGAAAGAGCGCCGGAAATACAGCTTTTCACACAGATCGGGTCTGTGCAGTGGCGGCAGGAAACCGCAAAATGAATGTCATCCTTCCCGCTGTCCTCCACCCGGATTCTGGGATAGATGGGCTTTCCTTTCAGCGCCTTGACCATATCGGTTTCCCCGGAATTGGCAAAGGCGCAGTTGTATTCGCACAAATGGCAGCCGAGGCACCATTCTTCATTGACATAGACGCGCTTCATGGTTCCCCCTCCTTATTCGCCGGCATGGGAAATCCCAAGGATTTCCAGCTCTTTTTCCGTCAGGCCAATGCCCCGCAGCATCAGGCGGTTGCCTTTCAGGGCTTCAATGGAGTTGATGCCCATGCCGCCCATGATCTCCATAATCTCATGCTTCCAGGCGGTCATCAGGTTCACCAGCTGCTGGCTGCCCATATCGGGATTCAAGCGCTTGACCAGTTCAGGACGCTGGGTTGCAATACCCCAGTTGCACTTGCCGGTCTGGCAGGTACGGCACAGATGGCATCCCAGTGCCAGCAGGGCAGCGGTTGCCACATAACAGGCATCCGCGCCAAGGGCAACGGCTTTCACCACGTCAGCGGCACTGCGAATACTGCCGCCCACCACCAGGGAAACCCGATTTCTGATTCCCTCTTTGCGCAGGCGGCTGTCCACTGCGGCCAGCGCCAGCTCAATGGGAATCCCCACATTGTCACGGATTCGGGTGGGAGCCGCACCGGTGCCGCCCCGGAATCCATCAATCGCGATGATATCTGCGCCGCTGCGGGCAATACCGCTGGCAATGGCTGCAATATTGTGAACGGCGGCCACCTTGACAATCACCGGCTTTTTATATTCGGTTGCTTCCTTCAGGGAGAAAACCAGCTGACGCAGGTCCTCAATGGAGTAAATATCATGGTGGGGTGCCGGAGAAATGGCATCAGAGCCTTCGGGAATCATTCTGGTCCGGGAAACGTCCCCGACAATTTTCGCACCGGGCAAATGGCCGCCGATGCCGGGCTTTGCGCCCTGACCCATTTTGATTTCCACCGCAGCGCCTGCTTCCAGATATTCCTTATACACGCCGAAACGGCCGGAAGCTACCTGTACAATGGTGTTGGGGCCATAGACATAAAAGTCCTCATGGAGGCCGCCCTCACCGGTATTGTAGAGGATTCCCAGCTCTGTGGCCGCCCGGGCCAGGCTGGCGTGAGCGTTATAGCTGATGGAACCGTAACTCATGGCGGAAAACATCACCGGCATGGACAGTTCCAGCTGGGGAGAGAGCTGACAAGTCAGATTCCCATTTTCGTCCCGCTCCACCTTTTCTGGCTTCTGTCCCAGAAACACCCGGGTTTCCATGGGTTCCCGCAGAGGATCGATAGGCGGATTGGTCACCTGGGATGCGTTGATCAGAATTTTATCCCAATATACAGGCAGCGGTCTGGGGTTGCCCATGGAAGAAAGGAGCACACCGCCGCTCTGGGCCTGCTTGTAAACCTCTCGGATGGTATCATTCTGCCAGTTGGCATTTTCCCGCAGGGTACAGTCGCTCTTCACAATTTTCAGCGCCCGGGTGGGACACAGGGACACGCACCGCTGGCAGTTGACACATTTACTCTCATCGCTGAGCATCACATTGCGATCCGGATCATAACGGTGTACCTCATTGGCACACTGGCGTTCACAGACACGGCACTGGATGCAGCGGTTTTCATTTCGGATGACTTCAAACTCGGGATAAAACAGTTCCATCAGAAACACCCCTCTTTCACTCTGACGATGACCGGTTCGCCTCCTGCCGGTGCATAAATCTTTTCTGCATTGGGTTCCATCACACGGATGGCAGCCTCTTCACTGGCAATAAACACACGGTCATCCTTTTCGCCCACGACCATGGAACGGAGCTTCAGCCGGTCGTTCAGGGCCATCAGGCCGCCGTCAAATCCCAATACAATGGAAAACGGCCCGGTAATCAACAGGCTGGAAAAGGCGGCCCGCAAATAAGCAAGCTTCTTCCGCTCTTCCCCGCTCTTCTGGGCAATGGTGCTCCAGAACGGTGCAGCAATCACGGAAGCGGCTTCTTCCAGAGTCAGTCCCTGACGGCGCAGGAGATAATCCATTATATAGGTAATCACCTCTGTATCCGTTTGCAGGGTACATTGATAGCCAAACATCTCGATAAACCGGCGGTTCGCATCATAAGAGGAAATTTCTCCGTTGTGGACAATGGAGTAATCCAGCAGGGTAAAGGGATGCGCGCCGCCCCACCATCCGGGGGTATTGGTGGGATACCGGCCGTGAGCGGTCCAGGAATATCCCTGATATTCTTCCAGCCGATAGAATTCGCCCACATCCTCAGGGAATCCCACAGCTTTGAACGCTCCCATATTTTTACCGCTGGAAAACACATAGGCCCCCGGCAGGTCGGTATTGATCTTCATCACGGTCCGGGCCACAAACTCCTTTTCGTCCAGCTGCAAGGAAGCCAGAACAGACTGAAGCGGAGCGACAAAATAACGCCAGATAATCGGCTCGTCGGTAATGGCCGGAAGCTTTCGGGTCGGGATAATCTCTGACTGTACAATCTCAAACCGTTCCTTTAAAAAACGTTCGCAGTTTTTTCGGGAATCCCGATCCTCAAAAAAAAGGTGCAGAGCGTAAAAATCTCTGTACTCCGGATAAATTCCATATCCTGCAAAGCCGCCGCCCAGACCGTTGGAACGGTCGTGCATGGGCTTCATGGCCTCTACAATCAGGTCGCCGGACATTTTCTTTCCTTCTTTAGAGATGACCGCCGCAATGGCACATCCCGAAGGAATCCGTACCTGCCCTTCCCAAAGGGACTTTTCCAGGGAGACGGGTCTGTCTGTCTGCATCTGTCTTGCTGGTTTCATCTGCTCTCTTTTCCTTTCAGAAAAAATAAAAAAGCAAAGGCGTTCCCTCCGACAGGGATACATTCTCCCTGTCGAAATGAACGCCTTTGCTCATTTGCAAGTATTATACCCCTTACCTTTCATTCTGTCAACAAAAAAATCTATGCAACCGATTTTTTTGCAAGTTTTTCGATTCACCGCTTCAAAAATGTGTTGACAAACCGATTTTGGGGGTGTATAATGCAACGCAGAAAGGCAAAGGCGTCTTCCAGAAAACCATTTCGGAAGGTGTCTTTGCCTTTTTGATTGTCCCGAATCGGGAAAAACCGCGCGGCGGGGCAATCTCCATTTTCTTTTCTCTCTATCCCATCATCTTCCCCCATCCCATGCACAAATCATACAGCAGTGGAAAGGCAAAGGCGTCTTTCGTGAATTTCACGAGAGTGCCTTTGCCTTTTCCAATGCCAACCAAAGGAGTTTTGATTATGAGAACGGTATCCGACTATTTCGGCAGTCTGGTATTTGATGACAGAGAAATGAAGTCCCGGCTCTCTGCCAAAGTATATCAGTCCCTGAAAAAGACCATTGACGAGGGCGTTCAGCTGGATCTCAGCGTGGCCAACGCCGTGGCAATCGCCATGAAGGACTGGGCTGTTTCCAAAGGCGCTACTCATTATACCCACTGGTTCCAGCCAATGACTGGTATCACCGCTGAAAAGCACGACAGCTTCATCACTCCTTCTCCCGATGGCGGCGTCATCATGGAATTTTCCGGCAAGGAACTGATTAAGGGCGAACCCGATGCTTCCTCCTTCCCCTCCGGCGGCCTGCGCGCCACCTTTGAGGCCAGAGGCTACACCGCATGGGACCCCACCTCCTATGCCTTTATAAAAGGAAAGACACTCTGCATTCCCACTGCATTCTGTTCCTACGGCGGCGAGGCGCTGGACAAAAAGACCCCTCTGCTGCGCTCCATGGAAGCACTGAATAAGCAGGCCATGCGCATCCTTCGTCTTTTCGGAAACGATACCGTCAAATGTGTCCGCACTTCTGTAGGACCGGAACAGGAGTACTTCCTCATTGATAAGGAAATGTACGACAAGCGCCGGGACCTGCGTTTTACCGGCCGCACCCTGTTCGGCGCAAAGCCCCCCAAGGGTCAGGAAATGGATGACCATTACTTCGGCGTCATCAAGCCCAGAGTGGCCGCTTATATGGAAGAACTGAATGAAGAGCTGTGGAAGCTGGGCATTCTGGCCAAGACCGAACATAATGAAGTGGCTCCTGCTCAGCACGAGCTGGCTCCTATTTATTCCACCACCAACATTGCTACCGACCACAACCAGCTGACCATGGAAATCATGCAGAAGGTTGCTGCCCGTCACGGTCTGGTCTGCCTGCTTCACGAAAAGCCCTTTGACGGCGTCAACGGCAGCGGTAAGCACAATAACTGGTCTCTGGCAACCGACACCGGCACAAACCTGCTTTCTCCCGGTGAAACTCCCTATGAAAACGCCCAGTTCCTGCTGTTCCTGTGCGCTGTCATCAAGGCTGTGGACGATTATCAGGACCTGCTGCGAATTGCAGTGGCTACCGCCGGCAACGATCACCGTCTCGGCGCAAACGAAGCGCCGCCCGCCGTGGTTTCCATCTTCCTGGGTGATGAGCTCACCGCCATTCTGGACGCCATTGAAAACGATACACCCTATAACGCCGCTGAAAAATCCCGCATGATGCTGGGCGTGGACGTTCTGCCCCAGTTCAACCGGGATACCACCGACCGGAACCGTACCTCTCCCTTCGCCTTTACCGGCAACAAGTTTGAGTTCCGTATGCTGGGTTCTGCTAACAGCATTGCTTGTGTCAACATCATGCTGAACAGCGCCGTGGCTCAGAGCTTGAAGATCTACGCAGACCGTCTGGAACAGGCGGAAGATTTCCAGACCACTCTGAACCAGATGATTAAGAAGACCATCCGCGATCACAAGCATATCATCTTCAACGGCAACGGCTATGACGACGCCTGGATTGAAGAAGCCACCCAGAAGCGCGGCCTGCTGAACTATCGCACTACCCCCGACTGCATTCCTCATCTGATGGATCAGAAAAACGTGGAAATGCTCACCTCTCTCGGAATTTATTCCGAAGCAGAGCTGCGGTCCCGCTGTGAAATCACCCTGGACAATTACTGCAAGACCGTCCTGATTGAAGCCAACACCATGGTGGATATGGCCAGAAAGGAAATTCTGCCGGCAGTTGAGCGGTATGCATTGGCCCTTTCCCAGACAGCCGCTGCCAAAAAGGCTCTGGACAGCAGCCTGCGCTGTGCCTATGAAGGCGGTCTGGTACGCAAGCTGTCCCAGCTGAGCGATACCATTGCGGAAAAGACCAATGAACTGGACGAGGTTCTGGTAAAGGCCAAGGCTGTAGCAGAAGTACAGCCTCAGTCCGAAATCATTCGGGATTGTATGCTGAAGGTCATGGGCGAGCTCCGTGCAGCCTGTGACGAAGCAGAAACCGTGACGGCCGAGGACTACTGGCCCTTCCCCACCTATGGCGACCTGCTCTTTGGCGTTCGCTGATTCCTGCAATTGTATTTTTGAAAAAAGAAGGAAGAATTGAAACAGAAAAGAGGTTTTCCCTATGACATTGAGTTCTGTCAACACCATCTGGGTGCTCCTTGGTGCGGCACTGGTATTCTTCATGCAGGCCGGTTTCTCCATGTGTGAAGCCGGATTTACAAGAGCCAAGAACACCGGCAACATCCTGATGAAAAACTTGATGGACTTCTGTATCGGCACCCCTGCTTTCTGGTTGTTTGGTTTTGGAATTATGTTCGGCGCAGGAAGCGCTGTTTTCGGTGCCATTGACCCCATAATTCTCGGGGATTACAGCCACATTCTGCCTGCTGGCGTTCCCCTTTGGGCATTTGCCATTTTCCAGACTGTGTTCTGTGCCACTTCTGCCACCATTGTTTCCGGCGCCATGGCAGAACGCACCAAGTTCAGCGCATACTGCATTTACAGCGCTGCCATTTCCCTGATTATCTATCCGGTCTCCGGACACTGGATCTGGGGCGGCGGCTGGCTCAGTCAGTTGGGCTTCCATGACTTTGCCGGTTCTACTGCCGTTCACATGGTCGGCGGCGTATGTGCCCTTATCGGCGTACTGTTCCTTGGACCCCGTATTGGCAAGTACGACAAGAACGGCAAGCCCCGCGCGATTCTGGGCCACAACCTGACCTTCGCCGCTCTGGGCGTATTCATCCTGTGGTTCTGCTGGTTTGGATTCAACGGTGCTTCCACCGTTGCCATGGATTCCGACGCTGCTGTAGAGAGCGCAGGCCGGATCTTCTTCAACACCAACCTGGCCGCCGCAGTCGCCTGTTGCACCACGCTGATCTTCACCTGGCTGCGTTATGGCAAGCCTGACGTTTCCATGACTTACAACGCCGCTCTGGCTGGTCTGGTGGGCATCACCGCCGGATGTGACGCCGTTTCCCCGCTGGGCGCTGCCATCATGGGACTGGTTTTCGGTATCGTCATTGTACTGGCTGTGGAATTCTTCGACAAGGTTGCAAAGCTGGATGACCCGGTGGGCGCCATTTCCGTTCACGGTGTCTGCGGTGCGCTGGGTACCATCCTCACCGGCCTGTTTGCAGACGGTGTCGCCACGGAAAAGGGCCTGTTCTATGGCGGCGGATTCCATCTCCTCGGTGTTCAGGCTCTGGGCGTTGTGACAGTGGCCGCTTATGTAGCTGTGATTATCTCCGTTGTTTTCTTCATCATCAAGCACACCATCGGCCTGCGCGTTTCCGCTCAGGAGGAAATCGAAGGTCTGGATATCTCCGAGCACGGCCTGCTCACCGCTTATGCAGGCTTTGAAATGGCTCCTGATACCATTCCTGCCGACGATGCTCCCGTTGTGGTATCTGGCGACACACCGGCTGCCGAAGCAGTTCCGGTCAAGCGTGTTCCTTCCTTCCAGGAAGCCGACGGACAGCCCAAGCTCACCAAGGTGGAAATCATCTGTAAGGAATCCCGTCTGGAGATTTTGAAGGAAGCCATGACCAAGCTGGGCATCAACGGCATGACCGTTTCCCATGTGCTGGGCTGCGGCGTACAGAAGGGCAAGCCCGAGTTCTACCGCGGCGTTCAGGTGGAGGCCACCCTGCTGCCCAAGGTGCAGGTAGACATCGTCGTCAGCAAGGTTCCCGTCCGGGATGTGATCGAAACCGCCAAGAAGGTTCTGTATACCGGCCACATCGGCGACGGCAAGATCTTTGTCTATGACGTGGAGAATGTGGTTAAGGTTCGCACCGGTGAAGAGGGTTATGACGCTCTTCAGGATGTAGAATAAAAGATCGATCAGCTGTACAGCGGCATGGAAACCTGCCGCTGTACAGGCATATCTTCCCCAAAGCATATCGAATTGAGTACGGAGGGTTTTACAATGTGTTCTATTATGGGTTACTGCGGCAGCAGCGCCTCCATCTCCGCTTTTTGCAGAGGCTTTGACCGCACAAAGTCGCGCGGACCGGATGACAGCCGCATTATCGATACCGGCAAAGGGTTGTTGGGCTTTCACCGCCTGGCCATCATGGATCTGGATTCCAGCGGTATGCAGCCTTTCAGTCTGAATGGCAGTCATGTGGTCTGTAACGGTGAAATTTACGGCTTTGAGAAATGGAAGAAAGCGCTGTCCGACAAGTATACGTTCCACAGTACATCCGACTGCGAAGTCCTTCTCCCCTTGTATCGGGAATACGGCACTGATATGTTTTCCATGCTGGACGCAGAGTTTGCCTGCATTATTTATGATGCGGAGGAACAAACTTATATTGCAGCCCGGGACCCCATCGGCATTCGCCCTCTGTATTACGGATATGACGTGGACGGTGTCATCCTGTTTGCCAGTGAAGCCAAAAACCTTGTGGGCCTCGCCCGGGAAATTCATCCTTTCCCGCCCGGACATTACTACAAAGACGGCAAATTCACCTGCTATTGTGACATTACCGCCGTGGAACAGGTTTGTCACGATGATTTGGAAACCATTTGCCGGAACATCCGGGAAAAGCTGATTGCCGGCGTGGAAAAGCGACTGGTGGCCGACGCCAAGGTGGGATTCCTGCTGTCCGGCGGCTTGGACTCTTCTCTGGTCTGTGCCATTGCCGCACAAAAAAGCAAACAGCCTATCCGCACTTTTGCCATCGGCATGAGCAAGGACGCCATTGACCTGAAATATGCCCGGCAGGTTGCCGACTACATCGGCAGTGACCATCAGGAAGTGCTGATTACCCGGGAAGATGTACTGAAAGCGCTGGAAACGGTTGTCGCACTGCTGGGAACCTTCGATATTACCACCATCCGTGCTTCCATCGGTATGTATCTGGTCTGCAAAGCCATTCATGAGCAGACAGATGTCCGGGTGCTTCTCACCGGCGAAATTTCCGACGAGCTGTTCGGCTACAAATACACCGACTTCGCCCCCAGTGCCCAGGCCTTTCAGGAAGAATCCCAGAAGCGCGTCCGCGAACTGCATATGTACGATGTCCTTCGGGCTGACCGGTGTATTTCCGTCAACTCGCTGGAAGCACGGGTCCCCTTTGGGGATTTGGATTTCGTCCGGTATGTGATGGCCATTGATCCGGAGAAAAAGCTGAACCGGTATGGAAAGGGCAAATACCTGCTTCGTCACGCCTTCGAGGGAACCTACCTTCCGGAAGAGATTCTGTGGAGAGAAAAAGCCGCCTTTTCCGATGCAGTAGGACACTCCATGGTGGATGACCTGAAGGAATACGCAGAGACCTGCTATTCCGACGAGGAATTCCAGGAAAAATGCAGCCAATACGAATATGCCCGTCCCTTCACCAAAGAATCCCTGCTGTACCGGGAACTGTTTGAAAAGCACTACCCCGGTCAGGCCCAGATGATTGCCGGCTTCTGGATGCCCAACAAAGAATGGGAAGGCTGCAACGTGGACGACCCCTCTGCCCGGGTACTGTCCAACTATGGCGACAGCGGCAAATAAGGCTTCTGCCCCTTTCGCCCCCTACAGTATGATACAATTTTCAACATCCTGCGGTGCAGTCTGCGCCGCGGGACGTTTGACTGTCTGAACGGAGGTATACCATGAGTTTGCATGAAGAATGCGGCGTTTTCGGTGTTTTCGGAACCGAGCCCGACCACGTTGCCGATCTGGTCTATTACGGCCTGTACGCTTTGCAGCACCGGGGTCAGGAAAGCTGCGGGATTGTGGTGAATGACGATGGAGTGTTTTTCTCCCGGAAGGATCTGGGGCTTATCAGCGAAGTATTCAACGCCGACACCCTGTCCCGGCTGCCCACCGGTTCCATGGCCGTGGGCCATGTGCGATATGGAACTACCGGCGGCACCAGCCGCAGCAACTGCCAACCCATTGAGGTCAATCATCAGAAGGGAAAAATGGCACTGGCTCACAACGGCAACCTGAGCAATGCCGTGGAGCTGCGGAACCGTCTGGAGCTGGATGGCGCGATTTTCCATACCACCAGTGACACCGAAACCATCGCCTATATTGTCACCCGGGAACGGCTGAAATCCCGCTCCATTGAGGACGCCCTGAGTGCCGCTATGAATTCATTGGACGGCGCCTATTCCCTGATTCTCATGTCTCCTCAAAAGCTCCTCTGTGCCCGCGACCCCTATGGGTTCCGGCCTCTGTGCTATGGAAAAACTCCAGACGGAAAATATGTGATCGCTTCGGAAAGCTGTGCGCTGAAAGCCGTTGGCGCAGTATTCCAGCGGGACGTGGAGCCGGGTGAAATTCTGGTGTTTTCAAAAGACGGCGTGGTTTCCCGCCGGGAACACTGTGATTGCCGGAAGAAAAAACTCTGCGTCTTTGAATACATCTATTTTGCAAGACCCGACTCCGTCATTGACGGCCTGTCGGTTCATGAGGCCAGACTCCGCGCCGGTAAAATCCTGGCCCAAACCCATCCGGCCGATGCCGATCTGGTCATCGGTGTTCCGGACTCCGGACTGGATGCGGCACTGGGATTCAGTCTGGAATCCGGCATTCCATATGGGATCGGGCTGATTAAAAACAAGTATATCGGCAGAACCTTTATTTCCCCCGGGCAAAGCCACCGGCTGGATCAGGTAAAAATCAAGCTGAGCGCCATTGAGGAAAGCGTGCGGGGAAAACGGATTGTCCTCATCGACGACTCCATCGTTCGGGGAACCACCAGCGGCCGGATTGTAGGGCTGCTGCGGGAAGCGGGCGCCAAAGAAATTCATCTGCGGATTTCCGCACCGCCGTTCCTGTATCCCTGCTACTATGGAACTGATATCGACTCCTGTGACCACCTGATCGCATGCAGCCACTCCGTAGAGGAAATCGCAGAAATCCTCGGCGCGGACTCTCTGGGCTATCTTCCGGTTTCCAGTCTTTCCACCATGACCGGATGCGACGGGTATTGCAGCGCCTGTTTCAGTGGGGAATACCCCACCGCCATTCCCACGGACACCCGTAAAAACCGATTTGAACTGAAATTATCCCAAAAATTATCGACCCAGCGAAAGTGAGGCAATGATATGTATCAGGAATATAACCGGAAACTGATTTTGGAAGACGGAAGCGAATATTTCGGCTATGCTTTCGGCAGCGAGGAAAGCCGGGTCTGTGAAATGGTGTTCAACACCTCCATGGCCGGCTATCAGGAAATTCTCTCTGACCCCTCCTACACATGTCAGGCCGTGGTCATGACCTATCCGCTTATCGGAAACTACGGCATCTGTGAGGCCGATTTTGAAACAGACCGCCCCACCATTGGCGGACTCATCGTCCGGGAATACAACGACACCCCCTCCAATTTCCGCAGCGTCTGTACCCTTTCCCAGACCATGAAACAGTTTGGCATCCCGGGCATCTGGGGCGTGGATACCCGGAAGCTTACCCGGCAGATTCGAAGCCATGGCAGCTGCAAAGTGCTCCTCACCTCTATGGACACCACCGCAGAGGAAGGCAAAAAGCTCCTGGCGGAAACCGAGCTTCCCAAAGATGTAGTGGCACAGGTCAGCTGTTCTGCTCCCAAAGTTTCCTGTGCAGAAAACCAGCGGTTCCATGTGGCTGCCATCGACTGCGGCATGAAGAAGAATATTGTCCGCAGTCTCAATCGCCGGGGATGCCGGGTGACCATTCTTCCCTGGAACACCTCCTCCCGGGAGATCGAAGAACTGCATCCCGACGGAATTTTCCTTTCCAACGGTCCCGGAAACCCGGAGGATGTGCAGCCGGTAATTGAAACCGTCCGCGCACTCATGGGCCGATATCCCATGTTCGGCATCTGTCTGGGACACCAGATCATCTCCCTGGCCTGCGGCGCCAGAACCTACAAGCTGAAATTCGGCCATCGCGGCGGCAACCATCCGGTGCGCAATCTGGAAACCGGGAAAATTGAGATCACCTCTCAGAACCACTCCTACGCCGTGGATGCGGACAGCATTGTCGGTACCGGGCTAACCATCACCCATATGAACATCCTGGACCAGACCGCAGAGGGCGTGAAAAACGATGCCAAACAGGTTTTCAGTGTCCAGTACCATCCGGAAAGTGCGCCGGGTCCTCAGGACAGCGCCTATCTTTTCGACCGCTTTATCAATCTGATGGAGGAGGCTGCTCACCATGCCTAAAAGAACCGATATTCACAAAATTCTCGTCATCGGCTCCGGCCCCATTGTCATCGGTCAGGCCGCCGAATTCGACTATGCCGGCACACAGGCCTGTCTGGCTCTGCGGGAAGAGGGTTATGAGGTTGTCCTGTGCAACTCCAACCCCGCCACCATTATGACCGACACCACCATTGCGGACAAGGTCTATATGGAACCTCTGACGCTGGAATACATCGCCAAAATTATCCGCTATGAGCGCCCCGACGCCATCCTGCCGGGAATCGGCGGACAGACCGGCCTGAACCTTGCCATTCAGCTGGAGAAAAAGGGCGTACTGCGGGAATGCGGCACCGAACTGCTGGGAACCAGCAGCAGCAGTATCGAACGGGCAGAGGACCGGGAACTGTTCAAGGAGCTCTGTGAAGAGCTGGGCGAACCGGTGCTGCCCTCCGACATCGCCAACTCCGTAGAGGAAGGCGTGAAAATCGCCCGGGACATCGGATACCCCGTGGTGCTGCGTCCTGCGTTTACCCTGGGCGGAACCGGCGGCGGCTTTGCCGACAATGAGGAGGAGCTGCTGACCCTTCTGCGCAACGGCCTGAAGCTCTCCCCTGTCCATCAGGTACTCATTGAAAAGAGCATCCGTGGCTACAAGGAAATCGAATACGAAGTGATGCGGGACAGCAATGATACCGCCATCACCGTTTGTAATATGGAAAATCTGGATCCTGTGGGCATCCACACCGGCGACTCCATTGTGGTGTGCCCGTCCCAGACCCTGACCAACCGGGAATATCAGATGCTTCGGGACAGTGCGCTGAAAATCATCCGGGCGCTGAAAATCGAAGGCGGCTGCAACGTTCAGTTTGCGCTGGACCCCAAATCCTTCCAGTACTACCTCATTGAGGTCAATCCCCGTGTGTCCCGCTCCTCCGCACTGGCCTCCAAAGCCAGCGGCTACCCCATTGCCCGGGTTTCCGCAAAGGTAGGCGTGGGCATGACGCTGGACGAAATTCAGCTGGCCAATACCCCCGCTTCCTTCGAGCCTGCACTGGACTATATCGTCACCAAAATGCCCCGTTTCCCCTTTGACAAATTCACCGACGCCAACAACAGCCTGAGCACTCAGATGAAGGCCACCGGCGAAGTGATGAGCGTAGGCCGCACCATGGAGGAAAGTCTGATGAAAGCCATCCGTTCTCTGGAGATCGGTCTGTGGCACCTGTACAGCCGGAATTTTGACGGCAAAAGCGAGGAAGAGCTGCTGGACTACTGCAAAATCGGCACCGATGACCGGATTTATGCCATTGCCCAGCTGCTGCGGCTGGGCTGCGGAATCGGAAAGATTACGGCGGCTACAGGCATTGATCCCTGGTTCCTGTACAAACTGCGGAACATCGTGGAGGAAGAAACAGAGCTTCAGAAAAATCCCGGCAGCCTGCGGATTCTGAAAGAAGCCAAAAAAATGGGATTTTCCGACCGGGAAATTGCCCGCCAGTGGAAAACCGAGGAACTGGAAATTTTCCATCTGCGGAAAAGCGCCGGCATTCACCCGGTTTATAAGATGATCGACAGCTGTGCTTCCGAATTCGACAGCTATATCCCCTATTTCTACTCCACCTATGAGCAGGAAAACGAGTCCGTGGTATCCGACCGGAAAAAAGTCATCGTGCTGGGTTCCGGCCCCATCCGTATCGGTCAGGGCGTGGAGTTCGACTATTCCACTGTACACGCTGTCATGACTATCCGGAAAGCCGGATATGAGGCCATTATCATCAACAACAACCCGGAGACCGTTTCCACCGACTACACCACTTCCGATAAGCTCTATTTTGAGCCCCTGTGCGTGGAGGACGTGATGAATGTTATCGAGCTGGAAAAGCCCGACGGCGTTATCGCAACACTGGGCGGTCAGACCGCTATCAATCTGGCAGAGCCCCTGCGCCAACGGGGCGTGAAGATCATCGGCACAGGCCCCGAAGCCATTGAAAAGACGGAAAACCGGGACGCTTTTGAAAAGCTCCTCCTGTCCCTGTCCATTCCCCAGCCCAAAGGACGGGCAGTTACCCGCATCGAAGATGGCGTGCAGGCCGCCGCGGAAATCGGATATCCGGTGCTGGTTCGTCCCAGCTTTGTGTTGGGCGGCCGGGCCATGCAGATCGTGGCAAAGGAAGAACAGCTCCGCCATTACCTGCGCACGGCTGTGGAAATCAACGAGGAAAAACCGGTGCTGGTAGACCACTATATCCGCGGCAAGGAAGTGGAAGTAGACGCCATCTGTGACGGGGAACGGGTCTTTATTCCCGGCATCATGGAACTGGTAGAGCGCACCGGCATTCACTCCGGAGACTCCATCAGCGTTTATCCCTCCTACAGCATTTCCGATAAGGTAAAGGCCACCATTCTGGATTACACCCGGAAGCTGGGACTGGGCGCCGGTATTATCGGACTTTTCAACATCCAGTTTATCGTAGACGACAAGGACGACGTGTATATTATCGAGGTCAACCCCAGATCCTCCCGCACCGTTCCTTTCCTGTCCAAAGCCACCGGATTCAGCCTGGCCGATATCGCCACCTATGCGATTCTGGGAAAAAGTCTGGAAGAACAGGGCCTGACAGAGGTTTACCCGGAGGAAAAAAAGAGGTATTATGTAAAAGCACCCGCCTTCTCCTTCTCCAAGCTCAACGGCATGGACTCCTATCTCTCTCCCGAGATGAAATCTACCGGCGAAGCCATCGGCCACGACAAAAAGCTCCATCGGGCCATGTACAAAGCGCTGATTGCCTCTGGAATCAAGGTACAGAACTATGGAACCGTCATTGTGACGCTGGCCGACGAGGACAAGGAAGAAGCCCTGCCTCTGGTACGCCGGTTCTATGACATGGGCTTTAATATCGAGGCCACCATCGGTACCGCCAACTTTTTGAAGGAAAACGGCATCCGTACCCGCATCCGCCGCAAGCTCAGCGAGGGCAGCGAGGAAATTCTGGATTCCATCCGAGCCGGGTATGTGAGCTATGTGATCAACACCCGTGCCATCCTCTCCGGTATCCACTACGAAGACGGCGTTGCCATCCGCCGCTGTGCTTCTCAAAATAACATCACCATGCTCACCTCTCTGGATACTGTAAAGGTACTGCTGGATGTGCTGGAAGAAACCACCATCGGCATTGCTCCCATGGAACCCAACCGCTGAACCCCATTTATTTTTCTGTAAAGGAGAAATCATCATGATTACCCCCAACCTGCATTATGCCAACCTGAAGGACTCCTATCTTTTCTACAACATCGCACAGAAAACCAAAGCCTATCTGGAAGAGCATCCCGGCGCACACCTGTACCGCATGGGAATCGGCGACGTTTCCCTCCCCCTCTGCGACGCGGTCATCAAAGCCCTTCATGAAGGAGTGGACGATCAGGCCCGCTCGGACTCCTTCCACGGCTATATGCCCGAGTGCGGCGCACCTTTCCTCCGGGAAGCCATCGCCGGATACTACCGGCAGCGCGGTGTTTCCCTGGATGATGACGAAGTATTTGTTTCCAGCGGCGCCAGCGATGAGCTGGGCGACATCCTCGACCTGTTTGACCGAAGCAGCTCCGCGCTGATTATTGAGCCGGCCTATCCCGCCTATGTGGACGCCAATGTGATGGCCGGGCGGAACATCATTCATCTGCCTTCCGGTCGTGAAAACGGCTTTTTGCCCCACCCGGAGGACGGATTGCAGGCTGATCTGATTTATCTCTGCTCCCCCAACAACCCCACCGGCGCCGTTTTCAGCCGCAGCCAGCTGCAGGAATGGGTGGATTACGCCAACCGAACCGGTGCGGTCATTCTCTTTGACGCGGCCTATGAGGCTTTCATCGAAGAACCCGGCCTGCCCCACAGCATTTTCGAACTGGAAGGCGCACGGACCTGCGCCATTGAAATCTGCTCTCTCTCCAAAACCGCCGGTTTCACCGGTACCCGTCTGGGCTACACCGTGGTTCCCAAAGAGCTGGAACGCAGCGGCATGAAGCTCCATGAAATGTGGGTTCGCAACCGCACCACCAAGACCAACGGCGTTTCCTATATTATCCAGAAGGGCGGTGCAGCGGTCTTTACACCGGAAGGCCAGGAACAGATCCACAAGAACATTCAGGTATACAAGAACAACGCCGCCAGCCTGATGAAGACCCTGGACGAGCTGGACACCTGGTATTGCGGCGGCAAAAACGCCCCGTACATCTGGATGGAATGCCCCAACGGTATGGGCAGCTGGGAATTCTTTGACTATCTGCTCCGGGAAATCCAGGTTGTGGGCACGCCCGGCGAAGGCTTCGGCGCCTGCGGCAGCGGATATTTCCGCCTTTCCACTTTTGGCAGCCCGGCAGACACCCGGGAAGCCGCCCGCCGTCTGGCACAGCTTTTGAAAAAATAAAACAATATAGTTTCCTGTAAAAACGGCAGCAGCCGGAAAGCACGAAGCTTTCCGGCTGCTGCCGCTTTGATCTTTTCACAACCTTCTGCACACAAACCGCACGGAAAGGTCCCATGCTTCGGAAGTGAAAAAATCGCAGGAGGGGGTACGTTTTGAGAAGGAATCGATGAAAAAGAAGGATATGGAAACGCCTGTTTCCAGGCACTTGTACTTTTTGAAATCAGGACTGGGTATCAATCTGATAGGTGTAGTTCTGTAAATCCGCCGTCAGCTTGGCACAGCAATCGCCATTGCGCCATTCCAATGTCAGAATTGGGCCGGTACCGCCTACCTCCAGCTGGGAATCAAAACCGAATGCCGGGTAATTGCTGCGGAACCGCAGCAGCTCCAACTGCTTGCGAACGACCTCCCGGTTCAGACTTTCTTCCGCCTGTTCCAGCGTCAGATTGCTCCGGTTGATCTCCTTGTGACCGCCGGGGCCGGCGCGGCGAACCGCTTCATAATCGTTTTTCCCGGCAAACAGATCCAGATACCACACCTGAGGCTTTCCGGGCATAAACAGCTGAATGGCTCTTGCCAGCAGCATTTTCCGGTCATCCTCACCCAGCGCGCTGTAATAGGTTGCGTTTACCTGATAATACATATTTTTCTGGCCGTGGAGATTCTTCACATAACCGCCGCGGCTCACCACGGTATCGATCAGCCGCTGAATCTGTTCATCGCTGATAAGTCCCTTCAGATCCAGCAGAGGAATGCCGTCATGACAGCCCAGCATATTGACTGTGCGGATTTTTTTCTCCATCAGCTCCTGTGCCCAACGGCGCAGATATTGTCCGTCCTGTTCCTCAAAGGCGTCTATAATCAGTCCGGGCAGGAAAAAGTCATAAGTCATGTAGCCCTTTTCGGCCACCTTTTCATAGATCTTTTCCCCGTAGGCCGCGTGAATTTCCGGCAGCAGCTGTAGCCCTTTTGGCTCCGCCAGACAGCGAATCCGCTCCAGCAAATCCCAGGTACCCGGTTCATTGAGAAAGTTTTTCTCTCCCGGCTCTTTGGGTGCGTATGCAAAGGCATCCAGCCGGACAATTCTGGCACCGTATTCCGCCAGAGTGGACAGGGTGTCGTTGTAAAACTCCCAGACCTTGGTGGACTTGATATTCAAATCCATCTGGCCCAGATATTCACGGTGATTTTCCAGCCACTGTACCACCGGTTCCCGGCAGAATTCCAGAGAACCAAAGTCCATTTCAGAAGGCTTTTTCCCCTCTTCCAGCATTTCGCACAGGGATTCATGGAGCCGTTTGGCAGTTCCATACTGAATCCCGGCAATTTTCATCAGCTGCTGAACGGTGGGACGCTGATACTGGACATCCTGATAGAAGGTGTTCCAATAGGGCACATCCCGTCCGTCGGGGAATCGCACCATGAGAATAGGCAGGCCCGGCTTGCGGAAAAACATATTCTGAATCAGTTCCGGATTGGGCTGGATGTAGCCTTCCTCCGTCATCTCTCCCCGACCGGCCCAAAAGGTATTCCAGTCGATAAAAAAGTCCCGATAGGGCGACTCGTCCCCGTTTTTCAGGATGTCCTGAAACTGTGGACTGAGCACAGAGGCATGATTCAAAATAAAGTCCAGCTTCAGGTCAATGCCCAATTCTTCCAGCTGTTTCAAATCCTCACGGCTGGCATATTCATCACTTAAAGAGTAATCTACAACGGAAAACCCTCTGTCCAGATCGGTATTGAACAGGCTGGGAAGGACATAGAAGGACTGGAACACGCCCCGAAGCTCCGGCTTCTGCAAAAAGCGCACCATGTCCCCCAAACGGGAACCCACGCTGTCGGGATAGGCATTGAGCATAGGCGCTGCCTGTGCGTTTTTTCTTTCCATAAGGTCCTCCTTTACGGCTGTGCCATCAGCTGGCGATACTGTTCATAGGTGAGGAGCTCCCCTTTTTTGGAGAGGATGATTTTGGCCTTGTGAGCCTGGCTGTCCAGCAATCGCTGTTCAATCTCCAGCACCATGGTGACAAAGGGGCTGTCTGTGCCGCCGTCCCGGTTCCGGCTGCGGCGGTATTCCAGCGTTTCCTGAGGCGTGCTGTTCATCAAAATGGGAATATCCGCGCCCTGATAGCCGTCGCTGTTGGCGTGGGTCCACTCAATAATGAGCACATCCGTCTGAGAAAAATCTACCTGCTCATACCACAGAGCCAGCTCGGTGCGCCCCATGCGCTTGAGCCAGATGGATTCCGCACCATTTTTGAACTGGGAGACAATCCCCGTCAGCTCGTCGAAATCCTGTTCCTGATTGGTTCCCAAATATCCGGCCAGCGCACTGCGCCCGGCTTTTTGGTAGGTTTCCAGCCAGGGGTACTCCTCGCACAGAGCGGGATCAGAGTCCCGCTCCTGCTCCTGGAGGGAAGTCAGCGCCTGCTGCACGGAATCGGAATACAAACCGGAGGTCAGCAGTCCGCGTATGCCGCCGCACCGAAACACCCGAAACCGCTCCGCATCATTCTGCGCCGGAATCCGCCGGGGATAGTTGTCCCCGGAAAGCACATAGGTCCCCACTCCTGCCTGCCGCAGATAGTGAGCCATCAGGGAAGCCATACCGGATTTACCGGAACCGGAGCCGCCGCAGATGGCGACGACTGCCCGGTGCTTCGGGCTTGCGGACATCACTTTTCGAAGTTCTTTTACCAAAACGGGAAACAGAACCCCTGCTTTTTTCACCTGCTCGGGATGAATGCTTACCCGGTCGCCCGGCATATCGCCGTGGGGAATGGCGGTGAGGTCGGCAATTTCAGGCGGAACCCATGATTCGATTGCTTCAAACAAAGGTTGCATACGCGAACGCCTCCTGTCTTTTTTCTATCAGTCCTCCGCCGTCCACTCGACGACCAGACTGTCATATTCTTGAGGAATTGCAGAGAGGGTCAGACCACACTGGTTCCATACACGGCCGGTGTGTACTTTGCCGTTATAAGAGCAGCGGTACTTCCGGTCGTCTGCAAGGCCCTTCACCGGCAGATTCACCGGAATCGGGTTGCCCTCGCTGTCGGTCTTCACCATGGTCACCATGGCGCGGCTTCTGTCCTGTGCCACAAAGCCCCAAGCCATGAAGTCCCGGTCATGCAGGCCGGTGAGACGGTAATATTCGCCCTCGTGGGTCAAATCGTAATAATGCTTGAAATCGGCAATTTGGGTTTTCACCATCTCTTTTTCCTCGTCGGAAACCTTGTTCAGGTCCAGCTCATAGCCAAAGCTGCCGGAAAGAGCCACATTGCCGCGGGTTTTAAAGGAAGTCTCCCGGCCGGTCTGATGATTGGGCACTGCCGAAACATGGGCGCCCACCGCGCTGATGGGATAGAAGAAGGACGTGCCGTACTGAATCCGCAGGCGATTGATGGCGTCAGTGTTGTCGCTGCACCAGATCTGGGGAGAATAGTAGAGCATACCGGCATCAAAGCGTCCGCCGCCGCCGCTGCATCCTTCCAGCAGCAGATTGGGGAAGCGCTGCAAAAGCCGCTCCATCAGGTCATAAACGCCCAGCACATAGCGGTGGAAAATTTCCCCGCTGCGGCCCATGGGCGAAAGGGTATGGCTGTACACGTCGCTGATACTCCGGTTCATATCCCACTTTACATAGTCGATGGGGGCGTTCCCCAGAATCTCGGTCATGCGCTCCAGCAGATAGTCCCGAATCTCTTTTCGGGACATATCCAGCACCAGCTGGTTCCGGCTGCGAGTGGGTTCCCGTCCCGGAATCTGAAGAGCCCAATCAGGATGAGCGCGATACAGGTCGCTGTCCTCGGAGATCATCTCCGGCTCAAACCACAGGCCAAATTTCATTCCCATATTGTGAAGGTCGTCCCCCAGCTGTTTCAGGGTTCCGCCCATTTTTTTCTCGTTGACAAACCAGTCGCCAAGGCCGCTGTTGTCGTCATCCCGCTTGCCGAACCATCCGTCATCCAGCACCAGCATTTCAATGCCCAGCTGAGACGCCTGCCGGGCGATGTTGAGAATCTTATCCCGGTTGAAGTCAAAATAGGTGGCTTCCCAGTTGTTGATGAGCACCGGACGGGGGGCGTGCTTGTATTTACCGCGGCACATATGCTCCCGCAGGATGTGGTGATACTGCTGGGAAAGCTGGGTCAGGCCGTTCTCCGAATAGCTGAGAATCACCTGGGGCGTATCAAAGGCTTCACCCTGCTCCAGTGTGAACCGGAACCAATCGGGATGAATACCCATCTGCACGCGGGTCTGGTTTTTCTGGTCTTTCTGAGCGGCAAACAGGAAATTGCCGCTGTATACCAGGCAGAAACCATAGCAGTCGCCAAAGGTTTCCGTGGTTTCGGGCCGGCAAAGAATGACGCCGGGGTTATGATGATGGCTGGAGGTACCCCGAACGCTGCCGATAGAGGTGCAGGCATAACCCACAGGAACGCGGCAGAAATTCCGCTCCATGGCATGGCGGCCTGCAAAATGAATCATTTCATACTCGCCAAAAAGATAATCCAGCGAGCAGGAAAGGGCTTTTTCCAGAATCACCGGTGTATTACCGGCATTTTCCACCCGCATGGCGCGGGTAATGACGTTTGCTTCTTCAAACACACCATAATACAGGTGCACCACCACGTCGGATGCCTTTTCCTTCATGGTGAGCACCAGCGTTTCGGCGGATTCCTCCTCTGTATCATACAGAGCGGGCATTCCCGGAACCGGAAGAGCATGGGAAACCACTTCCCAGCTCTGGAACCGGAAATCAGCCGCAGTGCTTCCGTCGGCGAAGGTCATCCGAAGCATATCATTTCGGAAATCGCCTACGCCGCTGGAAGGAAGCTCCTGCGGCAGAAGATCCAGCGAATAGGTACGGTCGCCCATGGCCTCCGGGGGATTTCCGGAAAAGCCGGTATCCGCTTTGAATACCAGCTCTTCCAGATCCTCGGGGTCAATTTGCTTGCCGTAATAGGTGTGAAGAAGAACGCCATGGCAGTCCACCTTCATCTGATAGGTGCTGTTTCGGGTTTGAAGGGTGAACAGATTGTCTTTTACGATAATTGCCATAGGTTTCTCCTCCTGTACAATGCAAAATTATTCTTTCACTGCGCCGATCACAATACCGGACACAAAGTATTTTTGCAGGAAGGGGTAGATCACGAGCAGCGGGATCGTGGACACCACAATTTTGGTGGCGTTGAAGGCCCGGTTGCTCATCTGGGAAAGCTGTTTGAGCTGTTCTGCGTCGGTGACCTGTGTAATATCAACCGTCAGCTGCTGAATGTAGGTCTGCAGAGGATACAGAGAAGCCTTGTTCATATAGAGCAGTCCGGAGAAGTAATCGTTCCAGTGTCCCACGATAGAGAACAGTGCCACCGTAGCCAGTGCAGGCAGGGAAACCGGCAGATAGATTTTCACCAAAATGGTCAGCGGGGAAGCGCCGTCAATACGGGCGGCTTCGTCCAGAGATCCGGGAACGCTCTTGAAGAAGTTAATCATCAGGATGACATTGAACACCGGAACTGCACCGGGAAGCACCAGCGCCCAGATGGTATCAGTCAGTTTCAGGCCGCTGACCACCATGTACAGGGGGATAATACCGCCGGAGAACAGCATGGCGAAAATGACAAACTTAATGTAGATCTCTCTTGCAGGGAAACGGAGCTTGCTTTTGGACAGAGGATAGGCCATGGTGATGACAAAGAACATATTGATCAGAGTTCCCAGTACCACTCTCTGGACGGAAATCCAGAAAGAAGCCCAGAACTGTCCATCGTTGAGCAGCTTGCTGTAGGTTGTCAGGGTAAAGTCAACCGGCAGAAGTCCTACCTGATTGGAGGCCACTGCGTCGCTTCCACTCAGGGAAATGGCGATCATATTGATCAGAGGAAGCAGGCAGCTCAGGGTCATCAGAATGACAACCAGCCAGATAATGACTTTCGCCGTATAGGTGCCGAATGATTTCTTTTGAATCATATCTCTCACTGCTTCCTTTCTTAAAAGATTCCGCTGCCGGTGGTCTTTTTCGCCAGCTTGTTTGCGCCCAGAATCAGCGCAAAGCTGATGACGGACTTGAACAAACCAACGGCCGCACCGATGCTGTACTGACCTTCCACCATACCGATACGATACACATAAGTATCAATGATATCGCCGGTTTCATATACAATGGGGTTGTACAGGTTGAAAACCTGGTCAAAGCCTGCGTTGAGGATATTGCCCAGATTCAACGCAACCATCAATACAATGGTGGGCATCAGAGACGGAATGGTAATATGCAGAATCTGCTTGAATCGGGAAGCACCGTCGATAGAACCGGCTTCATAGAGGCCGGGATCGATGGAGAGCAGCGCCGCCAGATAGATGACAGAGTTATAGCCGAATTCTTTCCAGACATCGGTACCCACAATCACCGTACGGAACCAGTTGTTATCTGCCAGGAACTGAATGGGTTCCATGCCGAACAGGCCAAAGAAGGCGTTGATGGGGCCATCCAGAGAGAACATATTGCTGACAACGGTAGCCAGCACAACCCAGGAAAGGAAGTGGGGCAGATAAACAATGGTCTGGAATGTTCTCTTGAAAAAGCTGCCGCCCAGCTCATTGAGCAGGATGGAGAAGAGAACGGGAACGATGGTATTGAATACCAGTTTTGCAAAGGCGATAATCAGAGTGTTCCAGAACACCTGCACGCTGTCGGGGAAACTGAAAATAATCTCAAAGTTTTCCCAGCCTACCCATTTGGAACCAAACAGGCCGCGGGCCGGAATGTAATCCTGGAACGCCATCAGGGAACCTACCAGCGGGACAAAAACGAAGATCAGCAGCATGATCATGCCGGGAAGCAGCATCAGGTGGAACGTAAGACGCTCTTTCGAACCGCCCTTGCCAGTCACGGCTTTTGCAGCTTTTTTACCAGACATAAGCGCCCTCCTGTGAATAAAATTTTATCAAATATCAGATTTCCGGTCAACAAACAGCCTCCAAAACATTTTGGAAACCTCTGCGTTTCCACAGGTTCTGGAGGCTGATGTTACCTTTTCACAAAAGCAATCCGGGCTGAATTACTCGGCAATCGCCTCATTGACTTCCTCGGTAATTTTGTCGCCGCCGGCGCTCTTCCACTGTTCCACAAAGCTGTCAAACTCGGAAATATCCTTTTCGCCGGTGATGATCTTCAGAACCGTTTCCATCTCCATCTTTTCCAGAGAGCTCCAGCGGGAACCCATGGAGTCGGTGGTTTCAAAGAAGGAAGGTACCAGGAAGTTGGCGGGCTCTTCAATCATCTTGAAGATGGATACCATACGGGACATATACTGAGAATAATCGGCGGAGTCTGCCTTTTCTCCGGCTTCTTCGGCCGCCAGGAACCGCTGGGCGGACTCATAGTAGCTCTGCTCTTCGGTGGTCAGGGTGGACTCATCCGCGTCGCCGTTCATAACGTCGGCCACATGCTGGGTCATCAGTTCTGCGTTGTTGCCAGGCTGCACTTCGCAGTACAGGGGCCAGTTAAAGTATGCCAGGGTCTGGTTTTCCTTAATTTCCTTAGCAGCGTCGCTCTTGTCCTGCTTGGAGTACTCGGAGTTCACATTGACGATCTTCATGGCCAGTTCGGGATGCTCATAGCCCTTGCGAACTACCACAAAACCGGCATAAGGCTTGGTGCTGATGGCGTTGATTTTTCCGTCATCGCCTACAGGGCAGGAAACGTTGACCCATTCAGCGTCGTCAGAAGCGTAAGTAGAAGTCTGAGCCTGGTTGAAGGGAGACCACCAGGGTCCGATATAAGCGCCGCACTTGCCGGAAGAAATCAGGCCCACGATGTCGTCGTTGGTGCGGGTTGCAAACTCTTTGTCGATGATGCCTTCGTTATACCAGCGATTCAGCAGTTCCAGAGGTGCTTTCATCTCTTCCTGAACGGAACCGTATACGGCTTTTCCGTCGTCATCGGTAATCCAGATGTTGGGATAAGCTCCCAGAGCTGTGAAGACATTGTCAATGGCGAAGGTGTTGTTGGGATAATCGCCGTACACTTCGCTATGTACCACCATGCCCATGGTGTCATTCTGTCCATTGCCATCGGGGTCTTTTTCAATGAAGGCTTTCAGAACAGCTTCCATCTCTTCCAGAGTGGAGGGTTCTTCCAGCTTCAGGTTGTCCAGCCAGTCCTTGCGCAGCCACAGGAAATCCTGACCGTCGCTCAGCTGAGTTTTGGGAATGGCCATCAGCTTACCGTCGAAGGTTGCGGCATCCAGCGGGCTGTTGCCTTCGCCGTAGCTTGCATAAGCCTCTTTCACGGTGTCGCAGGCGATGTTTTCATAAATGTCAGTGAGATCTTCAATCAGATCGCTTTCCACCAGATCCACCAGCGTCTCATAATTGGAAACATGCATGATGTCGGGGATGTTCTGGCTGGCGATTGCCATGGAAACCTTCTGGTCATAGTCCGCACCGGAAACTGCTTCAAAAGCGTTCTCGTTCTGAACGTTCAGCACTTCTTTCAGGTAACGGGTGTAAGCGTTGTTCTCGGTGGTGTCGTCCTCATAAGCGGTACCGGCCAGCACGTCGGAACCCTGGTTGGTCAGGTTATAACCGGTGGTGTAGGTTACCAGCTCGGGATACTTGCCGTAAGGGTCATTGGCGGCAGCTTCCCACGCGGCCTTCTCCTCTTCGGTCATGCCGGCGGTAAAGTCATCCTCTCCGCTGCTGCAGGATGCCATGGGAAGCAGCAATGCGGCGGCGGACACGAGCGCGAGCAGTTTTACAATCTTCTTCATTTCGTCGTTCCTCCTGTAATGTGAATTTCGTTTGGATATTTTGCTGTTGATTTCTGCACTTGAAGAAAATCTCTGGCTATATGATACAAAAGTTTTCAAATTATTCATATATCAGATTTCCGACAAACATATCAATTTCCCGTTCATTTTCCCGGATTTGTTTTACTTTTTTACGGGAATACTCTATAATTAAACACAGATAAATCTGTAGAAATACGACAACATCACAAATTTACCCCAGAATTTTCCGGTAAAAAAACCGCTGCCTCTGTACCATTTCCGTACAGCCGGCGTTCTGGAAAGGAGCTGTCCATCTTGTTCCGACTTCTGATTCTGGACGATGAAAAAAATGAACGGGACTGTCTGCGCTTTCTGATTGAAAAAGCCAAACTGCCCTTTGAAATGCGGGATGTAGACAATGCCTTTACTGCATTGGACATTCTGAAAAACTGGCAGGCCGACGTGATCTTAACGGATATTCAAATGCCCGCCATGAATGGTCTGGACTTTATTAAAGAAGTTTCCCAGCTGTATCCTGATACCAAACTGATTATTTTCAGTAACTATGCAGAGTTCGAATATGCCCGGGCCGCACTTCATTATGGAGTGGAAAACTATATTCTGAAACCGGTCATTCCCACAGAATTGGAGAACACCCTGAATTCTGTAATCGAACAGATCACAGAAGAGCGGACTGTCAGCCAGCGCTTACAGGCCAGTATGCTGCAATCTGCCATCCAGATGGCGATTTTCAGCAATTTGGAAAAAGAGTCCTTCAGCGAGGAAACACTGGAACAGCTTCAGCGCTTTACCCGGATGGTATTGCTGGATCTTCCCAATTCCTTTCTGGAAAACAATTACGCCCAATTATACGAAGGACTTCGCTCCCGGATGCACTTGAATTTTGCTTCGCTCAACCTGACCCCTCAAGCCCTTTTGCTGATCCAGGACGAAATTTACGATGAAAAAGCATTTGGCGTTCATATCACTTCCCATATTCAGGCAAACTATGGGGTTTCCTGTTATCTTGCTATCAGTCGTCCCATGAAATACTACAGCTCTCTGAAAGAGGCCTATGCCTATGTAGAGCAGCGGATGGAACAGCGCTTCTGGAACCCTTCCGAACACATCTTTACCTATCATAACGGAGATTCTGAAACCATGATTACTGAAGATACCGACGACAACACACTGCTGGCCCTGATTAAAAACGCTCTTTCCTCCCGGGATGAAGCCAAATTTACCCAGGGAATGGACCTGTTTTTGAAAAAGTACCGCCGCCAGAGCAATCAGTCCCAAATCTATGTGAAATTTGTCTTTTCCAACCTGGTGGCTTCCCTCTACCCCTTCCTTCCCGACAGTGTGAAACACTCCGGTCCTTCCATGGAAACCATTATTTCCGACCTGTATTTACAGAGGGACATTTCCAAAATCATCGATATGGTGCAGAAAATGGCGGAACCCATTGCTCAATCCTTCAGCGACTCCAACCAGAATATCCGGCGGGAGCTGGTGATTGTTCAGAATTACATCCATGAGCACTACAGTCAGGAACTTTCCGTAGAACTGTTGGCGTCTATCGTCTTTCTTTCCCCGGATTACTTAAGCCGACTTTTCAAAAAAGCAACCGGAAAAAGCCTGTATCAGTATATCCGCCAGTTCCGCATGGAAAAAGCCAGCGAACTTCTTCGAAACACCACCAAAAAGGTCATTGACATCGGTGTAGAAATCGGGTATCCCAATTATTCGTATTTCTGCCAGAGTTTCCGGGAATATTTTGGAAAATCCCCGGATAAGTACCGTCAGGAGGGCAAGAATGCATAAACTGATCCGCCGCTGCGTTCTTCGGCTGCAAAATCTCAGCTATCGAAAAAAGCTGGTCCTGACTTCCTTTACGGTCAGCATCATTCCTCTGATGATTACGACGGTTTTCTGCTATTATCAGATTGTCAGCAATCTATACGAAAAGGAAACCACCGCACTGGAATACACCCTGAACACCGCCTCTGATTCCCTGAATCATCAGCTGGAACTTTACGAAAATCTGATTACCCATATCACCAGCTCCGACACGGTTATTACCACCGCCTCCCGAAAATACGACAGTATTTATGAGAAATACGAGCAGTTTACCTACTCCTATGATGTGTTTCTCACCAGTGTCTATAATCAGCATCCGGATGTGGAACAGGTTACTCTGTACACCCGTCAGGAAGACCTGTCTCACGGATTGCAGCTGCGCCCTCTCTCCGAATTGCCCCAGCAAACCTGGTTCACCGGAAGTCTGGATACCATTCAGGCGGAACCCCAATGGTATGTGGATACAGATGGCACCATGGTCGTACTGGCTAAGGTCCCGGAACCCTACGCCAAATATATCAAGGCCTATTCTGACAACTGTGTGGCCATCCGGATTCCGGAAAAATCCTTTTTCTATTTTCTGGATTACATTTCCGACGACTGCTATATCAAAATCTCCTCTCCGGACAAAACCTATTATGAATACACCTCTCCCTCTATTGCCGGACGAGATTCCGAACGTATGACCAGTATTTCTTCCACTCTTAAAAACGGCTGGACCATTACAATGGAAAAACCATATTATCTCATTGTCCAATCTGCCGAGCAAATGATTGTGGTCATGATTGTCATTATGGTCGTCTGCCTTCTGCTGATTTTCTTCCTGAGCAATCTGTTTTCCGAATATTCTGTCAAGCGCATTGACCGGCTGCGCAACGCCATGCATACGGTGCAGAAAGGCACCTTCAACATTTTGATCTACGATGGCTGTCAGGATGAAATCGGTGAACTGACCAACAACTTTCAGAAAATGGCCGATGAAATCCGGATATTGATTCAGGAAAATTATCAGAGCAAAATCACACTGAAGGAAGCTCAGCTGAAGGCTCTGCAAGCACAGATCAACCCACATTTTCTCTATAATTGCCTGTCGCTGATTAACAGCCGGGCGCTTCTGACCCATCAGGAGGACATCAGCCAAATGTCCCAGCTCATGTCCACTTTCTACCGCACCACATTGAACAAAGGGCGTTCTGATATCCTTCTTCGGGACGAGATTCGCAATGTGATTTCCTATATCGAAATCCAGCAGCTGCTGCACGACAACGCTTTTCAGGTATTGACGCAAATTGACCCCACACTGCCGGAAATTTATGTGCCCAATCTGATTTTACAGCCGCTGGTGGAAAATTCCATCATCCACGGGATTCTCCCCAAACAGACTGGGGAAGGCAAACTATTCCTCACCATCCGCCGGGTGGATGATATGGTTCACTTTACCGTCATGGATAACGGCGTGGGAATTCCGCCGGAAAAAATCCCGCTCCTCACCCAGACGGAATCCAATGGATACGGTCTGAAAAATGTCAATGAACGACTGCTGCTCACCTACGGTGAAGCCTCCGGCCTCAAAATCAACAGTATTCAGAATGAGAGCACCATGATTACCTTCTGTATCCCCATTTCCACAGATGGCAGCTCTACCCATTTTACAAGCGTATAAGATTGTTTATTTTGATAACTCCTCCCTTCAAGCCGAACAGCCGCCTGATTCCATCACGGAAACACAGGCGGCTGTTCGGTTTTTTCAAGAAAGTTTTCCGCAAACAAAAAACCGAAGCGTTTCCGCTCCGGTTTTTTGTTTGAGAAGGAATAATGAAAAAGAAGGGTATTTATGAAAACGCCTGTCTCAGGCACTTGTACTTGGTCTGTCACGCTGGCGGCCCGGTATTCCGTCCTGTGTCCGTCAGCTTCGACAGTGAAAAAGGGGATGCGATTTTTTATTTCCAGATTTCACTCCGTTTGTTTGATTTCATGGCTATAGTATATCCCGCAATTATGTCCCAAATTTTAATGGACTAAGAAGAATTCCGAAATAATATTGACCAAATTATGAACCCGGGAAACAATCTGAAATTTTCTGTCTTCTGTGCCTGTTCGGGTGTTTCAAAAGTCTTACGCCAGCGTTTCTACGGCTGCTTTCTGAATGGCCAGACCGGCCTGATACCGCTTCATAAAGTCCCGGAAGCCCTCCGCGTTGGCCGGGTCGGGCTGTTCCACAATTCCCACGCTGCCGTGGAAAACTTCCTGACTGAGATATTCTTCCAGAGACTGTCCCGGCTTCTGATTTACCAGATAGGAAGCCAGCAGTGCAATACCCCAGGCGCCGCCTTCTCCGGCCGTTTCCATCACAGCCACCGGTACATTCATGGCCGCAGCCATAAAGGGCTGGCCTACCTGACGGGTTTTGAAATATCCGCCGTGGCCCATCAGCAGATCCAGCTGAACCTGTTCCTTTTCCAGCAGCAAGTCCATGCCGATTTTCAGGGTAGCCACTGCGCTGTACAGATGGGTGCGCATAAAGTTGGCCAGATCAAACCGGCTGTCCGGCGTGCGGACAAACAGAGGCCGTCCCTGTTCAAAACCGGTGATCGGCTCGCCGGAATCATAGTTATAGGACAGCAGGCCGCCGCAATCCTTTTCCCCTTCCAATGCCTTACAGAACAGCATCTCATACAGTTCGGATTTCTTCACCTGTGCGCCCATACCGGTGAGCACCTGGTCAAACAGGTTGACCCAGGCGTTGATATCGGAGGTGCAGTTGTTGCAGTGAACCATGGCCACCGGCATACCGGTGGGAGTGGTCACCATATCGATTTCCGGATACATATTTTTCAGGGGCTTTTCCAGCACTACCATGGCAAACACCGAGGTACCGGCGGATACGTTGCCGCTTCTGGGTGCTACGCTGCTGGTAGCCACCATACCGGTGCCTGCGTCGCCTTCCGGCGGGCACAGGGGAATCCCGCTTTTCAGCGTGCCTGTGGGGTCCAGCAGCAATGCGCCTTCCTCGGTCAGCACACCGGCATCCTCACCTGCCCGGAGTACTTTCGGGAAAATATCGGACAGATGATAGGTCAGGCCATATTCTTCCAGTTTCTTGTCAAACAGCGCCATCATCTCTGCGTCATAATCGCAGGTTTTGCTGTCGATGGGGAACATACCGGAGGCTTCGCCTACACCCAGCACTTTTTTGCCGGTGAGCATCCAGTGGACATAGCCGGCCAGAGTGGTCTGAAAATCAATGCGGGGCAGGTGCTCTTCTCCGTTGAGCATGGCCTGATACAGGTGGGCAATACTCCACCGCTGGGGGATATTGAAGTGGAAAAGCCGGGTCAGCTCCTCGGCAGCAGGGCCGGTGCTGGTATTTCTCCAGGTACGGAAAGGCGTCAGCAGCTCGCCGTCCTCGTCAAATACCAGATATCCATGCATCATGGCAGAAAAACCAATGGCGCCGATGGTTTCCAGCGCCACACCGTACTGATCCCGTACTTCCTGAGCCAGACGGGCATAGCAGGTCTGAAGACCCTCCCACACCTGTTCCAGCGGATAAGTCCAGTTTCCGTTCTCCCAGCGGTTTTCCCACTCATATCCGCCGGAAGCCAGCGGCGCGTGATCCGGTCCAATCAACACAGCTTTGATGCGAGTGGAGCCGAACTCGATGCCCAAAGCGGTCTGTCCGGCGGATATGATTTCTCTGATCTGATTCTGATTCATACTGATTTCGCCCTTTCCTATATCTGAATTCTGGAGTTTATCGAATCATCGATAAACTTGTACGTACATTTCTATTCTCTATGATACTGTCTTTTGGAAAGAATCACAAGAGATATTTTGACTAAAATTGCACCTACTTTTTGAGAAAAGCGCCCAAGCTCTCTTTCAGTCTGAAAGAACCAGCAGCCAGATACCGTCCTCCGGATGAAACAGCAGGGTAAAACGCCGCAGATTTTCGCAAATCTCCCCCTCGCATACATACCGGTGCATGGGAATTCCGGCATAACAGGCCCGCTCACAGAAAAGCACCTGAAAATCCCGGATAGTGCGCAGCATTCCCTCCTCATCCCGGAAGCGCACCAGCCGGGGAATGCCCTTTCCCTGACTGGTAAACCAGCAGCCAACCGCCGCTTCCCGTCTTTGGCCCAAAACCGCGCCTGTTTCCTTTCGGTCATAAATCGGTTCCAGCTCAAATGCCATATCCCTGCCCCTTTCTTACAAAACCTCCAGTTTCCGATAATCCACCGTCCGCTTTTCCCGGGAGATTCCGCCCAACAGATGATCGATTCGGTCATTGCCTACAAATACCGCCCGCTTCACTGCATCCGGCCCATACCGGCGGCGGATTCCGTCCACTGCCTGTTCCGCCCGGGCTGCACGGGAATAATCCCGGGTGTCAAACAGATTCAGCTGTCTGGGTTCTCCTTCGCCGCAAAGCCGTCCCGCATGGATTCCCAGCAGCCGGATGCCCCGTCCGTCCCAAAGCTCGTCAAATAAACGGCACGCATACTGATGAATCTCACAGGTCACACTGGTAGGAGAAGGCAGCGTCATTTGATGGGTGGCGTATTGCAGGTCGTGGCTTTTGATAGCCACCGTCAACACTTCGGCCTGCACACCGGCCCGGCGAAGACGCATTCCCACCGTTTCCGCCAGTGCCAGCAGCACCATTTTGGCGGTTCCCTCCTCTTGTACATCAAAGGCAATGGTGGTGCTGTTGCCGTACCCTTTGTTTTTCTCCGGCTGCTCCCGCACCAGCGAGACATCCTGTCCATTGGCAAAGGCCCGGATGGTCTCCCCCTGCTTTTTCAGATGACGGCGCAGCAGCACCGGGTCCGCTTTGGCCAGCTGTCCGATGGTATGGATATTCAGGAGATGAAGCTGTCGGAGAGTAGCCCGCCCCACCAGAAACAGCTCTCCCACCGGTAACGGCCACATTTTTTCCGGTACTTCTTCGGGAAAAAGCGTGTGTACCCGGTCTGGTTTTTCAAAGTCAGAGGCCATTTTCGCCAGCAGCTTATTGCTGGACACGCCGATATTCACGGTAAAACCCAGTTCCTCCCGAATCCGTCCGGCAATTTTCCGGGCAGTTTCCACCGGGTCTCCCCACAAAAGGTCCGTTCCCGTCATATCCACAAAAGCCTCGTCAATGGAAAACTGCTCCACTGCCGGAGAATATTCCCGAAGAATGCGGAGAAATGCCTGGGAACAGCGCTGATATAATCCGTAGTTGGGCGGAAACAGCAGCAAATCGGGACATTTCCGCAGGGCTTCCGGAATGCTTTCTCCGGTACGGATGCCATATTTTTTAGCGGAAAGGGACTTTGCCAGAATAATCCCATGGCGCTGGCTGATATCTCCCCCTACCGCTGCCGTTTCCTGACGAAGATCCACTGTCCCACCCAAATGACGAAGTCGGTATACGGCTTCCCAGCTGAGAAACGCGGAATTCACATCAATATGGAAAATCACTCGTCGCTTTTCCGAACACATGTTTGCACCTCCCTGTTTCTTATTATAAAACATATGTTCGAAAAATCAAGTGGAAATTTTTTGCAGAGCAGACACCGAATTTTTCTTTTTCGCATAGAATACAAGGCGGGCCCGATCTTTTGAAATGGACGGAGGGAGTTTATGAGCATCAGTATGAAAGGTGTGGATCTCAGCGTATTCAACCCACAAGTAGATTTTTCTCAGGCGAAAAAAGACGGGGTTTCCTTTGCCATCATCCGTGCCGGATTTGGAAACACCATCCAGCAGGAGGACAAACTTTTCCGACAGCACATGGACGCTGCACTGCGGGCGGGTGTACAGGTGGGCGCCTACTGGTTTTCCTATGCGAGAAGCGCACAGGAAGCCCGGAAAGAGGCACAGGTATTCCTGTCTCTGATGAAGGACTATAAAGGCCGCGTCACCTATCCCCTTTTCTGCGATTATGAATATGCCAGTATTGAATATGCAGAAAAATTCGGCATTACGCCGGACAAAAAACTGATTACCGACATCATCTCGGCCTTCTGTGAGGAAATTGAGAAAGCGGGCTGGTATGCAGGATATTACACCAATCTGGATTTTATTCGCAACCGGCTGGATATGGCTCGGCTGAAACGGTATGACCTGTGGTTGGCAGACTACAACGGCGGCCCGGATTATGATTGCGGCATGCAGCAAATCACCGACTCCGGAGACGTGGACGGGATTATCGGCAATGTGGACGTTGACATCGCTTATCGTGATTATCCGGCCATTATTCGGGAAAAAGGGCTGAATGGTTTTGCCCCCAATGAAATTTTGCCTCCAAAGGACGATGACGAGGGCATCTGTACCCAAAACGGCGTACCGGTGCGCAGTTCCGCCGATACAGCCGGAAAACTTCTGGGCTTTGCAAACCGCAGAGATTTGCTGGCACTGCTGGCAGATGACGGCTGGGGTTGGTCAAAGGTCCGGGTCATTCGCAATGACCTGACCGGATGGATGCTGAATAAAGCCATTTCCGCCAATGACCTCAGCTCCTTGAAAACCGCAGTCTGTGAAGGTACTGACGTCAACATCCGTCAAAGCGCTTCTCTCAGCGCTAAGATTATCGGTACGCTGAACAAAGGTGATCGCTTTACTGTGGTGAGCATCAATCCCGGAAACTGGATTGACACCGGCTTTGGTTTTGTCTACTACGATAAAAGCTATATCCGGATTTTCTAGGGGCTATCTGAAAAGTCGAAATGATCGTCTTTTCCGACAATCAGCGCCAGCTACTGCGTTAAAAATACTCGGAATCCGGAAAGGATTCCTGCGTTTTTTGCCTTGTATCTGTCTGTTGCTTGCGGAAAATCCGTCCATTTCTTAGTTTTCAGAAACGCCCTAGTTTTCACTGTTCACTGTCTGAAACTGGATTTTCCGGAAAAAATATCGTATAATGGGAACACGTAAATCATTCCGATAAGGATGTGAAACCATGAAGACAAAAACGCCCGCTCCTCAGATGCAGACAAAAGAGGTACTGCTCTGGGCACAGCGGATGGAAAAACAAAAGGGCCATCTGGTCTGCAAACGGATTTTCGACGTGGTGGTTTCCCTGCTGATTCTGCTTGTCACCTGCCCCTTTTTTCTGCTGTTGGCCATTGCCATCAAAATTGATTCCCGGGGCCCTGTCTTTTACCGGCAGGTACGGGTGGGGCGAAACGGCGAAGATTTCAAAATTTTCAAATTCCGAACGATGGTGCAGAATGCAGACAAAATCGGTCTGGCGCTGACCACCGGCCGAGACCCGCGGATTACCCGGGTAGGTCATCTCATCCGGAAATGCCGCCTGGATGAATTCTCCCAGCTGCTCAATGTGCTGAAAGGCGACATGAGTCTGGTTGGTCCCCGTCCGGAAGTCCGCAAGTATGTGGACGCATATCAGCCGGAATACTGGGCCACATTGTTGGTGCGTCCGGGTATTACCGCCCCCTCCAGTATTGCATTCCGAAATGAAGACGAGCTGCTCAGCGCCGGAGGAGACCCGGAAACCATCTATATTGAGGAAATCCTCCCCAAAAAGTGCGGGCTGAATCTGGAATACCTGAAAAAAATCACTGTCTGCCGGGATATCCGGATTATGTTTCAGACCGTTGCGGCGGTACTGCACTGAATTTTCTCCGAAAAACAGGATTGAAACGCCTCCGGTATGGGAACCCTATACCGGAGGTGATTTTGCTTATGAAAGATTTTTTCTGGTCCAGACAAAGCCGCTCTCCCCAGGGACGGGTACAGCAGAAAGCCATGCAGGTGGCCCACACCCTGAAAGATCAGAACAAAGAGGCCATTGCCTCTGATGTAACGGGAAGCTATACCGGGGAAAGCCGCACAGAAGAACGCCCGGAACAGGACGCCGACGATTTATAACGGTCATGTTCCCTCCTGCCGCCGCATAAGCTGAAAAAGAGCAAACACGCCGGGAGGGGATCCATGTGAAGGTGTTAGGAAAAAAACTGATTCTGGCGGGGATGTGCCTTGTTCTGCTGGCATCCATCCTCGCCTTTTCCTATTTTCCTATTAAATCAGCTCCTGCTGCCAGTGAAAAAAGTGACTACATCCGCTATGTGGAGTTCAACCCCTGCTATTCTGCACTGGACCGGGCACTGACAGAGGACATCCGCGCCCACGAAGAAGGGATTGAGCGAAGCTGGATTGACACGCTGGCTTATCTGGGGGCAAAATACGGCGGGGATTTTTCCAGGTATCGGGCACAGGACATGGACGATCTTTTTGAAAAGCTGGACGCAGGCAGCACGATGGAAGAACTGACCGACTCCATGAAATACTATTCCTATTACCAGGAAGCCTATGGCGCGGTTCTTGACGGGCTGGTGGGGGAATTCCGGGAAGAGCAGGAAATCGACGGGAAAACCGTCTGGGCAGACCGGTACGGTCTGAAAGGCTATTTCCCTCTGGCAAAAAATTTCGCTTATGAACACTATGATGATTTTGGCGCCCAGCGCACTTATGGCTATACTCGGCCCCATCTGGGACACGATCTGATGGCCGCCACCGGTACGCCGGTGCTTGCCATTGAGAGCGGTGTGGTAGAGGTCATGGGCTGGAACCAGTACGGAGGCTGGCGAATCGGCATTCGCAGCGGAAACGGACGCCGGTACTATTACTATGCCCATCTGCGCCAGAACCGTCCTTTTGCCGAAGGGTTGGAAGAGGGCCAGACCGTACAGGCCGGGCAAGTCATCGGATATGTGGGACACACAGGATACAGTACCGAGGAAAACGTGAACAATATCCAGATTTCCCATCTTCATCTGGGGCTGGAACTGATTTTTGACGAGTCCCAGAAGGAAAGTGACAACGAAATCTGGGTAAACCTCTACCCTTTGACCCAGCTTTTGAGCCGGCATGCCGGTGAAACCGTCCGCAATTCGGAAACAAAGGAATACACCAGAAAATACGGCTTCTCAGAGGACTGAGGGCCGTATTCTCATTTTTGGAAAAAGACACAAAAACACACCTTTCGCTCTTGCAAACTCCGTCTGTCTGTGCTATAATAGTTGCGCTGCAAAATGCAGAAGTAGTTCAGTGGTAGAACATTAGCTTCCCAAGCTAAGAATGCGGGTT
>ERZ1643250.470-NODE-470-length-43316-cov-6.067220_pt1 | contig 43316 bp, 73 predicted proteins | sample MGYA00579262_ERZ1643250 | MGnify/ENA primary metagenome ERZ1643250 (study PRJEB29033, sample SAMEA4952265) | chicken gut metagenome | biome: Broiler Chicken; feature: Gastrointestinal Tract; material: Caecum | place: Ireland | collected 2018 | study: Broiler...
AGGTCGGCCCCTCTCAGGTTGGCCCAGCTCAGGTCGGCCCCTCTCAGGTCGGCCCAGCTCAGGTCGGCCCCTCTCAGGTTGGCCCAGCTCAGGTCGGCCCCTCTCAGGTCGGCCCCGCTCAGGTTGGCCTCGCTCAGGTCGGCCCGTTCTCCGCCTGCCTCGCCGTTCAGCCATTTTTTGTGTTTCTCCAAAATTTCTTTTATTTTCATTGTGCGTTCTCCTTCCCTGCTCTGTGGGCCGGGGCGTTGGCTTTGTAGCCCATCCGCACCCGCCACATCTGTATCGTCCTGTCGCTCAGCCCGAGCCGCTCGGCTATCTGTGGATCGTTGAGCCCCTGCCGGTATAGTTCCTCGCGCTCGGGGTAGAGCTGCATCTGCCGCGTGTTCAGCGGCGTCGTTATCTTCCGCGGGCCCTCTACGTACTCCGTGCACTTGTCGCCCGCCGGGCAGCCGCGACGCCGCCCGGTGCGGAGAGAGAAGTTGCAGATATTATCCACGCAGTACAGGCATTTCCGGCAGCGCTTGGTTATCACGGACGCCAATACTCTCCACCTCCATACTGCGTACTGAAGTGATTGATGCGCCCGTCGCCCTCAAAGTACAAAAACCTACTCGGCAGCACCCGGCCCACATCTTGCCAGCCCTCGGCCTCAAGCGTCCATCTCGCCAGCACGTCCCGCGCCAGCTCTATGTGCTCGTCAGGCACCTCGCCCTTGATAGCCAGCCCATGGAACTGGTCAACGGCGAGCACATCGCCGATGTCCATGTCCCACGCATCCGCGCGGTTGCAGGCGCACCAGACAACTGCCGCGCGCTGGGCATAGTCCTGTATGCCTCCGGCTTCACCCCATATGAGCCGCCCGCAAATTTCCGCGAGCTCAGGGTCAATGCCAGCCTCTGCCGCCTCAAGAGCTTCGGCGAAGCTCTCGATCTCGCTCGGCTCCGTCGCAACGACTTCCGGGGCGCGCGGTATCACCGTGGGCCGGTAAGCCGCCACCTTCGGGGCTTCCGGGATGATCTCATTCCCGGCCAGCGCCGGGCTTATTAGCGCCGCCAGTATCAGCAATAGCACCAGCGCCGCGGTGAGCTTAATTGCGTTCCTCCTGTTCATTTTCCTCTCCCCTTCTGATTTTCAGCGTTTTCAGCCCGCGGCAGGACACCATTTCGCCCCGCTCTATGCGCAACATCCGCTGCGCCATCTCGGCCGGGTTCCAGCCGCACCTCTCGCAATCCGTGCTCCAGCAGAGCACGTTGCGGTTATATCCGCAAACGCCGTTGTTGTTATTTCCCATGTTTGCCTCCCGTGTGCCTCCACAGCGCTTTACGCACTGCCCCCGGAGTGATCCCCAGCTCCAGGGCGAGCTCCTTCTGCGATTTCCGCCCGGCTATAACATCCGCCAGTAATTCCGGCGTCCAGTGCATGTGTTCCCGGTCGTGGGACGTGGCCGGGGGCTGCACCTCGCCGGGGCTGTGCGGCAGGCCATGACAGTACGACTCCGGCAGCGTACAGTTCAGGCAGCGCTGTATGTCCTCCCAGTTACGGCCCATTGCCACTCACCTTTCCGTACAGCTTCCGCACTCGCTGCAGCGCCTTCGGATCCGGCGGCGCCGATGGGTGCTGTTGTGGCTGCGCCTTGTTCCAGCGGTCCCATTTTTCCGCGTTTCGGCAAGCCGCTTTCCAGTCTTTCATGGGGGTCTTGCCTACCATCCAGCCCTTGCTGGCGTAGAAGTCCACAAACTCCTGCGGGTCCACCGAGCTGCGCCGCTCGCGGACATAAGCCGCCACCTGCTCGACGGTCGGGGGCGTGAAGCGCTTCGGGCGCGCACCTTCGGATTCTGATTCGGATTCGGATTCGGATTCGGATTCAGGCTGACAACTCGCGGGCGCTTGACAGCAATTCGCTGACAAGTGTATGCTATCCGGCGGCGCAGGATATTTTCTGTGTTTGTTGCGAATCCGCTGATGCTTTTCCCATGTCGGAAACGCCAAATATGGCTTGCCATCAACTTCATATTGATATAACAGACCAACGGCAACCAGCTTGGTTATTGCATCTTCTACGGACTTACGTGTCACATTTTCCCGCGTGGGAAACAGCTCGTTTTTAATAAGAACCGGGCGTCCATCTATACAGCCATAGTCATCAGCCGTCACAATAAGGCGATAAAATACTACCTCTTCAAACCAGGTCAAAGCGTCAATTTGCGGACTACGCTTAATCGACTCCTTTATCACTCGGTTCGGCATTACTTACCCTCCAAATGGTGAATTTCTTTGTGGCAAACATCGCATAAGGTAACGCCGTTTGAAATATCGGTTCTGCGCTCAATACAATTTCTGTACCTTTCAATGTGATGTGCATTAAGTTTGCCACCTCGCTTACCGCAAAGTTGGCAAGTGTAATTATCACGTTCAAATACAGCTTTTCTCCATGCTCTGTATTCAGATGTCTTCCTTCCTGCGTCGGGTTGGATGTGCTCCCACTCTTCAACTTTGAAACAGGGCTTCCCGCCTACCGTGTAGAGGGAAACGCAGCCTTTAGCCGCCAAACCGTGGAGAGCTGTATCTATGTCCTCAGCCGTCACCCGGTCGCGGAGGGGAAATACCCGGCCCTTAATTATCGCCGGGCGGGCGTCCCCCCGTCCCGCATCATCGGCCTGTGTTATCAGGCCCACCCACAACCGAAACTCAAAGTCCGTGAGCTGTGCAATCTTCTCGCTGCTGAAAGCGCTCTCCTTAATGATTCGGTTGGGCATTATTCATGCCCCCTAAAACGGCAAATCGCCGTCTTCGTCGCCGATGTCGTGGAAGCCCGCGTCTACCGGGCGGCCCGCAGGGCTGGTTTCCTCGCGCTTCGCGCCGGCGAAATAGGCGCTGTCGGCCACCACCTCAGCAATCGTGCGCCTGTTGCCGTCCTTGTCCGTCCACTCGCGCATCTGCAAGCGCCCGGAGACGGCCATCATGTCGCCTTTGCGGAAATACCTGTCCACGAACTCCGCTGTGGAGCGCCAGGCGGTGACGGGGATGAAATCCGTCGGTCTCTCGCCGTCCTTGTCGCGGAAATCCCGGTCACAGGCCAGTGTGAACGACGCCACCGGCGTCTGCGACTGCGTGTATCTCAGCTCCGGGTCTTTGGTCAGGCGGCCCATGAGCGATATGTGATTGAGCATTGGCTCCCCCTCCTATAAATAGTTTTTTCCGAACACGGCCATGAAGCAGTCGTGGCCGTACAGCCTTTCAAATTTCTCCTGGCATATTTGTTTCAGCCGGCGGTCCAGGTCCCGGTTGGTGTGTACCCCGTAGCTGGCGAGGTTGTGCCAATCGCCACGGAGATACACCCAGCACCCCCAGGCCTCGCTGGCCTTGCGGCGTGAGCCGCCGTAGACGTGGTGCTTATGCAGCCCCTGGGTTTCCCCGGTTATGTAGCACTCGCGCCGGGACTGCATGATGCTCTCTCCCATGCCTCTATCATCCCCTCCAGCTGCCACGGCGGCAGCGTTTCGATGTCCAGCGCTTTCGCATCCTGTATCAGGTGATCTATCAGGCGGCTCATCTGCTGCGTGTCGTACACGGACGAGCCGTAATGCAGCACCACATTGGTGCAGCCCGGTATCTTGCTCGGCTCCGTCTCAGCCTGCCAGCCGAGGCCCTTGTGCGTCCAGCCGCGGCACAGCCTGTCAACCGCCCTGTCCAGCACGCACACCACCTCCGAGACGCCGCCGATATCCCTTATCGCCTCGCGGTACACTTCCGTCTTGGACAGGCCGGTGGCCGCGGCGAGCTTGTCTATCAGCGCCCACGCGTAAGCATTGGCGTCCAGGCTGCGCCGGGGCTTCCGGCGGACGAGCTCATACTCGCCCGCCTTGAACTTGTACGCCACACGCCGCGCCTCCGGGTCCGTTGTGGAGAGTATCAGCTCCCCGCCCTCGTATCTCGCCGCGTCTATTTTCACAGCCGTTCCTCCGGGGTGGGCTGGACAGCAAGCGCCTCGCGCGCTTTCGCCTCGCACTCGTCGCAGAGCACCCGGCCGTATTTCGCCTCTGTGCCTGCCGCCCACTTCGCGATCGCTATAAGTCGTCCCTGCGCGTCGCGATACGGCATGATGACCTTGCCGCAGTCGGCGCAGTGCGCGGGCAGCTCGCGCGGCGGGGTGTAATCCGGCTTCGGCTCCGCGTTGTCGCTGTACTTGTCGCGGTCTTTGGCGTAGTAGATGTCCGCGCCTATCCCGAGGGCCTTTGCCGCCACGCTGAGCGCGTCCGTCAGCGCCATCTTGTAGCACTCGTCGCTCATGTATGGCCCGTTGCGCTCCTGGGAGACGAACGCCGCCCCGCCCGTGCCGGGGATGGGCTGCGACACCTCCCCGTTCCAGCGGTAATAGAGGTCGATGTCCACTATGGCGGCGCTCTGCTTTGTGACCGGGTCGTCGAGGATGTGCTTGTCCTTGATTTCATACCACCAGCCGAGGCCGCAGGGGCCGAAGATCTCCGTCAGGCGCTTTATACGCCACATGGGGTTGATGTCCGTCATGCCCTTGAGCCGCCCGGCGGCTATCTGCTTCTGCGCCTCCTGTGGGACGGCGCGCCCCTGATTGTAAATAACGAGGTTGTCCATCACTTCACCTGCACATTCTGCCGAGTCACCAGCTCCGCGCCCTTGATGATTGTGCCGGCCTTGAGCGCTTTCATCAGCTCCACCTTGTTGATTTTCGGCGTCTGGTATGTAAGGCACTCGTCAAAGCCGTTGAACTCCAGCTCCTCAACCAGCGCGGCCTCGTCCGCCACCTCAACCGCCATGCTCTTGCGGTAGCTCACCGCCACCTTCGCGCTCTTGTAGCTCTCGCCCGCCAGCGCCTCGTCGAGGTAGCCTTTCAGGCGCTCAGCCTTGTTCTCCGCGCTCTTGCGGCGCTCGGCCAGGGCCTTTTCTTCCTCGCGTATCGCTTTGGCTTCGGCAGTCAAGTCCTTGTACCACAGCGCCATGTTCTCTATCTTCGCCTCCCGCTCCATCTGGAGCGAGGCGAAGGCCTCATAGTCCAGCAGTTCCCCCGTCTCGGGGTCGATAAGCCCAGCCATGCGGGCGTCGATTTCGTAGAGGGTCATTTGTTTTCCTCCTTGCACTTGCGTTCTTCGCGGTATTCAGCAATAGTATCCGACAGAGCTTTGAATACCCTATCAAGTGCTGCTAAATAATACCTATATTGCATATCGTTGATATTTTTGAGCCGTGGCGCCACATCCACTTGTAACTTTTCATTTCGCCCTCTTGGGCGGCGATACTCCTTTACTGTTTCATCCGCGAATAGGGCGCGACGTACTATAGTACCGAGCTTTGACAAAAGCTCGCCGTTTCCCCACGGGCCGTAAGCTTGTATGCTATAAAGCGAACCAGCCAGCGCAGGGTATGAAGCAAGAGCATCCATATCATAAACTGGTCTCTGCACGCCTTTCTCAAAAGACTTGAGCAGGTTTTTCAGCTTTTGATTTTCTTCACAGAGCCGTTCAATTTCATGGCGGTATTGTTCTTCGTTCATGCTTGACATTTCCTTTCTCGCCTCATATAATGGCGTTAGTGTATTTTGTCTTGCCGTCGGTGGCTGTTGCCTCAGCCCCGGCGGCCTTTTTTTGCGCCTCGCGGATGTACAGGTGCAGCGCGTACACCAGCGCGTCGTTGATGGTGGCGTGGCCCATCGTCTCGCGTGCCTTGTTCAACAGCCGCGCATCGGCTTCCGTGAGCCGCGCCTGTATGCGGACAGGGCAGCGGCGCTTGTCCCGTCTGGGGCGCTTGTAGCCCGTGATGGCGGCGATGGCCTTGCTCGCGCTGGGCGTGAACGTCACGCCGCTCTCGCCCGGATTCAGCGCCACGCTCACCGCCGGCGCGCTGATGCGCGGGAATGCCGGCTTCAGGCGCTGCGCCAGCTCCCGCACCGGCAGCCGCGCCGCCGCGATGGCGTCTTTCTGCCAGCTCATGTTCTCACCTCCCTCTCGTTCGCCCACCGCTCGAAAAACTCGCGGTAGATGTAATAGCGCGCCCCCTTCTCCGTGGTTATGCAGTCTCCGAAAGGGAATACATGCTGCTCCAGCCCAGCGCGGATAATCTCCGGCGAAGTACGCAGGCCGCGGGCGCGAAGCTCCTCCGCGGCCTCCTGCGGCGTCAAAGTCTCTATCATGGTGTCGCCTCCTTACGCGGTAACTTTTACATTGTCCCACCCCTGCGTCCGTGGTAGAATGGCGCAAAGGGAGGTGACCAATGTGTCAAATGTGATACAGTTCCCAAAACGAGGGGAAAAGATTGCTCTCTACATGGGCGGATATATGTACGCTGGTACAATCTCCGAATCAGAGCCAATCTTCGACAGGCCGGGAATATGGCTTACCGGCGCTGCCATTGTGCCAATCAAGGGCCAGGTCAATCCGGCTGAGATTCTTCATCTTGCGTCTGTTCTGGTGATGTGGGATAAGGTTGACGCCGTGAGCGAGTATCCTGAATTTGCGATTCAAAAGCAGCCTTGATGCTGTCCACAAGCGCCCTCCTGTCCTCTGGCGTTGTTTTACGCCCAGTGACCAAAATTTGCGGGTCCGGCTTCCCTTGTAGTTTCAGTACGAGGGAAGCTATTTCTTTTGGCTCGCAGTTAATGATTATTTGCACCGTCTCACCTCCCAGCTCGTTTTCCGCCTGATTTGGTGGTTACAATTCGTCCTATATGTTGCCTACCGCCATACCCCGTGATATAATCCACTCAAGAGGGGTGGTAAAATGTTGTATGGCAACTGCAAAAAGGTTTTGAAAGCCGCTGTCTATCAGAGCGCCGAAAGCGGCAAAACGTCTGCGCTTGATATATCCGTCCATCTTCGCAACCGGATCCGCACTGAGGATTTGAACGGTTGCCTCGCTATTCTTGAAGATGAAGGGTACATCCAAATCACGGACAGGGAAAGCGTCGTGCCCACAATCATTCCGACACACAAAGGGATTCACTTCGGCGAATACCGCCGCAAGGAAATTGAACACTTCCTCTTTACAAGCATCCTCGTGCCGGTTGTCGTTTCAGTAGTAACAACGCTTGTCTCGCTCTGGCTTAACGGCATTTTCAAATGAGCCCTGCGCAATAAAGAACAAAGGTGCTGGTCAGTAAGCTTACAAGGGCGCTGACCAGTATTTCTATTGCCCTCCGGTCAAAGTGCTTTATTTTACGGTCGAGTTCTTCTTCATCTCTTTTGGCCATGGAACCCCCCCTCTCTTTGTAACTTTTTAAGTCCACCTATTGCCCCATGCGCAAATTCGTGATAAGTTTTTGCAAAGGAGTGATTGTTGTGGGCTGGTTTAAAGATTGGAAAAATACACGCCATATCAAAATTGGCGATGACGTTAGTCCCGAAGAATTTAATATGCTGTATCGTGTGGTCAAACGTTCTAACTCAATCCGACGTGCATTGAGTGTTTTGTGGCGGGTTCTGATTGACGTTTGTGCCATTGTCGCCGCCGTTTTCAGCGTTCTCGCATATCTCAAGCAGTCGGTCTAACTTTTGCTCCAACTGATTGAAGCGTATCAGTATCAGGTCAAGTTCTCGCTGGCGCATCCTATCCCTCCTCAGATTCAAGAGCGAAGTCTACAAAAGTCATAGAATCCTCCTTCCTCCGTCTTACATGTTCGTAACTTTTTAAGTTTCGCTCGTTGCCTCCCGCGCAAATCCGTGATAAGATTTGGCAGAGGAGTGAGCATTTTGTTTGAGTGGTTAAAATCTGCAGCGCCGGAATTCGTTGGCGGCATTCTTGCTATCATCTGCGCGGTGATAGGCGCTAAAATTGCCTCACACGCGACGGAACGCCAAATATTGCGGAAAGATTTACTTGATGTTTACGCGGCCGTCTTTACGGGGTACTACACCTGCATACCTAATGATTCAGAAGAAGCGGTTGTTAGGCTCATAGCCGCCATAGAGCGCGCTTGCCTTATCTGCTCACCAGAATCAGAAGCCCTAATGCGGCAGCTGGTGCCGATGCTTTTATCTGACAAACGTGATTATGATGCCATCGGCGTGGTTATGTACGAGCTACGCAGGGAGGCTAAGAAGGATGCTCGCAAAGCAAATCGCAAATAGTACCGCGCCAAAGATAAACAGAAACCATCCCAGCCAGTATTTAAAGCCCATAAACCCACCCCCTTTGTCTTACATGTTTGGGCTTATAGATTGCCGGCTTCACTGGCGGTCTTGCGTCCCAGAAGATAGTCGCACGAGACGCCGAACAGGTCAGACATTGCAATCAGTTTGTCCGACGGAATCGCTGCATTGTTGAGATAGGCATTATATGTAGTCAGCGACACACCCAGCTTTTCTGCGACCTGAGTCTTGGTAAGCCCCTGGCGCCCTCTTTCGGCCTCTATATTCATCCGCATCTTATCACCTCCAATTTCGGGATTCCCGAAGTTTGATTTTAGTATAATCGGTTTCACCGAATTTGTCAAGGGTATTCCTAAAGAAATTTCGGGAAACTCGAATTTTTCTATTGACGGTATCTTGATTTCATGATACAGTTATCAGCAAGGAGGGCTACCAATGAAATTCCGAATTAAAGAAGCCCGCAAAATGTCCGGCATGACGCAAAAAGAATTGGCAGCGCGCCTTGATGTTTCCGTGTCCACGCTTAGCGAATACGAAAGCGGCAAATATGACCCGCGCTCTGATGTCCTTTGTGAAATTGCTGATATTTGTGGTGTTAGTGTTGATTTCCTGCTTTGCCGCCCTGTTAAGAGCGCAGAGCCTGCTCGGTTGACCGAACAGGCTCTCAATGTAGCAAAAGTGTATAATGGGCTGGATGATCACGGTAAACGTATAGTGGATTCAGTTCTTGAGGAGGAGACGCGCCGAATGGCCGAAGAACAGGCCGCTCGGGAAAAAGCCATAAAGGCTGCACAGAACATGGAGGCAGCAGGTGAGACAAACTCCGTCCGCTACATCCGCCACTACCTCGTCCCCTCTGCCGCCGGGTATGCCTCGCCGGTCGAGGGCGAGGACTATGAACTCATAGAGGCCGGGCCGGATGTGCCGCGAAATGCAGATTTCTGTATCGATATCGATGGTGACAGCATGGAGCCGTATATTAAGGACGGCCAGCGCGTATACGTGCAGCGGGACGTGGACGTGCGCGAGTTCGATGACGCGGGTATCTGGTACTACGCCGGCGACGTGTATTGCAAGCAGTACTGCTACGATTTCACGGGCGCGCTCTATCTCCTGAGCGCCAACCGCAAGCGGCGCGACGCAGACAAGCGCATCCCGAAGGACGAAGTGGTCAACGTCGTGTGCTATGGCCGCGTGATATTGCCCCGCAAGCTCCCGAAGCCGGAGCCCTAAACCGCGCCCATCCGCTCAGTAGAGCGGAAAAATATAGAGAGGGGATTTCAAGATGAAAAGAACGTTTGCACTGTTCCTCGCGTTGTCCCTTGTTTTTGCCGTGTCCGCCTGTGGCGAAGCGCCAAGCGAGCCCGAGCCGGAAGTCGTGACCTCCACGCCTGAGCCCACACCTACACCTGAGCCGGAAGCGCTGGCAATCGGGACGGAAGCCGCCCTCGGTGACTGGGCGATTACTGTAACAGCGTTCGAATGGAAGGATGAAATTGTTGATAACTACTTCTCCTTCACGCCCGGTGAAGGCAACAAATTCGCTGTTGTGAGCGTCGATATTTCCAACAACGGCAAAACAGCAGACACTTTCCTGCCGTCGTATGGCTTTGGTGACGATGTTTTTGCCCGCATTATCTACGGTGATGGCTATGAATTCTCTGCCACATCGTTGCTGGGGTATGATGCCGATATTCACGACGAATACGTGAATCCGCTATCTTCTGCAAGCGGGGTAATTGCTTTTGAAATCCCCGCCAGTGTAGTAGATGATACAGCCGGAGCGTTGTACATCGTATTCACAGCCGGAGAGGCCACCGCAGAGTACCAGTTGCGCTAACCGAAAAGCAAAAAATCCCCCGTCCGGTGAACGGGACACCGAACGGGGGACAGGGGGCAGTATTAAGTTGGTCGCTCATTACTGCCCCTTCATTATATCAACATGGAGGGAAATAGTCAATGAATTGTATCAAGTGCGGCGCGGCGTTGCCCGGCGGCGCGCTCTATTGCCCTGCCTGCGGCAAAAAACAGGGCCAACAGCAGCGCAAAGTGCGCAAGCGCGCAAACGGCACGGGCACCGTGTACAAGCTCTCCGGGCGGCGCTCACGCCCCTGGGTGGCGAAAAAAGACCGTATCACCATCGGCTACTACGCGACGCGTACGGAGGCCCTGCTCGCGCTGGAGAGCGTCTCCGGCAAGAAGCTCAGCGAGCGTTACAACATGACGTTCGCGGAGGTGTTCGCCGAGTGGTCGGCGGAGCACTACCGCAGCGTGGGGCCAAAGAGCATTGACTCCTACGACCGCGCCTATGACGTGTTCGCCCCGCTTCACAACCAGCGCTTCCGCGCCCTGCGGACGCGGGACTTCCAGGCTATATTAGACCAGTCCGCCAGCCGCTCGTATTCCGCGCTGGCGAAGCTCAAGAATCTCATCATGCAGATGTCGCAGTGGGCCGTCCGCGAGGAAGTCTGCACCACCAACTTTGCCCGTTTCGTCCAGCTGCCCGAGAAGGGCCAGAAGGAGAAACAGATATTCACGGACACGGAAATCAAGAAGCTGGAGGACGACGGCTCAGAGGCCGCGCAGATAGTGCTCATGCTGATATATACCGGCATGCGCATCGGCGAGCTGTTCCAGCTGCGCACCATCGACTGCCACGATGATTATGTCGTGGGCGGCGAGAAAACGGAGGCCGGCCGCAACCGTGTCATCCCCATCCGCCCGCAGGGGCGGCCATACTTCAAGCACTTCCGCGAGAGCGCGAGCGGCGAGCTGCTGCTCTCCGGCTACCACGGCCAACACGACCAGGACAACTACCGCAAGCGGGACTATTATCCCCTGCTCGCCCGTCTGGGCATCGAGCGCAAGACCCCTCACGCCACGCGGCACACATATGCCTCCCAGGCGGTCAAGGGCGGCGTGCAGCCGGAGCTGCTGCAAAAGATCCTGGGCCACGCGGACTACAGCACCACCGCCAACATCTATACCCACATAGACACCGACACGCTGGTGAAGGCCGTAGAGGGATATTGATGCGGTTACTCACACGTTACTCACAAAATTATCAGGTCAACTTAACTCAAAACCCCGGAGCCATTGAAACTCCGGGGTTTTCTTGGAGCTGGCAATGTGACTCGAACACACGACCTGCTGATTACGAATTATAGCCCAATTGAAACGCAGCCCGTTTTAGCCTGTTTTTGCCCGTCTATGGCTGATTATAGCATATAATTTGCCCGTGTCAACCAACCAAAAACAGGCTTAAATAGTGACGGTTACTTACAAATTACCAACATAGCTGCGGGCTTCCTAACTTTCGCAGAATGCCCTGCCAGCGCGATTGATGTCAAAATCCTTGCCCTTCAGCATGACCTGCACCCTCTCCCACGCCTCGCGCTCTATAATCGGCTCGTGCGCGCCGGGTATCATCTCGCCGAGGCGGGTATTGTAGCCGATGTAGATCGGCCGGGTGAGAATTTTCTTCACGCTCTCGGCCGACATCTCGCCGCCCAGCTTTCCGCGTATCCCCGCCGCCCGGGCGCGCTTCACCGTGCCGTACAGGCTGCCGCACTCGAGATATGCCGCATAAATAAACCGCACGTGCTCCGCCTCGCGCTCGTTGACGCTCAGGGCGTCCTTCCCGACGAGGTCATAGCCGAGGACGCAGTTGCACGTCCGCTTGCCCTGTGCCGCCCTCTCGGCCATTGCCGCCCGGACGCGCTCGACCGTGACCTCGCGCTCCATCTGCGCGAACACGCCCAACATGCCCATCATGGCCCGGCCGGTCGGCGTCGAGGTGTCTATCGCCTCCGTGTAGCTCACGAGCGCAATCTTGTGCTGCCTGAGCAGCTCCGCCGTGGAGTACAAATCCATAACGCTGCGCGTGAGCCGCGAGAGCGCCCACACGAGCAGGATGTCGTACTGCTCGCGCTTTGCCGCCCACAGTAGCCGGCGCATGGCCGGGCGGTGCTTGATGTCCTTCGCGCTGATTCCCGCATCTTCGTATACGCGCACTATCTCGTGCCGCCGGTCCGCCGCCCAGTGCTCCAGCGCCGCCCGCTGCGCCGCGAGCGAGTACCCCTCCCGCGCCTGGTCGAGCGTGGACACGCGGATGTAAATAGCCACTCTCATGTCATCTCCTCCTTGGTAAGAGGATAACACAGAAAAAAGCCCGCCCCTCCGTTGTGGAAGGGCGGGCGGTTCATTTTCCCGGCGCGTGGTCGGTGCGGAGGGCATAGACCTTTTCCATCCTCTCGTCCATGTCCCCGTTCCAGCCGTGGTCTTTGTAGTTTCTGAACATCTCGTTCAGTATGTGCCGCTCCTGCGGTGTGGCAAAGCCCTTTGTAAGCAGCCGTTCCGTCTCTTCGGAGAGGCGCGCGTAAGCTAACAGCCGGATAGTCTCAAGCGCGGTGTCGAGCCGCCGCATCCGCTCCTCCATAGCCGCCGCGCGCTCTGCCTCGCGCTTGTCGCGCCGATTGAAATAGCGCTGGATGAAAAACAGCAGTATGCCGCCCACTCCCAGCATTGAGAGCGCGGAAAGCGCGAGTTCCATATCTTAGCCCTCCTTCGGCTTGTCGTAAGTAAGCGCCTGCGCGCTGTCGCTCACGCCGCTGGTGGTCGGGTCGGTGACGATGCCGAGGATGGCCAGCACGGCGAACACGGCGTTTACAACGTCGATAAGGCGGTTGCCGATGTCCCCGAGGTCGAGCTCGAAGCCAAAGAGCGCCGCCACCACCTGCACGAGCAGCAGCACGGCCGGGATAAAAGATAGCCAAAAGCTCTTGTTTTTGAAGCGTACGGTCCAGTTAATCATTTGTTTTCCTCCTCACTTTTTGCCTGTCTGTACATCATTATCCAGATTTGCTCGCGCGTGGCGTCGGCGTCCGGGCTGCTGCCGTCCGTGATGCCCTGCGCCATTGCCCACTCGCGGGCGAGCTCCGCCTCGGTCTTTTCCGGCGCCGGGGCCGGTTCCGCGGGCTGCCCGATGAGGCTCGGGTAATCGTGGTATGCGATATCGAGGTCAACTCTGCCGTTGATGCCCTTCACGCTGCCGCTGGATGTGTACTGCCACATGCCGCCCGCTTTGGCCGGCGGGCTGTCGAGATGCGGCTTGTCCGGCCACTGCGCCAGCCAAACGTCGTAGCGCGGCGGGATATCCGCGTCGAAGTAGCGGCTGAGGAAGTCCGGGTTGGCGTATATCGCCGCATACCGCCCCGCCGCCTCCACAGTGTTGAGGAACTCGCGCGCAATGGCGGAGGCCAGTTCCTTCGTGATGGTCACGCCCTGCTTCTTGGCGTAATTCACGCTGTCATACTCGAAGTCGAAGGCGATGGGATAGCTGAGCTTGTACGGCGCGACGGCCCCCAGCACGTACTGCGCCTCCGTGTGCGCCATCGTCGGATTATAGGCATAGGAAAACCAGTACACGCCGAACGGAATGCCAAGCCGGGTACACTCTTTGGCGTACTCGTGGAACTTCTTGTCGATGTTCCCCTGCCCGTATCCCGCTCTGAGCATGGCGAACTCCACGCCCGACGCCTTGACGCTCGCCCAGTCAATGTTGCCCTGATGGTAGGACACATCAATACCGCGTCTGTAGTCCATAGCTCCCTCCTGTCTTGTAATACATCGTGTAGTCAATCGTCGATAAGCGAGTGCACGCCTATCGTCGTCAGGTGGTCCTTGATTTTGTGCTTGATACTGGTGCTGTACGTCAATGCCGCCTCCATGTCGCCGTTCGGGTGCCCGCGCTGGATGGCGTGCGACTGCGCCTCGCCCAGCGCCATAGTGGCCTGCACGGCCTGAATCATCAGCACCAGCAGCGTCTCCTGCGCCGCCTGCCGCTCGGCCTGTGTCTTGGCCCCGGCCTCGATTCTACGTTTCAGCCACCAGAACAGCAGCCCCGTCACTGCCGTCGGCACGCCCATCGCCGCCAGCAGCCCCCAGATGGATATGTCTATCACGCCGCGCCCCCTACCGGCCCGAGGTCGCTCCACCCCTGCGGGTAGGCGCTCGGGGCCCAGACGTTGTTGTCCATCGTGCTCTGGTACAGCCTGCCGTTGTACCGGACAATATCGCCGGTGTTGTAGGCGTCATGTGCGCCGGTCGGCTGCACCCACTCCGGGTAGTCCTCGCTGGGCCCCGGCTCGGGCTCCGGAGTCTCGGCGTAGACCTCCCAGCCGGCAGGGTACACATCAGGCGCCCAGACATTGCCGTTGATGATGGACTTGTACAGAGTGCCGTTGTAGTTGACAATGTCGCCCACGTTGTATGCGTCGTGCGCACCGGTGGGTTGTGACCACAGCGGGTAACCGCTCTCGTCGAGGCCGAAAGCGTCGTAGAGCGCCGGGGTCGCGTCCGGCCTCCAATTGTCCTGCGAGGTGTGCGCCTGGACTATCTTGTAGAGCTGAGGGTCGCCGACAGAATTAATGCCGTAGGAGATGATTTCTCCCACGGCATACGCCCTGTTCGCCTCCCACGCCGGGTAGACGCTCGCGACCTCCAGCGCCTTCTCTTCCGGCAGTGTGGCGACGTATAGCTGCATTGCCCGCCGCAGCTGCTCCGCTGCCTGCATCCGTATGTTGTCCATTAGCTCACCCCCAGCAGTGTGTTGAGCACGTCAGTGTCGGAGACACCCTCCGGCTCCGGCGCGGGCGTCCATGCCTCCCACGCCTCCGTGTTGACCTCGTAGCCCGCCACGCGGCCGCGGAGGACGGACAGGATGACGAAGCCGTTGTGCTGCTCAAATTCCTCGGTGCTCAGGGAATCCGGCCAGACGGCATAGCCCTCCGGGACACGGCCCGTCCACGCCTGCGGCGGCGGATATGCCCCGTTGCTGTCCGGGGTATTGCGGATTATCCTCATTTCCTGCCCTCCTATCCTATAATCATGTAGCCGTACACGGTGCCGGAGGCGTTGAGCTGCACCGCCGCGCTCGCGGCGTACCACGAGAGCGTCATGTTGTCGTTGTCCCAGGTCACCGTGGCCGTGCCGCCGGTCGTCTCCATCGTCCCCTGCGCTGAAGTCGTAGCGTCAGCGGTGCGCACCCACCAGCCGCTCGCCGGGGCGTTCGAGTACACGAACATGAAGCGCGGCACGAACGAGAGCCGCAGCTGGCAGGGATTCTGCGAGCCACTGGTGCCCGTGCCGGTATAGGTGCCCGAGAACACGCGGTCGAGAATTTCGTTCACGTCCTCGCCGCCCTTGCCGATGACGGCCCGGCCGAGCGTGAGGGGAAACACGGCCTGTCCCTCGTCGTTGTAGAGCTGCACCATGCGCCCGCCGTCGGGCAGCGTGACCGCCGGGACGGTGAAGGTGCACTCCTGATTCAGCCCCAGCAGATTCTGCTTCTCCGCCGTGATTACCAGCACATGCTCCCCCGCGAACATCAGCCGCGTGTCGATGTGCACGCTCACCTGCTCCGCCGCGTCGGGCGTGCCCGTGTATATGATTTCGTCGTCCAGCAGCACCTCCACGCTGATGTCCGTCACACCCTCGGTCGTGGAGCCGATGGAAAAGACGAAATCGAACGGGGCCGGCTTGTCCCCCATGTCCGCCGCCGGGCCGCTGAAATACAGCCAGCCGGCGTTGACCGTTTTCATCGTGCCCGTGGTGTACGGCCCCGGCTCCGCGTCGTCGTCCACGGCCCGCACGCGGTAGTTGACTGTCGCCCACTCACTGTTGATGGTGTCGCTGTAAGTGAGGGCGTTGCCGCTGAATATCTGCGTCCAGGTGTCGCCGTTGTCCACCTGCCGCTCCAGCTCGTAGTGGTCGATCGTGCCGTCGCTGTCCGTGGCCGCGCCCCAGGTGATGGTGCACTGCTGCCCGCCCAGCACGTCGCCGATGGTGATGCCGTCCGGCGCGGAGGGCGGCAGGTTGTTGGTGACGGTCAGCGTCGCGCCTGTGGTGTAGTCCGAGCTCGAGAAGCCCCAGGTGTCCGAGGCCAGCACGCGCGCGGCGAACGTGGTAGTGCCCGCCGGGATGGTGTATTGCAGGCTCGTGGCCGTGTTGTTGCTGGATATGGTCGTCCACGCGCCGCCCGAGAGCTGTACCTGATATGTATAGCGTATCGTGCCGCCGTAGGTCGGCGTGCGCGGCGTGACGTTGATGGTGATGGGCTGCCCGCCCATCGGGGCCTGATTGCTGTACCCCACCGCCGTGGCGTCGATGACGTCCTGCCCCTGGTACGTGTACCAGTAATTTCCGCTTATACCGTCCTGTGGGTAGGTTGAAGAGGCACTGTTCGAGACGGTGCCGTTGGCGGTGCCTTTAACGATGCGCCGCATTTCATGCGCCGAGTACGTCGACTGGGAGTTTGCCCCTCCATTGAAAAAGTCCAGCTTTTCATCTGAGCGGTCTGGCTCGAGCATTAATTGAGCATCGACGTATGCTGCCGAGTCTGTTGTAACTGCACCCGCGAAATGATACACCCGGCTATTGCGGCCGTTGATGTAAAAATACATGTCAAAAGGTATCTGCGCATCCGGGTCATCAATTGTCTCGCTGTAAATTGTCCAATCGTTGCGATTGTTAATGGTTACATTAGTCGCCGGAGAAACCCTAAACACGGCACCATTTCGGCTATAACTGGTACCATATGTTACGAGTAAACTTGATTCGTTTGCTAAATCAGCTTCTTCGGTCAAGTAAAAACGAGGGTTTCTGTTGTCGCCATCGCTTACTACATTTGTTCTGCTCTCTCCTAAATTGAAGCGTTTCCACACATAACGATTTGACATGAAAAACCTCCTCGAAAGGGTGTGAAATATGAGTAATAGGTACGTTTGGAATAGATATAATGTCCAATACGCATATAACATTGACTTAAGCGAATCATCTACAGGAGGAAGCGAAGTTAAATACACTGCCTCACAAAGTAAAGTGCAAATGTCGTCTCATAAGACCGGCGACTGGTATGAGGCTGAAATCGTTGATCCAGACGGGACTGACACAATAAGTAGTTCCAATAGCGTGCTTATTGAAAATGGATGGTACTTTCAAATTGGTAATCGCACGCATTACAACAATTCCGGAAGCACATTAAGTCTCTCGCATACGTTTGGCACCATAGTAAGCTTCCGTACCACCGCCGGTATGCTGGTATCATTACCGTATGTGAGATATGTGCCAGCTGCTGGCACCGCCAACGGCACCGTCTCGAACAGTGCCTCTTCAACCTACCCACCCCGGGATTACCCCTCGAAATCTGCCAGAATCTGGCCGTAAAGCGCGCCGGGGACGTAGGTCTCGGGCAGGGCTTCCACCTCCACGTAGCCCTTGCCGGGGGCGGCGGTGGCGAGGTAGGCGATGATGTTCTCGCGGTCGAGGATGATGCCCACCATACTCCCTTCCGTGAACAGGCCCTCCATGCCGGTGATGTCCTCGCCCAGCGTGTCGCGCCACTCGTATGTGCTGCCCTCCACCACCACGCCCACGGTGATGTCCTCGCTGTTGCACGGGGCCAGGAATTTGATAGTCATGCCGTGCGTGGCCTCCGCCGGTATCCCCAGCACAACGGAGCCCGCCGAGAGCGTGGCGGAGTCGGCGGTGACAGAGTTGGCGTAATCCACCAGCCCGTTCACGGCCTCCTGCGTGTCGTTCACCTGTTCCATCAGGTAGTTGTAGCCGTGCTGCTGCGTCTCGCCCACGTCCGTCCCGTTGGGGGCCACTATCTGGCTGGGCTGCCAGTCCTCCGGCAGGTCGGCGGGCAGTGGGTAATTAGGTATCTGCATTGATGATTCCCTCCTGTACCGGGATGACGTGCTTGATTACGGCGGTCTCCGTCACGGGGACATATGCGCTCATGGAGGTGAGCACGGTGCCGTCCGCCGCGAGCAGCTCCACCTGCGTTATCTCCGTGGTCATGGCCTGCGTCACCTGATATGTTATCGTCAGCGTGGAGCCGCTCACGGACTTGTTGATGTTCTCCACCATGATGGAGCCGTTCAGCCGCGCGGCCGCGACGTCGCCGCTCACAAAGTCCGCGATGCCGGTGAGCAGCGCGCTCTGGATGGATGGTGTCTGCGGCAATTTTATCACCTGCACTTCCTCCTCGTCGGCGAAGGGCTCCTGCCCCAGAAGCCACTGGCCGTTGAGGACGTAATTCCATGTGTAAGATATCTCGCTCACGCGCTCGCTCAGCACGACGCCCGACATGGCGACGGGGGAGTTGATGAACGTGATGTGCGCGGGCTTGATGTGGTTTATCGTGTATATGAGCTCCTGCGAATATCCCTGCCCGTCCACGTTGCTCTCGATGTACAGCGCGTAGTTCGGGTAATCCACGGTCACGTTCCACAGCCCCGGCCCTATCAGCTCGTCGAGTTTCTGATAGAGGAATCGCAGCGTGAAGGGCGGGCGCATGGATATGCGGTTGATTATCCTGTCCCGCCGGAACTGTAGGCTCTCCGTGGCGGGGTTTGCGACGATGCGGAAGATGCCCTCCCACATCTGCACTGTCTCCAAGTCCATAGTCTGGAGGAAGAAGTTGTCCGCCACGCGGTTTATCTCCTCCGCCAGCAGCGCGAACTGCGCGCCGATGGTCTGGCACATCTGCTGGTAGTCGAGGACTTCCCTGTACCACGGCGGCAGCTGCTCGCAGGGCAGGTAATCAAGTTCCAGATTGTTCACTCAGCGTCACCGTCCCTATCACGGGTATCTGCTGCACCGTGCCGCTCTCCGTCAGGGCGATGTCCGTGTTGGCCCCGTTGAGCGTGAGGCTCATCACGTTCACCACGCCGGGCGCATTGACCACGGCGCTTATCACGCGGGCCACGTAGACGTTGGCGGCGTACTGCACGCCTGTCGGCGAGATGTTGGTGTCCCACTCCTGCCGCACGCTCAGCAGGTAATTCTTTATCTGCTGCTCCACACCGTCCTGCACCTGTTCTATCGAGTAGCCGGGCGACAGCAGCAGCGTGGCCGCGACGTTTATCTCCACCTCGTCTGGCGTGGTGATGGTCACGGTGGCGCCGATGGGCGCGAGGCCCAGCCCCAGCCCCTGATTCACCTCCGGGTCTATGGCGGTCTGAACATTATCGACGAGCGTGGGGGACGCGGGGAGGTAGTCCGCGCCGAGTATCGAGCACTTCACCGTGCCGCCCCCGTTCCACGTCGGGTAGACCTGCACAGCCCCCACGCCGTCTATGGCCAATATCTCCTGTCTGTAGGCCGCTATGTTCCCCGCGAAAGGCCGATCGTTCAGCGCCTCTATCACCCGCTCGCGGTATTCCTCGTCCGTCTCCGTGTCGTCGCCGGGGACGAGGATGTCCGTTATCTGCGCGCTGGTGAGGCCCGGTATGGCCGTGATGGGGAGTATGGGCCCGGTGTAGTCGTTGCCGATGCTGCCCGGCGTCTCCGCCGTCAGCTGGTAGTAATAGTCGTCCTCCGTCGGCCCCGTGGTGGCGGCGGAGACGTAGAAGTCTATCGAGTTCTCGCCGTTGATGGTCGAATACCGCGAGCCTATCGGCACCGCGATATTGAAGATCCCCAGCCGCACGGCCGGGGACGCCTGGTATCTCGTTGTGCCCGCTATGATGCTGAGCATGTCCAGCTGTTCGCCGGTGGCCGTCTGGATGAGGCCCTCGCGCTGCACCACGGCGAGGTTGATGTAGTACTGCTCCAGCCCGTAGGCCGCCATGCCCGCCGCCGTCGGTATGGGCGAGGTGTCGCGCTTGTCATAGGTGTCCGGCACGCGGTCGAGCAGCTGCTGCAATATCTGCTGGTATGTGTACTGAGTGAGGTCTATCACGCGAGGCTCACCTCCATTGTCTGCGCGATGTCGCCGTATACTGTGAGCACCGTGAACTCCGCGTGCAGCTCGTCGCCGGATATGGTGTAGCTGTAGTCGCGGATGCCGAGGACGCGGTCGTCCATCATCAGGGCATCACGGACGCGCCGCTGCAGCTCCGCCGCCACATATCCGGGGTCGTTGCCGATGAGGTTGCGCCAGTCCATGCCCGAGTACGGCGTGTATATCTGCCAGCGGAAGCGCTGCACGTTGAGGATTATCTCCACCGCCTGCCGCACGGCCAGCCAGCCGTCGCACTCGCCGCGGATGCGGTTGGTGCTCTTGTCTATGTACCAGGTGCGGCCCGGCTGCGAGGATACCTCCACCTGCGGCGGCAGCGAGCCGCCCTGCGGTAATGTCGGCATCGTATTCCCCCTTACTTGAAGTCGAACGTGCGCGAGAGTATCACGAACTTCTGGCCGCCCTGCACGCGCATGAGCAGGACTTTGTCGCCCACCTGCAAGGCGTTGTTGAAGATGATGTAGCCGTCCTTTGTCCCCAGCCCCGTGCCGTGCTCGTCGCAGATGATGTCCGGCTCCAGCAGCGCATCCTCCGTCGTGCCCTCGGGATAGACGTGGTTGTGCTGCAATATGGGGGTCTTTTTCTCTATCACGGTCTCGGAGAGGTAGAGCACGCTCTGCCGCAGCGGCGTCATCTGCGTGTCCAGCGTCACCTCCACGGGATCAACGGCGGTCACCGTCCCTATCTGTAACTCCGTGGGCATCCTCGCGGACACCGCCTCGTCCACCATCTGCTGAATTACGTCTTTCAGTTCCATATCATATCTCCAGCGTCTCGAAGTCCATCGTGTGGTCGTTGTTCTCCCAGGTGTGCGTAACTTTCTCCAGCAGCACATACTGGTTGAGGTTGATGTCGCCCAGCCCGGGGACGTTCATGTATATCATCTGCCCCGCCCGGAGCCCCGGCACGCCCAGCGAGGACACGGAGAGCGTCCGCAGCCGGCGGTTGTAGAAGCTCAGCGTGGCCTCCGCCTGCGCCTTCACCTGCGCGTCGTTCATTGCCCCGTCCACGCTCTGGTAGAGCTGCAAAAGCCCCCAGTGGTAGATGTTGTTGCTGTCCTGTGCTATGAACACGTCCTTGCGCCCCGTCTGCTCATTGGGCCGCACCAGCTTCACGCTGTTGTAGGTCTGCTGGTCTATATCGGTCTTGTAGCTGTAGTCGGTCAGCAGGCTCTTGTCGCCGATGATAACGTCGGATATCATGTTGGCCGGCTGCTTGAGGCTGAGGCCGTGGCCGTCGTCGAACAGCACATAGATGTTGCCGGTGTTGAGCAGCGTCTGCTCCAGCGCGGACTGCGCGATGTCGATGCAGCTCTGCTCCTGCTCTATCAGCGAGGGGATGATGTATCCCGTATCCTCGATCTCGCTCACGTCCACCTGCATGTCCGCCGCCATCTGGCGTATCATGTCGCCCGCGCTCAGGTCGTAGAACGCATAGCTGGCGGAGTTCTTGAGGTAGCGCAGCCGGTCGTAACACGTGACGTCTATAACGCCCCAGCGGTCTTTGCTTTTGGTGAATACCCAGCCGAAAAACTGCAACTGCCCATCGACGGAAAACCGCACGGTGTCGCCCTCGACGAAGCTCAAATCCCCGGCCTTGTTGACCGTGAACTCGAACTTTCCGGGCGAGCCCGTGCGGTTGGTCGTCCATGTGCACTGCTGTGTGCTGTTGGATATCTCCCATATCTTCCCCGTGCGCTTCTCTTCTATCAGCAGTTCGGTCGTCATCGGTCATCCACCACCTGTAGGGCCTCGGCCTCCATCCAGCCGATATACTCCCCGGCCTCCGTGGTCACGAACACGCCGCTGGGCGCGGTGTTGTCTATGCGCTGCACGCGCACGAGCTGCCCGCTCAGCTGCTGCGCGCTGCCGCCCCGTTGGCTCGTCTGATAGGCCGCCCCGTTGGCCACGGCATAGGCCCCGCTGTAGAGCTGCCCCTGCGGTATGGCGCGCGACGGCTCCACCAGCAGCCGCAGCGTGTCCTGTGAGGCCGTGGCGGGCTGTTGAACGCTTGCGCCTGTCCCCGTGAGCATCCGCGCCCGGGTGGAGGCGGAAGCCGCTCCCGCGCTGTCTGAGGCCCCGTAGCCCCCGCCGCTCGCCACCTGCATCCGCTGAGGCGTGTAGTCGCGGAATTCCGTCCAGGTGAGGTCATAGTAGAAGTCCCCCGTCTCGCCGCCCCGCTCCTCATACACGAACTCGGTGATGAGGCACTCGAAGCCCACGTCGGAGCTGGCGAAGGGCTCGCCGGTCTCATAGAATCTTACCGGCGTGAACACCACGACCTCCATGTTGGCCATAGCGGCGCGGAAGAAGTCGATGTAGGTCTCCGGCGGCACATCGCCGCCCCGCCCCGGGAACAGGCCCCCGGAGATGCTGCCCACGGCCAGTTTCGGCGTGCGCGGCACCATGATGGGGCCTATCCCCAGGACGTTGTACTCCTTGTTGTCGTTGTCGTATGTGATGGGCAGCTTCTCCGGGTTGATGGGCAGGCGTACAACGCCCCCCGAGCCCGAGAAGTAGAGCCCGTAGTATGTGCGGATGTAGGGCATCAAGTCACCCCCGAGTACGCGAAGCTGGTAGAACGGCTGCTGCCGGCGCTCATCTGCTCCAGGAGCACGTCGCGCAGCTGGTCGGCCAGCCGCTGCCTGTCGGCCTGTGTGTTGCCCGTGTTCGCGCCGTTGATGTTTATCACCGGCGTCTGTGAAGTAAGGTTGATGCGGTTGACGTACCGCTGCTCGGCCACGTCCACCAGGGATTTCAAATCTTCCTCCGCCAGCCCCAGCGACTTCTCAATGGCCCCCGCGCTCCCAGCGGTTGCCCCGGTGTTGGCGTTGATGCCGGACAGAAGTTTTTCGGGGTCAAAATCGCCGAGCTTATCCGCAAGGTCGGAGCCCTTCTGCGCCCACTCAGCCATAGTGTCGTTGACATTAAGTTCGTCCATGCGGTCGAGCTTAATGGTGCCTTCGCCGAATTTGTCGTCGGCCCACTGCTGCATTTTGTCTCGGAAATTGCCTATTCCCGCGCCCCAGTCCTGGCCCAGCAGGGTGCCTATCGCTCCTGCGAGCGTTTCGATGACGCCGAGTACCGCGTCGGCCAAATCAATGAACAGGTTGACTATTGCCGCAACCGGGTTATCAAATACGTTCGCAAAGAACTCCGCAAACGAGGCGACAATGTTCCAGATGGCGGCGATGGCGTTATAACCTACAGCGTAGATTAGGCCAAATCCTGCGCCTATAGCGCTGAATATCTGCGCTGATGTAACGCCGGCCTGCATCAGGCCTGTCACAAGAGCCGCCACGAGTGACACCAGCAAAATTATGGGCCAGTTCGCCGCCAGTGTTGCCGCCGCCGCTATCAACATTTTTGCAGCGAACAGCGCGAGAAGTACGCCTGCCACCGTCATGACCGTCTCAAAGTTGTTTCCGAGGAACTCCACGAGTGAAGATACCGCGTCTAATAGCATCCCGATGGCCGCACCGCCGACACTCGCCAGCGTTTGCAGTCCCCATGCAAGCTTTTGGCCCGCTTCGCTGTTCAGCGCCGCGCTCAGGCGGTCAATCGGCCCTTGCATTGCCTGCAGTGCGGCAATTATCGTGCCGGAAGCGAGATTCTTTACTGCTGCTCCCGCCCCGCTCCAGCTTTCCTGAACGCCTTCCGGCGCCGCTTCAAGTGACGCTTGCATAAATCGGAATATGCGCTCTGCTGAAAGAAGCATAATGGACATCCGGCGTACCTGCCGGGTCAAAATGTTCTGGGCAGACGTTGCTTTCTTTATGGAAGGCAGCAGCCCTGTGAAAGCGTTTTTCAGCCGGGTCGTAAGCTTAACGCGCGTGCTGGCAGCCGCGGCGGCCTGCCGGTCGGCCGCTGCTGCCTGCTGGGCCGCTGCCGCCGCCCGTCTGTCTGCGAAAGCCTTTTCAGCTGAATAGCTTGCCGCCAGCCTGCCCTGATTGGCGAGCTGCTGCAGTCCAACGCGCGCTATCATGTCCGCAGATTCCATTTGGTCCGCTGTGCTTGTCCACACAAGCCCGGTGCGCTTCATCTCACTCTGCAGCTTTCTCAGTGCCTGGTCGGCCTCTGCATCCGTGAACGCATTTCTGAAAGCGGCCTCGGCAGACGCCAGTTTGTTCACAAGCTCCTGCGTTGCGGCGGATACGCTCCTTATCTCTGCGGCATTGCCAAGATTATCACTGGCATTAGCCGCCGAGGCCATTCCCCCAGCCACCCGCGAAGACGCAGCTGCCATATCTCCGAGCGCCGCCTGAGTGCGCTTGGTTGACGCTTCAGCTCGCTCGCCTAACTGGATGTAGCGTGTAAATGGGCCTGAAAACTTATCCTCAAGGACGAGATCTTCGTGAATCGTTGCCATGCGCTCACCTCACTTTTTATCCCGGCTTTTTATTTCACGGAGGGCAAATTCTGCTACAAGACGGCGCTCCCGATATGGGAGCGCCACATACCTACTCGGGGGCCAGCCCAGATTGATGAAGCAGTAATACGCAACCATCGTATCTGGGTCATTCCCCCGTATCAGTTTTTTATTTCATCTTCGATTTCATCCGGGGTGTCGTCCAGCCCGGACAGCTCCATAATTGCCTGTACGAGCTTGTTGTACTCTCCAACAAGCAGCATCTTGCCCGGCACCTCCAGCGGGTCGAGCGTAGCGTACCGGTCGCACATCTCTTTAGCCCTGAAATCCGGCTCCACCGTGGCGGCTACGACCAGCTTACGGCTCAGGAGGCGGGTGTCCACCGTCTCCTCGCCGTTCTTCATGCGGCGGGTGCAGGATTTAACGATTTTGTCATTCTCTTCCTGCATGATGGCCCGTATCTTGAACGGCATGGGATCGCCATGCTCGTCCTGAAAGCGGTTGGAAATTACCACCTCCCGCTCCTGCTCAGCGGAGATGGGGTTGAGAAATGCGGAAAGTTTGCTCATGTTCTACCTCCTGTCAGCTCCCGAGCTGCGCCGGGGCGGTGAAGCGCTCAAGGAACGCCACGCGGGTGTACGCGAAATTGAAGTCGTAGTTCAGCATGGCCTCCTCGTCGTTGAGGATGGCCAGCGGGATAGTGCCGGTAAGGTGGCAGCCATAGAGCACCACGGTCTGCCGGCCTACAGTAACGGTGGGGTCGCTGTTGGTGAGCTGGATGTCGAACTCCTCCATCACGCCGGTGGTGATGTAGTTGTAGAGCATCTCGCGGAACATGTCGTCGCCGTAGTAGATGTTCCCGGTGGCGGTCAGCTTCACGCCGTTGTTCTTGTCCTGGATGATGCGCGTGCCGATGACGCGCATATCGTCGCTCTGCAGCTCGCCGTTGGCTGTGATGTTCTTCATCCCGGCCACAACGTAGTTGAGCCCTTTGCGGGTGACCACGACGCTGCCCTCAGCACCGTTGATGGTGTCCCGCGCAAGCAGGTACTGTTTAGGCATAGGATTGTCACTCCCTTGCATAAAAATATCTCAGATCATGCAAATTAAGTCAATTAACCTCAATGGTAAGATATATCTTTTCGACACTGTCCACGGCCTGAATCACGATGTTCACCACGATGGCGTCTATGTCGGTGCCGGGCAGCACTTCCACGTCCTCGGGCTCGAAGTTCTGGATGCCGTTGTTGGCCTGGATGTCGAGCAGGTAGCCGACGATGGCGTTCTTGAACATCATGCGGCCCTCGTCGTTGTTGTTGACGACGCCGATATAGGAGTCCGTGAACTGCCGGTAGACGTCGTTGGCAATGGTATTGCACAGGCGGATTACCCTGTTCTTCTGGTAGGGCTTGGTGATATCCTGCGTCAGAGTGACCAGGCTGTTGATGTCCTGCTCGATGCGCACCTTGCCGTCCTCGGCGTAGAGCACCAGCTCGCCGCTCGTCAGCGCCTCTATGTACTGGCTGTTTTTCATTACGGGGCTGCAGGCGATGGCGCCGGGGTACTGCGCGTAAGTGAGGCTCTCGTTGTACTTGGCCCCGGCCTCCGCGCCGCCGGCCCACCAGCAGGTCTGCGCGGCGGTGAGCACGGTGCCGTCGTTGAGCGTCGCGCCACTCTGCACGTTGATGACGAAGCGGCTGTCCGGGTTGGTGAGGCCCGCGGCCACCAGCTGGCAATACTGCCCGTTGTCGTCGCACATGCGCTTGACGAAGGCTATCATGGCGTCCTGCACGGTGGTGTCCGTGCCGTCGTAGATCATGATATCGAACTTATAGGGCTCGATGGCCTCCAGATAGTCGGGATAGGCCGAGCTCTGCACGGTGCCGTCGGCCCCGCCGGCGAGGGGCGCGCCCACGGTCGCGGTCAGCGCGCCGGTGCCGCTCCACGTCACCCAGTCGTTGGCCACAAGGTCGGCGACGGTCTCGGCGGTCTGCTCGTCCATTATCTCGTTGTCCACCACGGTCGAGACGGTGAACGACCCTTCGTTGTCCACGTCCTCGGTGATAACGATGGTGATGTCGTTGCCCCTCACGCCGGGATATTTGGCCGTCGCGGTGAGCGCGCCGCTGGTGGCGGTCGCCTCCGCGCTGCTGGTCGCCGCCAGGCGGTAGAGGTAGACGCGGTAGGGCGCGCTCGTGCGGTTGGTGCCCTTGAATATCTCGTTGAGGAATCGCGCCTGCGGCGCGGTGATGTCGTAGCCGCAGTAGGGGCGCATGTCGTCGCCGGCCTCCACGGTCTGCACGACGCCCACGGGGCCCCAGCTCAGGGCCTCCGGTATCGTGACGATGCCGCGCTCGCCCACGACCAGGCCCAGCCCCCGGCTGGACGTGAATCGGATGTATACGCCGGGGCGGACCTTATTCTGCACCCCGTTCCAGGTACCTCCTGCCACTATTTACCACTCCTTTGATGAAAAATTCTCCCGAGCACCCAGCCGCTTTGCAAGTAATCGTCAAGTTCTGCAACCAATACGGCCTTTTCTTGGATGCCATTGTTGATGCGTTTGCGACCTTTGGTCGGCGGCTCTTGCTTGCTACGCAGGTCTCTCATAAGTGCGCAATGCTCAGGAGTTCTATGTTTTTCTTTCATTTTTGCGGCGAAGTCAGCATCTGCATATCTTGCTCTCATTCTGGCAGACGATGCCTTGCGTTCTTCTTCACGCTCATACCTTCGTTTTTGCCCGGCACTGACTGCTTCTTTGGAAATGAGGCCTGTGTCAAAAGCGTGCTGGATGTTCTCTGAACTCGTGCTCCACTCAAGGTTTTCAACACGGTTGTCTGTCTTAATGCCGTTTTTGTGATTGACTTGCGGCTTGGCTTCAGGATTTGCTACAAACGCGAGCGCCACGAGGCGATGCACAGTGGGGTATTCCTTTCGTTTCGTCGAGCGTTCACGAAGCCACACCACCGGATATCCGTAGCGGTCTAATCTCTGCTTGAGCTCGTGAGGGAGCACAGGCTCTCCGCGCCGTCCCACGAGGCTCCTGACATGACCGTCATCAGATACTTGATACCGCCCTTCCCATCCGGGTATATCAGCCCATCGGCTCACTCCTTCGTCACCTGCCCATGATAGAAGGCCTTGACCACTTTCGTGGCCTCGGCCAGTGTGTACTCGGGCTTACTCAGGATCACCCCGAGGAAGTCCCGCTGATATGAGGAGAATCGCTTGCTTTTCAGCAGCGCCTCCCGCGTGTATTTCTTCTGTTTCACGGCAGTACGACCTCCTCGTCGTAGTCCATCGTCTGCATTTTGACCGCCGTCTCCGGCAGGGCCACCCACACCTGCAGCTCGAATTTATAGTGCAGCGCGTCCTCGTCTATCGTCCACTGGCGCTCATACGTACGCAGCAGAGCGGTGCCGTCGCCGTCGGTGTACTCTAGGGTCTCCATCACGGTGTCGAGCGCCCCCGCGGCGGCGAGGTAGCGCTGGTGCAGGTCGGGCAGGTTGTAGTCCTCCAGATAGGTCAGGTCAAGGCCGATGCGCTGCAGGAACATGCCCCGCGTGCTGCGCCGGCGGTCGGTGTAGGCGTAGCGCTGCTGGAGGAAGAAGCAGGGGCAGTCCACGCCCTGCTGCGCCGGGTCTTCGTTGTACTGTACGTCCGGGAGCACGGGCGCGAGGTAGTCGGCCAGGGATTCGCCCAGCGTCGTTATCGTGAAGTTCATTTCATCAGCCTCGCTATCTCCTTGTCCAGCTCCGCCAGTGAGACGCGCTCAAACTCGGCTTTGGCCTTGTCCACCATGAACTCGCCCTTGACGTAGCGGGTCTTGGTGCCCACCACGAGGCCCACTTTGGCGGCGGGGTCGTAGTTGAGTATCCCGTTGTCCACATACAGCCCCGGCACGAAATGCTTGTCCATGCGGTGGCCATCATTGACATACGAGGCATACTCCATGTTGTTGTTCAGCTCGGTCACCACGGCGTTCCCGCGTATCACCGGTTTTGTCTTGCTGTCGGTGGCCCAGTGAGCCTTGAGCTCGCCCGTGCGTGTGTTTGTGCCGCGCAGGCTGTTCATTTTCGGTGGCGTTGCGTCCTGAGCCTTTTCGATGGCCCGCAGCGTCGCCCCCTCCGCCACATCGCTGAGCACTTTCGGGACGTCGGCTTGTATCTTCTTGAGCTGCTGTATCCGCTGCTGGAGGTTGACCGTGAAGCTCATACTCTCTCCTCCTGCAGCAGCCGTATCTCCTGATGCGCGAGGCCGGGTATCACGGCCCCGAACGGCTCATAGTAGAGGTTGGGGTCGGCGGCGAAGGCCCGGATTTCCGGCCCCGGCCGCCCCAGCCTCGCCCCGCGGTGGATGATGAGCATGTCCCCGGATTGTATGTCCACCGATATGTCGCAGGCGAGCTTGTCATCCTGCCGGATGTCCGCCGCCGTCTGCGTCATGTTGATGGCCTTGCTGTCGCTCTGATACACCCGGCATGGTACGCCGGTGTACAGCGCCTCGCCCCGTTCCCGTCTGGTGAGGTTGCCCTGCTTGTATGCGGTGACGCGGTAGATGTCCACCGTGTCGGTGTACCAGTCCGCCCAGTTCATGCTCCCGCCTCCTCAGATGACGTATGAGCCCGCCATGCCAATGAGCTTGGCGCGGTTGGCGAGCATCTGCCCATAAGATGTGGCGTTGAGGTCGCCCCAGTCTGCCGTGCCCTGCGTGATGGCGGCTGTGTCATACGTCACGGAGGCGTCGCCCAGCGTGGCGGATTTCACGACGCCCACCAGTGCGCCCGAGGCCGCGGCCTGCTGGGGGCTGTCCGAGCTCTCGGCATACGTGCGCAGGTAGAGCGTGGCGTAATGGGCCACATAGAGCCCCACGGCGTAGCGCCAGGCCTCGCCCCAGCGCTCAGGCAGTATGGCGTTGTTCGCCATGTTGATGAGCTCGCTGAGCATTGCCGCCGGTACAAGCGGCTGACCCTCGGCGTTGAAAAACTGCGGATAGTCCTGCTGGAACTGCTCCGCCGTGTAGTCGCCGGGGCTGCCGCCGATATTGGCTGCCGCCGCGCGCACGCCGAAGAATTGCGGATGCCCCCAGTAGTACATCGTCAGTCCCCCTTGCGGCGCTTCTTCTGCGCCGCTTCCACGTCCCTGTCCTTATGGCTCGCGGGCAGGGATATCTTCCCGTCCTTCACGAGCGCGCGGAAATAGTCCGTATCGGCGGCCCAGTCGGGTATCTCACCCACAAAGCCGCGGCTCACGGGGAATGCCCGTGAGCCGTCCGGCGAGGGTAGTATCACGTTGCGGTTACTGAGTATGAACATCAGGTATCACCGCCGATGTTGTCCCAGTAGGTGATGGTCTGCGGGTAGAAGATCTCCACCTCGGAGATGTTGGACATGTAGGCCGTGTCGTAGCAGACGTTGGCGACGTTCGGCGCGCTCATGATGCGGCTGAGCGGCACCAGCTCCTCCACCTTGAGGAAGCGCTCGTGGTTGACGTACACCACCATGCGGTCGGTGCCGCCGGTGCCCGCGCCCTTGCACCAGCGGGTCGCGCCGATGAACAGGTCGCCGCCGTTCTTGCTCGCCACGTTGTTCTTCATCAGGAAATCGAAGATGGTCTCGGTGGCGAGGTCGGTGACCTTCGTGGTCATGATGTAGTTGTATTCCTCATACGGCAGGAGGATGTGGTTGGGGATAGCGCTGGTGTCATACTCCGCGGCGGCCCAGGTGGCGAGCAGCGCGGTGTTGACGTCGTTGAGTATCTCGTCCGGGGTCTTTTCGCTCCAGTTGCCGTTGCCGCTCGTGCCGTCGGCCACGGTGGTCTCCACGGCATCCGGGTTGTTCACAAGGCCGGTGGTGTCGTACTCGTCGAGGCCGACATACACGCTCTGGTCCATATGCTTGTCGTAAGCGAGGCGCACGCCGTCCTGCAGCAGCTGGTCGAGGCTGCGGCCGATGAAGTTCGAGCGCTGCATATCCTGGAACATGATGCGCAGGGCCACGGCGAACACGTGGGCCTTGTACACGCCCTTGTCGAGGGAGGCCTGGACGATGGGCAGCCCGTTCGCGCCGCCCGCGGTGACGGGGCTGTTGCCCGCACCGCCGGTCAGGCCGTAGGCCACGGAGAGGGCGGACACATAATCTACCCAGCCGCCGCCCGTCTGGACGACGATGTCACGGGGATATGTAACGCTGGTCAGCGGCTTGCGGATGAGCGTATCTCTCTTCTCGAGCTCGCTGGTGAGGAACGCATTGCCGGATGCAACACCCGCCGCGTCCATCGCGAAAACGTTGTTGATGGGGCCCGCGCTGGACGCGATGACGCCCGCGTTGGTCGTGCCCATGTTCTGAAAGCTCATTATCTGTCCCTCCTATCAGGCGTTGTTCATGGTGAGGATGCGCAGCTCCGCCACTCCGTTGGCGTCGGCGGGGCCTGCCCACTGGCAGTTGGTGAGCTGCACGCTGTTGCCGCCGTCCGCCTCGGCCTCAAAGCCGCCGACGACCGCGCCGGTGTAAGAGGCGTTGGCCGTGATGCGGACGTACACCGCGCCGCCGAGCGCCGGCGTGCCGCGCTGGCACTTGACGTTGATAGCCCCGCGCATGAACACGGAGACGGCCTCGCCCACGGCGTACTGTCCCGTGCCCTGGTCGAGGTAGTTGAGCACGCTCTTTATCTCGCAGCCGGCGACGCCGACGAACTGGGCCGCGGTAGCAGAAGCGCCCATCGGGATAACGGTCACGCCGTCATACTTGAGCGGGGTGCCGAAAACGATGGGCGCTGTGCCGCCGGCGGGGCGGGTGTTGACTATCATGTCGGGCTGGCGGGCGTAGCAGCCGGCAAACCCGTGGGGCATATCCTTGCCGATAATCTGGGGATTGAGACCCATACTTATCACTCCTTATCAAGATGTTGCGAGCATCCCCGCAGTGCGGAGAGCCGCGAGAAGGTTGTTGAAATCCTCCATTGTGGGTGCGGCGTCGAGATCTGTGATAGCTGCCATCTGTTTCACGCCGCCGAGCGCTCCCGTGGTAGCGGCGGGCAGCGTGTACGTGGGGCCTGCGGGGCCCTGCGGGCCCTGTTCGCCCTGGGGCCCAGCCGGCCCCTGCGGGCCGATCTCACCTTGAGGGCCCCGCGCTCCTGCGGGCCCCTGCGGGCCGCGGATGTTGGCGCCCTCAACTGCGGGCATACCGGTTTTGCTGGCTGTCCACGAGAGATTCCCGGAAGCATCAACGCTGGGCTCGTAATACCCGCCGTCCTCTCCCGCGGGCCCGGGGGTGCCGGCCACCGCGGGGACAGGGCCGACATATGCGATGCGCAGCTCGGCCACGCCGTTGCCGTCCGCCGGCCCGCCCCACTGGGCGTTGCTCAGCGCCACGGTGTTGGCCCCGTCGGCCTCCGCCTCGAAGCCGCCCACGGAATAGCCGCCGCTCGCGGCGACGCGGACATAGACTGTGCCGTCGATAACGGGCGCGCCCTTCTGGCACTTCACGTTGATGTTCCCGCGCTGAAAAACGGAAACGGCCTCACCGGGGGCATAAGAGCCCACGGATTGGCCGTTGTACTGGGTTGCGGTTTTTACTTCACGTCCGGCGACGCCGATAAACTGGTTGCTGGTGTTGCCGGAGCCCATCGGGATGACGGCCCCGTCCTGCCCCCTCACGAGAGGCGTGCCGAAGGGGATGGTGGCCGTGCCCCCCAGCGGGGCGGTGTTGACTATCATGTCAGGCTGGCGCGCATACGAGCCCGCAAACCCGTGAGACATTGCCAGCCCTATCGACTGAGGGCTGAGAGGCATCATCTGGCCCCCTTGTTGCGGTGCGGGTTGCGCTCGTCGTAGCCCGCCTGGGCGTCGGCGCAGACCTGCTCATAGCTGGTCTGGCTCGTGCCCGCGGCCTTCTGCGCGCTGTCCTTCGCGGCGGCGGCGATGGAGCCGTAGACAGAATCGTTGCTCACCGCGCTGATGAGGGCATCGGTGACGCGCGCCCTCTCGGCCTTGTCGGCGATAGCGGCCACGGCGGGGCGCACCTTGCGCAGCAAGCTGACGGCGGCGTCGCGCGTGGCGGTGTCCATCGTGCGGCAGTCGTCGGCCTCCAGCAGCTTTGCCTCCTCGCCGCCGGTGAGCTTGTCCACCAGCTCGTCGATGTCGCTCTCGTCGTGCATGCGGCCCTCGCCGCGCCCGCCGCGGGATTTGGCCTCCAGCATTTCAAGGATGCGGTCGAGCTTGCTGCCGATGTCGTCGCCCTTCGGCTCCTTGTAGACCACCTCGTCCTCGACGGGCTTCTCGTCCGCCGCGGGTGCCGCCTCCTGCGCCTCTCCGGCGGGGTCGGCGTCCAGCGCGGTGGCGGTGATGCCCACCATCGTGTCCAGCTCCTCGTCGCTCGCGTCCTTTGCCGCCTTACCGAACACGGCGAGGAGGCCCTTCTTGAATTCGCTCATCTTGGTTGTCCGTCCTTTCTCCGCCATGTCGGCGGCATCGTGTATTGCAACATCGTGTCCGGCCCTGCCCAGCGGCACGACCGCCACGTGATTGCCCCTGATATGGGTCTGGAAGTATCCGCCGGCCCCGTCCGGCACGAGCGTGCAGCGATAGCCGCAGCTCACCTCGCGCTTGATGTTGTTGCGCACATCCGAGGCGAGGCCGGGGTCATTGATGTAGATGTCCCCCATGATGGTGTCGTCCGAGCGCCGCACATTCTGCAGGTGCCCGCGGGCATATGCGGTGTAGTTCTCCGCGCGCACGTCCTCGCCCGGGTGCCCGTCGGTGACGGGCTTGCCCTCGAAAGACGCTATCGCCGCCTCCTCGAACACATCCTCCGGCCGGCGCGTGACCGTGACCGGCGCGTCGGGGTCGCCGTCCAGCCCGAACTCACGCGCGGCATACATCTGCTGCCCCGTGCGCGCGATGGGCACATTGCGGCATATCAGATATCCCTCGGCGGTTTCTATCTGGTTAGGGGAGAGGATAGAGCCGTAGTAGGCGATCGCCATCACTCCACCCCCGGCACAAGCGCTTCCTGGTCGGCGCTCTCGCCCGCCACGGCCTCCAGCAGCAGGTCGCTGATGATAGCCTGGTGGTCAGTCTCGTCAGTGTTGACTTCCAGTATCTTCGGCACATGCTGCGGCGGGGCCACGGCCATCATGGCAAGATACAGCCGCACCGTCTCCGTCTCCGCCGCCAGCGCCTGCTTGAGCAGCCCTATGTATTCAGTGTCCATAAGCGCCTCCTGTCACAATATCCGGCGCAGCCATCGCCTCAGCCGCCGCCATTTCCGCGAGAGCTCCCAGCGCAGTATCTCCCGCTGCACCGCCCTCGCTTCACTCCTCGGTATCACCCGTATCATTTGCCCTCCTGTATTCGCCCTCCCAGCGGCGGTATTTCTCGTCGCCGGCGCGCTTGTGCTTGAGGAACGTCTCAAATGTTTTCGGCACCTTATTGCCCAGCGTCACGCGGTAGCGCTCCCACTGGCGGTAATCCCGCAGCCATCTGGCCCTTGCCTGTTCCTTCTTCCGGTAGGCCTCTATCTGCTTCTCCGTCCGCGGGTCGCGGCTGTAGGGGTTGGTTTTCGGGCTGGAAAACCTCTTGATCTCCTCGATTTCCTCCTCCGTCCGCCCCGCCTTTGTCCACGGTGTAATAACATGTAGACAATTATGAGTGATTATGTTATTATAAGTGTAGAAACCGTACTGCGTTTGCAGGTTGTAAACTTTACCATGATACTCGGAGGTGCTTACATGAAGAAGGTTACTTACGATGAGAACATCTTGACGAAGGAGGCGTTGCAGTCCCTCCGCAGCCAGGGGGTCACTTACGCGAAGATGGCGGAGCATTTCGGTGTAACCGAATATACGGTCAAACGCGCCATGATGGACTACGGTCTCCTTGCCAGAAAGCCAGGCAAGAAATTTCTCGATGTATCTCCTAAATACGTAGAGGCCAGAGCGGAAGAGTTTCAGAAGTTCTTGGCACTGCATAAACAAGGGCTTACTTTTACACAAATCGCTTCTGAATGCGGACGTTCTCTTGCGTATGTGGGCCGTCTGTTCACTCTCAATGGGTACAGTTTCGACTCCAATTCCAAGACCAAAGCGGCACATGACGCCGTTCGTGGCATGAAGCGCACGATTGAAGATTTGGAAAAGCGCGCTATCGGCAAGGAGAAAACGCCTCCTAAAATGAGCCGTTGGGAGTCCTGGTTTGCCGAGTGGCTCACTTCCCAGGGCATTGAATTCACTTTCAACAAGGCATTTGGGAAATACAATTTTGATTTTGCTATCGGGGATTCCGTCGCCGTGGAATTGTACGGCGGAGCCTTTCACTCGGACGGTCGTGCCGCCGCACGTCTGCATGACAGAATGACCTATATTCTCAACCGGGGTTGGAATGTTTATATCATTTGGTGCCTTTCCAAAGAGGAAACGATATTCCCCGGTTGTCTCGACGATTTCTTGATTTTCCTGAAGCATACCCGCAGGGACGAAACCTTCCAGGGTAAGTATCGGGTGATTTGGAGTGACGGTGATCTGGTTTCCTTCGGAGGTTACGAGAGTGATTACCGGGCCGTCGTATTCCCTGCACGAATGCGCCATAACGCCCTCAGCAAGTACAAGTCCCCCAGGGACTAAGCAATTTGGATGAATATTCAGCCATGTATTCGCCAGCGTGTCCGGCCCCGCGAGGTCTATCTTGCCAAAGGCGTCCGCCAGCGGCGGGAAGTCCGGGTCTGTGCCGCTCTTGGAGTAGACGCGGCCCTCATAAGGCGCGCACAGCGCGCAGGTCGTGCCGTGGCTGCTTATCCTGTAGAGATCATGCTCCGGGTCTCTGGTGAGGACGCTGAGCACCTCCGCCTGCCGCCGGGTGGTGCGCGATACCATCGTGCAGTAGGTGTGCAGGCTCCATTTGCGCCCGGCCCTGTCCACGAACGCGGTCACGCCCTCGCGCTGCAGCGCCCGCACGAACTCCGGCACTGAACGGTTGACACCCCGGCCCGCCGCCGTCTGCGCGGCCACCTGCTCGAGCCCCACGCGCCGGTAGACGTCCGGCTCCGTGCGGCCTATGAGCGCGTCCTGAATGGTCGTCATGGCCGTCATGGCCGCGTCGGTTATCTCGCCCATGAGCGCCATCACAAGCCGTTGAACAACGTCCTGCTCGTCCACAGTGAGCGCAGCGGCGTTCTCGTACCCGGCAGTGTGCTTCTTGATGCTCTCGTAGAAGCGCCGCGCCTCCGGGTGGTTGACATAGAATTCGCGCTCTATCATCTTCGGGACATACTCCCAGGCGTCGTTCTCCATCTGCCGGAGTATGGCCTGCACCCGCTCCAGCGCGGCCACGGCGTGGTAGTCCACCAGCCCCTGCGAGCGCAGCCGCCCTATCTCGTTGATGATGTCCGTCTCCGCCTTGAGGTAGATGGCGATGAGCTTTTCGAGCTCGGCATCCGGCGAGTTACGTCTCAGTGTCGGCATCGGTGCCCACTAAGTCGTCGGCCGTAAATATAACATCAACGGCATGGAGATACTGCGATATGTCATTACCATCAAACTCTACTTCGATTCTGCGCTCATAGTCGCCGATGCGGTCTATGCGGATGATCTTCATGATGAATCGCTCCTTTCAGGACACAAAAAAAGAGCGATAAGCACGGCGGCTTTCGCTCTTTTTTAAATCTTCGGTTGTAGGTTGCGTCTGTGGTTGTTTTTGCAGACGGGGTTACGGCTGTAGTTACGGTTGGTGCTGTAGTTGTGGTTGTAGTTGTAGATGTAGTTGGGATTACGGTTGTAGTTGGCATGCAAGTGCATGCAAGTGCATGCACTTGCATGCTCATGCATGCTTGAGCATGCTCAAGCCTTGTCACATTAAGTTCTCCCCGCCGGTTTCCTCCGTCTCGCCATAGCCCAGCCCAACGAGCGGGTCGCGCATGGCCGTCACGTCCTGATACGTCTTGCCCTGCGCTCCAGCTATCTCCTCGTCCGAGATGTTGCCGAACATGCCGGTCTCCTCGCTCAGCCCCTTGAGCTCGCGCAGGGCCGTGTCGGCCTGTATGAGCCCCGCCTGGAATATGTCGCGGATGGCCAGCGCCTTGCGCTCGGCTATCTGAGCCGTCTCCGAGGCCGTGGGCGTCCACAGCGGCGGGAAGCTGATATCCAGATTCTCCGGCACACTGCCCCAGGCGGACATCGCCAAAATGGGCAAAAGCTGTTCGAGCGCAGGCCGGAGCTTGGACTCCCGGAGAGTATCGACATAGTCATAATAATTCTTGAGGTCGCTTTCGCCCGTGGCGTTCATGCCCGCCGGACTGCGCCCGAACAGTTTCGTCATGGGGTAGTGTGAGGCGCCGCAGAGGTTGAGGCACATGCTCTCGTACACCTCCGGCAGCCCCGCGAATGAGTACTGCGTGTTGGTGAGCTTGCTGCCCTCCTCCACCAGCTGCACGCCGAAGTTGGAGCGCAGCACGCTCTGCGCCTGCATCGTCCACCAGAAGCGTTTCATCACTTCCGGGGAGGACATGGAGAGCAGCTGCGGCAGGTTTTTGACCTCCTGCGTGGTGAGGTTAGCCTGGAATGTGAGCGCCGCCATGTTGGCGGACACGTTGTCGTGGTTGACCACCTCGCGGTAGAGCGCCTCCACCTCGCTCTCGCCCCAGTACACCTCCGCCACCCGCTCCAGATAGGGCAGGTCGCGGCCCGTGAAGCGCACGACGCGGGAATGGTGCACCCGCGTCACCGTGTGCCCCTCCGCGTCCGTGATGCTGTAGTACTTGGGGTTGGGCTCGCCGCCCTCGAACACCAGCTCCATGTCCGGGACTATGCCCTGCCAGCGGTCGAGGATGTACAGGCCCTTGAACGTCCCCGGGTATACGGTGCTGAGGTCGAGCGGCTCGCCGAGCCTGTCCTCCTGCCCAGCGATCATGATAAGCCCCGCGGCCCCGCCGTACAGCCGCCCCCATCTGAGCCCCTCGGCCAGCCGGGCGCGGAGCTTGGTCTGCCGCTCCACCCTCGCGAGCGCGTCCAGCGCCTCGGGCGGGATGTCCTGCAGCTTGTACCACTCGCGCAGCATATCGTCAACGACGAGGCCGACCACGTTCTGCACCACCCAATTGTCGCGGTAGAGCGAGTTGAGCAGCGCATAATTGTCCGTCATGCGGGTCAGCGGGTACTCTGTCGCCTCCAGCGGCGACTGCGAGCCGTAGCCCAGCCGGAAGAGCGGGTTAGAGAACGCATCCGCAACGCTCACGCCCTCGAGCTGCTTTTCCGTTGTGTTCACGCCGCCTCGCGGGGCGGCCTTGTTGCGTCGGGACAAATCACTCAAACCTCCAATCCGGGAGAGAATTGACATAGTATCTCAGGGCGTCGGGCGCGTGGTCGCACTCCTTCACGGGCTTCTCCTCGCCGCGCATGGCGGCCTTGTCGTCCCAGCGGTAGGTGCCGAGCTCGTCTATCAGCCCCGAGCACGATTCGTTGACCAGCAGCCGCCGGCGCTGTATCAGGTTGCCGGTCTTGCGGATGCCGTCGAGGACGTTGTTGTCCGCGGCTATCACATACACGCCCCTGCGCTCAAGCGCCGCAATGAACGACGCCGCTGAGGGATCAACGAACACGGGGCAGTGCTCGCCCATGAACTCCATCAGGTCGTCCGCGTACTCTTCGTCGGTTTTCTGTCGGTGCTCCTTGCGGCTGTCCCAGCGGTACTCGCGCTCTACTCTGGTTATCCCGTCGTCGTCGAATATCTCCAGGAACACGCAGGGGTTGGTGGTGCCGTAGTCCACCGCGAGGCAGCGCGGGCAGCGGAAGCGCATGTCCACCGGCCCCTCGCGGTAGGTGTTCTCCGTCTGGTCGAACATGTCGTAGATGATGCCCTCGGCCATCACCCAAAGCCCCAGCACATAGCGCTGATAGAACACGCCCGAGTACATCGTCCGGTAGCGCTCGCGCGTCTCCTCGCTCAACGAGGGGTTATCCTCCATCGTGAAGTGCAGGTGCAGGGCGTTGTGTTCCGGCGCTTTGAGTATCCATTCCTCGCGAAACCAGTGGCGTGGGTTTTCGGGGTTGCAGTTAAACCAAAACTTCGCGCCCTCCACGCTGCATCGCGCGAGGGCCTGCTCCACAAAGGAGCGCGGCATGAGCGCCACCTCGTCGAGCATGACGCCGGCCAAAGTAATTCCCTGTATCAGCGTATAGCTGGATTCGTCCCGCCCGCCAAAAAGGTAAAAGCGATTCTCCACGTTCCCCCGACGGGCTGTTATCACATGGTCGCCCCGGTTGTACTGCACCTCGAAATACTCGCGCAGGTATGTGAGGCCCAGCAGCGGCGTGACGATGTTGCGCTCCACCGCCCCCACGCTCTTGCCGCAGTAGGCGAATGAATAGCCGTTGAAATTCCCCATCGCCCAGAGAAAGAAAGAGAGCGACATGACGCTCGTCTTGCCGCTCCTCACCGCCCCGTCACAGATAAGGGCCGTGTATTTCGTGTATGGGAATCGCAGTATCGCCCGCTGTTTTTCAGAGAAGGCCATTCTGAAGCTCCTCCTTCAGCGAGGCGGTCAGGGGGTCGTCCTCCGCGTCGTTCGCCGCCGTGCCCGCGGTCTGCTCGCCCAGCAGCTCAAACAGCGTCTTGGCCGCTTTCGCGTCTCCCTTCATGGCCTTGAGCGTCAGCCCCGCGATGACGGCCATCTGGTTATCTATGTCCTCCGGGTCTACCCCGTCGCGGGACAGCTTGTTCCACGTCTGCTTGTTGCTCACCTGTAGGGATAGGTATAAGTCGGCAGCTTCGCGCAAGCTCTTTTTGCGCCGGCGGGACACGCCGGATGCCAGCCCGCCCTTTCTGGCCAGCGCTCTAACTTCATCCTCGCTTCGCTGGTCCATCGGTATGAGATTTTGTTCATTCGGCATATCACCACCTCATGCTTATAAAAACGCCCGGGCGATGTTGCAGCACCGCTCCGGGCAGAGGACAAACGGGGAATTTGCGAGACCACGCTGTCCACAGTTCAGTTGCCCCGATACTAAGCCTCGGGGCCGGGCTGGGAGAGGGGAGGTGTAAGCTCTTACACGCTTACAGTATATCAGGGGCATTCGCCAAAAACTATGCCCTAAAACTGCCCTCAGCCCTCCGTGCCGCCGTACATGGCGATGGTCAGCTTCTTCAGTATTTTGTCCACGCGCTTGTATACGCTGCGCTCATCCTCCAGCCCCAGCTCCTGCCGTAATCGCTCCGTAGCGCCGCGCTGGCGGGATATGTACATCACGTCCACGACGTGGCGCTCCTCGTCTGTGAGCGTGTTCAACGCGGCCTCAACGAACTCCACGGCCAAGCGGGCGCGCTGCAGCTGGCGCTCAGTGTCCCCGCGCAGGATGATGTTGTGCAGCATCCGGCTCTCATGCGGAGTGCCGCCCCCCTGCACGGGCGTCGAGTCATACACGGTGGAGTGGAGGGAGGTGTACTCGCTCTCCAGCCGGCGTATCTCGTCGGGCAGTGTCTCCACGGCGTTCTTCTGCTTCGGGTAATCGCTCAGCTTATCCCGCACATCATATTTCCACTCGCGCATTTTTCCTCCTTATCTTCCAGTACTCCCAAACCCGTTATCCCCGCGCTCGCCGCCCTCGATTTTGTCCACCTGAGCAGGCGTGAGGTAGAGCACCGGCAGTATAACGAGCTGGCTTATCTTGTCGCCGCGTTTGACCTGATAAGCCGTATCAGAATGGTTGTAGAGCTTGACGGCGATGCTGCCGTTGTAACCGCAGTCGATTACGCCCTCGCTGGTGATGCCATACTTGACGTTCAGCCCGGATTTGCTTTTGAGCATGCCAACGGTGTTGGGCGGAAGTTGGATATGTACGCCGGTGTCTATGATTGCGCTTCCCCCGCTGCAAGGTATAAGCACGTCCAACGGCGAGCGCAGGTCGAGGCCGGCGTCTGTGCTGTGCGCCCTTTCCGGCATGAAAGCATCATCGTCGAGCTGGACGGGCAGGTGATTAGCAATCGCCCAAGGGAAATGTCTGTAAAGCATATCGTATGTAACGGCGCTCATTCTCCGCCTCCTATAATCTCATTGAGGGTGACTTCGGCGGCTTGATTGTATATGCCGTTATAGTCGCCGTCGTAGTATGCCGCGTATCCCGCGCAATGTCGCAGCTGCTTAACCAGCTTCTCAATCTCTATCATGTGTCCTCCTCTCCCTCCGGCGGGCGGCGGTAGGGTCGCGGATCGCTCCAATCCACACGCTGGCCGCAGTTATCATGGAATTTGCACTGATACACCGTTTCCATACGCTGGCCACGTCTACGCTGGGAAATGGTGTTCTTACACCTTGGACATATGTAGTCAATATACTCTCGGTCTGGCTCGTCATTAACGAGCACAGGCAGCGCCTCGTTCGGCGGGGTGAGGGTGGGAATCGCGTCCGGGTTCCGCATGGCTGACCTGGCAATGTTCAGCCCCTTATTTACGCCTTTGGAAAACGCCCCGGTTTCTTTCACAAGTTGTTCGCTCAAAAACCGATATGCCGCTTCGTTATCAATCGCCCTTGCCATCTTTCAGTGCCTCCCTCTCTGCCGCTTTCCAAACGCTGTTATGGAATTTGGCTATATCCTGCGTTCCTTTTTTGTATCCTGCAAGATAACAACAAACGCATAAAATCAACAGAAACAGCAGCAAAAGCAGAGCGCAGACGATTATCTTATCCATGCTCATTCAAACGCCTCCCTCCACCTCTCCAGCATCATGTCCCAAAAGCATTTTTTCAAATGCGGCAATCGCTTCTTTTCGTTCGTTAAACCGCTCTCCTGCTTTTTGAATTTCTTCATCAAATTGCTTTTGGTTAAGCGAGCAAAGCAACCGGACTGCTGCCTTCACCCTCGTTTTTTTGTGACTCACCGCTGCGTTTGTGCAGTACATTGCGACACGCGAGTATCCTAGATATTCCGCAAACTCTTTTACGGTCATATTGAAATCCGCTGCAATTTGCTTAATTGTCATTCGTCAACACCCTTAATCTCTTCAGCATCATGTCCACGGCCTTGTCGGTTTGGGCAGCTCCGCAGACCTCGCAAAACGGTGTATCAAGCCCAATAAACACGCTTTTGCAACGCGAACAGCGCCGCTTTGGCACATCGTTGTAAGACTCTCTCATGTCTTCCCACTCACCCCTCCACACCTTCTCCACCTGCTCCCGGCTGACGGGGCGGAGGGCGGAGAGGGCAACGGATAACGCCTCCCGGTAGCTGTCGTTTTTCGTGGTCAAATACACTTTTTTGAGATATTGATGCGCATTTCCCCGTGTCATTATGGCTTGGCCTCCTTACAGCAAATAACTTGCGGCCAAAATATAGTGCAAAATTTGGTCTTGTACATAGTTTGTTTTCCCCCACTTTGCTTTCAACGCGTCAATCGGAAAATGTAGTATTCCAATTAACGCTAATTGCCAGCACCATCCAAAAGCAATGTAAAACGGAATTGTATACAAGAAACAATGAACGAAAAGATGGTACCAGTTTTCTCCCTTAGTCGTTGCTAAAAAATTTGATTGCAGTAAATAGTCCCCCATCAGATGACAGGCAACAATCAAAAATATGCGCTCTATCATTCCATCCCCTCCAGCATCTCCATCTCCTCCGCGCTCAGAATCGGTGCGCGGGTGTTCCAGTATGCCACGGCATTTTTCTTTGTCTGGTGTGCGCACCCATAAGCTCCGCAGTGGTGTTTCTTGCACGACACCGCATACACCGGCTTCCCACCCGTATGGATTTCCTGCAGCTCAGCTTCTCCGCCACATCTCCAGCACGGCACCAGCACCCCCGCCTCCGTCAGCCGCTTCGCTGCCTCTTTCGACCCCAGCAGGGCTAATTTGATGTCATCCAAGCTAAAATCCTCCTATCTGTTTGCCTCAAAAAAGGCTTTTGCAAATCCGGGCGGCGTAATTGCTCGAAAATCTGCGTCTGTTTCTGGATGTGCCCATGCAAGTTGTGGAATTAAATTCTGCGCAGACTTATGTAGATACGCAAAGTTTGGCTTCCCTCGGCCAGGCCTGGTATACAACGGTAATTTATTCGGAACATCCTCCCAATGCTTGTATACTTTGGGAGGCGGAGTAAATGTACCCCATAAATCTGTCCGCTTCGTCCAGGGGTCTCCATATTCCCACGGTTGGAATGTCATTCTTGACGGCCCCATATATTTGCGCAGATACCCAACCGGATTTTCCATTGCCCACCAAATAGGATTGCATTGTTTAATAATCCGCAAGCAAGCATTAACGATTTTCAAACCTTCTTGCGGCTTTCTATGTCTTGGCTCGGCTTTGCAATTCAAAACCGAAAACTCCGTACAGGGCGGTGCCGCCAAAACTCCATACACATTTTCAGGGGGTGTATATGCAAGCACGTCATAATCAGGCAACGTAATAAGACGAACATCATATCCAGCCTCTTTGTATGGCTTTGACCAACTTCCACTACCGCCGCACAAGTCGAGTATGATAGGACGCTTCGCCGCCTCGTGGTCGCCCAGGAGGGCTAGCTTGATGTCATTCATACCTTACGGCCTCCCCCCGCGTAATGAAGTGATGTATTCCCGGTGCGCACTCATTCCAACGGTCGGTATCGAAATCAGGCACCTCGACCATTTCGCCGACGCGATACACGAAATTGCTATCATAGTCGCTTGCCACGCTATCGCCAGCAGGATTGCCACTAACATCGGTAATGCTGATAACGCGCGCCTTGCTTGCCCTGCATTTGCGGCTTGTTGCCGAGCTGCGCATTGCGTCAGCGGGGATTTCGAGCTCTACTATCAAGTCGCGGGCTTTTTTGAATGCTGTATACGCCCCCTTTTCTGGGCACTGTAGCGGGTAGAATGCCGTGTATATGTTCCATATAACGCGGTCTGTGTTTTTGGCACCGCGCAGGTTGGCACCGCGCAGGTCGGCATTGCGCAGGTCGGCACCGCACAGGTTGGCGCGTTCGCCGCCGCCTTCGCCGAGCAGCCATTTTTTGTGTTTCTCCAAAATTTCTTTTATTTTCATTGTGCGTTCTCCT
>ERZ1643250.475-NODE-475-length-43095-cov-5.418309_pt1 | contig 43095 bp, 30 predicted proteins | sample MGYA00579262_ERZ1643250 | MGnify/ENA primary metagenome ERZ1643250 (study PRJEB29033, sample SAMEA4952265) | chicken gut metagenome | biome: Broiler Chicken; feature: Gastrointestinal Tract; material: Caecum | place: Ireland | collected 2018 | study: Broiler...
AATATTTGATTTTGACGTGCAGCACGGGCGAAGGCCACAACAGCGCGGCGCGCGCCGTGCGGGCCGCGCTGGAGGAGGAGGGCGTTGCCTGCGAGCAGAAGGACCCGGTTTCCTTCAAGAGCGAGCGGGCCCGGAAATTCATTTCCTCGTTCTACAACACGATGATCCGCTACAAGCCGGCCGCCTTCGGCAGAATGTACCGGATCGGGGGGCTGTATGACGCCTCGCGCCTGCCCTCCCCGGTCTATTGGGCCAACACGCTCTACGCGCGGCCGCTGCGGGCCTACATCGAGCAGAACGGCTTTGACGGCGTCGTCTGCACCCATCTCTACGGCATGGAGGCCATGACGGCCATCCGGCAGGATCCGTCGTTCTCCGTGCCGTGCTGGGGCGTGCTCACCGATTACACCTGCATCCCGTTCCTCGGCGATACGCGCCTCACGGGCTATTTCCTGCCGCTGGAGCGGACGAAGCGCGAGCTGGCCGAAAAGGGCGTGCCGGAGGAGCGCATCCGCGTGACGGGCATCCCCGTGGACCCGCGGTTCCGCATCCACCCGGACAAGCGGGAGACGCGGCGCGCGCTCTCCCTGCCGGAGGGGGAGGAAGTGTACCTCATCATGATGGGCGGCGTGGGCTGTGAAAACATGGAAGCCCTGTGCCGCACGCTGCTCGCCGCCCTGCGCGGCGCGGGCACGGTGCTCGTGATGGTGGGCCGCAACGAGGAGATGAAGCGCCGCCTGGAACGGCTTGACGGCGCGGCCGGCCGGCTGCGCGCCGTGCCCTTCACGCGCGAGGTGGAGCGCTACCTGGCCGCGGCGGACGTGCTGCTCACGAAGCCGGGCGGGCTCACGAGCACGGAGGCGGCCGTGGCGAATGTTCCGATTGTGCACGTGAACGCCATCCCCGGCTGTGAGACGTGCAACGCGCAGTATTTTTCGGAGGCGGGCATGTCCCTGTGGGCAAAGTCGGACGGCGAGGCCGCCGCCTTTGCTATGACGCTCGCGCGCGACGGGAAGAAAGCGGAATCCATGCGCGCCGCCCAGCGCCGCCTGGTGAACCCCTTCGCGGCGGAGGAGATTGCCCATGCCATGATGCAGGCAGCGGGAGGTGACGCGCCGTGAGGATGATGCCGGGAGAACTTTTTCACTGGCTGGCCGCGATCGGGGCGGGGTTCCTGCTGGGCAGCGTGATGTTCAGCGAGATCATCCCGCGCCGTGTCCTGCACATCGACATTGAGGCCGTCAGCGACGACGGCAACCCCGGCTCCGGCAACGTGTTCCTGCACTGCGGGCCGTTCTGGGGCTTTGTGTGCCTGCTGCTCGACATGGCCAAGGGCTTCCTGCCGGTGTTCTGCGCGCTGCACCGGCTGGGGCCGAACCACCTGCTGTTCTGCGCCGTGCTGGCCGCGCCCGTGCTGGGCCACGCCATCGCGCCGTTCAACCATTTCCACGGCGGCAAGTGCATTGCCACGGCCTTCGGCGAGCTGATCGCCCTGCTGCCCGTGACGTGGATTGTGCTCGTGCTGGCGGGCGTGTATATCCTGCTCTCCACCGTCATGAAGATCCCCTCCACGCGCGTGCGCAGCATTGCGGCGTTCTCGCTCTTCGGCATCATCGCCGCCGCGCTGCTCGTGAGGCGCAGCCAGCTGCCCATCGCGCTCGGCTGCGTTCTGATCTCCACCGTGGCCGTCGTGCGCCACAGAAGGCCGGAGGACGGCAAGACGCCGCCCCGCGATGCGTAAGGGAAAAAGGCAGGCAAAAGGTCCCCGGGCTCCGGTTCAGCCGGAGCCCGGGGACCTTTTGCAGATTCAGCCGGGAGAGACGGCGCCCAGCGCGAGGGCAAGCAGGAGCAGCAGCACCAGCAGCCCCACGTTCCACGCGGTGAAGCGCAGCAGATAGCGGCCGCGCTCGGCGGGATACTGGCGGGAGATGAATTTGTAGGAAATCAGGCTCGCCATGGAGGCGATGAGCGTGCCGAGGCCGCCGAGGTTGCAGCCGATGAGCAGCGCTTCCCAGTTCGACGTGAAGCCGGAGAGCAGCAGCGCCGCCGGGACGTTGCTGATCACCTGGCTTGCCAGCACGGACACGATCACCTCACGCCCCTCGAGGGCGGAGGCGATCAGCGCGCGGAAGCCCTCGAGCCGGCCCAGGTTCCCGATGAAGATGAAGAACGCCGCGAATGTGAGCAGCAGCGAGTAATCGACGCCGCGCAGCGTGTCGCGGTCAAAGATCAGAAGGAAGAGGGCGAACACCGGCGCGAGCGCCAGCGGGGGCAGCACGTCAAAGATGGCCAGCAGGCACAGCACAAAGCCGAACAGGCACCACAGGATCGACCGCCGCTCGCCCAGCTTGGCCGTGACGGCCACGGGTTCGATGGGCTGGGCCTTCATGGCGCAGGCGGCCGCCAGCAGGCAGACGAAGGAGAGCGCCGCATACGGCGCCATAACGGCGCACAGCCCGCCGAACGAGAGGCCGGACTGTGTGAAGAGGTAGAGGTTCTGCGGGTTGCCCATGGGCGTGAGCATGCTGCCCAGGTTGGCCGCGAGCGTCTGCAGCACCACAATCGGCACGGCCAGTCGCTGCTGCCCGGCCAGGCGCAGCACGGTGAGCGCAAAGGGCACGAACGTGATGAGCGACACGTCGTTCGTCACGGCCATGCTGAAGAAAAAGGGCAGGAACACGAGCACAACCGCCATCTGCCGCGTGGAGCGGGTGCGGCGCAGCAGCGCGCCGCCCAGCCACAGGAAGACGCCCGCTTTCTGCAGCCCCCGCACGACGGCCATCAGGCAGAAGAGCATGGCCAGCGTGTCCCAGTCGATGTAGCCGGCGTAGGAAGCGTCCGGCGGCACGAGGAAGAGCGAGGCAACCGCCAGCACGGCGGCCGCGCAGAGGACGGTTTCGTTTTTCAGAAAGCGGAGGCATTTTTCTCGCACGAAAAGGCCCCCTTACAGGACGCGCTCGTGCCGGTCGCCGAACACGGGCAGAATGCGGCGCAGCGCCTCCAGGCGGAAGGCGGTGGGCCACGCCACGAGCCACTGCGAGGGGCTGTTTTCGTGGTGAGCGCCGATCGAAACGCTCACGGATTCATCCTGGCTGCCGGCGGGGCGGGGATCCTTGCCGTCCACCACGAGCGTGCCGTCGGAAATGCACATCTGCCCGTGGCGCCAGATGCCGTTGGCGCGCTGACGCCACTCGGCGTTCCCGGTGAGTTCCTCCAGATCGCGGATCTCATGCACATAGCAGAGCGCGAAGGGATCCATGCCGCCGTGGATCGACACGGCCGTGCCGCCGAACGTGTCGAAGCCCATGGTGTCCAGCAGGCTGCCGTCCGGGTATTTGCGGGTATAATGCCACTGCCAGGTGGAAAGATACCATGCGGCCTTCTCCGCGTTCTCCAGGAACTCTCGCTCGCCCGTGAGGCGGTAGAGCATGAGGTTGCCCTTGAGCAGCGGGATGCCCGATTCCTTGTCGATCGAGAACACGTCGAGCGCGCCGGCGGTGGTGTAGCCGTTTTCGGAGAGCTCGCGGCTGTAATAGCGGCAGCTCTTCTTCGCGGCTTCCAGATATGCCTCGCTGCCGGTGCGGCGCGCGCCTTCGCACAGCGCCATGGTGAGGAATGCGCCCGTGGTGCCCTGCTTCACGGCAGGGGAGAGATCGGCTTCCAGCCAGCTCTTGCCGATGCGGCCGTTCCCATCCATCACGCGCAGCGCGAAGTCGCAGATGCGCCGCGCCATCTCGCCGTACTGCGGGCGCGGGCAATGGAGGGCGGCGGCGTGATCCTCCGCCTCGAAGAACTGCATGGCGGCCGTGCCAAGGTTGCAGGCATCCACCGTCTTTCCGAAGCCGTTCGTGTAGAGGTTGTCGTCGTAATGGGTGGGGATGAGGCCCGTGGGCTTCTGCGCCTTGATCCACGCGTCGAGCACGGCAAGGCCCTTCTCCTTCGCGTCCTCGTCCCCCGTCATGCGGGCATGGGCGAGCAGCGAGTTGGCGAGCGAGGCGTTCTGCCCGCACCAGCCGATCTCATATTTCTGCGTGCTGCGCTTGACCCATTTGCCCTCCCAGGTGAAGCCGATGCTGAACCCCTTGAAGCCGTCCGGCTCTTCGGTGTAGAGCAGCTTGGCGTAGGAGACGCCGAGCTGCCACAGATCCTCATAGCTGCGGGCAGGCGCTTTCAGCGTGTAATACTGTTTCCACGCGGCGGAAAGCAGGGCGCGCCACGCGCAGCGCGGCTCCGTCACGGGCGCGAACACGAGCATGGCGCGGAACACACGGCGGGCGCGCGGCCTCTGCACGTGTTCCTCCGGGTGCGCAAAGAGGCGCAGGCGGCTGTCCTGCTCCGGCCAGAGCAGCTCATGCACCGTCTCCTCCCCCTGCGGATAGAGGGAGCAAGCGCCGTCGAGCTGATCGGGCGGCAGGAAGAGGCCCGTGGAAAGGCGCTCCCCTTCCGAATACGTCGCGCCCGGCACGCTGGAGCGATGCCACAGGAAGCGCCATGGCTCGCCGGTGTCCGGGTCCGTGTTGCCGTGAAAATAGGTGGGCGTTTTCTCCTCGCGGCGCTCCTGCTCCGGCAGGGAGCTGTTGCGCACCTCGTTGTAATCCTGAATGAACAGGCAGTCGTTCCGGTCGTACTGCACGGCCGGCACCATCTGATACAGCGGGCGGTAGGGCGCAACAAAACGCATCGTCATGCGCTCCGTGGGCTCGTCCGCCGTGCGCGTCCAGCACACCACGCCGTCCTCCACCAGGGCGAAGGCGTCCTTCGCGCCGGGAGCGGCTTCGGCCAGGCCGGCCGGCTCCCCGTTCAGGGTGAAGGCCGTTCCGCTCGCCGTTTCGATCCAATGGCAAATCCGATCCATAAGAAAGCTTTCCTCCGTTTTTCTGCCCGTCGAGACGGGCCGTTTTGCATAGTTCTATTATAGCGGCCCCGCCGTCTGAATCAAGGGGAGGCGCTGCGCAATTTCAACTGGTTTTGCCTGTGCAGACTGCCTGAAAATTGCGGGTCCGCTCGCCCTTTTCCGGCAAAAACCGGAAAAACCGGCACAGCATTGTGTCACCCCGCGGCATTGATTTTTCACCGCAAAGCCGTTATACTAGGGTATACGAAACCGGGAATTCTTTATGATATAACATAAAAGGGAAGGAGACGGAACACAGCCATGCAGGTGAGAAAGAGGAACGGCTCGATTGTGCCGTTCGACAGGGAATTTATCAGCCGGGCCATCAGCCTGGCGGCCGCCGCGGCGGGCGAGCACGGGGAGGAAGCCGTGCGCCGTGCTACGGACGCCATTGTGGAAAAGCTGAGCACGCTCGGCCGCGATATTGTGGAGATTGAGACGATCCAGGACACGGTGGAGGAGTGCCTCTTTGAGCAGCAGCTCTTCCGCACGGCCAAGGCGTATATCCTCTACCGCATCGAGAAGGAGAAGGAGCGCGCAGGCGGGGCCTGGGAGGAGGGCCTGCTCTCGCGCGAGTTCCTCAGCCCCTACAAGCACGCGCCGAACCCGATGGAGCAGCTCGGCTCCTTCGTGTATTCCCGCACGTATTCGCGCTATCTGCCGAAATACGGCCGCCGCGAGTTCTGGTGGGAGACGGTGCGCCGCGCCGTCGAATACAACTGCTCCCTCGCGCCCACAAGCCGCGAGGAGGCCGAGCAGCTTTACGACAACATCTATCACCTGCGCCAGTTCCTTTCGGGCCGCACGCTGTGGGTGGGCAACACCCCCGTGGCGGATGCCTACCCCATGGCGAACTACAACTGCGCGTTTGAGGTGATCGACGATTACCACGCCTACCACGATCTGTTCTACCTGCTCATGGTGGGCAGCGGCGTGGGCGTGCGCGTCCTGCGCGAGGACGCGGACAAGCTCCCGAAGATCCGCACGGACGTGAAGATCCTGCACAAGGCGTATGCGCCGCGGCCGGTGAAGGATCGCCTCGAATACACGAACCTCGTGTTCGACGGCCCCACGGTGACGATTGCCATCGGCGATTCGAAGGAGGGCTGGGCCCAGGCGCTCGAGCACTATTTCCAGCTTCTCACGAACCGGGAGTACAGCAAGCTCGACACCATCATCGTCGAGTATGACAGCATCCGCCCGCGCGGCGAGCGGCTCAAGGTTTTCGGCGGCACGGCCAGCGGCTATGAGTCCATGATGGCCATGCTCGATAAGATCCATCGCGTCATCACGGCGGCCGGTGCGCGCAGCGGCGAAACGCTCACGAAGCTCATCCCGCTTGATCTGCTCGACATCGCCAACATCATCGGCGAGAACGTCGTCTCCGGCGGCGTGCGCCGCACGTCCGAGATCGGCCTCATTGACCAGGACGATCAGGAGTGCATCCGCGCGAAGAACAACCTTTACCGCCAGGTGAACGGCCGCTGGGAGATCGACAAAACGATCGCCCACCGCCAGATGAGCAACAATTCCATCTTCTACCGCCGCAAGCCCACGCGCGAGCAGCTTCACTGGCACCTGCAGCAGATGCGCTATTCCGGCGAGCCGGGCTGGGTCAATGAGGAAGCCGGTCTCAAGCGCCGGCCGAATTTCCGCGGCTGCAACCCCTGCGGCGAGATTCTGCTGGACAGCCACGGCATGTGCAACCTCACCACCGTGAACGTCATGGCCTTCGTGAAGGACGGCGTGCTCGACGAGGAGGCGCTCGTGCAGGCGCAGCGCCTTTCCGCCCGCGCAGGCTACCGCATGACGTGCCGCGAGCTGGAGATGCATGAGTGGAACACGGTGCAGCAGCGCGATCGATTGCTCGGCTGCTCGCTCACCGGCTGGCAGGACATGGTGAACGCCGCCGGCCTCACGCGCGAGGATCAGATCCGCCTGCTCGAGCGGCTGCGCAGCACGGCGCACGAGGCCGCGAAGCAGATCGCCGGCCAGCTCCATTCGCGCGAGCCGCTGCTCGTCACCACCGTGAAGCCGGAGGGCACGCTCTCCCTGCTGCCCACGGTGTCGAGCGGCGTGCACTATTCGCACGCGCCGTATTATGTGCGCCGCGTGCGCATCACGGCCACGGACCCGCTCTGCCGCGTGTGCGAGGAGCTGGGCTACCCCGTGTTCCCGGAGGTCGGGCAGGACGCCGCCACCTGCCGCACAAAGGTGGTGGAGTTCCCCGTGAAGGCGCCGGCCGGCTGCGTGAAGGCGGATGTCTCCGCCGTGGAGCAGCTCGAAAACTATAAAATGTTCATGGAGCACTATGTGGACCACAACTGCTCGATCACCGTGCATGTGCGCGACAACGAGTGGGACGAGGTGGAAGACTGGGTGTGGGAGCACTGGGACGGCGTCGTCGCCCTCTCCTTCCTCAGCTACGACGACAGCTTCTACGAGCTTTTGCCGTATGAGGCGATCAGCGAGGAGGAGTACCTGCGCCGCAAGGCGGCCATGCGCCCGTTCAACCCCTCGCTCATCTCGAAATATGAGCACGAGGAATCGGAGCTCGACATCGGCGACAGCGAGTGCGCCAACGGCGTCTGCCCCGTGCGCTGAGCGCCTCGCCGGCGCGATTCCCGCTTGACCCCCGCGCCGGCCGATCTTATAATGAAACCAGCAGGAAACGAAAGACCCTGCGGCCCGCCCGGGCCGGGGGCCTTTCCCGCAGGAGGGAAAGAATCACACAACAGGAAGGAGCCTTTTGCATGAGCTTTGCAGAGGAATATCAACAGAAACTCACCACCGCGCAGGAAGCGGCCGCGGCCGTCCGTTCCGGCGACTGGGTGGATTACGGCTGGTGCGTCGCCACACCGCAGGCGATCGACGAGGCGCTTGCCGCCCGCGCCGGGGAACTGGAGGACGTGAACCTGCGCGGCGGCATTCTGATGCGCGTGCCGGAGATCTTCAAGGTGCCCGAGCCGGAAAAGCACTTCACGTGGAACTCGTGGCACATGTCCGGCATTGAGCGCCACGCCGTCAATTCCGGTCTGGCCTATTATGTCCCCATCCGCTATTCGGAGCTGCCGCGCTACTACCGGGAAAACGTGGAGCGCGTGGATGTTGCGTTCTTCCAGGCTGCGCCCATGGATGAGCACGGCTTCTTCAACTTCGGCCCCTGCACCTCCCACATGGGCGCCGTGTGCGAGCGCGCGCAGAAGATCTATGTGGAAGTGAACGAGAACATGCCGCGCTGCCTGGGCGGCACGGAAAACGGCATCCACATTTCGAAGGTGACGGGCATTGTCGAAGGACAGAACCCGCCGATCGGCGAGATGGGCGGCGGCGGCGCGGCCACCGAGGTGGACGAAGCCGTGGCGCGGCTCATCGTGGATCAGATCCCGAACGGGGCCTGCCTGCAGCTGGGCATCGGCGGCATGCCGAACGCCGTGGGCTCGCTCATCGCCAAGTCCGATCTGAAGGATCTCGGCGTGCACACGGAAATGTATGTGGACGCTTTTGTGGACATCGCGAAGGCCGGGAAAATCACCGGCGCGAACAAGAGCCACAACCGCTTCCGCCAGGTGTATGCCTTCGGCGCGGGCACGAAAAAGATGTATGACTACATGGACAACAACCCCGAGCTCATGGCCGCGCCCGTGGACTACACGAACGACGTGCGCGTGATTTCCCAGCTCGACAATTTCATCTCCATCAACAACGCCGTGAACCTCGATCTGTTCGGCCAGGTGAACGCCGAATCCGCCGGCGTGAAGCCGATCAGCGGCGCGGGCGGCCAGCTTGACTTCGTCCTCGGCGCCTATCTCTCCAGGGGCGGCAAGAGCTTCATCTGCTGCTCCTCCACCTTCACGGACAAGCAGGGCAACCTGCAGTCGCGCATCCTGCCCACGCTGGCCAACGGCTCCATCGTGACGGACACGCGCGCCAACATCCATTACCTCGTCACCGAATACGGCATGGTGAACCTCAAGGGCCTCTCCACGTGGCAGAAGGCCGAGGCCATCATCTCCGTGGCACACCCGCAGTTCCGCGATGAACTCATCGCCCAGGCGGAAAAGATGCACATTTGGCGGAATTCGAACAAGCGCTGAGGCGGCTGGACCGCAGGGAAAGGAAGGAACCCCAATGCGAACCTGGAACGTGCTGCTGCACGGCGGCGATTACAACCCCGGCCAATGGCTGGAATCCCCGGAAATTCTGCGCGAGGACGTCTCGCTCATGAAGCAGGCAGGCTGCAACGCCTTCTCCGTGGGCATTTTCGATTGGGAACGCCTCGAGCCGGAGGAGGGCCGCTATGAGCTCGACTGGCTGGCCGGGATCATCGACCGCCTCTATGAAAACGGCATTTACACCATTCTTGCGACGCCGTCCGGCGCGCGCCCCGGCTGGATGGCCGAAAAATACCCGGAGGTCATGCGCGTGAACGAGTATGGCCAGCGGGATCGCTTTTCCGGCCGCCACAACCACTGCTACACCTCCCCCGTGTACCGGGAAAAGGTGCGAATGATGAACCGCGCCCTCTCGGAGCGGTTCGGCCGCCATCCGGGTGTTCTTCTTTGGCACATTTCGAACGAATACGGCGGCGAATGCCACTGCGAGCTCTGCCAGGCAGCGTTCCGCGAGTGGCTCCGCGCCAGATACGGCACGCTCGAAAACCTGAACCGCGTCTACTGGTCCTCCTTCTGGAGCCACAGCTATGCTTCATGGGATCAGATCACCTCGCCGCTCGCCCGCGTGGGCGAAACGGCCCACCACACGCTCGTGCTCGACTGGAAGCGCTTTGTCACGGATCAGACTGCGGACTTCATGCGCGCCGAAAAGGAAGCGATCCGCGCCTTTTCCGATCTGCCCGTCACCACCAACATGATGGGCTTTTACGATGGCCTGAACTACGGCAAATTCCGCGATGTGTGCGACGTGATCTCCTGGGATAATTATCCCCACTGGCACAACGGGGATGAAGCGCTGCCGGCCCGCACCGCCATGACGCACGACATGATGCGCGGCCTGAAGCCGGACGCGCCGTTCCTCATGATGGAGTCGAGTCCGAGCGCCACAAACTGGGTGGACGTGGCCAAGCTGCGCCGTCCCGGCATGCACATGCTGGCCTCGCTGCAGGCGGTGGCCCACGGCTCGGACAGCGTGCTCTATTTCCAGTGGCGGAAGGGCCGCGGCGGCTGTGAGAAGTTCCACGGCGCCGTCGTGGGTCATGACGGCACCGCCGACACGCGCGTGTTCCGCGACGTGGCGGCGGTGGGCGAGCGTCTGAAAGCGCTGCAGGGCCTCGTGGGCTCCGCCTTCCCGGCGCGCGTCGCCGTGGTGCACGACATGGAGAACCGCTGGGCTCTCGAGGAGATGAAGGGCCTGCGCAACATCCAGCACCAGAAGGGCTACATGGAGGACGTGCTTGCCATGTACCGCCCGTTCTTCCGCGCCGGCGTGAACGTCGACGTGGTGGATATGGAGGCCGATTTCTCGCGCTACAGCCTGGTTGTGGCTCCCATGCTGTACATGCTGCGCGCCGGCGCGGCGGAGAAGCTGGCCCGCTTCGTGGAGCAGGGCGGCACGCTCGTGGGCACCGGCTGGACGGGCATTGTGGATGAAAACGACCTCTGTTTCCTCGGCAGCGTGCCAGGACAGGGGCTGGACACCGTGTTCGGCCTCACGGAAACGGAGATCGATGCGCTCTATGACGGCGACCGCAACAGCCTTTCGCTCACCCCGGAAAACGGCCTGCCCTTCCTGCGCCGCAGCTATGAGGTGCGCGAGCTGTGCCAGCTCGTGGAGACGACCACGGCCCGCACGCTGGGCGTTTACGGCAGCGATTTCTACGCCGGCACGCCTGCGCTCACGGTGAATAAATACGGCAGGGGCCGCGCCTATTTCCTGGCCTGCCGCACGGAGCAGCCGTTCCTCGATCAGTTCCTCGGTTACCTCTCCCGCACGCTCGGCCTGCGTTGCCTCGATGTCGATCTGCCCGAGGGCGTTTCGCTCAACGAGCGCCGCGATGCGCACGGCCGCGCGTATTAGTTCTTCCAGAACTTCATCGATCGCCCGGCGGAGGTGACGCTTCCCGCGCCGCTCGCCGAAGCGGAGACGGGGCAGCCCTGCGAAAGCGTGCTTCACCTGCCCGCCTACGGCGTGAAGGTGCTCACGGACCGCTGAAATCCGGACAAACGGCGGCTGCCGGGTGCAGGTTGTCAAAGCAGCCCGCACCGGCATTCATCTGCTGTTTCGGCAGTCCTGCGCCGGCCGGCGGAAAGAAAATTCCGCCGGCCGGCGCTTTTGCTGTAACCCTTCCGGGGCAAGATACGTGTTACAGGCAGAGAGGGGGAGAACGAGGATGGAAAACGAGGCCGAGCGCGAACTGGCCGAGCGGTATGATCGATACGGCCCGATGCTGTACCGCATGTGTCTTGTCATGCTGTGCAGCCGCCAGGACGCGGAGGACGCCGTGCAGGAAACGTTCTGCGCCTATCTCAAGCACCGCCCCCGGTTTGAGAACGAGGAGCACGAGAAGGCGTGGTTCCTGCGCGTGGCCACGAACAAATGCCACGACCTGCGCCGTTCGCCCTTCTGGAAGCGGCGGGCGGACTGGACGGGCGTGGATCTGAGCGAGGAGACGCCGGAGGAGCTGGGCGTGCTGGAGGAACTCCTGCGATTGCCCGGCAAATACCGGCAGGTCATCCATCTCTACTATATTGAAGGCTATAAAATTGCCGAGATTGCCGAGCTGCTTGGGCGGCGCGAGAACACCGTGAAGGTGCAGCTCCACCGCGGGCGCGAGCTGCTGCGCCTCAGCCTCGAGGAAAGGGGGGTTCAGCCGTGAAGACAAGAGAAGAACTGCTGCGAGGTGCCGTGGGCAAGCTGAAGCCCGAATCCTCTCTGCGCGACCGGGTGCTCTCCGGAGGCAGAAGGAGTCGTGTGCGCCCCGCCGTGCGCCGCTTTTCCCTGGCGGGAGCCGCCTGCCTGTGCGTGCTGGCCGTGGCGATCCTGCTGCCGGAGCTGCTGCGGGTGGCCGTGGTGCGGCCGCAGGGGCCGGATGCGCAGGCTGCCGGCACGCCCTCGCTCTCCATCGCCGGGAGCGGGGAAAGTGAAAGCATGGATGTGGAAAGCCCGGTTTCCTCGCTGCTGGCGGCGGTGATCAACGGCAGCGGCGACGTGCTCGCCGTCTCCGCCGTGCAGGTGGACCGGCAGGAGCAGGTTGTGCGCAGCGCCTGCGTCGACCCTTCGTGCGTCGTGGAGGACGCCTCCTCCGGCACGGCAGTGCCCCTGCTGGATCTGTTCCGCGAGGGCGGCGCGCAGGGGCTGGAAACGGCCGTGGAAGAGCTGCTCGGCGTTGAGCTGGACGGCGCGCTTGTCTTCACGAACGGCGATCTCGCCTCCTGCATCGACGCCGGGGGAGGCGTGGAGGTCTTCCTTCTGCCGCAGGAGGCCGAGATGATCAACAGCTACAGCGGCAGCTCCCTGCAGTCCGGCAAGCAGCGGCTCACCGGTGAGGAAGCGCTCTGCTTCCTGCAGATGGACGACGGCGACATGAGCAACCTCACCGGGCGCGGCGGCCGCCAGTCCGCCCTGGCGGAATCGCTTTGGATGCAGGCCGACCCCGATCTGCTCGAGACGCTCCTGCTCGAGAGCACGTTGTTCAGCTCGCTGCCGGAGCTGCCGGACGCCGGCGGGATCGCCGAGGTGCTCTCCTTTTCCTTTGAATCGGTCAGCTTGCCGGAAAACTGGGATGCTGTCGATTCCGTGACGACAGACGAGAACGGCGCCCGGCTGATCTTGCTTGCGCCGACCGCCCTGCGGGAGCAAATCCGGTCGTTCTTCCGGGACGACGGGGGAGAGCAGGCAGCCTCCGATTCCCTGCCGCCGTACTATGCGGGAGGGACATCCACCCTGTATGATACCGTGAACCAGGCGATGATCGACCTGTGCGGCCTGGTGGAGCAGTCCGAAAGCGAAACCGTCATTCCCGCGGTGCATCTCTTCACCGAGGAGCTGCGGATCAGGAGGGCGGGGTGGAAGTCGTGTGCGCCGGCTATGCCGCGCGGTTTGCCCTGCAGTGGGAAACCGGCGTGTGCGGGTTTCAAATGGAAGGCGGCCAGCTCGTCCTGCAGGAAACGCAGGCGGCCGCCGCCCGGCTGCTCCTGACCCAGCAGGAGGACGGAGCCTGGGAACTGGCGGCGGTGGAGGAAACGATCTATGGCGGCGACCCGGCGTTTTCCGATGCGGACGGCCTCCTTGGCCTGTCCGGGGGCGACGAGGTTCTGGCTGCGGAGATAGCCGCCTGGGACGGCGGGGACGGCACGGACATACTGGCCCAAACCCTGGACGAGTCGATCCGCAGCTACTGGGAGCAAAACGATCTCGAGCCTTTCGTTTCGTGGTATCTTGGGCCGTATCTCCTGCCGATCCCGCTGCGGGACGAGGTTTCTTTTGAAGAATTATGGGACTTGCCGGAGGGGACACAGCTCAGCCTGTCGCCCTCTTGTCCCATTTCCAGCGCCCTTTTTCCCGTGGAGAACACGACGGAGCTGCTTGACCTGATCCGCGTCGGCACGGTGAACGTCAGCGAGGGATGGATGCCCTATTCCGACTCGGGCGTTCCCGTGATCTTCCTCACCGATGAGAGCGGCACGCTTCTGCACTGGCTTGCGTTTCCCGGGGAGGACGGCGCGTTCTGGCTGGACGGCGTCCGCCTCTGCCAGATGGACGGCGCCTCCTGGGAGCTGTTCCGCGCCGCGGCCCTTTCCGCTTGACAAGCGGCCGGAAAACAGGGATAATATTTGCAAGGGAAGAAAAGCCCCGCCGGGTCCCCGGCGGGGCTTTTCGTTCGGATAGACGGGGAAAAAGAGGGGAACCCTTCCCCGAGGAGGGATGAAAGTGAAAAAAGTAGCTGTGCTGATCCCGTGCTACAACGAGGAAAAGACTGTGGAGAAGGTGGTGGCGGATTACCGCCGCGCCCTGCCGCAGGCCGATATTTATGTGTATGACAACAATTCCACAGACAGGACGGCCGAGCTGGCCCGGAAGGCCGGGGCGATCGTGCGCCGCGAGTACCGCCAGGGCAAGGGGAACGTCATCCGCTCCATGTTCCGGCAGATCGACGCCGACTGCTACCTCATGACGGACGGTGACGACACGTATCCGGCCGAGAACGCGCCGGAAATGGTGCGCATGGTGCTGGAGGGGGAGGCCGACATGGTGAACGGCGACCGCCTCTCCTCCACCTATTTCACGGAAAACAAGCGTCCCTTCCACAACACGGGCAACCGCGTGGTGCGCGGCCTGATCAACCGGCTGTTCGGCGCGCAGGTGCGTGACATCATGATGGGCTACCGCGCGTTCAGCCGCAGCTTCGTCAAGACGTTCCCCGTCCTCTCACACGGGTTCGAGATCGAGACGGAGATGACCATCCATGCCGTGGACAAGAACTTCCTCATCCGCGAGCTGCCCGTGGAATACCGCGACCGCCCGCAGGGCAGCGTCTCGAAACTCAACACGTATTCGGACGGCGCGAAGGTGCTCTGCACCATCTTCCGCCTCTATAAGGAGTACCGCCCCTTCGCCTTCTTCGGCGCATGCGCGCTCGTGTTTCTCCTGCTCGCGCTGCTGCTGTTCCTGCCGGTGGGGATCGACTATCTGAGAAGCGGGCTGGTGCCGCGTTTCCCCACGCTCATCGTCTCCGTCACGCTCGCGCTGTGCGCGCTGCTCTCGTTCGTGGCCGGCGTGATCCTCGACGTGCTCGTGAAGAAGCACCGCCAGCTGTTCGAACTGATGCTCACACTGTTTGAGGAGGGAACGCGCCGTGAAGAAACCGATCCGTCTGCGCGAGACGAAGCCGGCCCGGTGGATCGCTGATCACGCCGCGCAGCTGGAGACGGCAGCCTGCCTGCTGTTCGGCTGCGGCTGCGTGCTGCTCCTGTTCCGGTTTTTCTCCGTGCCTTTCCAGCCGGCGGTGTTCGCGCTCTCCTGCGCGGCGGCCGTGCTGGGGCTGCGCGCCGCGCTGCGCTGCCGCCGGGTGCGCGTGTGGGCGGCGTGCGGCGTGTTCGGCGCGCTCTTTTCCGCCGCCGTGGTGGCGGGCCGCCGCATCGACGTGGAGAACGCCGCGTTCCTCGGCTTTTCCGCGCCCGATCTCGTCTACTGGCTCTGCTTTGCCGTGTTCTGCGCGGCGATGGCCGCGGCGGTGTCCGCCTGGCTTTGCGCCCACCCGATCGCGGCGGCGCGCGCGCCCGCGGAGGAGAGCGTTCTCTCCCGCGTGATGAGCTGGGCCTCGTGGACGGCCATCCTCACCGTGTGCTATCTCTTTTACTATTTCGTGTTCTTCCCCGGCCTGATGACGGGCGATTCCTTCGCGTGCTACGTGCGCGCCGCCGGCATCGCGCCCATCTCGAACCAGCAGCCTGTCGTCTATCAGCTCGTGATGGCCGTGTTCCTCGCGCTGGGGGATCTCTTCGGCGACGTGAACGCCGGCATCGCGTTCTTCACGCTGTTCCAGCTTTTGTGCATGGCCTCCGCCTTCGGCTACAGCCTTTCCTGGATGCGCCGCCGCGGCCTGCCGCGGCCCGTGGTGTGGCTGCTCGTGCTCTGGTTCGGCGTGAACCCGCTGCACGGCATGTATGCCGTCACCGTGTGGAAGGACGTGCCCTTCGGCGCGGTCGTGCTGCTGTTCATGCTCTTCCTCTTTGACACGGCGCGCGCCGGCGGCCGCAACCTGCTGCGCTGGCAGGGCATGGTGCACCTGGCCGTGCTGGGGCTGGCCGTGTCGTTTCTGCGCAACAACGGGATCTACCTGCTCGCGTGCGCGCTGCTCGTGGCGGGCGTGCAGCTGCGCGCCCACTGGAAGCGGCTCGTGCCGTGCTTTCTCGCGCTGCTCGTCGTGATCTGGGGCGTGCAGGGGCCGCTCTACGGCGCGCTCGGCATCGCGCAGAGCCCCTTTGCGGAGTCGCTTGCCATCCCGCTGCAGCAGATGGGCCGCGTCGTGAGCCGCGGCGGCGAGCTGACGGAGGAGCAGGCCGAGTATCTGGATCATCTGCTCCCGCTCGAGACGATGGGGGAGGTCTACTGGGACTTTTCCGCGGACCGGATCAAGTTCCACGAGGACTTTGACGACGCATTCCTCGAGGCGAACAAGGGCGGCTTTTTCTCCACATGGCTCACCATGCTCTTCCCGCATTTCAAGGATTACTGCATCGCCTTTCTCATGGAGACGGCCGGCTACTGGCGCCCCGGCACGATGAACTGGTATGTCGCGCCGGGCATCAACGGCTACAGCACGACATACGGCGTGGAGCCCGCCAACCTCGCGGAGCGATACCTCGGTCTCAGCCTGCAGGAGACCATCCAGGAGAAGGCGGAGGATCTGCAGGAGGACGATCTCACGGCGCCCTTCTTCAACATGGCGGCCATGGTGTGGCTCGTGTTCTTCTGCGCCGCGCTGCTGCTCGCGCGCGGACAGGGGCGGCGGCTGCTCTTCCTCGTGCCGCTGCTGGCGCTCTGGGCCACCACGATGATCGCCGCGCCCACCTTCTGCGAGCTGCGCTATCTCTATGCGTTCTTCACCTGCGCTCCGGCCGCCGTGTGGCTTTCGCTGCCGGGCCGCGAGGAATCGCTCGCCGCGCCGCGCGCGCGGAACGGCGCGGGCGAAAAAACAGGCGGCTGATTTTTGTGCTGTATTACCACTTGCAATTCACGATTTGACAGAATAGACTAAGAATAGAGGAATTCTATGCATACCGTCCGCGCGGCTGCGGGCGGCCGAACAGGTTGAGGGATCGCCATGATGAGGGGGAAACGGGAAAAAGCGCTGCTGTCTGCCGCCTGCCTGGCGGTGGCTTTGCTTTTTGCGGCCTGTGAGGGCGAGCTTGCCCCCAGCGGGACCGGGGGTGCGGCTTCCGCCGCCTCCGCCGTTTCCGCCGCGCAGCAGAGCGCGCCGGCCGGGGAATCGCCCGGCGGATCGCCGTTTCCGGAGGGCGGCGTGCAGCAGGAGGACGGTGTCTCCTTCCGGCTGGAGCCTTACACCCTGCAGCAGGACGGCTGTGATTTTTCCCTCACCTATCCGCAGCTGGAGGGCGACGCTTACGCCGGTGTGAATGAGCTTCTGCGCGAGCGCGGCCTGCAGCTGGCGGAGCTTCTGCTGACGGAACGCGAGAAGGAGCAAAGTGCGGTGCAGAGCGCGGCGGCCGCCTCTGGAGCGGGGGAAAGCGGTGCGCCCGCTTCCTCGCTTCCCGAGCCGAAGCCGCTCACGCTTTCCGGCAGCAGCCGGTGCGGTTTTGCCTCACGGCTGTTTGTGAGCGCCACCTACACGGCGGATGTGAGTGAGGATGGCGGCGATCCTACGCGCGAATGGGTTTCCTTCAACTACGACATTATTTCCGGCGAGGAAGTGACGTGCGCCGATCTCTTCTCCGATCTGGACGGCCTTGCCGCCGCGCTGCGCACGTGCGCGGAGGAGGGGGACACGGTGGAACAGGCGCTTGCCTATCTCACGGAGGACCGGCTGCGCGCCGGGCTGCCGGGCGTGGCCATTGCCTTTGAGGACGGCGCGGTCCTCTTCGGGTATCCCGTGCCGCACGCCGCGGGAGATGTGTGTGTCCTCAGCCTGCCGCAGGAGACGGCTTCCGTTTACCGGAGCGACAGTACCCTCTGGGATGAAATTTTAAAACCGCAACAGCAATGATGCATGCCGGCGGCGGCCTGGTTTTCAGGCCGCCGTTTCTTTTTTGTCCGCTGCGGCCGGGTGGACAAACGGCGCAAAAATTGATAGAATAAAAAGAAAAGCCCCGCAGCCGCGGGGAAAAAGGCAGGGAAACAGGCTTTGGAGGAACGGCGGAGAAAAGCGGAGCTGAGCATCCAGAAAAAGTTTCGCAAGGAAATCTGGGCGCCGTTTGTGCGCGGGCTGAAGGAATACGACATGCTGCAGGAAGGCGACCGCGTGGCGGTGTGCATTTCCGGCGGGAAGGACTCAATGCTGCTGGCGAAGTGCATGCAGCTGCTGCAGCGGTTCACGGATCGGCCCTTCGAACTCGTCTATCTCGTGATGGACCCGGGCTACAGCCCGGAGAACCGCGCGCAGATTGAGCGGAACGCCGCGCTGCTGGGCCTGCCGATCACCGTGGTGGAAAACCGGCTCTTCGAGGCCGCCGCCTCGGCGGGCAAATCGCCGTGCTACCTGTGTGCCCGCATGCGCCGCGGCTGCCTCTACCGCTCCGCGCAGGAGCTGGGCTGCAACAAGATCGCGCTCGGCCACCACTTTGACGACGTGATCGAAACGGTGCTCATGAGCATGCTCTACGGCGGCGAGATGAAAACCATGATGCCGAAGGTGCACAGCGCCCATTTTGCCGGCATGGAGCTCATCCGCCCGCTGTACCGCGTGCGCGAGCAGGCCGTGATCGGCTGGGCGCGCTGCAACGGCCTCTCCTTCCTGCGCTGCGCCTGCCGTCTCACGGAGGGCACGGCCACCGGCCAGCTCGATTCCAAGCGGCAGGAGATGAAGGAGCTCATCCGCGCGCTCGAGCGCCGCAGCCCGAGCGTGGGGGCGAACATCTTCCACAGCTTCCACAATGTGAATCTGGGCACGCTCGTCGGCTATAGGGGAGACGGCGTGCCCCATCCCTTCACAGAGGAATATGCAAGGCCCGGATCGCCGTACTGGCTTTCGGGCGACGACGACTGAGCGGCCCAAACGGCCGCCGTGCACACCATCGACCGCATGATCCCGCGCGCACGGCGCGGGGCAGCAACGAGATACCGGAAAGGGGATATGACCAATGTCTTTGGCAGAAACGCCGCGGGCCAACCGGCTGCACATCGGAATTTTCGGAAAACGGAACAGCGGAAAATCTTCGCTGATCAACGCCATCACGGGCCAGGAGACGGCGCTTGTCTCCGACGTCGCCGGCACAACGGCGGACCCGGTCTTCAAATCGATGGAGGTGCACGGCATCGGGCCCTGCGTGTTCATCGACACGGCCGGTTTCGACGACGTAGGCACGCTCGGCCGGCTGCGCGTGGAGAAAACGGAGGAGGCCGCGAAAAAGACGGACCTGGCGCTGCTCATCTTCTCGCTCGGCGGCTTCGCGGAGGAGCTCGAGTGGCTCGCCCGCTTCCGCCGGAGCGGCACGCCGGTGGTGCCCGTGGTGAACAAGGCGGACATTGCCGAGGCCGCGCTTCTGGCCGCCCGCGTGCGCGAGGAGGCCGGCGTGGATCCCGTGCTCGTGAGCGCCAAGACGGGCAAGGGCGTGGCGGCGCTGCGCACCGCGATCCTGCGCGCCGTGCCGGAGGGATTCGAGCAGGAGAGCATCACCGGCGACCTGTGCAAGGCAGGAGACCTCGTGCTGCTCGTGATGCCGCAGGACATCCAGGCCCCGAAGGGCCGTCTCATCCTGCCGCAGGTGCAGGTGCTGCGCGAGCTGCTCGACAAAAAGTGCCTCGTCTCCTGCTGCACCGGCGATAATTTTGAGCAGGCGCTGTCCTCCCTCTCCGCCGCGCCGGATCTCATCATCACGGACAGCCAGCTCTTCCGCCCCGTCTATGAGCGCAAGCCGAAGGAGAGCCCGCTCACCTCGTTCTCCGTTCTCATGGCGGGATACAAGGGCGATCTGGCGTATTTCACGAAGAGCGCCGCCGCCATCGACAGCCTCACCGAGCGCTCCCGCGTGCTGATCGCGGAGGCGTGCGCGCACGCGCCGCTCAAGGAGGACATCGGCCGCGAGAAGATCCCGCGCCTGCTCCGCCAGCGCGTGGGGCAGGGCCTCGCCATTGACTTTGCGCGCGGCGTTGATTTCCCGGCCGATCTCACGCACTACGACCTTGTGATCCACTGCGGGGCGTGCATGTTCAACCGCAAGTACGTCATCGCCCGCGTGGAGGAAGCCCGCGCGCAGGGTGTGCCCATGACGAACTACGGCGTGGCCCTGGCCCGCCTCATGGGCCTGCCGCCTCTCGCGGAGGGGAAGATCCTGTAAAGCCGGGACAAAGCGCCAAACATAAAAAGAGGCCGCCGCACAGCCTTTGCGCTGCGCGGCGGCCTCCTGTTCTGTTGTCCTGTAACTGCTGCGGGTTTCCTTTTACGGCTCCACACGTCCCGTGAGCACCGCAAACGAATACGGCGGCAGGGTGAACGATGCGCCGCCTGCCTGCTGCTTCACAGGCGCGGGCACGGCCTTCACACGGTCCGGGGTGACAAGGTCGTTCGTATCGGTGGGCGAGCCGGAAGCGATCAGCACCGCGCCGGAGGGGATGAACGAGCCGCCCTCGGCCGTGAACAGCGCTTCGATGGGCTCGTCGCCGTAGTTTGCGGCTTTCACCACGAGGGCGCCGTCCTTTTTGCCGGCCGTCACATAGAGGTTCGCGTTCGCGCCGGGGTTCACCTCGCAGTCCGCGGCCACAACCGTCTCCGGGGCATATTCCGCGAACAGGCGCTGCACCTCATAGGACGGGATGCCGTACGTGCCGGTGCCGTTGAAATTGATGAGGTTCACGCTCCACTTGCGGTAATCCTCGTTGCAGAACAGCGGCGCATAGGAAGCGATGCGCACGCGGTCGCAGCGGTTCTCGATGCGGATCATGAACACGGCCTCCGAGACGGCGCCGATGAGGTTGCCGTGGCCGCTCTCGCCGTTGCAGGCGTATTCGCCGATGTAGACCGGCGTGCCCTCGCCCTCATACACGCCCCAGCGGTTGGGGAACGTCTGCGGGCTCGTGTAGTGGTGGTCGTCCACCATGTCGAGCGGGGCGTCCGGCACGCGCTCGTTGGCGATGAGGATGAGGTCCGGGTATTTCGCCTTGATCGCATCGTAGAAGATGCGGTAGCGCTTGTGGTATTCCGGCCCCCAGTTCTCGTTGCCGATCTCCACGTATTTCAGGCGGAACGGCTCGGGATGGCCGTCGGCGGCGCGCAGCGCACCGTATTCGGTGGAAGCGTCGCCGCAGATGTACTCAATGCCGTCGAGCGCGTTCTGCAGCCACCACTGGATCTCCTCGTCCGTGCCCGGCACGCTCTTGCGCGCCTGGCAGGACATGCCGCAGTTCACCACATACATGAGGTCGGCGCCCAGATCCTCGCCGAGCTCGCAGAATTCCAGCATGCCCAGGCCGTCCGTGGCGCGGTAGCCCCACAGATCCCAGTGGCCGGGGCGGTCCTCCATCGGGCCGCGTGTCTGCTTCCAGTGGATGGCGTTCTCCAGGTTGATGCCCTCCACCACGCAGCCGCCGGGGAATCTCAGGAAGCCGGGGCGCAGGCCGCGCAGCATGTCCATCAGATCGCGGCGGAAGCCGTAGGGACGGCCGAGGTCCGTGTCCTGCGGGAAGAGCGTGGCAAAGTCCACATAGAGCGAGCCCGCTTCATCCGCCTGCAGGAAGAAGCGCGCATCCGGCGTGCGCACCGGGCTGGCAAAACGGAACGGGAGCTTCTGGAATTCCTCCGTGAGGGAGAGCTGCGTTTCGCAGATCACCACGCCGCCGCTGTACATGAGGCCCACCGTCACGTGCGTGATGCCTTCGCCGCGCGCGATGACGTAGCCGTAGTAGTCCTGCTCCTTCACCGGGATGCCGCAGTAGCCCTCGTTCACGACACGCACGCCGCCGGCCGGGCGCAGCACGTCGAGCTCGAGCTGCTCGGCGCACGCCGGGTTGCGCGGGTTTTCGCGCGTGAGCTGCACGGAGGCGGCCATGCCGGGCGTGGGAAGCAGCTTCCAGCCGGGCAGCGGGTCGGACACGTCGAAATCCTCGATGTGGCCGAGCCGCGTGTGGACCTTGCCGCCGGCATACGTCGTGTTTTCCGGCAGGCGCGCGTCGGCAAAGCTGCGGTTGCGCAGCAGCTCGGCATAGATGCCGCCGTCGCCCGCGTGGTTGATCTCCTCATAGAAGATGCCCCACATGCGCGGATCCGGCGTGCCGATGGTCTGCTGCGGATGAATGGTTACGGTCTTTTTCAATCGGATCAGTCTCCTTCCCCTCCGCGCGGCCGAAAACCGCGCGGTTTAACGTTTTACTATCCGCCGCCATTATACTGCGCTCTGCATAAAAACGCAAGTGAAAACGAAAAAAAACAGGAAATTTTCCGCAGAAACCAGCTGCGTGTGCGGGCGCATTGCTTTGAAAATCAAATTTTGGTGAGATTCTCAAAAACAGGACGCAACAGGCCACGGCGAAGGGGACGGGATATTGAATTGATACTAAAATTATAGTATAATATCCTATAACTATTTTGAATAAAATGGATACGCTTTGTCCCCGGTCAAAATGCAGGAAAGGAGGGAAACGGCAATGGGGGACATGCTGGAAAGGCTGCTGGCCGCCGCCTGCGGCGGGGGAGCGCCTCGGGATGATCGGCTGAGCAGCCTCACGCAGGCGCAGTGGGAATCCCTTTGGGATCTTGCGCGCCTTCACCAGGTGGAGGCGCTCGTGCTGGGCGAGCTGGCGGCGCGCGGCCTCCACCCGCCGGAAACGGTGCAGTCCGGCCTTGCGGCGTATGCGAAGGAGACGGAGCTCCGCTTCTACACCCTGTTTTCCCTCACCAGCTATGCCGCGGCCCTGCTGCGGAAAGCAGGGCTGCCGTTCTATGTGCTCAAGGGTGTCTCGCTCTGCGCGCTCTATCCGCACCCGGAGCGCCGCCTGATGTCGGATGTGGATCTCTATGTCCCGGGGGAGGAAAACTGGCTTTCGGCCTGCCGCGTACTGCACGAAAACGGGTTTGTGCTGGAGCATCCCTCCGTCCTGACGGCGCGCCGCGGGGCAAAGGACAAACCCTTTTACACCTATTACCATATGGAGTGCCGTTATGCCATGCGCGGCGGCATGCGCACGCTGGAGCTGCACCGCAAGCCTTCGGCCGATTTGCCGGACAGCGCGGCGGAGCGCCGTGTGCGGGAGATCTTTTCGCTCTTGCCCGGCGCAGACGCCTGCCGCCTCCTCGGCGTGGATTTGCCGGTGCTGCCGGTGCAGGCGTTCGCCTTTTCGCTCGTGCTGCACATGACGCAGCATTTCCTGTTTGCCGGGTTCGGGCTGCGCCTGCTGTGCGACTGGACGGTCTTTCTGCGGCGGCATGGCTGTGCGCTGGGCGCGCCCTTTCTCTCGTTCGTGCGGGAAACGGGACTGGACCGCTTCACGGCCGCCGTCACCCGGCTGTGCACGGCGCATCTCGGCCTGCGGGAGGAGGAAGTCCCCTGGCTGGAGTTGCTGCAAGCGCCCCGTCCGGAGGGGATGGAACGGCTTTGGGCCGATATCCTGGCCGGCGGGGACTTCGGCAAGGGCGAAAAGGGCCGGATGCTCCTGCCCGCCGGCGGGGGGCGGCTGCACGCGTATTTGAGCGCCCTGCAGCTGCAGGCGTCGCGCCGCTACCCCGGTGCGAACCGCATCGTGCCCCTGCGCCCCCTGCTGTGGTGCGGGGCGGCGTGGATGTTCCTGCGCGGCAACAGGAAGGAGCGGGGCGTGCACGCCGCAGAGGTGTTCCGTTCCGCCGGCAGCCGAAGAAAGCTTTTAACCGATCTCGCGCTTTTTGAAAAAGCGCGGCCAGAGAGAGGACCCGAATCATGAAAGTGTTAATCGCGGGACAGTACGGCGTCTTCCTCGGCCAGCTGATTGACATCTTCCACAAGGAAGGCTGGGAGGTGTATCTGCTCACGGGCGAGGGCCGCCCTTCCAGGCGGCGGCGCAACGTGTTTGAACAATATTATTTCCGGTATGACAGCGAGAGCGTGCGCGACATCATGGACAGCGCCTCCCCGGATCTGCTTCTGTTTGCCGGCGCGTTCGACAGCGCGTTCCGGCAGGAAAACGCGCGCCGCGGCTCCATGCTCTTCCTCTCCGGTCTCACGAACCTGCTCATGCTGGCGCAGCTTCTGAAGGTGCCGCGCTTTGTGTATCTTTCCACGCACGAGGTGTTCGGGGAAAGCTGCCTCACGCCGATCCGGGAGGATATGCCTCCCAGCCCTGTCTCGAGCCGCGGCGTGCTGCTGGAGCAGGGCGAATCGCTTGTGCGGCGCTACGGCGAATCGTCGGGCCTTGACACCGTCATTCTGCGGCTTGACCATCTTTACTGGGTGCCGAAGGACCGCGACGACGTGTGTGAAACGCACGCCAGGCTCTGCCTTTCCGCCTTCCAGGACAACGTGATCCCCGCCTCCGCCAAGCAGATCTTTTCGGCCGTCTATGCGGCGGATGCGGCCTTTTCCGTGTTCCAGGTGGCGGCGGCCCCCACCCACCGCGACGCGATCTACCACATCACCTCGCAGGAGGAGGAGAGCGAGATCGACGCCGCCCGCGTGATCCGCGAGGCCGCCGGCGAAAAGGTGCTCATCAAGGACAACACCGTGGGCCTCACGCAGAAGACGGTGCTCTCCGGCAAGCTGCTCGAGCGGGAGTTCGGCATCCGTGCGCGTTATTCCTACCGCACGCAGGCGCCGCTCATCCTGCGGCACATGCAGCGCCACCCGAAGCGGTTCGCCCCGCGCGGGCGCGGCAGGGCGGGCTTCTTCGGCCGCCTGTGGGAGCGCTGCCGCACCACCTTCTGGAAGCTCGTGCCGTTCGCGGAAAATTTCCTGGTCTTCATCGCCGTCTTCATGATCAACAACCGCACGGCGGACAGCGACTTCGTGCGTTATCTCGACGTCTTTCTGCTCTACGTCGTGCTCTTCGCCGTGTTTTACGGCAAGCGGCAGGGCATAGTGGCCGCATTGCTGAGCGTGGCGGGCTTCCTGTTCCGCCAGAACTATTACCGCCAGGGCATTGAGATCCTCGTGGACTACAACACTTACATCTGGATTGCCCAGCTCTTCATTGTGGGCATGGGCGTGGGCCACCTGCGCGATTCGCTCAACATGGTGGCCGAGGACAAGGACGAGGAGATCTCCTTCCTCACAAACCAGCTCGACGATGTGCACGCCGTGAACAGCAGCAACCTGCGCGTGAAGAACATTCTGGAGGACCACATCCTCAATTACGACGACAGTCTCGGCACGCTCACCTACCTTGTCGATCAGCTCGGCCGCTTCCAGAAGGAAGACGTCCTCGTGCGCGCGGCGGACGCGGTCGCGGAGGTGGTCGGCACAAAGGACGTCGCGATCTATAAGGTGTCCAACGCCGATTACGCGCGATTGCTCGTCTCCACCACGGATCGGGCCAGGTCGCTCGGCAAATCGCTCAAGTATTCCGCCGCCGAGCCGATTGCCGCGGCGCTGAGCCGGCGGGAGGTCTTTGTGAACCGCAGCCTGAGGGAGGATCTGCCCATCATGGGCTGCGGCCTGTATGCGGAGGAGGAGCTGCAGTACATCCTGTTTATCTGGAACCTGCCGTTTGAGCGCGTCTCGCTGCACGAGATGGATCTGCTTAAGGTGGTCGGTTCATTGATCCAGAGCGCCGTCACGCGCGAAGCGCAGTACCAGAATGCGCTGCAGGCGGAGCGATGCCTGCCCGGCGTTTCCATTCTGAACGAGGAAACGCTTGAGGAACAGCTTGAGGCCGGCCGCCAGGCAAAGGAGAAGGAGTATTTTATCTATTCGCTTCTGCGCGTGGTGGAGCCTGTGCCGCGCCGTGCGCCGGACGGCGGCTGGGTGCAGGAGGATCTGCTCGCGGCGGAGCACACGCTTACCCGCAGCATCCGCGACACGGATTTCATCGGCATGGGGCGCGACGGCCATCTGCGCGTCCTCGTGACGAACGCCGGCCCGGAGGACGCCGCCATCGTGATGGAACGGCTGAGAAAGCAGGGGATCACATGCGAATTGGAAACGACAGACTGACAGCGCCGATCTTCCTCGCGGCTGTCATCGTGAACGCTGTGTTCGCCGTGTGCTATCTAATCTACGGCCTCGTCACGGCGCGGCGCGGAGGACAGGAGCGCGGCAACCGCGGCAAATATGTGCTGCTCTCCTTTGTGATGCTCATCTGCCCCGTGGCGGCCGCCTGCACGCTGGGGGCCGGCCATCTCGTGTATCAGCTGCTCAGCCGCCATGGCGTGGATATGAGCGACGTCTCCTTCAGCCGGGAAAAGCACGAGTCCCCGCTCCCGGCGGATTTGGAGACGGAGATCAACATCGTGCCTTTGCGCGAGGCCATGACGGTGGCGGACACCGGCCGCAGGCGGCGCATGCTGCTCAACGTGCTGAAAAAGGATGTGCGCCGTTCGCTGAGCTCCATTGCGCTGGCGATGGAAAACGCCGATTCCGAAACGTCGCACTACGCCACCTCCGTGGTGACGGATGTGCTCTCCGATTTCCGCGGCACGGCGCAGAATGCGGCCGAGGCGCTCAAGCGAGACCCCGGCAACGTGGAGGTGGGGAAGCTTCTGCTCGAGCACCTGCTCACGGCGCTGCAATACAACATCCTCACCGGCGCGGAAAAATCCACCTACGCCTACATGGCCGCCAACACGGCGGAAACCGTGTTCCGCGTCTCGCCCGCCGCGCTGGAGGACTGGGAGTATGCGCGCATCACGCGGCTCATGGACGAACAGGGAGATTTCCGGGCCGCGGAGCAGTGGGCCGGGCGCGGCCTGGAATACTGGCCGCTGAAGCTCGAGCCCTACAAGGAGGCCATGCGCCTCTACTTCCGCCACGGCGACCGCGAAGCGTTCTTTGCCTGCCTGGAACGGCTCAAGGCGGCGAACGTGACGGCCGACCGTGAGACGATGGAGTGGATTCGCTTCTTCCGACGCGAACCGGCGGAACCTGCCGGGAAAGAGAAAACGGCCCGCTGAACGGCAGGCACACAGGGGAAAGGAGGGAAAAACATGTCGTTTGCCGTGGAAACGCTGCTGTGGCTGATCCGCGTGTTCCTCCTCTATTTTGCGGCTGTGTTCCTTCCTCCCGCCTTTGTGCTGCGCCCTGTCCTGCGGGGGAAGCCCTTCTCGCAGTGCTTTCTCATCTGCGCGGTGAGCGGCCATTTTTACATTGTCTTTGCCACGGAGCTGCTGGCGCTGGTGCATCTCACGTGGGGGCCCGCCCTCCTGCTGGCCCTCCTCCTCCCGGTTGGCTGGCGGGCGTATGTCTCTTACCGGGAGCCGATCCGCGCGGGCGCCCGCCGGTTTGCCGTCTCGGGCCTGCGCGTGCTGCGCCGCCAGATCAGCGTGCGGTTCTGCGTGATCTCCCTGTTCCGCGCCGTGCGGGGCGTGCTGCAGCGCCCGCTCTCCGCGTTTTGTCGGTATCTGCGCACGCATTTCTGGGAAGCGCTGCTCTGCGCGGGCAGCGCCTGCTGCACGCTGTGGCTGTTCGGCTCGAATGCCCTCCGCATTTACGGCTACACCGCTTCCGACATCGTCGTCCATCAGGAGTGGCTCCAAAACCTGAGCGACGGCGTGCTCTTTTCCGGCGGCATCTATCCCATGGGCATGCACTGCATCATCTATTTCCTGCACGCGGTTTCGGGCGTGCCCAACGTGATTCTGATGCGGCTGATCCCCGTGGCGGCGGATTTCCTCACCTTTTCCATGATCCCCGTCACGCTCAAGGTGCTGTGCCGCTTCCGCTATACGCCGTATCTCGCGTATCTGGCGCTCACGCTGGCCTCTTTCACGAAGTCGGATCGGCTTCTGCGCTATTTTTCCGCGCTGCCGCAGGAGTTCGGCATGATGTTTGTGCTGCCGTGCCTGGCCTCGCTCGTGCTGTTTCTGCGCCGGTTTGCGGCGGAGGAGCGCGAGTACCGGAAGCTGAAAAAGGAAAAGCTGCTCTACACGCGCGTGGAGGAGCGCACGCCGCGCCGGAAATCCACGCTGTGGCTCATTGTGCTGGGCATGTCGTTCGCGCTCACGTTCGCCGTGCATTTTTACGCCACGATCATTGCCGCCGTGGTTCTGCTGGGCGGCGCGGCGGGCTGGTGCACCATTGTGTTTCGCCCCAAGTGTCTGGGCCGCGCCGCGGCGGCCGCTCTCCTCTCGTTTTCGGTGGCGGTTTTCCCCATGGCCGTCTCCTTTGCCCAGGGCACGCCGCTGCAGGGCTCGCTCTACTGGGCCGTTTCCGTGATGGAGGGGGACGGGGAGGACGAAACGGCCGGGGAGCAGGAAACGGTTTCCTCCGCTCCTGCAGGCGAAGATTTCGCCGCCCCGGAGGACGGCGCGCCCGCCGCTTCCGAAAGCGGAGAAGCCGGCGGCACATCCGGCGGGGACGCGGACGCTCCGCCAGGCGCTGCGGCGCAGTCCTCCCCCACGCTGCAGGAGCGGCTGGACAACGTGGTGCAGCGGATAACCGGCGTGCTGCAGCGCGTCTGTGAGACGGCGCGCGCCTATTTCACCGAGTATCTGTTTGAGAGCGAAGCCGTCACCCGCGCGGCGCTGCTGCTCTTTGCGCTGCTGCTCGCGCAGATCCCGCTGCTTCTGCTGCTGCGCCAGTGGGAGGCCGCCCGCGCCGCGATCGCCGTGTTCGTGCTGCAGGCAGCGCTGACGCTGCTCGCCGCTGCCGAAGACCTGGGCCTGCCCGTGCTCATCGACACACCGCGCATGTCCGGCTTCCAGACGTATCTGCTGCCGCTTCTGCTCGGCCTTTCGGTGGACGGCGCGCTCGCCGTGTGCGCTTCCGTGGTGCGCGTGGAACGGCTGTGGCGCGGCGTGTCGCTGCTGCTCACGGCCTCCTTCCTGTTCCTGTGCGTGACCACGGGCCATGTGCGCGGCGCCGTTGACAACGTGGGCTGCGTGCAGACGAACGGGGCGGCCATCTGCGTCTACGACATCATGGAGCGCTACCCGGAGCAGAAGTGGACGATCGTCTCGTGCAACGAGGAGCGCACGATGATCGACGGCACGGGCTGGCATTACGAGGTCATCGATTTTCTCGAATCCATGGAGGACTATGACGGCGGCAGCGAGATGCGGATTCCCACGCAATACGTCTTTTTCTTCATCGAAAAGGAAAGCCTGGAATACGGCACCACCTGGCCGGAGGGCACCGATCCCACGGCGGGCGAGGAGTGGGCCTCCCTGCCGCTGCCGCGGAAATCCGGCATTTCGCAGTACACCGGGCTGAACCGCATCATCGTCAACTCCCGCATGTATTATTGGGCGCAGGCATTTCAGGAACAGTGCCCGAACGAGATGCACGTGTTTTACGAGGATGAGAGCTTCATCTGCTATGTGATGGAGCAGAACGAATACGCGCTTTATAATTTCGCCATTGATTACGGTTTCAACAGCGGGGGGCGGTCCTGATGGTCAGCAAATCGAATTATGCCGTCATCCTGGGCGTGATGCTCGTCGTGCTGTTCCTGTTTCAGTTCACCGGCATTTCGCAGGACGTGGTGCTGCGCAGCGGGGAAAACCCCGCGCTGGGGGAAGCGCTGACGGTGCAGGAGGAAACGGCGGCACAGGAATCGTTTGAGCAGGAGACGGAAGCGCTCGCCTCCGGCAAGGCGGGGGCCGGAAACGCGGAGATCCGCGGGGACGCCGGCTTCGCGGGCGGCGGCGAAGCGCTGCTGCGCACGGTTGAGTCATGGTGTGAAGCGCAGAAGCGCGCGCTCACGCAGTATGAAAGCCTTGCGGAAGCCGCCGCCGACCCGGACGGCCCCGCCCTGCTCGTGGCGGACGGCGCCGCGCTGGCGCAGGAGGCGGAGCAGGAGGCCCTGGCAGAGCTGGGGGGACAGGGGCGCAGCGTGATTGTGTCCACGCTCCCGCCGGCGGAAGCGCTCTCGTCCTCGCGCACGCTGCGCGAAAGCCTGGGCGTGCGCGAAGTCGTGCGCGAATCGCTCGATCTGGACGGCTTCGCGCTCTATGAGGGCCTGCTGCTCGGCGGCGGGGAAACGTTCGATGAACTTCCGCTCACGGTGCCCTATGTGCGGCTCGGCGCGGCGTGCAAGGTGTACGCCGTGGGCGTGCTGGAGGAAGAATGGTTTGAATCGCTCGAAAACGAGGAGCTGCCGCCCATCCTGTGGCGCGCCGGCAACGGCGGCGGCCTCACGGCCGTGGTGAACGGCGAGTTTCTGGAAGCGGAGACCGGCACCGGCCTGCTCACCGGTCTGGCGGCCGATCTCACGAACCTCTCCGTCTACCCGGTTGTGAACGCGCGCGTCTCCGCTGCGGAAAATTACCCGCTGCTGGCGGAGGAAAACGAGGAGCAGATGACCGAGCTTTACGGCCAGGGCAGCGTGAACCTCTTCCGCGATACCATCTGGCCCGGTCTGGCCGGCATTTTCTATGACACCGGAGAGAGCCTGACGGCGCTGTGCGCGCCCCGCCTCGATTACACCCGCCCCCTGAACCGGGATGAGGATCTCGCCGAGTTTTACTACCAGCAGATCCTGAAGCTGCAGGGCGAGATCGGCCTTTCCGGGATGCAGGTGTCGGATGTGCCGCTGGAGGAGAAGCTTTCGCAGGATCTCGATTACCTGCACAGCGTGCTGCCGGAGTACGAGATCGGCGTGTTTTATGCCGGCAGTCTGGCGGGCAGCGAGTACGAGGGGCTGCTCGGCGGCGTGCTGGAGGATGTGCGCACCGTGCTGGCGGACGGCTTCGGCGAGGACGGGCGGCTGTTCTCCTATCTGGAAAACGGCGCCGTCCGCCTTTCCGTCTATCTGGACGGCACCGTGCACGAGGAGGAGGACGATTTCCTGCTGCGCTGCATGCAGACAGGCTACGCCTACTGCGCCTCGGGCGTGGATCTCTCCCGCATCGTGTTCCCGGAATCGGAGGATGACCTGTGGAACAACATGAGCCTCGAGTGGGCGCGGCTTTACCGGCCGTACCGTTCGCGCTATGCGTATTTCGACGCTCTCACGGCCTCGCAGGCGGGCCGCCGCGTGCGCGAATATCTGGCCGTTTCCTATGATGGCGCGCGCGCCGGGGATACGCTCACCCTCACGGCGGGCGGCGGGGAGACGATGTATTTCATGCTCCGCACGCACGGCGAGGAGGTTGTTTCCATGACGGGCGGCACGTTTGAGGAGCTTGAGCAGGACTGGACGCTGCTCACCGTCACAGAGGGAACGGCCGCCGTGACGCTGCGGCAGCGGGATCGGTCCGAGTACGCGGGAAAGGAGTGAACCGGCCGTGAAGGTCTGCCTCGTCGCCGAAGGGTGCTACCCCTATGTGGTGGGCGGTGTGTCCAGCTGGGTGCACAGCCTCATCGGCCAGTTTCCGAACCTGGAATTCGCCGTCACGGCCATCATCGCGGGCAGGGAACAGAGCGGAAAGTTTGCCTACAAGCTGCCGCCGAACGTCACGGAGGTGCGGGAAATTTATCTGAACGACTGCGAGTGGCAGGGCGGGCGGACGCGCGCCAGCTTCCGGCACCGGCTTTCCCGCACGGAGTTCGAGGCCATGCGCAGCCTTGTCATCGGCGATTCCGTGGACTGGGAGACGATCTTCCGCCTGTTTCAGGAAAAGCAGCTCTCGCTCAACCGCTTCCTTATGGGCCCCGATTTCCTGAAGATCGCCGAGGAGGTGTATGAGCTGCGCTATGGCAGCATCGTGTTTTCCGATTTCCTGTGGACGCTGCGCTCCATCTATCTGCCGCTGGGCTTCGCGCTGCAGCACGACCCTGTGAAAGCCGATCTCTATCACTGCGTGGCCACCGGGTATTCCGGCATCGTGGGCAGCCTGGCAAGCTGGAAATACGGCGGCGCGCTGCTCATTTCGGAGCACGGCATCTACACGCGTGAGCGGGAGGAGGAGATCATCAAGGCCAAGTGGGTCACGGGCGTCTATAAAGATTTCTGGATCGAGCAGTTCCGCAAGATGTCGCTGTGCGCCTACCAGCGGGCGGACCTCGTGACCTCCCTGTTCGAGGACGCGCGCAGCCTGCAGCTCGATCTCGGCTGCCCGAGGGAGAAGACGCGCGTCACGCCGAACGGCGTGGACATCACGCGCTTTGCCCATGTGCCCGGCAAGGAGCCGGACGATCCGATGATCCACATCGGCGCGGCCATCCGCGTGACGCCGATCAAGGACGTCAAGACGCTGATCAACGCGTTCTATTACGCCAAGCAGCGCGACGCGCGTCTGAAGCTCTGGATCATGGGCCCCTGGGAGGAGGACAGGGAATACGCGCAGGAGTGCTTTGAGCTCGTGGAATCGCTGCACGTGCAGGACATCGTGTTCACCGGCCGCATCCGCATGGAGGAGTACATCGGCCGCATGGACGCGCTGATCCTCACGAGCATCAGCGAGGGCCAGCCGCTCGTGATCCTCGAGGGTTTTTCCGCGAAGAAGCCGTGCATCGCCACGAACGTGGGCAACTGCCGCGGCCTGATCTACGGCGAAGGGGACGATTTCGGCCCGGCCGGCATCCTCACCCCGCCGATGAACATCGAGAAGATCGCCGACGCCATGGTGGCCATCGCGGCGGACGGCGATGCGCGCGCCCGCATGGGGGAGGCCGGCTACCGCCGCGTGTGCAGCCGCTACCGCGTGGAGCAGATGCGCAACACCTACCGCGCCATCTATCAGGAGCTGGCGCAGGCAAAGCATGTCCCCTGGCCGGAGGATTCCTACCGGCCGCATCCGGAACAGGAAGGAGGGAAAAGCCATGGCGGGAATCGGAATTAGGCTCAACCGCATTTTCAGCAAGGAGTCGCAGTCGCTCGGCCGCGTGATCTACGGCTCCGTCTACAGCACGCTCGCCACCATCGCGCCCATGCTGCTCGTCATCGGCGCGCTGCTGCTCATGTACGTTGTGCTCGGCTTTTCCACCGTGGGTTATTTCGAGCGCGAGCTGTTCGCGTGCACGGTGCTGTATGTGTTCATCTTTTCTCTGATCACCGCCTCGCCGTTCAACTCCGTGCTCTCGAAATATGTGGGCGACCGGATCTTCGAGGAGCGGTATGACGATATTCTGCCCTGTGTCTATGTGGGGCTGGCGCTCCACGAATCCTTTGCCTGCCTGCTGGGCATCCCGTTCTGCCTGTGGGAGTACTTCGTGGGCGGGGTGGATGCCTATTATGTGATCACGGGCTTCCTTGCCTACGCCTTTCTGGGGCTTGCCTTTGATTTCATGCTCTATCTCTCGATTTTGAAGCTGTACCGCCAGCTTTCGCTCTTCTTTTTCCTCGGCATGCTGCTTACCTTCCTGCTCTCGCTGCTCTTCCGCTTCGTGTTCCGGTGGAGCATCACCTACAGCATGCTGGCTGCGCTCGCGCTCGGCTTCTTCCTCATCGCCGTGCTGGAGCTCGGCTTTCTGAAAACGTATTTTCACGACAACAGCCGCTGCTACCGCGAGGTGTTCGGCTATTTCGGCACCTATTGGAAGCTCATACTCTCCAACTTTTTTTACGTCCTGGGCCTCTTCGTGCACAACTTTGTGTTCTGGACGAAGGAGGACATGAACCTGCGCCTGGTGGACACCTTCGTCTGCAACCAGCCGTATGACATGGCGAGCTGCATCGCCATGTTCACGAACATTTCCGCGAGCGTGATTTTCATCGCCAATGTGGAGATGAAGTTCCACGCGCGCTACCAGGCCTACACGGAAGCCGTGCTCGGCGGCCGCCTGCGCGACATCCGCCAGGCAAAGAGCCGCATGTTCCGCCTGCTCTCGGAGCAGGTTGTGCGCATGGTGCAGCTGCAGTTCATCGTGTCCGTCGTGCTTTTCCTGCTGTGCCTCATCCTGCTGCCGCGCGTCGGCATGTCCGGCCTTGTCATGACGATCTATCCCTGCATGGCGGCGGGATATTTCGCGCTGTTCCTCATGTACAGCGTCATGCTGTACCTGCAGTATTTCAACGATCTCACCGGCTGTGTGCTCACCGGCGGCCTGTTCTGCGCCGCCGTGCTCGCGGGCAGCATCCTCTGCCTGCAGCTGCCTGCCTATTGGTATGCGCTCGGCGTTTTTGCCGGCAGCGTGTTGGGCTTTTCCTTCGCCTATTTCCGTGTGCGCTGGGTGGAGCGCCACCTCGACGAGCACATCTTCTGCCGCGGCAGCCTGCTGCAGGAAAAGCGGGAGCCGATGCCGTCCGCCGCGGTTTACACCTGGCTTTCGCAGGAGGAGGATGCGCATGAAGCGTGATCGTCCATCAGTCCTGTTTGTCATGACCACCATGGGTCGTGCCGGGGCGGAGCGCGCGCTGCTCAACCTGCTCGAAACCTTTCCCGAAGGGGAGTTTGATCTCTTTCTCTTCGCGCTGTTCCCCCACGGGGAGCTGTTCCAGGAGCTGCCGCGCCGCGTCACGGTGCTGAACCGGAAGGTGAGCGGTGTTTCGCCGCTCTCGTGGCACGGGCGGTTTTTGCTCGGCGCGCAGCTTCTGCGCGCCGCCTGCCGCAGCGGCGCATTGCGCCGAGCCCTGGGCTTTTACGCATCGCTGCGCAGGGGCGCACACCCTCTGCCGCGCGGCACGGCGCTGGAGAAGGCGATGCGCCGTCTCCTGGCGGACGGCGCCCTGCCTCCCGGCCGTGCCTTTGACTGCGCCGTGGCCTATCTGGAAGGCCCGGCCACGTGGTACACGGCGGAGAAGGTGCGCGCGTCGCGTAAGGCGGCTTTTGTCCATGTGGAGTACGGAAAGGCCGGTTACCGCCGCGCGCTCGACGAGGGCGCCTATGGCTCGTTCGGCCGCGTGTACTGCGTCTCGCGCGAGGTGCGCGAAAGCTTCCTGCACGCGTACCCCGAGTACGCGGAGAAAACGGAGTTGTGCTATAATACGCTCGGCCGCGCGCGCATCCTGCGCCTGGCGCGGGAGGAAGAAGCTTTTCCCGCGTTGTGGAGCGGCTTCCGCATCCTCACCGTGGGGCGGCTGCACCCCATGAAGGGCTGCGACATCGCGGTGGAGGCCGCCCGGCTGCTCAGGGAGCAGGGCAGGCGCTTCTGCTGGGTTGTGCTGGGGGAAGGGCCGGAGCGCGCCCGGCTCACGCGCCAGATCCGCCGCAGCGGGCTGCAAGATATGTTCCTGCTGCCCGGCGCGCGGCAGAATCCCTACCCCTGGTTCCGGGCGGCGGACCTCTATGTGTGTGCCTCCCGCTATGAGGGAAAGAGCCTCGTGGTCGAGGAAGCGCAGCTCCTCGGCTGCCCGGTGGTGACGCTGCCCTGCACCGGCGTGGAGGAGCAGGTGGAGGACGGCGTGAGCGGCCTCATCGTGTCCGGCTCGGCGCCGGAGCTGGCCGCCGCCATCGCTTCTCTCATGGACGACGCGCAGCGGCGCGCCGCGTTCGGCAGGCGGGCGGCGGAAAAGCCCCTCCCGCCGGACGAGGGCTCCGATCGGCTGCGGGCGTTTCTAAAAGGCTGAACGTAAGGAAAGGAGGGCTTGCCGTGGCGGAAGGAACGGAAAAACTGCTGAGTGTGGTGCTTGTCTCTTACCGGGACCCCTCCCTCACGCTGCGGCGCGCGGTGCGCAGCGTGCAGGAGCAGAGCTACCGCCATTTTGAACTGATTCTGGTGGACGCGAACGAGGAAGGCGATCCCTATAGCCTCGGCCTGCGGGAGGACATGGCCCTGTTTCCCCGCGTGCGGCTGCTCGCGTGCCCCTGCCCGGGCGGCGCGCTGGCGGACGCCAAGAATTGCGGCGCCCGGGCGGCGCGCGGCGAATACCTTGCCTTCCTGCTCGCCCGCTTTGCCTGGAACCCCGTGTGCGCCGAAATGCAGATCGCCTGTCTGGAGGAGCACCCCGAGGTGGGCATGACGTTCTGCAGCGCCTGGCGGCAGGAGGAGGACGCGCTTTCGGAATCGTATCGCCGCCCGCCGGAGGAAACGGCCGATGCGGCAGGGGGCGCGGCCGTGTTCGACGCGCCGGCCTCCGGTTCCGTGTCGCAGGTGCTGTTCCGCCGCTCCGTGTTCGAGGAACTCGACGGCTTCGACCGGCGCATCCGCCGCGACGACCACGATCTCTGGCTGCGCGTGCTCAAGCGGTACCGCATCCTGAGCGTGGATCGCGACCTCGTGTGCCGGTATGTGGAGCGCAGCACGCTGCGCCGCTCGCACCGCGTGATCGACGTGGTGGGCTATCTTCAGCTCTACAGCAAGCACAAGGAACTCTATGACAAGAACCCGCAGGCAAAGCTGGCGCTTTTCGAGAAGATCGCCGCGTGCTACCGGGCGGCGCACAGCGTGCCGGACTGGCTGCGCTTCGCGGCGAAGGTGCGCCTGCTGCGGTGGCGCCTTTCCGGCTCCGCCGCACACGCCGCCGCCGTGCTGCCGCCGCACGGCGAGCCGGGGCAGACCGGGCGGACACCGGAGGACCTGCCTCTGCGCCCGTTCGGCTGCCGCCGCGCGGACGCCGATCGCCTCTGGCGCGAGGGCGGGGAGGAGATCGCGCGCCTGCGGCGGGAGCTGGAACAGGTGCGCGCGCAGCGGCGCCGGGAGCGGGAGGAAACCGCCCGCAGGCGGCAGGAGCAGGCCGACCGCGAGCTGGAGCTTGCCGGGCGCGAATCGAAGGCAGTGCTCGCGCAGGCCGGGCGGGAGGCCGCCGCCATCCGCGCGGAGGGCAAACGCCGGGCGCAGCTGGAACGCGAGCAGGCCCGGGAGGAAACGATCGCCTGCAAGCAGGAGCTGCTTGAGCTGCTTGTTTCGGCACAGCGGCAGAGAGGAGCGCAGCCGTGAGGCGCGCGGCGAAAGGGGCGCTGATCCTTTTGGCGGCGCTGATCGTGTGTGGGGGGATTCTGGTGTTCCTTGGAAAAACGGCGGAGCGTGTGGACTGGCAGGCGGCGGCGCAGCGGGAATCCTCCGCCGCGCTCGGCAACGCGGACTGCGGATTTTATCACATGCGCGGGTACTGGATCGACGGCTCGCAGGAGACGGAGGTGCAGCCGCAGGGCAGGCTGGAGCTCGTGCAGATCAACCTGGGCGGCTTTCTGAGCGGGCCGGTGAGCGAGGCGGGCCTTGCGCAGATCGACACGATCCTGGCAGCCTATGAGGCGCAGGGGACGCGGCTCATCCTGCGCTTCCTCTATGACTGGGACGGCAAGGGGATGGAGCGCGATCCGGCTTCCCTGCAGGTGGTGCTGGACCACATGGAGCAGATGCGCCCCCTGCTCGCGGCGCACGGGTCCGCCGTTTACATCGTGCAGGGCGTGTTTGTGGGAAGCTGGGCGGAGATGCACGGCTCCCGTTATCTTTCGGAGGAGAACGTGCGCACGCTGCTCGCGCAGATGGAGCGCACCGTGCCGCCCGGCGCCTTTCTGGCCGTGCGCACGCCCTCCTACTGGCGGCTCGCCGCAGGCCGGCGGGAGCCGCTCACCGAGGAGGAATCGTTCGCGCGGCAGACGCTCGCCTCGCGCCTCTCCCTGTTCAACGACGGCATCCTCGGCAACTGGCTGGACTGCGGCACTTACGGCGAAACGCCGCGCGCCGCTTCCTCCTCCCTCTCCGACCGCTGGCCGCGGGAGGAGGAGCTGGCGTTCCAGCAGGCGCTGAATCTCTATGTGCCGAACGGCGGCGAGGTCGTGCTCGACAACCCTCTCAACGATTTTCCGCAGGCCGTGGAGGCGCTGCGATGCATGCACGTCTCCTATCTCAACGCGGAGCACGATCTGAATGTGCTGCGCAAGTGGGAACAGGCCGTGTATGAGGGCGAGGAGGAAGCCTACCGCGGGATGGACGGCCTTTCCTACGTCGATCGCCATCTCGGCTACCGCTTTGTGGTGCGCGGCGCGCAGGTGAAAACGGAAGGCTGGCTGAGGAAAACAGCCGCGCTCACCGTGGAGGTGGAGAACGTGGGCTTCGCCCCGCGCTACACGCCCGGCCGCGCAGAGATCGTGTTCCGGCCTGAGGAGGGCGGGGAACCGGTTGTGACGGAAGCGGAGACGGATGTGCGCGGTTGGAAGCCGGGCGAGACGGTGCGGATTTCGGCGGAGGCGCCGGAGGGGATTGGGCGCTATGAGGTCTTTCTGCGCGCTGTGGGCGGGCAGAACGGCGAACCCATTCTGTTTGCAAACGAGGGGACGCATGCGGACGGCGCCGTGTCGCTCGGCGTGCTCACGAAAGAAAAAGGAGGGCTTTTCTCATGAAAGTGAAAGACGGATTCCTGCTGCGGCAGGTGGCAGGCGCATGGATGGCCGTGCCGGTGGGCGAGCGGCTCGCCCAGGTGCGCGGGCTGATCTCGCTCAACGAGACGGGCGCGTCGATCTGGCGGCTGCTTGAGCAGGGCGGCCGCACGGAGGAGGAGCTTGTCTCCGCGCTCTGTGAGGAATACGGGGAGGCGCGCGAAGCCATTGCCCCGGCGGTGGAATCGTTCACGGCACAGCTCCGCGCACAGGGGCTGCTTGAGGAATGAGCCCCGCCGTCTCGCGCGCGGAACTAGAATCGCTTCTGCAGGCGTCGTTCGCGCGCGGCGCGCTCTTTCCGCTCACCGTCACCGGGTGGAGCATGCGTCCGCTGCTGCGCCACGCGCGGGATGTGGTGCTGCTCGAGGACCCGCAGAAGCGCCCGCCGCGCCGCGGAGACATCGTGCTCTTCCGCCGCACGACGGGGGAATGGGTGCTTCACCGCGTCATCGGCCGCACGGCGGCCGGTTCCCTCATCATGAACGGGGACGCCCAGACGTGGACGGAACTTATCTCGCCGGAGCAGGCGCGGGGCGTCGTGTCTGCGGTGCGCCGCGGCGCGCGTGTCCTGCCCTGCTCCGGGCCGCTGCTGCGGTTTTACACGTGGGCCTGGGGGGGAATCCTGCGCCCGCTGCGCGGCGCCATTCTGGCCGTCCCCCGCGCGGCCAGGCGGCTGTTCGGCCGGTAAAAAAAGCCTCGCCTGCCGGCGGGGCTTTTTCATCGCTTGAGGAAGGGGCGCACAAGGGTGTGCACAAGTCGCTTTTCGTCCTCATTCATGCCGATCGCATAGACCAGAGCCGCATAGATCCCGGCATAAATTGCCCCGACCGCCAGCAGCTGCACGAGTCCGTCCACCGGGAAGAGGGCGGCCAGCGATGCGCCCAGCACCAGCGAGGCCAGCACGGGCGCGAGCAGGCTCGCCAGGCTCTTCCAGTAGCGCCGCATGGGGAAGCCGAGCCGAGCCCGGTAATACCAGTTCAGAATGCCCACGTTGCCCACGAGCGCGGCAAGCAGTGTGGCAAAGGCCGCGCCCTGTGCACCGAACCGGGCGGAGAACGGCACGGTCAGCAGGGCGTTGCCCGCGGCGCAGATCAGCAGCATCACGGCGCGGAAGCGGTGGCGGTTCTCGGCGCGCAGGATCTCCGCTCCGATGTCCTGAATGAGCGGCACGGTGCTCGCCCCCATGAGCAGCAGGGCCGTGGGGTAGGAGCCGCCGTATTCCGGCCCTGCCCACAGTGTGAGAAACGGCCGGCCAAACAGGACAAACGCACTCAGGAACAGGCCCAGCACGAGGCATTGCAGCCTCCCCACGCGCGTAAACAGATCAAAGAGGCGGCTGTTTTGTTCCAGGGCTGCCATAATGTTCACGCGCGGTGCGAACACGGAGGACAGAGACGTGGAGAGCATGAGATACAGCGTGGAGACGTTGCAGGCCACGGCATAGACGGCCACTTCCTCCGGCCCGCACTTCAGGCCCAGGATGAATTTGTCCATTGCCCAGCCGAGCTGGTCCACGAGCATGTTCAAAAAGATAAAGAAGGAAAACCCGGCAATCTCCCGCAGGAGGGAAAAGCGCATTCCGTGAAAGGAAACCGGCAGATGCAGCCGCCGCGCGCAGTACACGGCCTCCGCCACAAGCCGCAGCGCGGAAAGGAGGGCCGCCGCCGCCGCGAGGCTCACCGATTGCAGGCCCAGCAGCAGAAGGGGAAGGGAAAGGCAGGGCTGCAGCAGCGTGTAGAGCACCACCAGGCCGCGCTGGAAAGCGTAGCGTTCATGCGCGGTGAGAAAGCATTCCAGCACGCTGGAAAGGAACGTGAAGCACAGGTTGAGCACCATGAGGGCCATGAGCCGGCGCACGCGCCCAAGCTCTGCCCCGGTGAGCTGTGCGCCGAGCAGGGAGCCGGCGTTTGCCGTGAGGATGGCGCCCAGCACGGCACACAATCCCGCCAGGCACGCGAACACGGTGAGGAACATGCCGTTGAGCGAGGCGGACGCCTGTTCGCCCTCCACGGCGCGCAGCCGCGCATAAAAGCGCAGGTAGGCGCTGTTGAAGCCGAAGCTCAGCAGGTTCAGATAGCTGATGAACGCATAGGAAAGCTCATAGAGGCCGTATTCCCCCTGCCCCAGAATGCGCAGCATGAACGGCGTGTAGATCAGCGAGACAAGCGCCTGCGCCGCGATGTTCAGATAGGAGAGAAAAATGCCGGTTTGCAGTTGGCTGGCGGAGCGTCTCACGCCTGGCCCTCCTTCCCTGCCGTCAGGCCGCTCAGCAGCTCCTCCCACTGCCGGGCGATGGTCTCACTCCGGAACGGCTCCAGGTTATCCCACGCGTGGGCGGAGAAGCGGCGCCGCAGATCGTCGTCCCCCATGAGCAGGGCCAGCTTTTCCGCGGCCTCCTCCGTGCTGCCGGGGGAGACGAGAAAGCCGTTCACACCGTCCAGGATGACTTCGTTCGGGCCGCAGAGAATGTCGTAGCTGACCAGGGGAAGCCGGAAATACTTTGATTCCAGCAGCACCATGGCTATGCCCTCGCTCGAGGAGGTGAGCAGGAAAAGGGAGGCGCCCGCATAGGCGGCGGCCATGTCGCCGGCAAAGCCGGGCAGCTCCACCGTGCCGGAAAGGCCGCGCTCGCGCACGAGCGCTTCCAGCCGCGGCCGTTCCGGCCCCTCGCCCAGAATGCGGAAGCGCCAGTCCGGGAAGCGATCGTGCAGCAGCGCGGCGATCTCAATCACGTGTTCCATGCGCTTTCTCGGCACAAGGCCGCCGCACGCCAGCACCACCTTTTCCCGCGGCGGCATCGGATCCGGCAGGGGGAGAAAGTCGGCCGGATTGCGGATCATTGTCACCGGGCAGCGCGGTTTTCCCTCTTTCAGATAGAGGGCGCGGTCCGCCTCCGTGAGCACCACAATGTGGTCCGAAAAACGGCAGGTCAGGCGGTGGATCAGCGGGCGCAGGGGGGTGCCCAGCCGTTCGCCGAAGTAAAAATGTTCCCAGGAAACGAGCTTTGCCCCCGAAAGGCGCGCGCAGGGCAGCGAGAGCACATCCAGCACGACGTCCACGTCGATGAGGACGGAAAAGCGTTCCCGGCGGCACAGGCGCAGCAGCCGGAGCAGCGCTGCCGGGAGAAACGCCCTGCGGGAACCGTCTCCGTGTGAAAGGCAGAAGGTGCGCACCTCCTTTTCCAGCCCGAAGGCGGGCCGCGGCTGCGACTCCTGCAGGCTCACCACGAAAACGGCAAAGCGGCCGGAGCGGGCCAGGGCGTTTGCCAAAAAGGCGCACATGCGCTCCGTGCCGCCGCCCTTTGTGCGGTCTCCAATCAAAAGGGCAATTTTGGGCTTCAAATCACTCCGCTCCTTTTCCGCTGCGGCGCCGTTTTCTGCGCCGCGGTGATTGCAAAATCGATGAAAAATAGGTATGATGGAGGTGTCTTCCGAAGAGTTGTCCGCCGTTTTGGCGGGGGCGATTTTTGCTCCCCCGCGGGACCGGCTCTGATACAAATTATAGCATAAGCCAAAAGAAAAGAAAACGAGGAAATCGGGAAGGAACATCGAATGACACGGTATTATCGGATTGCATCGGTGACGGTGCGCGTGGATCAGGATTGGCAGGAGGCTCTGCCGCTGTTTGAGGACTTTGCATGCGCGGAGGAGCCGCAGGAAGCGGACATCCGGGTGCGGCTCTTCGCGGGGGCAAAGCTGTTTGAGCCGTGCTACGGCGTGAGCTTTCTGTGCAGCCCGTGCGCCGCGCTGTTCTGCAGCCAGGAATTCCCGCAGGTGCGCATGGCGGCCTCGGCAGATTGGCGGGAACTCACGATTGAAAACGCGGAGGGCCGGGTTCCCGGTGTGATGGAGCTGTTTCTCACCGGCTTTTATTCCTGTTTCGCAAGGCGGGGCGGGGCGCTGCTGCACGCCTCGCTCGTGGAGTATGAGGGGGAGGGCGTGGCCTTCCTGGGGCCCTCCGGCGTGGGCAAGACGACGCAGGCGCGCCTTTGGCAGAAGCATGCCGGCGCGCATATCCTGAATGGGGATAAGGTGCTGCTCGAATCCGTGCCGGGCGGCCGCGTGCTGGCGTGGGGCTCCCCGTGGCGCGGCTCCTCGCCCTATGCCGTGAACCGCGGCGTGCCGCTGCGCGCGCTCGTGCTGCTCAGCCAGGCGCCGGAAAACAGCCTGCAGCCGCTCCGGCCGGAGGAAACGTTCCCCGCGCTCGCGCCGCATGTGTTTTACCCGGCCTGGGATGCGGCCGGCACCGCCCTGCTCATGGAGACGCTCGGCGTTTGCTTTGCGCAGGCCGCGTCGTTCCGGCTTTCCTGCCGCCCGGAGGAAGAGGCTGTGGCGCTTCTGCGGCGCGCCGTGTGGGGGGAGGCGCACGCATGAAAGCGTTTCTGCGCCATGTCGTGCAGCGCCTGCGCGAGGGCATGCTGCGCGAGGTGCTCACGGAGATGAAATGGATCTACCGCTGCAGCATGCGCTACAAGGGCGCCGTGATCTGGTATATCTTCCTCGGCGTGTTCGGCACGGGTATGGGGCTCGGCTCGAGCGTCGTCTCGAAATACATCATCGACGCCGTCACGGGCTACGACAGCGGCCTCATCGTGCCGGCGGCCGTGGGCTATGTGAGTATGAATCTGTTCCGCATCGGCGCGAACGCCCTCACAAGCCGCGTTTCCGCTAAGATCCAGATCGGCGTGAACCAGGAGATCCGCAGTGAGGTGTTTGCCACCGTGCTCCATGCCGGGTGGGAGGAGATCGCCGAATTCCATTCCGGGGATCTGCTCAACCGCCTCACCGGGGACGTGAACACCGTGTCCCAGAGTGTGCTCGGCTGGATCCCCAACCTCATCACCGGCCTGGTGCAGTTTTTCTCCGCGCTGTTCCTCATTTTGTATTACGATGCGACGCTCGCCGTGCTCGCGCTGCTGAGCGCGCCCGTCACGCTCGTTCTCTCCAAATACCTGATGAAGCGGATGCGCGACTACAACGTGAAGATGCGCGAGGTCAGCTCCGACGTGATGGCTTTCAACGAGGAAGCCTTCCAGAACCTGCAGTATATCAAATCCTTCGGTCTGGTGGGCAGCTTTCTGGAGCGGTTCCGCACGTATCAGGAGAAGGAAAAAGACGTGCGCCTCACCTACAACAAGTTCTCAATCGGCGTCTCCAGCCTGATGTCGGTGGTGGGCATGGCCGTTTCCGCCGTGTGCTTCGGCTGGGGCGTGTACCGCCTGTGGAGCGGCGCCATCACCTACGGCACCATGACGCTTTTCCTGCAGATGGCGGGCAGCCTTTCCGCAGCTTTTTCCTCGCTCATCAAT
>ERZ1643250.479-NODE-479-length-42951-cov-8.743659_pt1 | contig 42951 bp, 36 predicted proteins | sample MGYA00579262_ERZ1643250 | MGnify/ENA primary metagenome ERZ1643250 (study PRJEB29033, sample SAMEA4952265) | chicken gut metagenome | biome: Broiler Chicken; feature: Gastrointestinal Tract; material: Caecum | place: Ireland | collected 2018 | study: Broiler...
ACTGTTTTCTAAATCGGCAAAGGTGACTGGCGACGGCCCGGGAAGATAACTCGACACGCACACGAATAAGCAGTTTCGAAAGAGACTGCTTTTTGTTTTCTATAAAAAAGACGTCAGAAAGGACTTGCTGATTATGATTGTGATTGTATGCCTGGATGATCGCGCAGGGCAGCTATTTCACGGCCGCCGACAGAGCCAGGACCGCGCAGTCCGGAAAAATATCCTGTATGAAACACAGGGGGCGGCCTTGTGGATGGATGCATATTCAGCAGGGCAGTTCGACAGAGAAACTGCTCGAAATCTGCACGTAGATGAAAATTTTCTTGACAAAGCGTCAGCAGGCGCGTACTGTTTTGTGGAGGGCCGTGCCCTGACGCCCTATACGGGCCAGATCGAACAGCTCATCGCCTATCGCTGGAACCGTGTTTATCCGGCAGATGTCCGTCTGGATCTTGATCTGACTGCTTGGCATTTGGTACAGACAGAGGACTTTACAGGACATTCTCACGAAAAAATCACAAAGGAGATCTATATCCCATGAAAAAACGGCTGCTTGCCATCTTTTTATTGATTTCTGTCTTGCTGCCGGGCTGTATGCCCAGCAGTTTCGGACGCACGGATTCTGTCTCGCTGGCAGAGATCCCGCCTTTTTCCGGCGAACCGTATGTGGTGCTGGAGGACAACCAACCGGATTTCCCGGAGGAGGATTTTACGAGCGAAAGCTTTGAGGAATACAGCCCGCTGGATGCGCTGGGGCGCTGCGGCACAGCCTATGCCAATGTAGGTGTGGAAACCATGCCGACCGAGGAGCGCGGTACCATCAGCAGTGTCAAGCCGACCGGATGGCACAGCGTACAATATGACTTTGTGGACGGCAAAAACCTCTATAACCGCTGCCACCTAATCGGGTTTCAGCTCACAGCCGAGAATGCGAACAAGCAAAACCTGATTACCGGGACCCGTTACATGAATGTAGAGGGCATGCTGCCCTTTGAAAATATGGTAGCCGATTACGTTTCTGAGACCGAGAACCATGTTCTATATCGTGTAACCCCGATCTTCGAGGGCGATAACCTGGTTGCAAACGGTGTGCAAATGGAAGCAGAGTCGGTGGAGGACCAGGGACAGGGGATATGCTTCAATGTCTATGTCTATAACAGTCAGCCGGGTGTGACCATCGACTATGCGACCGGAGAGAGCTGGCCTTCCGACACCGAACAGCCCGAAGATGGGCAGGCAGCCACATACATTTTGAATACCAGCTCGCACAAGTTCCATAAACCGGACTGCGGCAGCGTAAATGCCATCAGCCCAGCGAACAAGAAGCGCTATACCGGAGACCGGACAGACTTGATCGAGCAGGGCTATCAGCCTTGCGGGACTTGTAAGCCGTAGCATAAAAATCTGGTCAGAGCGGACGGGAATCTTAATTTCCCGTCCGTTTTTTGCGCAAATGGCAGAGAAAAGAGAAAGTCTGGCAAAAACCTTTACACGATAGGACGGCGCGTACGTGAAGGGGGCTTTCCTATATGTAAAGGAATTAAACTTTACATATATATTTGCAGATCAGCGAGACAAGTAGAAAAACTTTACAGTGTTCGGATAAACATTGCATTGGATTCTGGATTTCCGTATAATAGAAGGGAAGAACCTGGAGAGGGGAAATGGACATGCAAGGAAGGGGACAGATACGTACACGCGACCTGACCACCGGCAGCATCACAGGAAACCTTCTGCTGTTTGCCCTGCCGCTCATGGCGGGCAACCTGCTGCAGCAGCTCTATAATGTGGCAGATACTTGGGTGGTCGGCCGGTTCCTGGGAGCGGATGCGCTGGCGGCGGTCGGATCGGCGTATACCCTGATGACGTTTTTGACGTCGATCCTGCTCGGGCTGTGCATGGGAAGCGGCGCAGATTTCGCGCTGCAATATGGAAAACGCGATTTTGACCGGATGAAAACCGGTATTTTTTTGTCATTTGTACTGATATTCGCGATTACAGCCCTATTAACCGCCATCGTCTATGCAGGAATGGACGGGATTCTATGGGTCTTACAGGTGCCGGCCGCCATTATGCCGATTATGCGGGAGTACCTCATCTTTGTATTTATCGGCATCCCGGCGACCTTCCTCTATAATTACTTTGCCAACCTCCTGCGTGCGGTGGGCGATTCCATGACACCGCTCCTGTTTTTGGCCGCCTCGGCGATCTTGAATATCGTGTTGGACCTGTTTTTTGTCCTGGTCACACACTGGGGCGTCGCAGGTGCGGCGATTGCAACTGCAATTTCCCAGTATGTCTCGGGCGTGGGGCTTGCACTATTCACGGTGCTCCGCTTCCGGGAACTGATCCCTGGGCAGCGGCACCGCAGATGGGATACTGGGGTATTGCGCGAGATTGCGCGGCTGTCCGGTCTGACCTCGGTGCAGCAGTCGGTGATGAACTTCGGCATCCTCATGGTGCAGGGGCGGGTCAACAGCTTCGGCCCGTCGGTCATGGCGGCTTTTGCCGCCGCAGTCAAGATTGACTCCTTTGCCTACATGCCTGTACAGGACTTTGGCAATGCCTTCTCGACTTATGTTGCGCAGAATTTTGGCGCCGGGCGGCACGACCGCATCCGCGGCGGCATTCGCAGCGCCGTGGCGTGCGCGGCGGCCTTTTGCCTGCTGGTGGGCGGGCTGGTCTGGCTCTTTGCCAGGCCGCTCATGACCATCTTTGTCGACCGGTCAGAAATCGAGATTCTGGCCATCGGCATCCAGTACTTGCACATTGAGGCCGCCTTTTATTGCGGCATCGGCCTGCTCTTCCTACTCTATGGCTATTACCGGGCAATCGGCCAGGCGGGGATGTCGGTCGTCTTGACCGTCCTCTCGCTGGGCACGCGCGTCGTTCTGGCCTATGCGCTGTCTGCCGTCCCACAGATCGGCGTTGTCGGAATCTGGGTATCTGTGCCGATCGGATGGGCGCTGGCCGACCTTGTGGGCGTATGGATTTTGCGCCGGCAAATGCGGCAGGGAATTTTGTGAGAGAAAGCAAGAACACCGCTTGACAGCCGCCATACAAGAGGCTAAGATTAAGGGACAATATAGATAATTTTGCCGGGGCTGCGGCCAAAAACGGCAAGGGATTCAAAGGGGAATGAAGAAAGAAATGAGACGGAAATCCTATGAGATTGACATGTGCAACGGGCCGTTGCTCAGCCGTATCCTGCTGTTCGCCTTCCCGCTGATGTGTTCGGGCATTTTGCAGCTCCTGTTCAACGCGGCGGATATCATCGTCGTCGGCCAGTTTGTCGGCAGCGATGCCATGGCTGCCGTCGGCTCGACCAGCTCGCTGATCAGCCTGCTCGTGAATTTCTTTATCGGCATTTCAGTTGGCGCAAATGTGCTGGTTGCGCGGTTCTATGGCGGCGGGGATGTCAAGGACGCCCGCGAGACCGTGCAGACCGCACTGGTGACCGGCCTGATCGGCGGCTGCATCCTGGTCGTGCTGGGCATTGTGGCATCGCGGCCGATGCTGACGCTCATGGCCACCCCGGCAGAGGTGCTGGACCAGGCAACGCTTTACATGCGCCTGTATTTCATCGGCATGCCGGCGACGATGCTGTATAACTTTGGTGCGGCGATCCTGCGTGCGGTCGGCGACACGCGCAGGCCGCTGTACTTTTTGCTGTTCTCTGGCATTTTTAACGTCGGCTGCGATCTGCTCTTTGTCATCGTGTTCCATTGGGGCGTGGCCGGCGCGGCCGCCGCGACCGTCATTGCGCAGATTATCTCTGCGATCCTGGTCGTCATGTGCCTGACCCGAATGGACGGTGTCTGCCATGTCAACCTGGAGAACATTCACTTCCACCGCGAGAAGTTTATCCGCATCATGCAGATCGGCCTGCCCGCCGGCCTGCAGAGCGTGATTTTCAACATCTCCAACGTGCTCATCCAATCTTCGGTCAACTCGTTCGGCGCGATCACGGTCGCGGGCAACACGGCGGCCAGCAACATCGAGGGCTTTGTCTATACCTCGATGAACGCGCTGTATCAGACCTCGCTGAGCTTTACCAGCCAGAACCTGGGCGCAAAGAATGATAAGCGCATCGACCGGGTGCTGTGTTACTGCCTGGGGCTGGTGCTCATCATCGGCCTGGTACTGGGCAACGGCGCGCACCTCTTGGGGGAACACCTGCTCGGCATTTACTCGAGCGAGGCCGAGGTCATCCAGTATGGCATGATGCGCCTGGGCGTGGTCAGCGTGACCTACTGCCTGTGCGGAATGATGGACGTCGTCGCGGGCAGCGTGCGCGGCCTGGGCTATTCGGTGCTGCCCATGCTGGTCTCGTTCGTGGGCGCCTGCCTGTTCCGCGTGATCTGGATTTTTACGATCTTCCGCTGGCAGCACACGCTGTTCATGCTGTATGTCTCCTATCCGATCTCCTGGGTGTTGACGCTGGCTGCCCATCTGGTCTGTTATCTGATCGTCCGCCGCAAGGTATTTGCGGCCATGCGCCGGGCAAGGCTGCGTGAGCAGAAGGAAACGGCATTGGAGGGCAAGGCATGAAGATTTTAAATATCGGATCGCTGAACCTAGATTATGTTTACCAGGTGGACCGGTTTGTCCAGCCCGGGGAGACCCGGCACGCCCGCACACGCACGGTTCAGCCGGGCGGAAAAGGACTCAACCAGTCGGTCGCGCTGGCCCGGTCCGGGGCGGATACCTGGCATGGCGGCACCTGCGGGCAGGACAGCGCCCTGCTCCTGGATACCCTGTATGCGGCTGGGGTGCATACCGATTGGCTTACCCCGGTGGATGCGCCCAGCGGGCACGCGATCATCCAGGTAGACGGGGCAGGGCAGAACTGCATCTTGCTCTACGGCGGGGCAAACCAGTGCCTTACAATGGGACAGGTGCAGGCTATGCTGGACCGATGCGGGCAAGATGACATTGTCCTGCTGCAAAATGAAACCAATCTGGTGGCGGAGATCATCCATGCGGCAGCCGACCGTGGGCTGCGGGTGGCATGCAACGCCGCGCCGGTCACGGACGCCTTGCAGGCAGCGCCGCTGGGTAAGTTAACCTGGCTGTTGGTCAATGAGGTCGAGGCTGCACAGCTGGCCGGCCTTTCGGAGGCCGCGCCTGCAGCCGCGATGGACGTACTTCATGCGCGGTATCCGCAAACCGCAATTGTTATGACGTTGGGAGAAGCGGGTGTCTGGTACCGGGATGCCCAGTTAGAACTTCGCCTGCCGGCGTGCAAGGTCCGGGAGATCGTAGACACCACGGCTGCGGGCGATACGTTTTGCGGTTACTTTTTACAGGGCGCGGCACAGGGGCTGTCGGTGTGTGATTGCCTGATGCGCGCCCAGGCTGCAAGTGCTATTGCGATCGGTCGGACAGGCGCCGCGGGATCGATCCCGGCGGCGCAGGAGGTCGAGGCATTCCTGAAAACACAGCCGGAGATATCCAATCTGACGTGATGAAAAATCCGCCCAATGGGCGGATTTTTTTGATAAAATAAATTAGACAAAATAAGAGTTTTGTCTAATTTATGGCTTGGTCAAATTATCTAAAAGAGTACGGGGAAAAATGTATCATTCCACTAATTACTTTATATTGACCTAAGTATATATCAGATGTATAATTTTTTAAGATATTTTCTTGATTTTTATATCTGAACGAGGTGATATAAATGAAACAAAAGAAAAAAATCAAATTATGGATGGGGATTATTTGGAGCGCATTCTTGATGACAGCTGGAAGTGCATATGCTATTGATACTCCACAACATATTTCGGATAATATTCTGAATGGATTTCAGGGGATTGAAACAACAAATTTTGGGGAATTGGGATATAATTATGCCATTACAACGCCTGATTTTGAAAGAGATTTAATTTTGGGGTTTTCCCCTGATATGGCGAGCCCGAATAGCCGGTATACAGAGATATTTGGCCTTGGCGACGGGTGGGGACTTAAGATCCCATTCCTTGAACAGGTAAATGGACAATGGATACTCCATGAAGACCGCGGCCTGGAGTATCCGGCGCAGTATCAGGAAGAAACAGATACATTTGAAATTTTGCATTATCCGAGTGAATATACATTCTCCCGACAAGACGAGGATACTTATTTGCTGGAAAAAGGTTATGGAGAACAGATTTCTTTTGCAGTAGATGGCCGGGTATTGCAAACTACAGATGCGTTGGGAAATATTACGGTTTATGAATATGATAAGGCTGGACAACTTAGCCGCATGATATTCTCAGATGGTACGGAAGTGCGATGGGACCGTACATCAGATGAGATTATTCTAACCTATCTGAAACCAGACGCACAGACAGAAGTATTAGCTGTTTTTGTATTAGCTCGCACAGCAGATGGACGGTCTATTCTTACCGAAATCAGAAGTGAATTTGCAGAAAATATGGTATTTCAATATGAATCTTCTGCGATACAGGGAAATTTGCGTCTTGAATCAGCAGAAATTCAGGACAATGTTGTTTATACATTTTATTATGAGGAAAGCCAACCTGTAGAAAACGGCACGTTAAATCGAATCGCAGAGATCCAGATTGATCGTGAAGATGGAATATTGAGCGGACGACAGTATACATACGGTGCAGATGGAAGAATTGCAGAGCTGGATACAGGCAGCCTTACCATTTCTTACTCGTATGATATCAACACGGATGGTACATTAACTGTCCAGACATGTAAAGAATCTAGCGAAAGTATAGATATCTTGGAAGATGTCTATAATGACAAAGGTCAACTTATCCATTATGAGACAAATGATGCAACTGTTTCGTTGGAATACAATCAGAAAAATAAGATATCTAAAATGATTGAAAATGGTGTGCAGACAAAATATACATATTCTAAAAATGGATTATTAGATACAGCCAATCAAGATGGATTGGTGACAAAATACTCTTATTATGATGATGGTACACGTAGGACAGTCCAGACAAATACAGAGGTTATTTATTATAATCAAGACGGAAGCATTCAGGAGGTTAAGCAAAACAAGGACACCTTTCCTACAAAAAATAGTGATTTTACTCGTGATCGTCTCATGCAGTCTAATGATAGCCTAGAACCTTTGCGCCCTCGATCAGATAACATTGATCTTTCGCGAATTATTACAGAATAATTCCCAACAAATCGATGGGGAAAAAGAACGCCATATGGTGTTCTTTTTTTGAAAAAATCTGCATCCGGGTGCTTGACAGAACGAAAAAACAGTGGTATCCTACAGCCAGATCATATGACTGACGGAACCGTGGGGCTTACCACATGAAGTATGATCCTGTTTGATTGCCGACCGTCTGGGCACAAGTTGCCTGGAGGTGCGGCTTTTTTTGTTGCCTTTTGGCCGGGAAAAGCCTGCCTTCAGGGTCAAGGAGCAAGCAAATGACCGGATTTTTACACTCGATCGAGTCCATGGGCACGGTGGACGGCCCAGGCATCCGCACGGTGGTATTTTTGCAGGGCTGCGCGCTGCGCTGCCAGTATTGCCACAACCCGGACACTTGGCATGCCCAGGGCGGCCAGCAGATTACGCCCGAGGCGTTGGTGAAAAAGCTGCGCCGTTTTCAGCCGTATTATGCCCGTTCGGGCGGCGGCGTGACCTTTTCGGGCGGCGAACCACTCCTGCAGCCGGATTTCCTGGCCGAGTGTCTCAGGCTGTGCAGGGCTGAGGGCATCCATACCTGCATCGATACGGCGGGCGTGGGCCTGGGTGACTATGACGCCATCCTGCAAAACACGGACCTTGTTTTGTACGACGTCAAGCACGAGGACCCGGCGGCCTATCAGGCGCTGACCGGCCAGCCCATTGGCCGCACGCACGCCTTTGTCGAGGCGGTGCGCCGGGTAGGCGTCCCGATGTGGGTGCGGCACGTCGTCGTGCCCGGCGTCACCGACGGCGAGCGCCATCTGGAATGTCTTGCGCAGTATGTTCGGACGCTGCCGAACGTGCAGCGCGTCGAGCTGCTGCCCTATCATTTGCTTGGGGTCAACAAGTATGCCGCGCTCGGCCTCCCCTATCCACTTGCGGGTGTGCCCGCGATGGATCGCGCGCGGTGTGAGGCTTTTCAGGACAAGTATTTTGGAGGTTTCGTCAAATGATGCAGTACACGCAGTGGCATGGTTTCAAGGGCGGCGAATGGCAGCGCGCCATCGACGTCCGCTCGTTCATCCAGAAAAATTACACGCTCTATGAGGGCGATGACAGTTTTCTCGCGCAGCCGACCGCACGCACCCGAAAGGTCTGGGACAAGTGCGAAGCGCTTATCCTGAAGGAGCTGAAACAGGGCATCCTGGACGTGGAGACCCACCGCATTTCTGGTATCGACAATTTTGAACCCGGATACATCGACAAGGAGAACGAGGTCATCGTCGGTTTACAGACCGACGCACCCCTAAAGCGTATCGTCAACTTGTACGGCGGCATGCGCATGGCAAAATCTTCGCTCGAGCAGTACGGCTATCAGCTCGACCCCGAGATCGAGCGCCACTTCACCGAATACCGCAAGACCCACAACGAGGGCGTGTTTGACGCCTACCCCGCGCGCACCCGCGCCGCCCGGCACGCCGGCTTACTGACCGGCCTGCCCGATGCCTACGGCCGCGGCCGTATCATCGGCGACTACCGCCGCGTGCCGCTCTATGGAATTGACCGCCTGATCGAGGAGAAAAAGAACGATCTCAGGGATATTGACGGCCCAATGGATGAGGAGCGCATCCGCCTGCGCGAGGAGGTTTCCGAGCAGATCCGTGCGCTGGGCAAGGTCAAGTCCATGGCGGCACGCTATGGCGTCGACCTGTCCGAACCTGCAAAGGACGCGCGCGAGGCCGTGCAGTTTTTGTACATGGCCTATCTGGCCGGCATCAAGGAGAACAACGGCGCGGCGACCTCGCTCGGCCGCACCTCGACCTTCCTGGACATTTACATCCAGCGCGACCTGGATGCAGGGCTGTTGGATGAGGCCGGCGCGCAGGAACTCATCGATCAGTTCATCATCAAGCTGCGTCTGGTGCGCCACCTGCGCACCCCGGAGTATAACGAGCTGTTCGGCGGCGACCCGACCTGGGTGACCGAGTCCATCGGCGGCATGGGCATCAACGGCAAGCCCCTTGTGACCAAGAACTCGTTCCGCTACCTGCACACGCTCACGAACCTAGACCCCGCGCCCGAACCCAACCTGACCGTGCTCTGGAGCGAGCACCTGCCGCAGGCGTTCAAGACCTACTGCGCCAAGATGAGCATTGCGACCGACGCCATCCAGTACGAAAACGACGACGTCATGCGTCCCGTTTACGGCGACGACTATGCCATCGCCTGCTGCGTATCGGCCATGAAGGTCGGTAAGCAGATGCAGTTCTTCGGCGCGCGCTGCAACATGGCTAAGAGCCTGCTCTATGCCATCAACGGCGGTGTAGACGAGAAGAAGGGCGGCGTGATCGTGCCCGGCATTGAGCCGATCACCGACGAGGTGCTCGACTATGAAAAGGTGCGCGCAAACTACGACAAGGTTCTGGCCTATGCGGCCGAACTGTACGCTGACACGGTCAATATCATTCACTTCATGCACGACAAGTACGCCTATGAGGCCAGCCAGATGGCACTGCACGACACCCACGTCGAGCGCCTGACCGCCTTCGGCATTGCCGGTCTGTCGGTCGCTGCCGACTCGCTCTCTGCCATCCGCTACGCCAAGGTACGCCCCATCCGCAACGAACAGGGCATCGCGGTCGACTTCGAGACCGTGGGTGAGTTTCCCAAGTACGGCAACGACGATGACCGCGCAGACGACGAAGCGGTATATATCGTGCGCAAGTTCTCGTCCGAGCTCAAAAAGCATCCGCTGTACCGCGGTGCAAAGCATACCCTGTCCGCGCTGACCATCACCTCGAACGTCATGTACGGCAAAAAGACCGGCTCGACGCCAGACGGGCGCAAGGCGGGCGAACCGCTGGCTCCCGGCGCCAACCCCATGCATGGCCGCGACGAGAACGGCGCGCTGGCCTCGCTCAACTCGGTCGCCAAGATCCCCTACCGCGACGTGTGCCAGGACGGCGTGTCCAATACCTTCTCGATCGTGCCCGACGCGCTCGGCCATGACGCGGCCACGCGCGAGGCCAATCTGGTCGCCGTGCTCGACGGCTATTTCGCCCAGGGCGCCCACCATCTGAACGTCAACGTGCTGAACCGCGAGACGCTCCTGGACGCCATGGACCACCCGGAGAAGTACCCGACCCTGACCATCCGCGTGTCCGGCTATGCGGTCAACTTCAACCGCCTATCCCGCGAGCAGCAGGAGGAAGTCATCAAGCGCACCTTCCACGCCGCGCTTTGACCCAATTGCCCATATCTTATTTATCCCCCTATACAAAGGCCGCAGGGCGCATTCTGTATGCCGTCCTGCGGCCTTGCTTTTTCAGTTACCGTGCGGTATTCTGGATAGAGCATGTCAGAAGGAGGAATTGGGATGGAACTGAGACGCTACCGGCTGGCAGATTGTCCGGCGCTTGCGGCGCTCTTTTATGATACTGTGCACACGGTGTGCCGCCGCAGCTACACCGCAGCCCAGTGCGCGGCCTGGGCGACCGGGCAGGTCGATCTTGCGGCCTGGGACCGGTCTTTCCGCGTCCATGTGACCTGGGTGGCTCAAGCGGATGGGCAGATTGTAGGGTTTGGCGACATCGACCCGACCGGATATCTGGACCGCCTGTATGTGCATCGGGATTTCCAGCGCCGGGGGATCGCCAGCGCCCTGTGCGACGCGCTGGAGGCGGCCGTCCCGGCCCGCCCGGTCGTCACACATGCCTCCCTGACGGCGCGGCCGTTCTTCGAGGCGCGCGCCTACCGCGTCGTGCGCCGGCAGGAAGTGATGCGCGCGGGCGTCCTGCTGGCTAATTTTGTCATGGAAAAACCCTGAGCGCCCGCATCTCCCGGCCCATGCCGCACGGCATGGGCCTTGTTCTGTCAGTCATTCTCTTGACAGATATCCAGATAAAATATTAGATAGGTGTCTTGACATATCGGAAAGATCGGGGGTATGATAGGAGCGAATCTGAAATTTAAAAGGGGTAAGATTGGAACTATGTCAAAGACCATGCTATTTTCCGCCGATGCGCTTGCGCGCATGCAGGACCGTGTCGAGCTGCTGCTCGAAAAGCGCGGCGTTACCGTTGACCATGAAGCCCTGTGCCAGGCGCTCGCGCAAAAGGGCTGCCGCGTCCAGGGCAAGCAGGTGTATTTTCCGCGGGACGTGCTTCGGAACGCGGTCGAGGCCGCGCCCAAGGCGTTCACGCTCTACTCGCAGGATGGCACGCACGACCTGCCCTTCCCCTGCCCGGACGGCGGCTTCTATGTGCGCTCCAATACGGGTGCGCCGGGCTGGCGCACGGCAGACGGCGACGTACATGCGGTCCGGCTGGCCGAGGCAGCCGAGTGGTTTGAACTCATCAACGCCCTGCCCAATATCGATTTTTGCGCGCTGCCCTCGGTGTCCGGCGACGAGGTGCCGCCGGCGGCGGTCGATCTCTATACCTTTGAGCAGGCGCTGCTGCACGCGAGAAAGCACATCTGGGTGCAGCCCTATGAGGCCAAAAACGTACACGGCCTGATCGATATGGCGGCGGCCGCCGCGGGCGGCCTGGACGCGCTGCGGGAAAAGCCGTTTGTCAGCTTTATCTCGTGCAGCGTGCCGCTGCTGAGCTTCAAGCACATGGACGCTGAGATCATCTATTGCTGCGCCAAGGCAGGCCTGCCCGTACAGCCCTGCTCGCTGCCGACCGCGGGCGCCAATACGCCGATCACTGCCCAGGGCACGGCGCTGGTCTGCTGCGCCGAGGTGCTCGCGCAGATCGCTATGCTGGAGCTCTTGTGCCCTGGCCTGCCGGTCATCGCTACCCCCCTTCCCTTCTCCATGGACATGATGACCACGTACACCTTGCAGTCCGCGCCCGAGACCACGCTGTGCCGCGTGCTGTGTATGCAGCTATTCGAGGAGATCTACGGCATCCCGGCGCACACCTACGCGACCGGCACCGACAGCCTGACGCTGGACGGCCAGAACTATATCGAGCGCACCTCGCTCGCGCACATGATTGCCCTGTCGGGCGCAAGCGTCCTGGGCGGCGCGGGACAGATCGAGACGGCCAAGACCAACTGCCCGCTGACCCTCATCACCGACGACGAGATCTTCGGCCTGGTGCGCCGCTTCCGGCAGGGCCTGGAGATCAGCGACGAGGCCATGGACCTTGACGAGCTTTTGGGCGACCCGGAGGAGACCGCCGACGGCTTTATCATGACCGAGCACACGCTGCGGCATTATAAGGAGATCACGCGGCCGGCCCTGTTTAGCCGGGTGGGCGTGCCGGTCTGGAAGGAAGCGGGCTGCCCGACGCTGGAATCGCGCGTGCTAGAAAAATACCGGGCCCTGCGTGCCGCGCCAGACAGCATGGATCTGGCGCCAGAGCGCCGGGAGGCTGTACACGCCGCGCTTGTGCGCGCGGTGGCCGATGTGGCAGAGGGGGAATAAAGCGATGAGAGTAACCCGCACCGAAAAGATCTGGCTTGCGGCGGTGTGCCTGTTTTTTGTGCTCTATAACCTGCCGGGCGTCCCGGCCTATGGGAACGCCTACGGCCTGATCGTCCACGCGCTTGTGACCGTTTTGCCGCTGTGGGTGTGCATCTATATCGGCCTGTTCCGCGTCCTGCGCAAATACCGGCTGAAAAAGTGACAGGAGGGAAAGGCTGTGCTCACACAATCGACGATTTGGGTGACTTTTGGCATCTATCTGTTGTTCCTGCTGGGGGTCGCCCTGTTTGAGCGCTGGCGATCGCACTGCCGCACCACGCGCTCCTTCCTGACGGCCGGCGGCGAGGTCAGCTGGCCGCTGCTCGTTATGACCTATCTGGCCTCGCTGATGAGCACCTGGGTGTTTTTTGCCGGCCCGGGAGGCTATTACCGTGGCGGGTTGGGATACTGGATCTCGGAACTGAGCTATATTGCACTGTTTCCGCTGATCGCCCACTTTACGATGAATAAGGTATGGCTGCTCAACCACGCGCGCGGCTACACTACGCCGGCGGACTTCTATGTAGACCGCTTTAAAAGCCCGCTGCTGCGCGTGATTCTGGCGGTCATTTTCCTGATTTCCTCCTTCCCCTACATCGCCTCGGTGCTCGTGTCCATCGGGCAGGCGGCGCAGGTGGCGACCGGCGGCAGGATGGATTACCGGCTGGTCATCTGCATTGTGGGCCTGGTCATCACACTCTACGTGCTCTTGGGCGGCATGAAGTCGGTCGCCCTGACCGACACCGTGCAGGGCCTTATCTTTATCTCGCTTTTGTGGATCATCGCGCTGGCCTGCCTTGTGATCGGCTTTGACGGGTCGCTGGGCGCGGCGCTGTCCTCGATCTGGGAAAATACGCCGTCCTGGTTTTCCTACCCCGGCCCGGATGGCTGGGTGCCTTACAGCTCGCGCCTGGGCTATCCCCTGTCGTGCGCAATCGGCTGGACCATCATGCTGCCGCACGTTTTTGTGCGCTCGGGCTATTCGGGCAAGGATATGCGCACCCAGCGCAAGCTCATGGTGCTCACGCCCATCCTGCAGGCCTTTGTCTGGACGGGCACCATGCTCATCGGCCTAATCGGCATTGCGCTGCTGCCCGGCTTGACCCAGAGCGACACCGAGCTCATCATCCCGTATATGATCCAGAACGTGATCCAGTCCATCAGCCCTGGCCTTGCGGTTTTCCTGATGCTGGCCTTTTTCATCGGCGCGAGTGCGGTCGGCATCTCGACAGCCGACTCCTTCCTGCTCGTGTCCAGCTCGATCGTCTACGAGGATATCCTGTCGCACACCTTCGGCCTCAAGCTGAGCGAAAAGAATAAGATGCGTGTCATCCGCCTGACGATCCTGGTCATCGGCGGCGTGAGCGTGCTGCTGGCGATCAACCCGCCGCAGCTCATCTATACGCTCATCATGTTCGCCATCGCCATCGTCATGCCGCTCTTCCCCATCTTGGTCTTTGCCATCTACTGGAAGCGCGCCACCCGGGAGGCCGCCATTGTCTCGGCGGTCGTCGGCACCGTGCTCGTGCTGATGAGCTACTTTGTGTGGGGCATTGGCGATACCTGGTACGGTGCGCTCGGCATGCTGGGCTCCACGGTGACGATGATAGCGGTCAGCCTGCTGACCAAGCCCCGCCCGGAAGACGGCCGGGAATTTTATGCGGCGCTGGACCAGACCATGCAGGCGTTTTACGCCTTGGACGAAGATGAGGCGGCAGACCCGGCCGGAGACTGAGCGATCCCCAAAGGAGGCGGCGCAAATGGCGATCTTTATAACCGGAGACACCCACGGTGATTTCCGCAGGTTCCGGGCTGATATCTTTCCCGAACAGCGGCAGATGACAAAGGAGGACTTTGTCATCGTCTGCGGCGATTTCGGCATCTGGGAGGACAGCCCAGAGGAAAACTACTGGCTGGACTGGCTGGAACAAAAGCCGTTTACCACGCTGTTCGTGACCGGAAACCACTCCAATTATGAGCGGCTGGCCGAGTTCCCGGTCTCGGACCGGTTCGGCGGCAAGGTCCAGCATATCCGCCCATCGGTCATCCACCTCATGCGCGGCCAGGTCTATACCCTGTGCGGCCGCCGCTTCTTCACCATGGGCGGGGCCAGCTCGCACGATGTGCAGGGCGGTATCTTTCAGCCCGACGACCCAGACCTCGCGCGCAAAAAGCGCCGCTGCCGGCGGCTTGGCCTGCCGTACCGGGTCGAGCACGTCTCCTGGTGGAAAGAGGAACTGCCAAGCCCGGCCGAGTATGCGGCCGCCCGGCGCAGCCTCGCGGCGGCCGGGCAGCAGGTGGACTTTATCGTCACGCACTGTGCGCCCACCCGTGTCCAGTTGGCGCTCGGCGGGGACGGGTACCGGCCAGACGCCCTGACCGATTTCCTGGACGAGGTCGCAGACACCTGCGCCTTCCGCAAGTGGTTTTTTGGACACTACCATGACAACCGCATGATCGGGCAGAAATTTATCCTGCTCTATGAACAGATTATCCGGGTCATCTGACCGTAAAACCAAATAAAAACCGCTGTACAGGCTGTATTTCCTGCACAGCGGTTTTTTTATCGCCAAAATTGGGAGGAAGAGAGCGAGACTTGCGTCAGCGCGGTGGACTGGGTTTTGAGCTGCTGCACGGTGTCCCACACGTCGGAGATGGGGATGGCGTAGCCCATGCCCTCGACGTCGGTCGAGGACAGCTTGGCGGTGTTGATACCGACGACCTCCCCGCGCATGTTGAGCAGCGCGCCGCCCGAGTTGCCCGGATTGATGGCGGCGTCGGTCTGGATGTAGGTCGCGGGCGTCGTGCTCGTGTCGGTGCTGAGCGAGCGGTTCAGCGCGCTGACGATGCCGGTCGTGACCGACTGCCCGTAGCCCAGCGCATTGCCGATGGCCACGACCTGCTCCCCGACCTGGAGCGCATCCGAATCGCCGACGGTGGCGACCGTAATGGCGGACAGCGTATCGTCCGGCAGGCCGGACAGGGCGACTTTGACGACAGCCAAATCGAGCGCCTCGTCGGTGCCGCAGAGCGATGCCTGGCAGACCGTATCATCTGCAAACCCGACCGACAGGGTGTTGGCGTCCTCGACGACATGGTAATTGGTCAGGATGTACAGGGCGTCGTCCGTCCGCTCGATGATGATGCCCGATCCTGCGCTGGTCGTCTCCTCAAGCAGGCCGGAGTTGTAGCCAAAGCGGCCAAACCGGTCGACGTACCACTGTACCTTTTGCACGGAGACATTGGTGATGGACACGACCGAGGGCAGTGCGGCCTGGGCGATCTCTGAGACGCTCAGGCCGGTGGAGCAGCCGCAGAGCGGGCAGGTACAGGCTGCGGCCGAAGCCGTGCTGACCGCCGCGCCGGACAGTAGGGCGACGCTGAGGGCGGCGCAGAGCGTCCGCTTCCAGCGCATGGGCCGGCGTGGACGAGGCACCAGGGAACGGTTGTGGGGGTGGGACAGCATCGGGAACGACTCCTTTCGATAAGGGATGGGTTAAAAACTTTGCGTTAGCAGCTCGCGGATGGTCTGCATGGACAGATCGACCGAGGCAATCTCGTCTGCACAGCGCTTGAGCTCGGCGCGGATGAGGGCCTCGTGCGGGATGGTGCGCTTGTATTTCATCTGGTGCTCGAGCGTGGCCCAGAAATCAATGGCAATGGTGCGCAGCTGGATCTCGGCCGTAATCCCCTGCCCGGGGCCGCCGGCCAGCTCCACAATCATGTGATAGCTGCGGTAGCCGTTGGGTTTTGGGCAAGCTATGTAGTCTTTGACCTGTATGCAGCGGAGATCTGGCTGCGCGTCCAGCCAGCCGGCCACACGGTAGACATCGTCGGCGAACGCGCAGATGACGCGCACGCCGACCGCATCATGTACCGCAGTCAGCGCAGCCTGGCAATCGGCCGCCAGGCCGCGGCCGCGCAGCTTGGCGATCATGCTGTCCGGGGACTTGATGCGTGAGATACAGGAGAGCACGGCTGGGGATTCCCCATCCAGTTCGTGCGACAGCGGGCACTGTGTGCAGAGCGAGACGAGCTGCCGCTCGGCGGCCTCCAGCTTGGGCAGGGCGGCGCCGTAAAAGGTTTGTTTGGTCATGAAATACCTCCTTTGCAAGCATGTCCCGCGCTCAGGCAGGCAGGGTGACCGCCATCGTGAGCGAGCGGCCGTCCTTGGAGGTGGCTGTGATCTTGCCCTTGTGGGCTGAGACGACTGCGCTTGCGATGGACAGCCCGATGCCATAGCCGCCGGTGCGGGAATTGCGCGAGCGGTCGGTGCGGTAAAAGCGGTCAAACAGGTGCGGCAGGTCGTCCTGCGCGATAGATTCGGCCGTATTGTACACGGTCAGATGGACGGTATGCCCCTGCCGGTCCAGGGAGATACAGATCTCCCCGCCCGCGTCCGCATACTTGACCGCATTGTCCAGCAGGATGGAGACCAGCTGGCTGATGGACTTTTCATCCCCGCGCAGGCTGATTCCCGGCTGAACCTGGCTCGTAAAGTGCTTGCCCTGCTGCAGTGCGAGCGCGCGGAAGGAACCAGCCAGCTCTTCTACAAGGTCGGACAGCGCAAAGGCCAGCTTTTCCGGCGGGCTGTCAGCCTCCTCCATGCGCGCCAGATAGATGAGATCTCCGGTCAGACGGGTCAGGCGCTTGACCTGGGATTGGATATCGCGCAGCCATTCGCTGTCCCCGGCATCCATGGCAATAAGCTCTGCGTCGGCGTCGATGATGGCCAGCGGCGTCTTGATCTCGTGCCCGGCGTCGGTGATGAAACGCTTTTGCTTTTCGTAGCTGTCGGCGACCGGGCGGATGATGCGGCTGGACAGCAGGCAGACCAACAGAAAAACGGCCGCAAAGCCGAGCAGGGAGATCCACAGGCTGGTCAGCAGGAAGTCCCGGCAGGTCACCAGCCTGCGCCCGCAGTCCAAAAAGCTGACGCGCATCCCATCCTCCTGCTGTTCGGCCAGATAGCGGTAATCGCCGAGAAAACCGCGCGCTTTCTGCGATTGCAGCACGTCCTGGGCGAAGGAAACTGCACTTTGCTGGTCCACAGCGGCGATTTGCCCGGTATCTGCGGCGAGCACGCGGCCGTCGTCCTGGAGCAGGACCGAGAAATAGCGCCACTCATAAGGCACTTCGGGCGAGGAGTAGGCTTCGCCCCGGATCTCGCCGAACTTAGGCAGTCGGCCGTCATTTTCGGCTAGGAGTTTAAGCACGGCGTCAGCCTCCTGCACTAGGCTACGGTAGTTGAGCGCGTTGACACAGCCCAGGATAACGGCAAGGACCAACAAGAGCGACAGCATAGACACCAGGATGAGCTTGGCCTGCATCCGCCGGATCACGGGCAGGCCTCCAACAGGTATCCGGCGCCCGGCACGGCCCGGATACGGACATCGGCGCGCAGCGCCTGCAGTTTGCGGCGCAGGTAGGAGATATAGACCCAGACGATGCTGTGCTCGGCGCCGCTGCCATCCCCCCAGACGCGCTCGAGCAGGCGCGTTTCCGAGACCGGATGGCCGGGACAGCACAGCAGAAGCTCCAGCATGTGCGACTCCTTGCTCGAAAGCTGGAAACAGCCGAACGGCGACGAGATTGTAAAGGTTGTACGGTCCAGCGTGATATTGCCCAGGCCAAGCTGGGAGCTGGCTTGGTCATCCTGGCCGCGCGTCATCGCCCGGATACGTGCGACTAGCTCCCGTGCGGCGAATGGCTTGGTCAGGTAATCGTTTGCGCCGCTTTCCAGGCCCAAGACCTTGTCATCCACCTCGGATTTTGCCGTCAGGAGCAGGACAGGGAGCAGGTCGCCCCGGGCGCGCAGCCGCCGTAGGACCGTGATGCCATCCAGACCCGGCATCATGATATCCAGCACGGCGCCGTCGTAGTTGCCGCTGGAGAGCGCCTCCAGCGCGTCGTCCCCGTCAAAGACTGCGTCTACGGTATACTGGTTCCGCTGTAAAATCGACACGAGCGCACGCGAGAGCGGGCGCTCGTCCTCGGCAAGCAGCAAACGCATGGAAATGACCTCCTTTTCTTCCGGCTTTGCTTCCAGCATACGGCAGTTATGTGAACATATCTTGAAAATCCTGTGAAGAAATGGAGGATTCTGTGCGTAAGGCAGCAAAAAAGCCGCCGAAAATGAACGGCGGCCGTCTCGTGCGGCGCTCAGTTGAGCAGGAATACCATGAGGTTGAGGTAGCCGGCAAATGCGACCCAGGCCAGATACGGGACTTGCAGATAGGCTGCGGCGCGGTCGGCGCGGGAAAAAGCGCGGGCCATGGCCAGGATAAGCAGCCAGAGTATGGCAAGCCATACGAGGGAGAACAGATAGGCGCGCACGTGGAAAAACAGGATGCTCCAAAAGAAATTGAAGAAGAGCTGGGCTACATAGAGCGTCAGTGCGCGGGAACGCACTGCGCGCTGCCCGGCGCGCACGAGGACCCGGGCCAGGCCCCACGCCATGAGGACATACAGGACGGTCCAAACGGCTGGAAAGACCCAGGCCGGCGGCGTGAGGGCGGGCTTTTTGACAGACTGTAGATAGAATGAGACATCGTCCCGGATGAGGAAGCCAGCCAGCATGCCGACTGCGAGCGTCAGCAGGATGGACCAGGCATAGACCGATTTTTTCATGGATTCGCCTCCGTTTTGTGCTTTCAGGCTTATTGTAAACACAGAAGGCGGCGAAAGCGGTCACAACTTGGCGGCATGTGCGGCCGAAGCGGCAGAAACTTTTTCCGCTTCCGGCGCACGGAAGGCCTTGAGCGAGCGCAGGAGCAGCCAAACCGCGATGAGGATGGACAGATAGTCCGCGACCGCCTGGGTAAAGTTGATACCGTCCAGCCCAAAAGCGGCGCCGAGCAAGTAGAGGGCGGGGATAAAAATGAGGCCCTGGCGGCAGACCGACAGCAGGGTTGCGGGAAGGGGCCGGTTCATGGCCTGCATGCTGTTGATGGACAGGAAGAGGATGCCCAAGATAGGCCCGGCGATTGAGGTCGCGATCAGCATGGGGCCGCCGTAGGCGATGACTTCGGCGTCATCGATGAACAGCGCGACGACCTGGCGGCTGAAGACGATATACACGGCGCTGAGCACCGCGCCGCACACGACGGTCAGGACACCGCTGAACTTCAGGATGGACAGAAAGCGCTGCCGCAGACCGGCGCCGAAGCAATAGCCCAAAAGCGGCTGGATGCCGTTTGCGATGCCCATGTGGATGAAGGCGATGAGCATATAGGCCTTGGTCACGATGCCCATGGCCGCGACCGGGTCGTCGCCATATTGCACAAGCGCATTGTTGAGCAGCACGGTGGCGATGCTCATGAGCGCGGAATTGGCGCCGGCCGGCAGGCCAATGGATAGGACCTTGCCCATCTGCCGCCGTCCGCCGTGCAGGTCTCGCGGATGGATGGACAGGAGCGGGCTGCGGCGGGCAAAGTACCAGAGATAGTACAGGCAGCCGCAAACATTGCCGAGCACCGTGGCGATTGCGGCGCCGGCCGTGCCCATGTCCAGGGTTAGGATGAAGATGGGGTCTAGGACGATGTTGACGACCGTGCCGATCATGCCGCCGACCATGGAGGCCTGCGCCGCGCCCTCGCCGCGCACGACATGGCCGAAGGTGTTGGCAAAGAGGATAAACGGCGCGCCCAAGGCGATATAGAAGAGGTAATCGCGCGCGGGCTGGATGGTGTTTTCCGTGCTGCCAAGGATGGTCAGAAGCGGGTCCATGGCGGGCAGGATGATGAGGGACGACAGGACGCCGAGGGCCAGTGAGGCATAGCAGCAGAACGCCGAGGCCGCTTTGGCCTCGCGCGCCATCTTCTGCCCCAGCAGGATAGAGATGACCGCGCTGCCGCCAATGCCCAGCAGATTGGCAATCGCCATGTACATGACAAAGACCGGGTTGGTCAGCGAAACCGCGGCGACCTGCATGGCGTCGTGGGTCTGGCCGACAAAAAAGGTGTCGGCCATGTTGTAGACCACCAGGACGAGCGACGAGATGACGGTCGGTACGGCCATCCGGATGACTGCCGTGCGCACGGGCGCGTCCTGAAAGACAGCTTCATTTTGATTCATAGGGCTTCTCTCCTTTGGGATAGATTTCGGGAAAATCGTATGCAAGCAAACGATTTGCGGCGGCTGCGCGCCTCATTCGAGGTGCGCGAGCAGTTTGCAGCACAGGGACTTGAACTGTTTGACCTCCCGCGGGGACAGGCCGGCTGCCAGTTGGGTCTCGATGGCCGCGCGGATGGGGCCGCACTTGCGCTGGAGCGCATAGCCCTTGTCCAGCAGCTCGATGGTCTTGAGGCGCCGGTCCTGTCCGGAGACCGTGCGCCGGATGAGCTGCTTATCCTCCATCAGGCGCAGCATCTTGGAGGCGGTAGCGCGGTTGATGAAAAATTCGTCCTCGATATCGCGTTGGCAGATCGGCTGGTCTGGATGTTCATAGAGGAAGTCCAGGACGAATAGACTGGTCAGCGAGCAGTCGCTCAGCGCGCGGCGGTCATAGATCGCATGTGAGATGCGGTCGGTGTGGTTGCTGAGCTTGTGGATGTAGAAACTCAAGTCGGTGTTTGGCGTGGAAGGCATCCAGGCCCCTCCTCCCTTAAAATAGTTTGCCTGCAAAGCATTATAGAACAGATCCAGGCGGGCTGTCAAGGGGCGGAAGGCGGACGGGCGCGCGCGAGACCGGGCCAGTTCCCCAGGATTTTTTGTGATTATTCTGCGGTTTCCAGACGATATACCCTTTTTCAGCCAAAATCTGTGCAATTCTACAAAAATGTAAGCAAGCTAACTAAATTGGTTGACAGCGTTTTTGGCGTTTGCTAAAATTGTAAATGAACAGACAAACCCAAAAAAGAAAGGAGTGTAACTTAATATGGCGCCTCAGGAATCGGTTGGGCTTACCATCCGCACGCTGTCCAATCTCATGCGCCGACAGTTCATGCGCCATCAGCCGCCGCCGGAACACCGCCATTGCTCGGATGCCGGTGGTTTTATTATGGAATTTCTGTGCAATAACCCCGACCAAAAGTTGTGTCAGCACGATATCTCACAGATCTTCTGCATCCGGCGCTCGACGGCCTCTCGGATACTTGCCGCGCTGGAGCAAGACGGGCTGATTGAGCGCGTCAGCGCGCCCGAAGACGGCCGCCGCAAGCTGCTCATACCGACGGCAAAGGCATTGGACATCCACACCGAGGTCGCGGCAAACCAGGACGCGATCGAGGCGCGCATGCGTGAAGGCATCCCCCCTGAGGAACTGCGCGCATTTTTGGCGACAGCCCGCAAAATTGAGGCCAATTTGGCCTGCTAACCCCAGCAAAAGGAGTGTATTCTATGGTCAATCATATCACGGCTGCCATCCGTGAAAACAAAAAGGATTCCATCCTTGCGCCTGTCTTCGTCTGCGCTGAGGTCCTTTTCGAGGTCCTCCTCCCCATCGTCATGGCCTCCCTCATAGACAAGGGTATTGACGCGGGAAATATGAGCGAGATCCTGCGCCTTGGCGTCATTCTGATCGTCATGGCCATGTGTGCGCTGGCCTTTGGCATCCTGTCCGGCGTTGCGGCGGCAAACGCTTCGGCCGGCTTGGCCCGCAACCTGCGCCACGATATCTATTATCACGTGCAGGACTTTTCATTTGCCAATATCGATAAGTTCTCGACTGCCGGTATCGTCACCCGACTGACCACCGACGTCACGAACGTTCAGAACGCCTATCAGATGATTATCCGCGTGGCCGTGCGCTCGCCTGTCATGCTGATCTTTGCCTTCATCATGACCATCCGCATCAGCCCCAGCCTGTCGATGATCTATGTCTGTGCGATCCCGCTTCTGGGCATCGGCCTGGGCCTCATCATCAGCCACGTGCACGGCCTGTTTACCAAGGTATTCCACACTTACGATGAACTCAACAATGTCGTCCAGGAGAACCTGAACGGTATCCGCGTGGTCAAGTCCTTTGTCCGCGAGGAGTTTGAGAAGAAAAAGTTCGGTGCGATCTCGGAAAAGCTGTTCCGCGGCTTCCTCAAGGCCGAGCGCCTGATCATCCTGAACGCCCCGCTCATGCAGTTCTGCGTGTATGCCTGCCTGCTGCTCATCTCCTGGATCGGCGCGCGGCTGGTCGTCGGCAGCTCCATGACGGCGGGCGAGCTGACCAGCATGTTTAACTATACCTTCCAGATCCTCATGAGCCTGATGATGCTGTCCATGGTCATGGTCATGGTCATCATGGCGCGCTCCTCTGCCGAGCGTATCGAAGAGATCATGGAAGAGCAGAGCGACCTGACCGTCAAGCCGAATGCCATCCATGAGGTCCCGAACGGCGCAGTCGACTTTGAGAACGTCTCGTTCAGCTATGTCGGCGATCCCAACAACACCAGCCTTAAGAATATCGACCTGCACATCAAGTCGGGCGAGACCGTCGGCATCCTGGGCGGCACGGGCACGTCCAAGAGTACGCTTGTCCAGCTCATCCCGCGCCTGTATGACGCGACGGTAGGCCAGGTCAAGGTCGGCGGCATCGATGTCCGCGACTACGATTTGGAATCGCTGCGCAACCAGGTCGCCATGGTGCTGCAAAAGAACACCCTGTTCTCTGGCACCATCAAGGAAAACCTGCGCTGGGGCAATGAGCACGCCTCGGACGAGGAGATCGTGCGCGTGTGCAAGCTGGCACAGGCCGATTCCTTCGTGCAGGAGATGCCCAAGAAGTACGATACCTATATCGAGCAGGGCGGCACCAACGTCTCGGGCGGACAGAAGCAGCGCCTGTGTATCGCACGCGCCCTGCTGAAAAAGCCCAAGATCCTGATCCTGGACGACTCTACTTCGGCGGTCGACACCAAGACCGACGCCCTCATCCGGCAGGCGTTCCGTGAGGAGATCCCGGACACAACCAAGTTCATTATCGCACAGCGTATCTCGTCGGTGCAGGACGCCGACCACATCATCGTGCTGGACGACGGCCATATCAGCGGCTATGGCACGCACGAGGAACTGCTGCGCGACAACAAGATCTATCAGGAAGTCTTTGCATCGCAGAACAAGGGAGGTGAGCAGGATGACTGATCAGAAGAACCAGGGCGCAGCCGTCCCGACGCCGCAGGGCGCGGCCGGCCGCCTGTTCCGAATGATTGTCCAGGGCAATGCCCTGCGGCTGGTGTTCGTGCTGATCGCCATCGTCATCAGCGCCGCAGCCTCGGTCGGGGCCTCGGTGTTCCTGGAGTCCCTGATTGACGATTATATCAAACCGCTGCTCCTCATGGAGAACCCGGTCTTTGACAAGCTGCTACATGCGCTGATGGGCATGGCATGCCTGTATGCGGCCGGCCTTATCGCGACCTATCTCTACAACCGCATCATGGTCACGGTCTCGCAGCGCACCCTGAAGAGCATCCGTGACAAGATGTTCTCGCACATGCAGTCGCTGCCCATCCGCTATTTTGACACCCATGCGCATGGCGACATCATGAGCGTGTACACAAACGACGTCGATACCCTGCGCCAGATGATCTCGCAGAGTATTCCGCAGGCCATGTCCTCGGCGGTCTCGATCGTGGCGGTTTTCTGCTCGATGCTGGTTATGAGCTGGCAGCTCACCATCGTTGTGCTGATATGTGTCGCGGTCATGCTGGTTGCAGCCCGCATGATCGCGCGGCGCAGCGGCGCGTACTTTATCCAGCAGCAGATGGACCTCGGCCGGCTCAACGGCTATATCGAGGAAATGATCGAGGGCCAGAAGGTTGTCAAGGTCTTCTGTCACGAGGAGAAGGCCGAGGAGGGCTTTGACAAGGTCAACGATAAGCTGGCCGCTTCGGCGCGCAAGGCAAACCAGTACGCAAACGTCCTGATGCCGGCCATGAACAACATCGGCAACCTGCAGTATGTCATCGTGGCTATCGTCGGCGGCGCCATCGCGCTGAGCGGCGGCGGCCTGACGCTGGGCGCGATTGCCGCCTTCCTGCAGCTCTCCAAGGCGTTCACCCAGCCGATCAGCCAGATCTCTCAGCAGCTCAACGCCATTGTCATGGCGCTCGCGGGTGCGGCCCGTGTCTTCGCCCTGATGGATGAGGAGCCCGAGCAGGATCACGGCGATGTGACGCTGGTCAACGTCAAGTACACCCAGGACGGCGCGCTGGCCGAGACCACCGAGCGCACCAACATTTGGGCCTGGAAGGAGCCGCATGCAGACGGCACCTACTACACCTATACCAAGCTGACCGGTGATGTGCGCTTCTTCGACGTTGACTTCGCTTACACGCCGGATAAGCCCATCTTGCACGACATCACGCTCTATGCAAAGCCGGGCCAGAAGCTGGCCTTCGTCGGCTCGACCGGCGCGGGTAAGACCACGATCACCAATCTGATTAACCGCTTCTACGATATTAATGACGGCAAGATCACCTATGACGGCATCGACATCAAGCGGATCTGTAAGCGTGACCTGCGCCAGTCGCTCGGCATCGTCCTGCAGGATACCAACCTGTTCACCGGCACGGTGCGGGAGAATATCCGCTACGGCCGCCTGGATGCAACCGACGAGGAAGTCGAGGTCGCGGCCAAGCTGGCAAACGCCGACGAGTTCATCCATCGCCTGCCGCAGGGCTATGACACCATGCTGACCGACAACGGCGCAAGCCTGTCCCAGGGTCAGCGCCAGCTCATCGCTATCGCCCGCGCGGCGGTCGCTGATCCCCCGGTCATGATCCTGGACGAGGCGACCAGCTCGATCGACACGCGCACCGAGTCGCTGGTGCAGCAGGGCATGGACGGCCTGATGTACGGCCGCACGGTCTTTGTCATCGCGCACCGCCTGTCCACCGTCCGCAACTCCAATGCTATTATGGTTCTGGAGCACGGGCGCATCATCGAGCGCGGCAGCCATGAGGAGCTGATCGCGCAGAAAGGTGTATACTATCAGCTGTACACCGGCGCCTTCGAGATGGAATAAGTTGCAGAGAATCAAAAAACGCCCCAAATGGGGCGTTTTTTTGATATTCGGAATGAGATACGCGGTCACTGCCCGGCTTCCGGACGGCAGCGCAGCGCCTCCCCGACGATCTCGTCGAGCTGCTGCACCAAGCTGGCAGGGATGACGGGGTCCTCGGCGCGGTTCTCCAGGATCAGGGCATTGGCCCGGGCCTGTGCGCGGGCCAATGCGGTCTCGGGCGCCTGTGCTTCCGAGAAGGTCTGGCGTGGGAAGACCTCGTTTGCCCACCAACTGGTGCGCATATGTGCTACGGTGTGAAGTTCGCTGAGAAAATTGCCGCCAATACCGACCTGCTCCAACGTGTCAAGTCCCAGCGTGTCCTCGTTGACCTCGAACCCGGCCAAGGCATAGTTCATCGCATCCAGCCAGGCGTCGTCCAACACGAGCTGCGCAAAGCTGAAGCCCTGGTCTGCGCCCACGATCCCCTGCCCGCCGATGGCATCGCTGCCGGCCAGGACGCTGCACACAGCCGAGAAGGATTTCTCGAATCCGGCCTGGAAATCGGGGGAGAGTGCGTCGGTCAGGCCGCTGTTAGAGCCTGAGGCCAGGCCGTAAAAGGCGGCCATCTGGGCGGTCGCGATCCCAAAAAGCACCTGGTTTGGGGAGCCAAACGAACACATCATGCTGTGCATTAGGTCGTTGGAGTGGGCAGAACCGACATATTTGGCGATTTTCCCGGTCAGCGCGTAGATGAGAAACAGCGAGCCCAGGACTTCGGCGTTCTGCTGGGTCAGCGCGCCGGCCAGCGTGACCGGGGCGGTCGAGCCAGCCATGACGAGCGGCGTCATCTCAAGCGGCATACCGGCCTGCGCAAACAGCAGGCCGATCTCGAGCGATTCCCGTGTGAAGCTGAGCGGACTGACCGTATCTAACAGGTAACTGACCGTGCGCCCCATGACCCGCGCCATCTCCAGGATATAGCGTGCCGCGTACGCCGACAGGACATAGGTCCCGCCGTCCTTGCGCGCGCGCTGATAGATTTCCCGATAGCACATGACGTCGGGCAGCGGCACATCCGATGGCAGGACGACCGCGCCTGAACGCGGGATATTGGGCAGGCCTTCGATGAGGGCGATCCCGTCCCGCACATCCTGCAATGTACCGCGCCGCCGGGTGCCAGTGCTGTAATCATAGGTAAATACCTGGGTGGACACATTGCCGGTAATCTTGCGCACGGTGTGTCCGGCCTTGGGAAAGGCATGGCGGCCTGCCCGCGCCTCGGCCAAGATGGGCGCAAGCGCCTCGGACGGGATGCGCACGGTCTCACCGTCGGTCTTGGCACCCAGCGCCGCCGCAGCCCGGCAGACCTGCGCATTTGGCACGTGCAGCCCGATCTTGGACAGGATCTGCACGGAAGCCTCATGGATCTGTTCGATCTCGCCGTCGCTGAGCACGCGAAGTTCTGCTTGGATGTGACGCATGGCGCAACGCCTCCCTTTTGCTGTGTTGTAATCAGTATGGCAGAAAAGGCTGGACGGTGCAAGAAGGCAGATTATCACAATTTTGTTTAGTCTTTTGCGCGGAGCGCTGTGTATTTTTATATTTGATTTCCTACGTTTTGTATCATTCATGCTTCAAAAAATAAGGGCTGTACACACAGCCCTTATTTTTTTGGGGTATTAATCTCCCATAGATAGGCCCAAATCCCGCGCAGCCTGCACAATATCGCTGTCTGCCGGGACGGTCTTGAGTTTGCCCGCGACCTCGGATAACGGCACCGGGACGATCTTGTTGCCCTTGACAGCGACCATATTGCCGAACTTCCCTTCCCGAATGAGATTAGCGGCCGCTACGCCCAGCCGGGTGGTCAGCAAGCGGTCGGCCGGGCACGGCGCGCCGCCGCGCTGATAGTGCCCTGGGATGGTCACGCGGATCTCTTCGCCGGTCAGCGCCTTGAGCTCGTCCGCCATGCGGTAGGAGATCGACGGATAGGGCATGTTGCGGCGCGCTTCCTTGAACTCCTTTTTGCTCATCTTGGCCTCTTCCTTGCTGATCGCGCCCTCGGCGACGGCCAGGATCGAGAAACGCTTGCCGCTGCGCCCGCGCTTTTCGATGGCCGCCGCGATGGCCTGCGCGCTGTAGGGGATCTCCGGGATGACGATCACATCCGCGCCCGAAGCGATACCCGCATACAGAGTCAGCCAGCCGGCTTTATGTCCCATCGTCTCAACGATAAACACCCGGCCGTGCGAAAAGGCGGTCGAATGGATGGAATCGATGACCGTCGTCGCGATATTGACGGCCGACTGGAAGCCAAATGTCGTGTCCGTGCCCCAAAGGTCGTTATCAATGGTCTTGGGCAGCGTGACAACGTGGATCCCGTGCTGTGCCAGCAGGTTGGCCGTCTTGTGCGTGCCGTTGCCGCCCAGGATCACCAGGCAGTCGAAGCGCGCCTTTTTGCAGGTCTCCAGCATCTTTTCGAGCTTGGTCTCCTCGTTCTCGTCGGCTTTCTTTTGCATCATCTTAAACGGCTGGCGGGATGTGCCGAGGATGGTGCCGCCCAGTGTCAAGATATCGGAAAAGTCTTCCGGCTGCATGACGTGATAATCCGCCTCGATCAGGCCGCGATAGCCGTCCCGAATGCCATAGAGCGTTACATCGCTTCCGAGTTCATGATACAGGGTCTTGGCCACGCCGCGCAGGGCCGAGTTCAGCCCCTGGCAATCGCCGCCGCTTGTCAACATACCAATTTTCATGGATCGATCCCTCCTATATTTTCCTTTTTATCATACGCTATTTTGCCTCGTCTGCAAAGCGTTTTCGCCAATTTTACCGGAATTTCTCAGAGCGATCTCAGCACACAATGACTGCGTCCGAGCCCGCCGTCCCGTGCTTTGTCACCACGATCTGGCGGTCGATCCGCCGGGCAAGGGCTTCCACATGCGAGATGATGCCGATCAGGCGATTCCCACCCGAAAGATCGCTCAGCGCGCGCACCGCCTGCTCGAGCGCCTCCTCGTCGAGCGAGCCAAAGCCCTCGTCGACAAACATGACGTCGAGCTGCACGCCGCCCGCCGCCGACTGCACTTCGTCCGACAGGCCGAGCGCGAGCGACAGCGCCGCCTGGAAGGATTCGCCGCCCGACAGCGTCTTGACGCTGCGCACCGAACCGTTATAGTGATCGACAACGTCCAACTCCAGGCCGCTCTGGCGGCGGTTGTTCTCGGCCTGCGCGCGCCGCTTGAGCTCATACTGTCCGCGGGACATGACCATCAGCCGGGTGTTGGCCCGTGCCAGGATGCGGTCAAAATAGGTCATCTGTACATAGGTCTCGAGCATGATCTTCTCGCGCCCTACGAGCTGCCCGCCCGCCGTATCGGCCAGCGACTTGACCCATCCCCATTTCTGTTCGGCCTCGGCGAGCGCCGCGCCGTGCGTCTCCAGCGCGCGCAAGGCGTCTTGATTGCGGTCCAGGCGGGCCGCGCGGGCGGTCTGCCCGTCCTCCAGTGCGCGGCGACGCACATTGCAGGCCTCCAACTCTGCCTGTATCGTCTCCGTGTCGATCTCCGGCGCGTGTTCGAGCTGGCCGGCCAGCGCCGCGATCGTCCCCTCCAGGGCGTCAGCCTGGGACTTGCAGGCCTGGTATGCCTGCTCGGCCTGTTCGGTCCGACGGTCTAGGTCCTGTATGGTGTCCTTGGTCTGCTGGGCGGCCCGTCGGGCCGCAGCCTGATCCGGGTAGCGCAGCCCGTCGGCCAGCTCCTGTTTCTGCCGTGCCAAATGCTGGGTGTCCTGCTCGGCGCGCGCGATCTCCTGCTGCGCCGCGGCCTGGCGCGCTTGTGCCTGCTGGACAGCCTGCTCGAGCGTGCGCAGCGTATGCCCGAACTGATCTAGCTGCCGCATATCCTGCTGGGCCTGGTCCAGCGCACTCTTGCACGCGGCCAGCCTATCACGGAGCGCTGCGCCGGCTGCGGCGATCTGCTCCGCCATTTCCTCGCACGGCACATCGCCCAGCAGTTCCCGCGCCCGCTGCTGGAGCCCCGCGCGGCGTGCCTCCAGGGCGCCGCGCAGCTGTCCGGCCTCGGCGCTCAGCCGCCCGGCCTCGTCCTGCGCGGCCGCCGCCTGCTGTTTGGCCTGTTCGAGGTCGGCTTCGCGCGGCGCACCCAAGGTGACCTGCGCAGGCCGCGGATGGCTGCAAGCGCCGCAGACCGGGCACGGCGCGCCGTCCTGCAATCCCAACGCCAGGATGCCCGCCTGCTCGTCCAAAAAGGCGCGGTTCATCTGCTGATAGCGTCCCTGGGCTGCCTCGGCGCTCTGCGCCGCCGCCAGATAGTCCTTCTGCACGCGGGCATACTGCCGCGCGCTGGCTGCGACGGCATCCAGATCTCGGCTGAGGCCGTTGAACGCCCGCTGTTCTTCTAACAGCGCGGCGTGTTCCGCGCGCTGCTTTTCGGCCCGGATGGCGCTGTCTGCCAGACGTTCCTGCCCGGCCCGCGCGGCGGCCTGTTGATCGGCGAGGTCTGTTAACTGCTTGGCACACGCCGCCTGCGCGGCGCAGCCGGCGGTATACCGCTTTTGCGCGGCTTCCAACGCCTGGTCCAGACGGCTGCAGGCCTCGTGCCGGCGCACTTCCTCCGCCAGGGCTGCGGCCTGCTGGGCCAGGGCCTCCCGTTCGGGTTTACGGGCGGCCAGCGCGGCCCTTGCCGCACCAGCCTTTTCCATCTCCTGCTGGATAGCCTGGCGTTTGGCCTGTGCGTCCCGCAGCTGTATGCGCGCGGCCGCCAGCTCACGCGCTTGACCCAGCGTGCGGGCCGCCTGGCCAATCTGTTTGTCTAAACGCTCCAGGGCCCGGCGGCCCGCCTCCTGCGCTGCGCTGTCCTGCCGGACAATCTCGTCCAGCAGCGCGGCCGTCTCCTGCAGGAGCAGCCTGCCTGCCTGCGCGTCGGCCAAGCGCTGCCCAAGCACGCTGTCCGCGGGATAGCGCGCGCTGCCGACCGCCTGCATCAGGCCATCTCGCAGCTTATCGCGTGCGCGGGAGAGTGCTGCAAGCTGGTCCTTTAGGGCGGCCTGCAGCTTCTGGTAGCGCCCTGTGTGAAAGATCTGGCGGAAGATGCGCATGCGCTCCTCGGTGGAGGCGACGAGCAGCTTGAGGAAATCCCCCTGCGCGATCATGGCGATCTGCGCAAACTGTTCACGGTCCACGCCCACGATCTCGCGCACGGCCTGGCCGACCTCCTTGACCCGGGTCACGACCCGGCCGTCGGGCATGGTCAATTCGGCCTCGGCGCGCTGCAGCGTCACGCCGCCGCCCCGCTTGGCCGGACGGGTGTACTCGGGCACACGGCGCACCCGATAGGTCTTGCCCGCGCTCTCAAACGTCAGCTCGACAAAGGTGGGTGTGTCGGGCGCGGCATACTGGCTGCGGAACATCGCGGCCTCGCGCTGGTCGCCGCTGGCCTCCCCGTAAAGCGCGAAGGCGATGGCGTCAAAGATGCTGGTCTTACCCGCGCCTGTGTCGCCCCGGATGAGATACAGGCCATTTTTTCCCAACTGCTCCAGCGCCAGCGTGATCTGTCCGGCGTATGGGCCGAAGGCGGACAGGGTCAGTGTAAGCGGTCTCATTCTTGTCCCTCCCAGATGGTCTCAATCATGCCGCAGAGCAGCGCGCGCTGTTCTGGCGAGAGCGGCCGGTCATTTTGCAGCTGATAAAAGTCGTCAAATAGGTCGATAGGCGTGCGCCGCTCTGCCTGCGGGCCGAGCGCCAGCGCGGCGCAGCCGGCGCCGGCTGTATGCTGATAGTCCAGCCGCATGATGTTGGGATAGATCGTGCGCAGCTTGCCAATGGCGTCCGGGATCTCCTGCGCGTCGGTCAGCGTCAGATGCAGGTAAGCGTTCTGGTCAAAGGTGCTGTAAAAGGCGCGGCTCGTGAGTGTGTCATAGCTGCCCGCGCGCTCCAGGAGATCCCGGCGCGGCGTGAGCGGCGCCAGACGGATCTCAGCCTGCCCCGGCGCATCCAGCGTCACGATCGGGACCGACTTTTGATGCGCAGCCTCGGAGAACGAATACTTGAGCGGCGTCCCGCTGTATCGCATGGCCGGTGTGCCGACCTGCTGCGGGCCGTGCAGGTGTCCGAGCGCGACATAGTCAAAGCCGGCAAAGGCCTGCGCGTCCACCTGGTCCAGCCCGCCGACCGACAGCTCCTCCGATTCGCAGGTGGCTGCGCCGGTCACGAACTGGTGCGCGACCAATACCGACCGGTTCCCTGTCCCCGGCTGCCGGTGCGCCAGCGCGCAGCGCACGGCGTCGGTATAGCTCTCGATGGCCTCGTCCGGAAAAAAGCGACGCACATTTGCCGGCTTGAGGAAGGGAAGCAGGTAAATATCTACACGGCCCGCGGGATCGTCCAGCGTGACCGGCACGAGCGTCCCCTGGTAGGCGGGCGAGACGTGCACGCCGCGCGCGTCCATCAGGCGGCCGCCAAATGCCAGCCGCTCGGCCGAATCATGATTGCCGCTGATGAGCAAAACCTGGGCCCCGCATGCGGCCAGGCGCACCAAAAAATCGTCGAACAGGGCGACGGCCTCGGCGGGCGGCACCGGCTTGTCATAGATATCCCCCGCGATCAGGACTGCATCCGGCGCTTCCTCCCGCACGAGGTCCAGCAGCTCGTCCAAGATATAGGCCTGATCGTCCAGGAGCGAGAACCCGCACAGCCATTTGCCCAAATGCAGGTCGGAAAGATGGATCAATTTCATAAAGGGAGCCCTCCCGGAATATCGCAGCGCCGAACCGCGCTGCGCGTCTCTTGCAAATACATACCCATTATACCACGCCTGCCCCTGCCTTTGGAACGGCTGTTTGGGCCGTGGGCACAAAAACGGCGCCCCGCGCCGGGATAGTCCCAGGCTGGGCGCCGTTTTTTTGGTTGTAGCAGATATGGTCAGTCACACTGTAAAATAGCCCATACGCGGTCAAAGCGGCGGGCGCGCAGGTCCTCGGTGCGAATATAGAAGTACAGTGCGCCGGTCTCGCCAAAGTCCAGGTCGAAATCCCCGGCAGAAAATCCGTTGAGCTGGAACAGCAGCCGCCAGTGCTGTAGGGCCTCTGCGGACTTGCGCCGGACCAGCTCCTCCGGGATCTCCTCCAGGCCGGTCAGGTTGTACCCCGCGCTGACCAGCTCGCAGGGCAGCGTCATGTTGTCCTGCAGGACATCCGGCCAGCCGAGCAGCTTGGTACAGTTCCCGCTGCCGCCCATCGCCTCGTAAGCGTGTTCATAAGGCTCCATCAGCGGCACGTCGCTCCGGATCTGAAAAAAATCCTCCCAGGCGGCAAACGAGACGCCTGGACCGGCCTGTACGGGTAAGCGCGGCAGGCGGAACTCCTCCTCGAGCTCTGCCGGGAAAGCGGCCGGATGCAGCGGCTGGCCGGCTTCAAACCAATACACGCGCGCGCTGCCGGCGTCGGCCGGGTCATATCCCCAGCGCGCCGAATCCATCTCATAGAAAAATGACAGCAGGCCGCGCCGCGGCAGCAGCCCCTCCGGGTCCATACAGGCGAGCGCGCCGCAGTCGATCTGCGCCAGGAAAGCCAGCGGCCGCGGCTTGACCGTTTCGTCGTAAGCCGTGTCCGTGACATAAGTGGGCCACTGGAAATCCGCCGGGACATCCGGCTGGCCGCCGAAGCGCGTGCGGCCCCAGATGACCGGCCCATCCACACCGATCTGTAACCGGATCATGCGGCGCTGCATGGCTTCCAGCACTTTTTTCATCATATCTACCATGTGTAAAGTTCCCTCGAATCCGATGTGATGCGGGCCCGGCCCATGGCCGGGCCCTGCAGCGCGCAGGGCGCTGCGTTGCTCTTATCATACCGCATTCCACCGGTTTGGGCAACTCTTTTTCTGTGCATTCCGCACAGATCGCACACAAATGCCGCCGGTTTACTTGAGCTTTTTCCCGTCCTGGAAGGCGTTCCCGACTTTTGCACCGAGCGCAATATAGGTATGCCCCACCGGGTCAAAGGTGATTGGGCGCAGCTTGGCCGGGTCGATCTCGCCGTCTGTCAGAACCTTCTCGTCCGCGCTGACATTGACAATTTCCCCCAAAAGCAGCTCGCTCTCGGGATCAAAACTGACCAGGCGGCATTCCAGCGTCATAGGCAGCTCGTCGATGCACGGCGCATCCACGAATTCGCTCTTTGTCGTGTGCAGGCCGGCCTTTTCCAGCTTATCCGGCACGTTGTTCGCCGAGACGATGCCGACGTAGTCGGCCTCCACGACATGGGCCTCATCGGCCATGCTGACTGTGAACGCGCGGCGTTCCAGGATATTTTTGACGGTCTTGTGCGACGCGCTCAGGTACATGGCAATGCGGTTGGTGTCCGCGATGCCGCCCCAGGCCGCGTTCATCGCGTCCGGGGTGCCGTCCGCGCCATAGGTCGCGATGATCAAAACCGGCTGTGGATACAAAAACGGCTTGGCTCCAAAGTTCTTTTTCATACGGAAATCCCTCCAAATCACGGTATTATAACATGTTCCTTCCCTATTATAACACGGCGCTCCCGGCCCCGCCACGAAAAAAGCTGGCCCCTGCCGCGCCGCAGGCCAAAGAAGGGCCGGGCGGGGAGATCCCGTCCGGCCCTTCTTTACAATCCAATCCAAAAACGGCGTTCATTCAAGGAAAACGCCAATGTCATAACTGACCCTTTCTGATAGAAGCATCTACAATTTCAAAATGCGTCCAAATTGCATGGATCGCCCCGTCTTCGTCCTGCGCGCGCAGGGCTGCGACGATCTGCTCATGCGCTGCATGCAGCTCCTTGGCCTGCTCGTCTACCGACACGATCTTGCGGTACATCGTGCCGATAAAGTCATCTATGGTGGTCATCATGGCGCTAAAGAGCGACTTGATCAGCTTATTGCCGGACGCCTCGCACAGGAGTTTATGAAATTCCCGGTCATACTGTGCGCCCTTGACCGGGTCCGGTTCTTCACACATTTTGCGCGTCAGTGTCTCCAGCGTCAAAAGCTGCCGCGGCAGGATGCGCCCGGCAGCCAGGCGGGCGGTCTCGCTCTCCAGGCCGCGGCGCAGCTGGCTGAACTGCAGGTAGTTGGTTTCCCCCAACAAAAGCATCATGCGGAAACTTGTGCTCAGGTTTTTCTCAAAGTCACAGGTTACAAAATTTCCGGCGCCCTGGACGCTGGAAACAAACCCCAGCAGGCTGAGCGTGCGCAGCGCTTCCCGCACCGAATTGCGGCTGACGCCGAGCGCCTCGGCCAGCTCTCGTTCAGGAGGCAAACGTTCGCCGCGCTGCAGATTCCCTTTGCGGATTTCACCCTGAATGTAGTCGACGACTTTCTCATAGGTTTTTTCTGCTCGTTCACGCATAGGCCGTTCTCCTCTACACTGAAATAATCGATTTTATCAGTATATCACGCGGGGCCGAACTTCGCAAGAATAAAATCTGTATGAAAAGGGAGATTGCCGGCAGGCGCTCATGCGTCGTGCCGGCAATCCAAAAGGTATAAGGTTATGGGTATGGTCGTAATTCAGTTAGACTTACTTGACGCCCATCCAGCCCGAGATAACCATGCGCTGCACTTCGCTGGTGCCTTCATAGATTTCCGTGATCTTGGCATCACGCATCATGCGCTCAAACGGATAATCACGGGTGTAGCCGTAGCCGCCGATCAGCTGCAGGCAGCGGCGGGTAACGTCCGACGCGGTCTCAGAAGCGAACAGCTTGCCCATGGAAGCCATATGGCTGTACTTCTCGCCGTCCTGCTTGGCCTGCGCCGCGCGGTACAGCAGCAGACGGGACGCGTCTACCTTGGTCTGCATGTCGGCCAGCTGGAACTGGGTGTTCTGGAACTGGCTGATGCGCTTGCCAAACTGGATACGCTGGGTGGTGTACTGGATGGTCTGGTCGATTGCGCCCTGCGCAATGCCCAGAGCCTGTGCGCCGATGCCGATACGGCCGCCGTCCAGGGTCATCATCGCGATCTTGAAGCCCTTGCCGACTTCGCCCAGCAGGTTCTCCTTCGGGATCTTGCAGTCCTCGAAGATCAGCTCGCAGGTGGACGAACCGCGGATGCCCATCTTCTTCTCGTGGGTGCCTACGCGGAAGCCTGGGGTGTCGCGCTCAACGATAAAGGCCGAGATGCCCTTGGTGCCGAGGGACTTATCGGTCATCGCGAAGATAACGAACGTGGAAGCATAACCTGCGTTGGTGATGAAGATCTTGGAGCCGTTGAGCAGCCAGTGGTCGCCCTTATCCTCGGCAACGGTCTTCTGCATTGCGGCGTCGGTGCCAGCGCCGGGCTCGGTCAGGCCGAACGCGCCGAGCTTCTCGCCCGAGCACAGGTCAGGCAGGTACTTCTGCTTCTGCTCCTCGGTGCCGAAGGTCAGGATCGGCCAGCAGCACAGGGAGGTATGGGAGGAAACCATGACCGAGGTGGTCGCGCAGTGCTTTGCGATCTCCTCGCAGCATGCGATGTAAGCCAGGTAGCTCATGCCGGCTCCGCCGTACTCCTCGGGCATGAAAATGCCCATCATGCCCATGTCAGCCAGCTTGTGCCAGGTCTCCTCCGGGAAACGCTCCTGCTCGTCGATCTCTGCCGCCAAAGGTGCAACTTCCTTGACGCAGAAGTCATGCAGCATATCGAGTACGTCCTGCTCTTCTTCAGTAAAATGGAAATTCATAAACTTTTTCTCCTTATGTTGTCTGTCGCGTGGTTTAACCCTTCATCTTCTTGATCTGTGCGGTCAGCACAGGAACAACATCAAACAGATTGCCCACAACGCCGTAGTCTGCAACGCCAAAGATTGGTGCGTCCGGATCCTTGTTGATCGCGACGATGACGTCGGAGGAGCTCATGCCAGCCAGATGCTGGATTGCGCCCGAGATACCGCAGGCGATGTACAGCTTGGGGCCGACGGTCTTGCCGGTCTGGCCGACCTGATGGGAGTGAGCGATCCAGCCCTCGTCGACCGCTGCGCGGGATGCGCCAACCGTTGCGCCCAGCGCGTCGGCCAGCTCACGGATGACGTCAAAGCCCTCGGCGCTGCCGACGCCGCGGCCGCCGGAGACGATGATGTCTGCGCCTTCCAGGTCTACCATTTCCTCGGCTGCCTCGCGGATGACCTCGAGCACCTCGGTACGGATTGCCTCCGCCGGGACATGGAAGTCCTCGCGGATGATCTCGGCCTTGGCCTCACCTGCTGCGGGCTTCTTGAATACGCCCGGACGGACAGTGCCGAGCTGCGGGCGATGGTCTGCACACAGGATGGTCGCCATCAGGTTGCCGCCGAATGCCGGACGGGTCCAAGCGACGCAGCCGGTCGCCTCGTCAATGGCCAGCGCGGTGCAGTCGGCGGTCAGGCCGGTCTGCAGGCGGGACGAGAGGCGCGGGCCCATGTCGCGGCCGTTCGGCGTCGCGCCGATCAGCATAGTGGTCGGGCCGTACTTCTCGATGAGGTGCGCCATGGCGGTGACGTATGCGTCGGTGGTGTAATCGGCATACTCCGGGCCCTCGACTGCGATGACCTGGTCGGCGCCTGCGGCGCTCGCCTCGTTGATTGCTGCGTCCAGGTTATTGCCGACGATAACGGCAACCAGCTTGCCGCCCTGCTGGTTTGCCAGCTCACGGCCAGGATTCAGAAGCTCGATGCCTACATTCTTGGCGGAGCCGTCCTCCTTGGTTTCCACGAATACCCAAAGGTCCTTGGTTTTTGCTTCCATATTCTGACGCCTCCCTTAAATCACATGCGCTTCACTCAGCGCCGTAAACAGCTTCATAGCGGACTCTTCGCCGGTCTCTTCCTTGATAATGACGCCGGCTTCCTTGCGCGGCGGCACAAAGGTCTTCTTGACGCGCGTCGGGGAGCCCTTGAGGCCTGCGCGGGTCAGGTCGATGTCCGGCATCTCTGCGGTGGTGAGCACGTCGATCTTTGCCTTGCGTGCTGCCATCTTGCGCTTGATCGTCGGGAAGCGCGGGTCAAAGGAGGGCTTGGTAAAGGTGATCAGGCAGGGGGTCTTAACGCCGATGCGGTAGTTGCCGTCTTCGCCTTCCTTGAGGATATGCAGGGCGCCTTCGGCCTCCTCGGCCTCGAGCGCATAGGTGACCTGCGGATAGTCGAGCAGCTCTGCAAGCTCGGGGCCGACCTGTGCGGTGTCGCCGTCAATGGCCTGCTTGCCGCAGAAGACCGCGTCAAACTTGACGCCCTCGAGCTCCTCTACCTTGGCGATTGCGCAGGAGAGGATGTAGCTGGTGGCCAGGGTGTCCGAGCCGCCGAATGCGCGGTCGGATACCAGGTAAGCCTTGTCGGCTGCGATCGCAAGTGCCTCGCGCAGCGCAGCCTCGGCCTGCTGCGGGCCCATGGACAGAACGACGATACGGGTGTCGGGGTTCTTGTCCTTAATGCGGGCTGCGGCCTCGATGGCATAGCCGTCAAAGGGGTTAATGATGCTGGGCACGCCGTCGCGCACCAGCGTATTGGTTTCCGGATCGATCTTGATCTCGTTGGTATCCGGAACCTGCTTGATACATACCAGAATATTCATACCAAATTCTCCTTATTGATACCTGATTAAAGCGTGCAGCAGACCTTGCCGGGGTTCAGAATCATCTTGGGGTCAAAGACCTTCTTGATGCCCTGCATGAGCTGCATGTTGACCGGGCCGACTGCCTCAGCCAGGTACTTGACCTTGCCCATGCCGATGCCGTGCTCGCCAGAGATCTGGCCGCCCAGCTCGACTGCCTTCTTGTAGATCGCGCTCATGAACGCATCGACCTGCTTGCGGAATTCGTCCTCTGCCATGTCGTTCGAGCAGGTGTAAATGTGCAGGTTGCCGTCGCCCGCATGGCCGAAGTACTTGACGGTGAAGTCGAACTTGTCGCCGGTCTCATTGACAAAGCGGACATAATCGGCGATCTTGTTGACCGGAACAACGACGTCGCACTCGTCGAGCAGCTTGGTCTGCTCCTCGATGCCTTCCAGGAAGGAGGAACGGGCTGCCCAGGTGTCCTTGAGCTTGGGCGCGGTATCAGCGACCAGAACGTCCATTGCGCCCTCTTCGAGCAGCATCTCGGCCGCGCGCTCAACGATGGGATCGAGCTCGTCGTCCGAATCGCCGTCAAAGGTCATCAGCAGGTAAGCGCCGACGTCGGTGCCCTCGATCTGGCGGGGGAAGACCTGCTTGCCCAGGTATTCCTCGGAGGAGATCAGGATCTCTCTCTCAAAGAACTCGAGCGCCTGGGGCTTGAAGTGGTTCATAAATACCTTCGGGACGGTGGAGATGCACGCATCCAGATCCTCAAACGGGGCCATCAGGCTGATCGTCGCCTTGGGCGCCGGGATGAGCTTCAGGGTCAGCTCGGTGATGATGCCCAGGGTGCCTTCCGAACCGACCATGAGGTTGGTCAGGCTGTAGCCCGAGCTGGTCTTGGAGACCGTGCTGCCAAAGTGGGTGATCTCGCCGGTCGGCAGGACGACGGTCATTGCGCGGACATAGTCGCGGGTGCAGCCGTACTTGACAGCGCGCATGCCGCCTGCGTTGGTCGAGACGTTGCCGCCCAGGGTCGCCATCTTCTCGCCCGGATCCGGCGGATACATGCAGCCGTGCTGCAGCGCATCGTCGGCCAGCTGCTGGAGCAGGACGCCCGGCTGGACGGTGACGGCAAAGTTCTCCAGGTCATAAGACAGGATCTTGTTCATGCGCATGGTGCAGATGACGACGCCGCCGCAGATCGGGGTGCAGCCGCCTGCCAGGCCGGTGCCTGCGCCGCGCGTGGTGACCGGGATGTTATTCTCGTAGCAGATCTTGACGATGCCAGCGACTTCCTCGGTCGTCAGCACATCAATGGAGACCTCGGGCATCCGGGTGCCATAGATCGGCATCTCGTCACGCGAATAGTCAGGATTGACGTCGGCGCCCACGACAACGCGTCCGGGGACGACCTGCTCAAGCTGAGCAATGATCTCCGGCGTCACAGAGTTATAGTTTGGCATGATTAAAACCTCCTTGAAACATTGGGTTTTTCATCTTCTTCATATATTCGGAAACGCTTATTCGCGTACCATTACAGAGATACCGTTCGGGATAACGACGAGATGGGCGTCCTTGCCCTTGATCTCCCGCGCCTTGGCCAGGGCGGTGTCCACGTCGGGCGCCCAGGACATCTTCATGTCCTCGATCAGCGCGCGCTGCTCGGGGGCGGTGACGTAAATGACGTGGTGCTTGCACAGCACGCGGGCCAGGATCTGGTACTCCCACTGATCGGGCTTGGTCTGGTCCTGCGGGGTGGCCAGAATCTCGTCGGTCAGCGCCTCGGGGGACGCGCAGTCGCGCAGGGCGTGATAGAAGCTGTCGCCGCCGTGGCCGTCCGAGCACGAGCTGACCATGATGAGCACCGCGCCCTCTGCCGCTGCGGCCTCGGCCGCGGTCAGGCCCTTGACGCTCTGGTACACGTTCTGGTCAAGCGGATAGCCGCCGTTGCTCGAGATGACGATATCGCCGCGCTTTTCGGGCTTGACCTGGCAATAGCCGAGCAGGAAGTCGCAGCCCTTTCTATGGGCGGTGATCGGGTCGCCGGCAAAGGCCGCAACGACCTTCTTGTCCTCGTCGATGATGACGTTCACGATGTAGGCGAGCTTTGCCATCTGCGCCGCCGCGACCATATCGGTGTGCAGCGGGTTGCCGTCGAGCACGCCGGTGCGCGCATAGGACGACGCGATGAACTTCGAGCAGTGATTGCCGAGCACGGTGACCTGGTCGCACACGCCGGGCAGGACGCTCTTGCGGCCGCCCGAGAAGCCGGCAAAGAAGTGCGGCTCGATAAAGCCCTCTGCGACCAGCAGGTCGGTCTCGGCGGCCAGCTTGTCGATGACGCAGTCTGCGCCGGACGGCAGCACGCCGACCTTGACGTTGGTGGACGCGTCGCGGCTGTCGTGGATCACGATTTTTTCATTGTCAACGATCTCCTGCCCGAGCTTGCCGACAAGCTCGTCCTTGGAGGTCGGGCGATGGAAGCCGGTCGCGACCAAGAGCGTAATATCGATCTCCGGGTTGCCCTCGCGCAGTTCTGCGAGCATAAACGGGATAATGTGGCGGCTGGGGACCGGCCGCGTGTGGTCGCTGATGATAATGGTACAGGTTTTTTTCCCTGCCGCCAGCTCGCGCAGGCGCGGCGTGTCGATCGGGGCCGCCATGGCCGCCCGGACCAGGCCATCTTCGGTATCAGACGCCTTGAGCTCACCGATGTGGGATTCCAGAATCTCCGCACCGACAAGGTCGTCATGCAGCGTCATGCCGGCATTTCCGAAAGGAATTACAATCGCCATCTATGAATACCTCCGTCTCTTTTCCATTGTACACGGGATCAGTGATTTTTGGTCGAACCACTTTATCGCTACATACACTTTATCACAATTTCACAAAAATGCAATGCTCCATTTGCAATTTCTACCACTCATACAAATTTCGGCCACTTTTTTGTGCAATCTGCCTTTTTTTGCAAAACGTATCCAAATTATATAGACATTTAGCACAAGCCAGCCTATAATGATTACAGATTATCGGGTATTATACTTCTATTTTATTTGAATATATTTTGCGCACATCTCGCTTCATTTGTGTGATGGTTCCGTTTTTTAGACGGATATTTTTTGTGTTTCCTACTTTATTGGTAGTACCGGTTGGGTTGGAAATACATGAAATATAGATTCGGACTGCCCCGAAAAAAGAAGGAGGTTTCTCTCAATGTCAATCTTACAGTCTGTTCTGACCCTACTCCCCATTTTGTGGCTGATTGTAGCGCTTGCTGTGCTCAAGATCCCCGGCCACAAAGCCTGTCTGGTCGCCCTGGTCATTGCGGCGGCCCTTGCCCTGACGCTCTGGCACATGCCGGTCGTCGACTGCGTCACATCCGCCCTAGAAGGATTTGCGGCAGCGCTCTGGCCGATCATCCTGGTCATCATCGCCGCGATCTTTACGTATAACCTCTCTCTTCGGACCGGCGCTATGGATGTCATTAAGCGCCTGCTCACCAACGTCTCGAGCGACCAGCGCGTGCTGATCCTGCTCATCGGCTGGTGCTTCGGCGGCTTTCTGGAAGGCATGGCAGGTTTTGGTACGGCAATTGCCATCCCTGCAAGCATGCTGGCCGGCATGGGCATGAATCCCATCACGGCCTGCCTCGTATGTATGTTGGCCAATGCATTCCCGACCGCGTTTGGTTCGGTCGGTATCCCGACCGTCACGCTGTCCAACGTCACCAGCCTGGACGCGCTGCCCCTGGCATTTATGACGGTTGTACAGATGATCCCGTTTATGATCCTGGTGCCTTTCCTGATGGTCATGGCGGGCAGCGGCGGACCCAAGGCCCTCAAGGGCGTTGTCGGCATCACGCTGGTCTCCGGCCTGTCCTTTGTCCTGCCCGAGCTGCTCGTCGCAAAGTTCCTCGGCGCAGAGCTTCCCGTTATCGTCGGCAGCGTTATCTCGCTGGCCTGCACGCTGCTCATGGCGCGCGCCCGCAAAAACAAGGCGGTAGAGCCGGCCTATTCCATGCAGTCCGGCCCATCCTCCGCCGCAAAGGACAGCATGTCCCCCGGCGTGGCCTTCCTGCCGTTTATCCTGATCTTTGTGCTGCTGCTGTTCACCTCCAAGCTGGTGGCGCCTGTCAACACCTTCCTTGCAACCTTCTCGTCCTCGTTCCAGATCAGCACCTCCGCGACCGCTTCCACGACCTCGTTTAGCTGGATCAACACGCCCGGTATCCTGATCTTCATCGCGGCTATCATCGGCGGCATCGTGCAGAAGGCTTCGGCCAAGGTCATGTGGGAAACCCTGTGCGCGACCGTCAAGCAGATGGTCAAGACCATCATCACCATCATGTCCGTCCTGGCAGTTGCCAAGATTATGACCTACTCGGGCATGATCTCGGATATGGCCAACCTGTTCGTCACGATCACCGGCCGTTTCTACGCATTTGTCGCACCGATCATCGCAGCAATCGGCGCATTCGTCACCGGCAGCGGCACCAACACCGAGGTTCTGCTGGGCCGTCTGCAGTCCGAGGCCGCGACCGCGATCGGCGCATCTCCCTACTGGCTGGCAGCGGCCAACTCGGTCGGCGCCGGCATCGGCAAGATCCTGTCCCCGCAGTGTATCGCAACGGCGGTCGCCGCAGTCGGCCTGACTGGACAGGACAGCAAGGTCCTGAGCGCTGTGCTCAAGTGGGCGCTGCTCATGCTGGTCATCGCCTGCCTGCTCATCGGCCTTCTGCAGGGGACTGCGGAAATCTGGGTCTGATCGCGCGCACAACCTGAAATCCATCGGAAAAACCGTTTGCTCATGCATTCTTTTTCGTTCCAAGGAGGTTAATTATGGCAAGAAAAATGAAGTCCATGGACGGTAACACCGCTGCGGCGCACGTGTCGT
>ERZ1643250.480-NODE-480-length-42896-cov-9.596391_pt1 | contig 42896 bp, 35 predicted proteins | sample MGYA00579262_ERZ1643250 | MGnify/ENA primary metagenome ERZ1643250 (study PRJEB29033, sample SAMEA4952265) | chicken gut metagenome | biome: Broiler Chicken; feature: Gastrointestinal Tract; material: Caecum | place: Ireland | collected 2018 | study: Broiler...
CTTCTATACTCAATTTTAGATATTTTACCTGTCTACTTGACAAGGGGCATATCAGTCCCGGAGTGGTTTTTCTGTATCTGCACAATATTCTTTTAAAACTTCTCCCTCACCCGAAGTCCCAGCTCAAACACAAAATGTTCCGCATCCAGCCGGTACTTCTCCAGAAGCTCCGGGCCACAGCTGCCTGACCCGACGCCGCTCTGGGCGTAGTCCAGGCAGAGAACGGTATACGGAGATTTCTCCAGCTGATAGTTGTGGGCTTTCGCTGTCAGTTCTTCCTGGGTGTACTCGGATATCTGGAAGGAAAATGTGTCTTTCTGCACGGCGGATTTTCCAGCGATGGCCGAAACTGCCGCAACCGCAAAGGAGAGACTGTCATTCTCCACGATCACATAGTCGCAGTCATCATGAGCTCCGTTTTCCTGCGGGCGGATATAGTCTTCGTGGAGCGCCCGGACGCTGGTCTCAAAACGTCCGTGCCAGCCGGACTGCCTCTTGTCGGCATAACTTTCGTTCGGGCCGATGCCGCAGTAGGTAACTTCTGTCATGGATTTTGGCAGGAAAAGCCGCAGGCCAAATCGTGGCAGGAACGGGAATTCCGGCGTGCGGGTCACGTCCAGACGCACATCGAGGTGCCCGTCCGGATAAATAATCCACCTTGCCTGGATGTTGAGGATCCGCTGCAAATAGACAGCTGACAGGGAAAGCTGACTCTCCAGTGCGACTGTTCCCGCCGGAAGTTCTTCGTTTATCTGTCCCCCGCCATTTGGCTTCTGTTCTTCGCCATCTGCCTTTTGTCCCGCACAGTGTATCTTCGTCTCGTAGGCGCGGCTGATCGTCCGGTCGTATCCGGCGCAAATCCACTGTTTTTTGATGTTGCGGTCGTTGTCTGTGGGTGCCCGCCAGATGTTATATTCCATCGGCTTTGCCAGAAGATTCTGGTTGTGATATACCATCTCTGCAAATGTACCGGTTCTCTTATCGTAAACATAGCGCCAGTCCGCACCCCGCAGAACCACATTTTTGTCGTCTTCTTTCACCGCCACCGGGACAGCCGGATGGCCTTTCCGCATTTTTTTCAGACGCTCTCCCAATATCCCTGCCGGAATTCCTTCCCATATTGCCCGGGCTGTCTGATTCACATTATCCGCAGTTTCCAGCGGAATCTCATCAAAGCCAAGGCAGCAGCCTGCCGGGAGGATTTCCTGCCGGGCGGCCGCCTCTTCTGTCAGATGATAAGACAGCAGGAGCGCTGCCTTCCCCCGTTCCGGAACATGCACGGGCAGATACAGGCTGCCTTCGCTGTGAGGAGGGATGTCCAGGCAGCAGGAACGCGCCAGGTTGAAGGTATCATCCGACATTTCCTGACCTGCGCCGGTATTACAAGTTTCTGCGCCAGGATTCACTGATCCCGCACCGTTAATCATTCCCTCTTCCATTTCCACGCCGTCACAGAGCAGTTTCCAGGAAAGGTGCAGGTAATCCTTAAGGTTGGTGAAATCCATATAATTATGAAGGCACAGCTGGCCGCTGTTCTGGTCATAGGAGACCACCCGCGCCGGGCGGTACACATTTTTGTATTCCAGAAGGCCGGTGTGGACCCGGCGGTCCGGATAGACCAGTCCGTCCATGCAGAAGTTTCCGTCATGCGGGAATTCGCCGCTGTCGCCTCCGTAGGCATAAACTTTCCTGCCGTCCGGCGTGGTTCCTCTGTCGATGGCATGGTCGCACCATTCCCACACGAAACCGCCGCACACACCATCGTACTGTTCCATGAATTGGAAGTAATCTTCCAGATCCCCCGGGCCGTTGCCCATGGCGTGGCAGTATTCACATAAAATGTACGGTTTGCGCCCGTCCTCTTCCAGATACTCTTTCATCTCAGCGAGAGACGGATACATACGGCTGTACAGATCCAGATTATCGTAATCATATTTTCGGATGCCGGAGACGTAACGGGCGCTCTCATAATGGGTCAGACGGGTATCATCAAACTGTTTCGTCCAGGCCAGGGCCGCCTCGAAGGTGCAGCCGTAGGCACACTCGTTACCCATAGACCAGATGACCACCGACGGGCGGTTTTTATCCCGCTCCACACAGCGCTGTGCCCGGTCCACGGTGGCCTCCGTGAAATCCGGGTTATCGGCGATCATTTCGTTCCAGCGCAGACTCTGGGTGTCCCAGTCTTCCGCTTCCATATACCGGGCGCTGGTGCCATGACTCTCGTTGTCGGCCTCGTCGATGACATAAAATCCCAGGCGGTCATACAGTTCATAAAAATGCGGCGCGTTGGGATAATGGCTGGTGCGGATGGCGTTAATGTTATGTTCCTTCATGAGGCGCAGATCTTTCATGATCTGTTCCTCACGGATGACAAAGCCTGTCACCGGATCGCTGTCATGACGGTTGACACCGTGGAACTTTATCTTCTGCCCGTTGATATATAATATATTTCCTTCTATGTGAATCTCCCGGAAACCAATATGGTCGGTAATCACTTCCCGGGCGTTTCCGCAGACAGTCTCGTAAATCATCGTGTAAAGATATGGGTCTTCCGCATTCCAGAGATGCGGATGCTCCACTTCCATATGCAGGCGTCCATCTGTCGTCTGTCGTTCTGCCACCAGATTGCCGCCGGCGTCCAGCAGACGACAGGTGACCGGAATCATCTTATCGAAAAATTTGAATGTAATGTCAATTTGACCTGTACAGTAAATTCCGCCGGATGCAGAACCAGTCTTTTCGTCAGATTCCATCTTTCCTTCTGCCTGCCGTTCTTCCGCCTGTGCCGCGTTAGCAGGTGCCGATGCTGTCCGCCCGTCTTTTTCCGGCACCGCCTTCACAAAGTAATCAAAGATGCCCTGTTCCGGCCGCAGCAGCAGATACACATCCCGGAAAATGCCGCTCATGCGGAATTTATCCTGGGATTCCAGATAACTGCCGTCGCACCATTTCATCACCAGAACCGCCAGCACATTTTCTCCGTCGCGCAGCTGGTCTGTCACCCGGAACTCGCTGGTACAGTGGGACACCTGACTGTATCCGATGAAAACGCCGTTCAGCCACACATAGAAGCAGGAGTCCACACCCTCAAAATTAAGGTAGGCCTCCGGAGCATCCTGCCGCCGCTCATAATCAAACCGGTGAATATATGCGCCGCACGGATTGTCCTGGGGCACGTAAGGCGGGTCCAGAGGAAACGGATAACGGATGTTGCTGTACTGATGCCGGTCGTATCCGTAATTCTGCCACACACCGGGCACCGGGATTTCACCAAAGTCCGCCGCCGGGAATCCTTCCTCAAAAAACTTCTCTTTCAGATCATAAATACTCTCGTAGTAACGGAACTTCCAGTTTCCGTTCAACAGCACAAAACGGTCGGAGCAGTTTCGTTTCTCTCCGGCCGTATTCATGGAAGCCGAAGCGGGAATATAATAAGCCCGGTTCGGCATGGTATTCAGATGAAGGGTTGTAAGATCTTCATAATGTTTTGGAACAAGCATATAGTCTCTCCTTGTGAAAATTTGTACTTGTTAAGACTATAATTCCCCTGCCATTATTTTGTCAAGAGCAACTGCAACGCCGTCCTCCTCGTTGGACAGGGTGATGTGATCGGCAATCTGTTTTAGTTCGTCCACCGCATTTCCCATGGCGACGCCAAGGCCCGCGGTCTGGATCATCGGGATATCCATCTCATGGTCGCCGAAGGCGACAGTCTCATCAAGAGAAATGTGCAGGATATCGCAGACCTTTTTTAACACGGAACCCTTGTCGATATCTCCCGGGAATATCTCCAGAAAGAAATCTGCGGATTTGGCCATGGAAATATCCGGCCAGATCCCACGGCTGATATTTTCTGCCATTTCGTCTTTGATCTGGTTGATGAGCTCCGGTCTGGCATGAATGAGCAGCTTGCTGGGTCCGGTGTTTTCTCTGTCCCAACGGCCGGCCAGCTCTTCCACTTTCATGATCTGCGGATGATAACCGATAATTTCTATCTCTTTTTCAATCCGGTCATCCATGCCCGTCACATACCAGTCTCTGTCATGGAAAATCCACAGATTCAGATGATTCTTCCTGGCGCACTGCCGGAAGATCCCCTCCATGGATGCCGTGCTGAAATGTTCGGCGCTGATGCATGTATCGCCGTCCAGAATATAGGAGCCGCCGTCACATATTTTTATGCAGGATACTCCCAGTTCTTTTTCGATAGGTTCCACGCCTGCGGGCATTCTGGCAGAATTGAGCACGATGCGCGCTCCTTTAGAAGCGGCTCTGCGGACGGCTTCCGCCACCTCCGGCCGCAGGTTCTTTTCGTTGTCCAGCAGCGTCCCGTCGATGTCCAGACATATGAGTTTATATTTCATGATGTTAAATCTCCTTCCAATATCTGCAGCATCTTTTTAACATTTCTTCTGCCATTTTTCAACCCCAGATTGAAAATCAGGGCCGCTGCCGCTGAGATAACGGTCACGGCAACACCGAGAACGCCCAGGAGAGGAGTTTGTATGAGACCGGCGAAACCTGCATAGGCCAGCGCCACACCCAATGTGGAAATCGCCATGGCGATCATTTTCCACCGGTTGATTTTTTTCAGAGCTTCTGTCTGCATTTTAGCTTCCGTTGTAAGATTTCTTTTTTCAAGAGCGTTCATGGTGTTCCCTCCGTTTTTCTATCCCTCAATATCAATGTTGCAGCTTTAATGATTTCATTTATTTTAGTAAGCCAGACCCGGATCGAAGAATCCTACCAGTACGCCTACAAAGGCGATGACCACCAGCAGGAGCATGACCTTGATCGGAGACATCTGCTTTTTCGCCATCAGGAACCAGCAGAAGATGATAAATAATGTCGTGAGAAGTCCCGGAAATACGGCATCCAGCTGATCCTGCAATACCACATAGGCTTCTCCGGTTTCCGCGCTGATCAGTTCCAGGGAAGTTTTTACGCTTACCCAGGTGGCGGATACCGCACCGATAACGATGCCGCCCAAAGTAGTGATGGCGTCACGAAGCGCTTCGCCCTGGGCGCCGATCAGGAAATCAACAGCCTTTCCGCCCAGCTCATATCCTTTGAAATACATGAACTTCATGCCGAAGTACGCAAACAGGTTCCAAACGATAATGTAAAAAATGGCGCCCAGCGGAGAACCACCTGTGGACATACCCATGGCAATACCGAGAAGGATCGGGATCACCGTTCCCACAACCAGGGAATCACCGATGCCGGCGATCGGGCCCATGAGACCGGCACGAAGACCGTTGATGGTTTCCTCATCCACATCGTCCTGCCCGCTTGCTCTCGCTTCCTCCAGGCCGGCTGTGATTCCGACGATCACGGAACCCAGCTGTGGTTCTGTATTGAAGAAAGCAGTGTATGTATTCATGGCTTTTGCCTTGTCATCTTCATTGTCGTATAATTCTTCCACCAGCGGAAGCATGGCACACAGGTAGCCAAAGGTCTGCATATGTTCCTGAGAGAAACAGGTCAGATGGCCGTAGTACCAGTTATGAAAAGATTTGCTCAGCGCTTTTTTGGATAATTTCTTTTCCATATCATATTTCCTCCTCATCGTCGTCGTCAGCCCCGCCGCTGTTTTTCGTCAGAAGCAGCAGTTTCAGTTTGTAGGTAATGATTGCGAACATTCCCGCAATGACCGTTGCGGAAACCAGATTGATTCCCATGGATGCCGCCAGAACGACACCAAAAAGAAATGGAATGAAATCTGTCATCTTCTTCACGATCTGCTTTAACAGAATCGCAATACCTACGCAAGGAAGAAGGGAACCTACGGTGAACAGTGTTTTCATTGCCAGTCCGTCCATAGGAAGAGCGGTCTTGATCATCTCAACCACATCGGCTCCCAGTTTACACATGATCACAGTCGGGATGAAAGAGCAGATCAGATGGGAAATCCACGGAAGTCCCATGTCCACCAGATACAATTTCTTGTACTGTCTCTTTTCCACCGCCTTCCAGCCGATATGCTGCCATACCAGGTTGATGGTGGCTGTTCCGTAAAATAATACGGTTCCCAGCGTACCTACCATGGTACCGAACGAAGTGGCAAGAGCGGTTCCCTCTGATGTAGCTGCGTCCAGTCCATAACTGCTGAGCGCCGCCATGGCAAGGGGAATACCGATGTAGCTGACCGCTCTCACGTCAGCGGAAACCGTTCCGCCCGGCGTTACCAGAGCGATGTATACCACCTGCATCGCGCATCCCACCAGAATTCCGGTGGTGATATCTCCGAGAATCAGACCACAGACCAGACCTCCGACCAGTGGTCTTCCCAATGTATAGTTACCAATTGATGAACCTCCCATACCAGGCATACTGGACAGGCAGGCACATAATCCAAGTAATATCGCCTGTATCCAACTAATTTCCATGACCGTGTACCTCCCTAGTTAAATCCAAATTGTCCGCGGAATTTTTTCCAGTTTCCGATTGCCTCCTCTTTAAGAAGCGCAAACTCCACTTCGTATCCGGCATTCATGATATCTTCCAGCGCCTGGGCCTCCTCCTGGGTGATGGACTGATTATTGCCCAGTTTCGTCGCGCCCGGTCTGTCGTTGCACGGTCCGATGATCACTGTATTGACGCCCGGCTGGAATCCCTGGTCCACCAGGATTTTTTTCATATCCACCGGATTTTTCGTGATCAGAAAATAATTATCTTTGCTTTTTATGACCTTGTCTGATTTCGCTTTGAAATCTTCCAGAGACCACACAAAGGTTTTCTTTCCGCTGGCACTCTTGTAAGCGGCTTTCAGCACCGGATTTTTTGCCGCGGTATCGTTGACTGCGATCAGTCCGTCACAAGGGTACTCCAGCGCCCATCTTGTACAAGTCTGTCCATGGATCATACGGTCATCCACACGAATAAATGATACTGCCATTTCTTTTTCCTCCTTGAATCCTCTCTTCTTTGTATTAAATCTCTTCTTCCGGTTCTTCTCCGGAGATCTGAAAACGTCTGATAGCGTCCTTTGCCTCTGGAAGCAGTGACTGGATAAGCTCCTCTGTGTCCGTGTCGTCCTTCATCACAACGGCACTGAGAACCAGCGGCAGATTCATTCCTCCGCACATCACCGTCCGGTCAAGAAGTCCCATTTCCGCCACCACATTGGCCGCAGTGGTCAGCGGGGAACCGCCCACCAGATCGGCAAACAGCAGGATCTCATCATCACTGCCTGTCACCGAAAGGCATTTCTTTACTTCTTCCGCAAATGCATCGGCGCCCATTCCATTTTTCAGTCCCACGGAGAGAATGTCATCTCTGTTCTCTCCCGCGAACATTGTGAGGGCTGTGTGCATGCCATGGGCCAGCTCGCCATGGCTGACCAGAAATACATATTTCATAGCTTTTCACCCTTTCTCTTTCCTGTAGCTTTGATAAAAGTATATAAAAAAAAGACGCCTGTTTCATCTCACAAGCGTCATGGATATTATGTTACATTTGTCAGAAATCCTTATGAAAAATGTAATTTTTATTGTGTTTTCTTACAACAAGCCTTTATACTTAGCATCTTTTTATGCATTTATCCGTCATTTTGCTCTTCCAGAAAGCGGTTGATCTCTCTGTTCCAGATAATCAGCTCCATATTGATGTTGCCATCTCCCTCTATGATAGCATTGACAGCCTGGCTGACCCGCTCTTCCGCCTCCTGATACCCCGGAAAGCGAATGGAGACCAGAGATTTCTCCACCACCTTGCTCAAAATGGAGAGATTCAGACTTTCCTCACTGCCGGAATCCTCAATGAGACTCTGGAGGGTCTGTTCCGATTCCGTCACAGAACGAAGCACCGATACCCCTTCCGAATAATCAAAAATCTCCGCCTGTATCCCCGGCTCACTGGTGAGGATCTTCATGAAATCCCAGGCCCACGCCTCATGAGTGGTCTTCTTGTTCATACCGATGAGCAGCGTATCCAGGGTGGAAATATTGTCCCCCTGGCTGCCCGATGGCATAGGGATACAGCCCCACTGAAAACCAGAATATTTCTTCACGCTCAACGGATACGGCTGATAGGCGCGGAATTCCGAAAAAGACATGGGCTGAAACGCCACATTTCCCAGATCAAAATCTCTCTCAGAGACATCATATCCGTCAGACAGCCCGCCCAGCTTTTCTATGAAATCAATCGCGGCCTCCACGCCCGGTTCCGTCAGATGACATTCGGTCCCTTTCTGATCAAACAACCGGATGCCGTTGGATTCCAGCGCCTCTGCCCAAGTATATCCGATTTCTCCAAACTGGTCTGTCAGCCCGTCTCCGTCCGTATCTTTGGTGACCGCCTGGCAGATATCATAGAACTCTTCCCATGTCCAGTCGTTGTCCGGCATGGGGATCCCCTCATTATCCAGTATCGTCTTGTTGACAAACATCAGCTTCGGCGCACATTCAAAAGGAAGGGCGTACTGTTTTCCACTGTAGGAACCACAGGCCAGAGCGGAAGAATAAAAGGCATCCCGGTCAAAATCCTCGTCTCCATCCATCAGCGACGTCAGATCCCTAAGTGCCCCGGCATCCACAAAACTGCTGAAATCATCTCCCAGAACAAAGAATACATCCGGCGCATTTTCTGACATCAGTTCTTCTGCCAGCCACTCAGAATAGTCCTCCTTCAGAATGCCGCTGGTATAATCCACTGTCACGCCAGGATGCTCTTTCTCAAAGACATCAATGGCGTCATCCACGATCCGGTAAGAATATCCGTTCTGCACGTTCCAGTAGCTGTCCGAAAACACACCGATGGTCAGAGTATTCCGGTCCGCCGCATCCATTGAGCGGTCGATCCCGTTCCACAAGATCCACACTCCCAGACAGATCAGACCACAGAGAACACCCAGAATCAGATTCTTCCTGCGTTTTATTTTCTCTTTCACATTTTATCCTCCATGTCCCGATTGACCGCTCCCGTCTGCACCGCCCAGATAGCCAGCTGAGTACGGTCCCGCAGATCAAGCTTGCTTAAGATGGCACTCAGACTGTTGCGCACACTGCCGTCAGACAAGCCCAGTTTCCCGGCGATTTCCTTGTTAGACATCCCACGGCCCACCAGCGCGATGATATGCCATTCTGTCGGCTTTAAATCCGCCGTCTGTTTTTCATCCACCTGAATGGCCAGATTGGTCTGAGCCATCCTGGAAAACAGACGCAGCACCTTGGAGGCGATATCTTCGTTGATCATAGCGGTGCCATGATACACTTTCCGGATGGCTTCCGCCAGCTCCTTGGTGGAGATTCCCTTCAGCAGATAGCCGCTGGCCCCGTATTTGAGGGCATTGAAAACGTACTCATCATCATCGAAGGTAGTCAGGATGATGATGCGGATATTCGGATAATTTTCCTTGATGATCTGCGTGCAGACAACCCCATCCATCTCCGGCATCCGGATATCCATCAAAATCACATCGGGTTTCTCTTTCCGCACAGCGCGGATGACTTCGGTTCCATTCTCCACCGCTCCAATCACCTCAAGATCCTGTTCCATTCCCAGAATAATCTGAAGGCTCTGTCTCATGAGCTCCTGGTCATCGGCAATCAGTACTTTAATCATTTTTTATTTTCCTCCTCCTTTGGTATCTTCCTCCCCGTTCTCTCCCCAGCGGATCGGAATATGCGCTTCCACAGTAAAGCCATTTTCTCCGTTATAGCGCAGTGTGCCCTGCAGTAGCTGCAGGCGTTCTTCCATGTGATGCAGGCCGAACCCTTTTTTTATGTCCGCACAGCCCTCTCCGTTATCCTGGATCCGGACAATGAGCGTGCCGTATTTCCGGCTGATATCAATCTGAATGGCCGTGGCATGCCCGTGCCGTATGGCATTGGTAATGCTCTCCTGTACGATCCGGTAGATGATCTCCTCCTCATCGTTGTTAAACCCATTCAGGGAAGTGCTGCAGTGGTAGTCAATGTCAATGTGAGCCACCGTCCGCATATCCTCCACAACGGTGGATATGGCCTTTTCCAGATCATATTTTTCCAGCGCGTCCGGCCGCAGTGCCTTCACGGAGCGGCGCACATCGGTGATGCCCTGCCTGGCCACCTCCGTGATCACCTTCAGCTGCTTTTTAGCCATATCCGGCGCCACATCCATCAGCGCGATGCTGGCTTCCGTACCGGTGATGATGCCGGTGAGCGCATGCCCCAGGGTATCGTGGATCTCCCTGGCCAGACGGTTTCTCTCTCTGGTCGCCACCATCTGCTCCTTTTCCTCCGCGTACTGCTCCAGCTGTACGTTGGCCTTTTGCAGTTCACTGTTGGCCTCATTTAACTGCCGGTTCAGGGAGAGGATCCTCTCTTTCTCGTCAAACTGCGCCCACAAAAGCGATATCATATATACCAGAAAAATAAATGTATTGAGTGCGTTCAGCGCATTCTGCATTCCCGACATCAGCGCCCGGGCGTCGCTCTGATAATAATCCAGATAGACGGACAGCGGAATCACATCAAAATACACGGACATGAACTCATAGTTGATAAACAGATAAAATAGCGAGATCACCACCGCCACCGAGAACTTGATCCGGGATTTCGGGAAATATTTCATGGTATCCGCCAGCACCAGCAGAATCACTCCCATGTAGCTGAAGCCCAGCAGATAGCTCACCAGAAAGCCCAGCAGAATCTCTATGCACACCTTCACCAGCAGCGCCGCTGCTGTCTCGCTCTGTATGTACATCACCAGCAGGCAGGCTCCGTAAAGTCCCGCTGCCATGACTATGATCTTCCATCCCTCCCAGGTAAATCCGTGGGCCGCCCTCATAAACTCCATGGCGGTTCCTGCCTGGGCATACCCGTGCAGACTGGCTGCCATAATGCCCGCCAGAAACAAAATAATCAGCAGATTTACATTTTTCATAACAATCAGAACATAATCTGATATCAGTCGTTTTGCCACCGCGCCTTCCTCCTTCGTGCCGGCATTCTTCATTTTGCTCCTTCTTCGGTTCCTACTGAGCGGATTTTCACCGGTCTGCGCTATCTGCCGCCGGCATATACCACCTCCGGTGCCTGCCGTCTATTGCCAGCGATCCGTTCCAAATGCTTCCACATTCTCTCCGTCAATCAGTTTCACCGGAACCAGCGTCATCTTCTCCACACTGTCTCCGTCCAGAAGACGGTAAATGGCGTCCGCCGCCCTGCCGCCGATCTGAGAAGGAAACTGCGCTGCCGTGGCCTCCATCATCCCCTCGTGGATCAGCGCTTTTGCGTCCGGGGAGCCGTCCACACCGTACACATCCACCGTATCCAGCATATCTTTTTCTTCCAGGGCTGCAATGACGCCCACCGCTGCCAGATCATTGAGGCAAAAGACCGTGTCAAAGTCTGTTCCCCCGGCGATGGCTTCCTGCATGCCAGGCATGGCAATCTCTGTCTGTCCTTCACACTCAATGGTTTTTACGATCTCAATACCCGGCTGTCCCTCCACCGTATCCAGAAATCCCTGTACCCGGTCTCTGCCCGACTGTGCCACCTGATGGGTCATGACAACCACCCGGGCCTTTTTATGCTGCTTCAGAAAATAACTGCCCACCATGGCCCCCGCGCCATAATTATCCGATGTGATGGTACAGTCCACCACCTCCTGATCTGCCACTCCGGTATCCAGCACCACAATGCGGACTCCCTGCTCTTTTGCTTTTCGAAGGACATCCACGATTTTTTCTGAATCCACCGGAGTCACCACCAGCACATCAATCCCCATGGAAAGCATCTCCTCAATCTGCGTGATCTGCCGTTCCACATTGAGGGCCGGATCTCTCATGACCATCCGGTCCCCTTCCGCCTCGATCCTCGCATTGATCTCTTCGCTCATGATCTTATAGAACGCGTTATTCATGGTCATATAACTGAGTCCGATCAGACGGGCATTTTCCTTCTGGGTCACAGAATAATCTTTACCGGAAATATGTATGGATACCACTGTCCCCACCACAGCCAGATTGACCAGGGCCAGAAATACCCAGAAGAGTTTTCGGTACTTTTCTTTTATTTTCCGCATTCCCTGCCTTCTTCACCTCTCCCTCTCATTTACCATATAAAAGTTTACCATTTACGAAAATTTATGTTTCTTATTATAAAATCAAACCGCCTGTTGGTCAATTCTTCCGGATAACAAAAAGAGGCAGCACATATGGTAAAACTGTGCTGCCTCTCTCCGGACGCTGTGCCTCCAGCATTCCGGATTTCAATTACAGAATTTATATTTAAGGTTAGATTATAGAGAAGATTCTATTTTGCCACTGGTTTTCTCAAAACTCCCAGCAGTACCGCACCGATTATGGAACCGACCAGCAGCGCCACAATATACATCAGCGCATTGCCTACCACAGGGAATACGAAGATTCCGCCGTGAGGTGCCATCAGTGTACATTTAAACGCCATGGACAGTGCTCCTGCCGCTGCGGAACCGATCACGCAGGATGGGATTACATGAAGCGGATCGCCGGCTGCGTAAGGGATGGCTGCCTCGGAGATAAAGCAGAGACCCATGATGGCGTTGACCGGAGCTGCCTTGCGGTCGTTGTCAGAGAATTTATTTTTAAATACCCAGGATGCGATGGCAATGGCAATCGGAGGAACCATGCCGCCGACCATAACCGCTGCCATGATCATGTATCCGCTGTCCGACTGGGATGCCAGCGCTGCTGTACCGAATACGTAAGCCGCTTTGTTGAACGGGCCGCCCATGTCGATGGACATCATACCGGCTACCACCAGACCCAGAACAATGGAGTTTACTCCGCCCAGAGAATTCAGTCCGTTGGACAACAGCTGATTCAGCCAGGAGAAGAATGGGTTTACTGCCAGCATGATCACGCTGATGCCCAGCAGTCCGATCACCGGATAAATGAGCATCGGACGGATACCGTCCATGGAAGCCGGAAGTTTTTCTGTCGCTTTCTTTAAGAGCAATACCAGATATCCTGCCACGAAACCTGCAAACAGAGCACCCAGGAATCCTCCGGAAATCACGCTGATGCTGGAATCAAACGCAGATGCGAAAGTGGTTCCGGCGTTGGCAAGATAACCGCCCACGAAGCCGACCATCAATCCCGGCCGGTCCGCGATACTCATGGCGATGTATCCGGCAAGGATCGGCAGCATGAAGCCGAAAGCTGCATTGCCGGCCGTCTTAAAGAAGGCTGCCACCGGTGTGTTCATACCAAAGTTGGACGGGTCAATGCTGTAATCATCCAGCAGGAAGGCGATGGCAATGAGGATACCGCCGCCGATGACAAACGGAAGCATGTTGGAAACACCGTTCATCAGATGTTTATAAATCTGATGGCCGACTCCTTCTCCTTCTTCCCCGGCAGAGGCACTCGCTCCGCCTTTATGATGATAGACCGGAGCTTCTCCATTCACTATTTTTTCGATCAGTTCCTGTGGTTTATGGATACCGTCGGAAACCTTGACTTTCAGGAGCGGTTTTCCGTCAAAACGGGCCATCTCCACATTTTTATCCGCCGCGATGATGATACCGTCGCAGGCCTCGATTTCTTCTTTTGTCAGTACATTTTTTGCTCCGGAAGAACCGTTGGTCTCCGCTTTCAGCGGGATTCCCATCTCTTTTCCTTTCTCTTCCAGGGCCTCCGCAGCCATATACGTATGGGCGATACCTGTCGGACAGGCGGTAACCGCCAGCACCCGGTAGCCTGATGCCGGTTCCTCTGCCGGAGCCTCTGCGGCTTCTTCTTCCGGATATTTCTCTGCTTCTTTTTCATTGATGGCCTTCAGAAAAGCATCAACATTTTCTGCGGTGAGCAGTTTATTTCTGAACTCCCCGTCCATCAAAATGGTGGACAGTCTGGAGAGCGCTTCCAGATGAACGTCAGAACCCTCTGCCGGAGCCGCGATCATAAAAAACAGATTGGATGGCTGTCCGTCGAGAGCCTCGCAGTCCACACCCTGCGGTACAGTGATCGCTGCGATACCCGGCTGTTTCACTGCGTTGTTTTTGGAATGCGGAATGCAGATTCCATCCGCGATGGCGGTCGGTCCCTCAGATTCTCTTTTCAAAATCCCTTTCTTGAACTCTGCCTTGTCGGAAATATTTCCAACCTTGCTGTGAAGGTCAATGAGCAGATCAAGCATCTGATCTTTGGTGGAGACATCTGCATTTAAAACAACCGCTTCTTTTTTCAATAAATCAACGATTCTCATAATCATTCTCCTTCTTTTCATGACTTTATGGGCGGTACGTTCGCCTGTACTGCAAACATACCGCCATGCATTACTACGTATTTTCCCCTGTTATCTGGTTTGTATTATCTGTCAAGGTTATGCCGCCTAAAGCTGCGCCAGCATTTCCTCGAACATCTCCCGGGAAGCCAGTCCCTCGGAAAATGCGGTGGCGCTGCCCGCCGCCGTTCCATTCTTTAAGGCTTCTTTATAACTTCCGGTTCTCAGATAGCCGGCCACAAAACCAGCCACCATGGAATCGCCCGCTCCCACGGAATTGATCACTTTTCCCTTCGGTGTTCCCATCTGAATGGTCTCACCGTCTTCTGTGATCAGGATGGCGCCGTCGCCGGCCATGGAGATCAGCACGTTGCGCGCGCCCATTTTCTGCAGCTCTCCGGCGTAATGTTCGATATCTTCCCTTGTTTCACAGACCGTACCGAACATCTCTCCCAGCTCGTGATTGTTCGGTTTGATAAGAAACGGATGATATTTCAAGACATTTAACAGAAGATCCTTTGTGGCATCCACCACAGTCCGGATTTTCTTTCCGGAAAGCGCCGCAAGAATTCTCTCATAAATATCTTCCGGCAGAGTATTTGGAATACTTCCTGCCAGTACCAGGATGTCATCTTCTCCCAGCGCCTGTAATTTCTCAAAAAGAGCATCGATGGCCTCCTGTGTGATCACCGGGCCCTGTCCGTTGATTTCCGTCTCATCCCCGTGTTTTACCTTCACGTTGATCCTGGAATTTCCTTCCGGCAGATGTATGAAATCTGTATGCATCCCCTGGGCCGCCAGGCCTTCTTCGATGGCTTTTCCCGTAAATCCGGCCACAAATCCCAGGGCTGTCGTTTCCATGCCGAGGGTATTTAATATAGTAGAAACGTTGATTCCTTTTCCTCCATAAAAAATGGATTCTCTGGTGGCTCTGTTGATATCGCCCAGCTTCAGCTGATCCAGAAATACCACATAATCAAGTGCCGGATTAAATGTAACAGTGTAAATCATATTCGCAACCCTCCTTTTGTCTTACTTTGCCCAGAACCGCTCTGTTTCACTCACAAAAGCAGTCCAAAATTTAATATTGCCTGAAAATCTTAAAGTTTTCTTTCATTTATGTCTGAAACATCATAGCAGATTCTTTTCCCGAATGCACATAACAAATGTCACCTGTCTCGTTGAAAATTGTCATATCTTTCATATGACAAATGTCATATGGCCTGCGTCAAATTACAAAAAAAGACGGTTCTTGACACCGGCGTCATTTTTCTCTATACTTTCCATACCTTGTTTCAGTGACAGTAAGAATTACCAAAGCCCGAGAGCTTTATTTATAAGGAGGTTTTGTCATGAAATGTCCAAACTGCGGCCGGCCGTATGAGGAGAACGAGACCATCTGTCCTTCCTGTGGACAGCCATTGAGCAACGCCCGGTATACGCCGGTCGACTCCCATCCCTCCCGCCGGAAAAAATCAAACCAGGAGATACCGGAATCCGGTTCTCCGGACGGCGTAACCCATAAATCAAAAAAGAAAGGCCGGAGACTCCTTCTGGTTCTTCTGATCCTTATTATTCTCGCTGCCGCCGGCGCCGGAGGATATTTTTACTATATTCATCAGGTCACGGGCCGGTGCGAAGATGCGGTCAGACAAATTTTTACCATGGCCAAAAGTATGGATTTCTCCTCCGTTGACCCGGCTTATCTGCCAGAAGCCCTGCAGGAAAATCCAAACATCCGGGATTATATCAGAGAGTATGTCAACGACACTCTGGAAGAGTATCAGGTCGACAGGATTCTGGATGCTGCCGACATTGATATTGACACCGATGAGCTGTGCGATGAGATTCTCCGGTCTGCCAGCTATACCATCACCGGCACCCAGACCAGCTACAATCGCTGCACGGTTTCCGTCCACACGGAAAACACAGATTTTTCCACCCTTCCTGAAACCATCGCCGGTGAGATTGAGAATAGTGTCTCCGGCTCCTCGTTCTGGGACAGCCTGCGGGATCTCTTCTCTTCTATTTTTTCCGGACACGGACACGAGGAAGAGAATGAGGAACAGGAGGACAGTGATCTGTTCTCGTCCTTGTACGATGATTTCCGGGAATCCGCTCCCATGACGGAAACCGACGGCACCATCGTCTTCGGCATCGATCACGGACAGTGGACGCTGCTTTCCATGGACGAAGAACTTCTTTACAGTTATTATGGTCTGTCGGCGCTGGCGGAATAAAAGCGACGGCAGCAAAACTGTTGTTGAGAAGCCCCTTCCCGCCAAACTGCGCCACACAAAAAAGACGGCAGAGTCATCAAACCACAGAACTCTGCCGTCTTTTTTATTATATACACTTTGCCCGGGAGATACTTCCCCACAGCATTTTTATTGAGCTTTTATCTCATTATTCAGATATCTCTCTATATGTTCAATCGCCTGCTGCTCGTCGTCACCGGCCGCTGACACGGTGATTTCCTCGCCGGCCGCCAATCCCAGCGTCATCATCCCCATGATGCTCTTGGCATTGACTTTCTTATTTTCCACTTCTACATATACCCGGCTGTCATACTGACTTGCCGTCTGTATAAACAACGCGATGGTGCTAGGGTCCAGACCTGTTGGAATTTTTATTTCCATCCTTTTCGTAATCATTATTTACCTCCTACTTTGAAAAATATGCTGTCTGCCCGGCTTTTTCATCCACAGAGAAACATGTCTTCCGCGGTATCCTAAAGGACAGCCTGTAAAAAAGCCATTTATGTCAGTACCTCTGTCATGGGAGGATTCTAAATGCGTCCACCCTCTCTTAAATGCTGCGCCATCTGGCCCAGCTTTCTTAATCTATGATTCACACCGGACTTCCCCACGGGCGGATGGAGCATCTCCCCCAGCTCTTTCAACGCCGCCTCCGGCTCTTCCAGCCTGGCGTAGGCGACATCCCGCAGATTCTCCGGTAATTTATCTAATCCGACAGTCTTCCTGATATATTCGATATCTTCTATCTGTTTGCGTGCGGCGGAAACCGTTTTGTTAATGTTGGCCGCCTCACAGTTCACTCTCCGGTTTACGGAGTTTCGCACATCCTTTACAATACGTATATTCTCAAACTTCATCATGGCGACATGCGCTTCCATGATGCTAAGGGCATCCGAAATCATGGAACCCTCTTTCAGATATACCACGTGATACTTCTTCCGGAGTACGATTTTGGCTTCCAGTCCGAAAAACTGCATAAAATCTGTCAGCTGTTCTGCCTTCCGTCCGTCCACACAGGTAATCTCAAAATGATAATTTCTCTCCGGGTCTGTCACGGAGCCGGCCGCAAGAAAGGCCCCTCGCAGGAACGCTCTCCGGCAGCATGTTCTGCGCAGAATCGGGTTATCCGTCAGATACTCCTCCTCGTCCATCTGACCCCGGTTATTCATGAGACCTGTAGTCTTTAATACCTGCAGAACGTTTGCCGCTCCCTCCACCGATATGGCGAAGATATGACTCTTTTTCCCGCTCTCATGCTGTGACACCACCACTTTGGGCTGAAAACGAAACGCTTTCTTCAAAAGCAGATAAAATCGTTTGGCAACTGCAATATTTTCTGTCTCCAGAGCGATCAGATATCCGCTGCTCTCTGAGCAGTGCACCCTGGCGCTGAAACTGATGACCGCCGCCAGTTCCGCCACAACACAATGCAGTTCATGACCCGACAGATGAACCAGTTCTTCCTTCACATCTGAAGAAAATGACATCTCCGCATCTGCCTCCCTGTTATTTTTCTTTCCGGCGCTGATCGTTGGCAATATCGCGATGCTCCATGCGGACGCTGTACGGAAGCTTTTTCATCCTCTGATAAATTGCGTTGGTCATGGTAACAGAGCGGTGCTTGCCGCCGGTACAGCCAATGCCCACGATCAGATGATATTTCCCCTCATCCATATAAAGCGGAATCAAAAACTTAAGCATATCTTCCAGCTTATCAAGGAAAATGTGGGCCTCCTTACATCCGAGGACATATTCCTGCACCTCCAGATCGTTGCCGGTTAAAGCTCTCAAATCCGGGTCATAGTAGGGATTTGGCAGAAAACGTACGTCAAACACCAAATCCGTATCGGCGGGTATGCCGTATTTGAAGCCAAAGGAAAGAAATGTAACGATAAAATTGCCGTAATTCTCTTCTTTGACATATATTTTTTCCAGTTCCTGCTTCAGTTCCCGGGTAAGCAGCGAAGAAGTATCAATGATGTAATCCGCCTGCTTCTTAATAAAGGAAATGCGTTCCCTCTCCTGAAGGATGCCGTTCTCCACGCGGCCTTCCCCTGCAAGAGGATGGGTCCTTCTCGTCTCCTTGTAACGCATCACAAGGGTTGCGTTATCGGCGTCCAGAAAGAGAATCTCATAACGAATCCCCAGTTCCTTCAGCACTTCCAGCTGCTCGGACAGCCCTTTTAAGGCGTCCCCGCTGCGGATGTCCACCGTGACGGCCACCTGATTCACATCCACCTTGCGGTCAAATGCGATCTGTCCGAAATTCGGAAGAAGGGCCACCGGCAAATTATCCACACAGAAAAATCCCATGTCCTCCAGCATGTGGAGGGCTGTGCTCTTTCCTGCTCCGGACATTCCGGAAACAATTACAAACCTCACTTTTTCACCTCTGTATCTGTAAATCCCAGCATGCGTACTTCCGGTTCCATCTCCACATCAAACTGCTGCTTCACTTTCTTCTGCACCTGTCTGATCAGGAAGCGAACCTCTTCCGCCGTGGCATTTCCCCGGTTGATGACAAAACCGCTGTGCTTCTCAGAAACCTGAGCCCCACCGACGGTATATCCCTTCAATCCGGTATCCTGAATCAGCTTTCCGGCGAAATAACCTTCCGGACGTTTAAATGTACTTCCGGCGCTCGGGTATTCCAAAGGCTGCTTTGCCTTTCGTGCCCCTGCCAATTCATCCATTCTGTCTCTGATCTGTGTTTTATCCCCCCTTGAAAGACGGATGTGCGCTGCCAACACAACGTAATCCTTCTCAAAAATGACACTGTGCCGGTAGGATAATTCCAATTCCTCCACCGGGAGCACCAGACGTTCCCCCTCCGGGGTAAGAACTTCCACGTCCATGAGAATATCTTTCATCTCTCCGCCGTAAGCGCCGGCATTCATACATACCGCGCCGCCGAGAGTACCAGGTATTCCGGCCGCGAACTCCATTCCGGTCAGTCCGTGCTCCAACGCCTGTCTGGCAACACTGCTGAGCAGCGCTCCCGCCTGGGCGTAAATCACCTCTCCCTCCACGGAAATATCACGAAGGCCTCCCGTATGAAGAATCATCCCACGGAATCCCTCGTCTGATACGAGTAAATTACTTCCATTGCCTACAATAAAAAACGGAACCTTCTCTTCACGGGCCAGACGAATGACATCCCAGAGTTCATCAACATCAGCCGGCTGAACAAAGATGTCCGCCGGTCCTCCGATCCTGAAGCTGGTATGCTTGCTCATAGGCTCTCGTTCCAAAAGGGTTCCTGCTGTAAGCCGTTTTTTTATTTTTTGATAGAATTCCTGTTGTATCATAGTATCTCCTATTTATAAATACATTTGGCAGTCTTCCCTGATGGAAGCCGATTCGGTTGAGGAAAATGATATTTTCCATACCATATGTAGTTATATACTATATCATACTCTAATTCCATGGGAAGTACAATGTTTAAAAAACACAAAATAAAAGCAGACTTCGTGCCTGCCTTTATATAAATCGCCAAATTATTTTCCTGTTTCTGTAATCAATTTCGCACAACCGTAGATTCCCGCATCATTTCCCAGAGTTGCCAGACCAAATTTTGTATCTTTCTGACTACCGAAAACATAGCCGTCAAAATATTTCTTTACGGTTTCTGTGATGATGCTTCCCGCCTTGGACACGCCTCCGCCGATCACAAAGATATCCGGGTCCGTCACGCAGGATACAAAAGACAGCCCTCTTGCCAGTCTCCGGCAGAAATCTTCCGTAAGCTTCACCGCAAAGGCGTCGCCGAACTTCGCCGCATCCAGCACATCTTTTGCCGTCAGGGAATCTGCCTTGCGCAGAACGCTGTCCTCCTCAGAAGCTTCCAGCGCCTTCTTCGCCATACGGACGATTCCTGTGGCGGAAGCATACTGTTCCAGGCATCCTCTTTTTCCGCAGTTGCAGTATTCCGCTTCATGGGTGTTGATGCATATATGTCCGATCTCTCCGCCATAGCCATGGGCGCCGGAAATCATTTTACCGCCGACGATGATCCCTCCGCCGACCCCGGTTCCCAAAGTGACCATCACAACATTTTCATAGCCTTTGCCGCCGCCCTGCCACATCTCGCCGAGGGCTGCCACATTGGCGTCATTTCCCACAGCCACCGGCATACCAAGGGCTGCTTCCATCTCATCTCTGACCTGTTTTTTGCCCCATCCCAGATTCACGCAGACATCCACGGAGCCGTCTTCCCGGACCGGTCCCGGCACACCGATGCCGATGCCGGCGAAATCCTCCCGGACAAGATTCTTCTGATCCATCATTCCGCAGCAGGAATCTGCCACATCCTGCAGGATGTCGTACTCCTCGCCGGTTCTTGTGGGAATCTCCCATTTCTCCAGAAGTTCGCCCTCTGTGGTGAAGAGTCCAAGCTTCACTGTAGTTCCCCCGATATCTGCTCCAAACGCATATTTTTTCATAATGGTTCTCCTTCTCATATTTTATATTATGTAACTATTCAGCCATGCGCTGTTCAAGGCAAAAAAACAAGAATCCGAAGTGATGGCTGAATAGTTACTATCTTACTTTTTCTGCCGATCTCCGGCTTTTTGAACTCAGGCTTTATTCCTGCTCGTTCTCATCCTGGGTTCTTTTCAGGCTACCGGTCACACGGTTGTAAAGCTCCTGTGCAGCATTGTAGCCCATTTTCTTGGCACGGAAGTTGATCGCTGCCGATTCCACGATGACCGCCAGATTCCGGCCCGGACGAATCGGGATGGAATAACATACCACCTTGTTGCCAAGGAACTCGATATAGTCCTCATCGAGACCCAGACGGTCATAATTGCCCTCCCGGTTCCAGTCTTCCAGGCGGATGACCATATCGATGGAGGAATTGAGCATCACACTCTCCACACCGAACAGGCTCTTTACGTCCACGATACCGATACCTCTGAGCTCAATGAAATGTCTCGTGATGTCCGGTGAGGTTCCGATCAGTGTGTCATTGCTGACCTTGCGGATCTCCACCACATCATCGGATACCAGACGGTGTCCTCTCCGGATCAGCTCCAGAGCCGCCTCGCTCTTTCCGATACCACTCTCGCCCATGATCAGCACACCCTCGCCGTACACATCCACCAGCACGCCGTGGATGGAAATACGCGGCGCCAGCTGCTCACTGAGCCACCGTACAGCGCTGGCAATAAAATCAGAAGTAGTCATGGATGTGATCAGGATCGGCACGCCGGCTCTCTCCGCCATATCCAGCATCGTATCGCTCGGTTCCAGTCCCCGGCAGAAGATGATGCACGGAATCTTGCTCTCGAAGATCTTCTCATAGATCGGGATCATATGTTCCGGATCAAACTGCTCCAGATAGGCGTATTCCACCTTGCCGATGACCTGAATACGCTCGGAATCAAAATGCTCAAAAAATCCTGCCAGCTGCAGTGCGATCCGGTTCACGCCCGACTGATTGATATCGATACTGTCCGTATCGATATCCGGCAGGAGATTCTTCAGTTCCATTTTTTCGATAATCTGCGTTAATGTTACTTTATACATGCCATGCTCCTTTATAGATTATTCTTCTTTATTTATCCTGTCCCCGCAATTATAATTTTGTCAATGATACCTGCGGATTGCTCCGCACTCTGTGCTCCCGCAATCCTCTTATCCATTCGCACTCCGCCCTGCCGGGCTTCCTGCTCATGTCTGAGCAGGTTCCAAAGTCATGCTTTTTCATGTACGCATGAAAGCATGACTTTCTGAACCTTTGGTATCATTTTATCACAGGCTGTTCTTCTTTTACAACGTCCCTTTCATGAAAAAACGAAAAGATTTCACCGGCAACCCTGGCGGTAATCCCCTCCGCCTTCATGAGTTCTTCCGGCGCAGCCTGCCGGATCTTGTCAATGTCCTTAAAATAGCGCATGAGCGCTTTCCGTCTCGCCGGGCCGACTCCCTTGATATCATCAAGGACCGAATGGACCTGTCCCTTGCTCCGAAGGCTCTTATGATATTCTATGGCAAAACGGTGGGCCTCATCCTGCAGCCGGGTGATCATCCGGAACGCCTCAGAATTCTTCGGAAATTGTATGATCTCATTATTGTAATACAGTCCTCTGGTCCGGTGAAAATCATCCTTCACCATGCCGCAGACCGGAATAGAAAGCCCCAGCTTTTCCAGTACCTGCAGCGCCACATTGACCTGTCCTTTGCCTCCGTCCATCATGAGAATATCCGGAAACCGGGTGAAACTGCCCAGATTCTGGTCCAGTCCCTTTTCCGAACGCTCCGCCTTCTCCCGGATTCCATGGGAGAACCGGCGTGTGAGAGCTTCCTCCATGCAGCGGTAGTCGTCGGGTCCCGCCACCGTCCGGATCTTAAACTTACGGTAATCGCTCTTTTTCGCTTTTCCCTTCTCAAATACCACCATGGACGCCACATTCTCATATCCGTTGGTGTTGGAAATATCGAAGGCTTCCATGCGGTTTAAGCCCCGGATGCCCAGGAGCTGTTCCAGCTCGTGGACAGCGCCAATGGTACGGTGTTCTTCTCTTTTTAACTTCTCACTGTCTTTGATGAGAACATTCTGGGCATTCTTGTATGCCAGCTCCATCATCTTATGCTTGGTACCGCGCTTCGGCGTGAGAAAACTCACTTTTCCGCCCCGCTTATCTGACAACCATTTCTCAAGGATCTCCGTATCGGGAACTTCCTCCTGCAGCAGGATCTCCCGGGGAATGAACGGCGTCCCCATGTAGAACTGTTTGACGAAATCCATGAGAATCTCGCTTTTCTCACTGTCCCCGATGCCGCCCATATGAAAATGATCCCGTCCCAGCAGTTTGCCGTTCCGGATAAAAAAGATGGCCACCACCGCCTCGTCGCCCGCCTTCGCGAGGGCGATGATATCCCGGTCGTCACCGCCGGTGTCGTTGATCTTCTGTTTCTCTCCGATGCGCTTTACGCTGTTGATCAGATCCCGGTACTCCGCCGCATCCTCAAACTCCATGGCCTGGGCCGCCGCCATCATCTTCTCTTCCAGATCCTGCAGGATCTTTTTGTCATCGCCGTTCAGAAACCGCAGTGCCTGCTCCACATTCTCCCGGTACTGTTCTTTGGAAATGTACCCCTGACAAGGCGCGTCGCACTGCTTGATCTGGTGATAGAGGCACGGCCGCTCCTTCCCGATATCCCGGGGCAGGATCCGGTTGCAGTTTCGGATCTTGTATACCTTATGCATCAGCTCGATGGTTTCCTTCACCGCTCCGGCGCTGGTGTACGGACCGAAATATTTCGATTTGTCCCTCTTTACATTTCTGCAGAAAAGAATCCGCGGATACTCTTCCTGCACGGTAACCCTGATATAAGGATAGCTCTTATCATCTTTGAGCATGGTATTGTAGTGAGGGCGATGTTCCTTGATGAGGTTGCATTCCAGCACCAGCGCTTCCAGTTCCGAATCCGTGATAATATATTCAAAATATGCGATATGAGAAACCATATGTTCAATTTTCACACTTCGCTTATAACTGCTCTGAAAATACTGCCGCACCCGGTTTTTCAGGATCCGCGCCTTGCCCACATAGATAATCTCGTCCTGGGCATTGTGCATCAGATATACGCCGGGTTTGGCCGGGAGCTTTTTCAGCTCTTCCTGTATGTCAAACATAGCTGCCTCCTTTCCCAAATGATCAGACTTCTGGTATCATATCACAAAAACTCCCGGAAATCCACGAATGGATTCCCGGGAGTCCGAAAAGACTTCCGTCGGCGGCCTCTGGCGCCGGCATTGCCTGTCTTTCAATTATTCTTCTTTGAAAGGGATATCCGTCTCAGATACTGACGGTTCCGCTGCCGGTGCATTTTCTTCTGGCAGTTCTGCATCTGCCGGCACCTCAGCTTCTGCTGACGGTTCCGCCGGTACTTTATCTGCCGTTTCCTGCACCTCCGGCGCGTTCTCTTTTCCGCCGGATGCCTCACAGGCCGCAGCGTCTTCCACGGCTTCCTGTGCTGCGCCGTCGCTGCCTGTTGTTTCTTCCGGCAGAGCTGGCGCTTTCTCCGGCTCAGTCTTCTTATATTTGTTAAAGATATTCATGAACTCTTTGCCGGTGATGGTCTCCTTCTCCAGCAGGAAGGCCGCAATCTCGTCCATGGCATCCCGGTATTCCCGGATGATCGCCAAGGCCTTATCATAGGCCTCCTTGAGAATCTTCTGCACTTCTTTGTCAATCAGCGCTCCGGTGGCGTCGGAACAGTTCATCACCGGACGGCCGTCCAGATAACGGCTCTGCACGGATTCCAGTCCCATGAGTCCGAACGTATCGGACATGCCGTACTGGGTTACCATGGCACGGGCAATCTGGGTGGCTCTCTCAATATCGTTGGAAGCGCCGGTGGTCACGGAGTCAAATACCACTTCCTCCGCCGCACGGCCGCCAAAGAGTCCCACCAGTTCGCTGAGCATCTGCTCCTTGCTCATAAGATAACGCTCTTCTTCCGGCATCTGCATGGTGTATCCCAGAGCGCCCATGGTTCTTGGCACAATGGTGATCTTCTGCACCGGCTCTGTCTTTTTCTGCACAGCGATGCTCACAGCGTGACCGACCTCGTGGTATGCCACGATCCGTTTCTCCTCGTCGCCGAGAATCCGGTCTTTCTTCTCCTTACCGGCGATGACCACTTCCACGGCTTCCATCAGATCCTGCTGGGTCACCACAGAACGTCCCGCCTTTACGGCTCCCAGAGCCGCCTCGTTGACCATGTTGGCCAGATCCGATCCCACGGCGCCGGAGGTTGCCAGGGCAATCTCCTCAAAGTCCACGGAATCATCCATGAGCACGTTCTTCGCATGTACTTTCAGCGTCTCGATCCGGCCTTTCAGATCCGGACGCTCCACGATGACCCTCCGGTCAAACCGTCCCGGACGAAGCAGCGCCTTGTCGAGGACTTCCGGACGGTTGGTGGCAGCCAGGATCACAAGACCTTTGGAAGAATCAAAACCATCCATCTCCGCCAGCAGGGCGTTCAACGTCTGTTCCCGCTCGTCGTTTCCTCCGCCGTAAGCGGTGTCACGGCTCTTACCGATGGCGTCCACCTCATCGATGAAAATGATACAAGGCGCCATGGACTGGGCCTGCTTAAACAGGTCACGCACACGGGACGCGCCGACGCCGACGAACATCTCCACGAAGTCCGAACCGCTCAGAGAGAAGAACGGCACATTGGCCTCACCGGCCACCGCCTTGGCCAGCAGGGTCTTACCGGTTCCCGGAGGGCCCACCAGAAGAGCTCCCTTCGGCAGCTTGGCACCGATCTTTGTATATTTACCCGGATTGTGAAGGAAGTCCACCATCTCCGAGAGGGTCTCCTTCGCCTCATCCTGTCCCGCCACATCCGCAAATGTGACGCCGGTCTTTTTCTCCACATATACCTTGGCGTTGCTCTTGCCGACACCGCCCATCATGCCGCCGCCCTTTCCGATACCGCGCATCACAAAAAACATCATGGCATATATGAGCGCAAACGGAAGCAGCCATCCCACCACAACCTGTGTGATCAGGGACGAACCGGAGTCGTCCTGCTTCTCAAAGTGAATGTCCGCCGCCAGCAGGCGGTTGGTCAGCTCGGAATCCGGAAAGACCACCGTGTAATATACGGTCTTCACCAGCGGATTCTCCTGCTTCTTCGGCTCAATGAGCACCCGGCTGTCCGTCAGCGTCACACTCTTAATCTCCTTCTTGTCCAGCATGTCGACAAATTCATCATAGGTGATTTTTTCCTGCTCGCCGTTCCGGTAACGGTTCATCACCGTCGAAAAAAGCACCGTAAGCCCCAGACAGATCACCAGCATAATCAACGCTGATTTCAGGTTCTTCTTTTTATTGGGGTCGTTATTCTGATTATTATTATTCATTTATTCCTCTTCATTCCTCCATGATGCGGCTGTATGCCGGCATATCCTCTCCCCGGACGCCGGCATGCTGCCGTATACACTGACACCTTCTTTCCCAGAGGCTGACAGGTACTTTACAGGTTCTCCAGCAGCTTCACCGCATCCTTCATATAATCTCTTTCTGTAAATTCTATCTTTCCTGCATCACAGGCAGCCGCCAGTTCCGGATCCATCGGAATCTTTGCCAGCACCGGAACCTGATACTGGGCCGCGATCTCATCAATATGGCTCTCGCCAAAGACATAGATCTTTCTGCCGCAGTCCGGACATTCCACATAGCTCATGTTCTCCACCAGACCGAGAATCGGGATATTCATCATTCTTGCCATGTTGGCGGCCTTCTCAACGATCATTCCCACCAGCTCCTGCGGGGAAGCCACGATGATGATGCCGTCCAGAGGCAGAGACTGGAAAATAGTCAGCGGTACATCGCCGGTTCCCGGAGGCATATCCACAAACATATAGTCAATGTTCTGCCAGAGGGTCTCTCCCCAGAACTGTTTGATCACTCCGCCAAGGACCGGTCCTCTCCAGATGACCGGATCTGTCTCATTAGCCAGAAGCAGGTTGACAGAAACCATATCAATACCCATGGCTGTGGAACCAGGAACGATCAGACCGTCGATATTTCCCACCAGATTCTCATGGACGCCGAACGCCTTCGGAATGGAAGGTCCTGTGATATCGCCGTCAAGGATCGCTGTCTTATATCCTTCCCGCATGGTCGCACAGGCAAGCAGGGAAGTTACCATGGATTTACCCACGCCGCCCTTTCCGGACACAATGCCGATCACTTTTTTTACGGAGCTTCCCTCGCTCAGTTTTACACGGAAATCTTCCGGGCTGCTCTGTCTTTCTGCGCAGTTTTCGCTGCAGGAACTGCAGTCATGTGTACATTCACTCATTTCTCTTTACCTCTCTTTCTCTATATGAGCGGATACAGCCGCTCCCCCTGTCACAGCTTTTCCCCTGAATGAGGGCAATGGTTCCGGGCATAAGATGGTCCGCCCGCTCCTTCACACTCAGGCCAGCTGCTCCATGATTTTTTTCATATTTTCTGTGATATCTCCCTCAAAGACCGCCGAGCCGCAGACAAAAATATCCACGCCGCATTCTGACAGTCTCTTTACATTGGAAGCATTGATTCCTCCATCCACTTCGATCTTGACAGACAGTCCTCTCTCGTCGATCATGGCGCGCAGCGCGCGGATCTTCTCATCGCAGTAGGAAATGTACTTCTGTCCCCCGAAGCCCGGATTCACCGTCATGAGAAGAACCATATCCAGTTCCTCCAGGACATAATCCAGAACATGGAGCGATGTGGACGGATTCAGGGAAACCGCCGCCTTCTTCCCGCAGGCCTTGATCTGCTGGATCACCCGGTCAAGATGCGTGCAGGCTTCCGCGTGAACGGTAATGATATCGGCGCCCAGACGCGCGTACTCTTCCACATATCTTCCCGGATCTTCCACCATCATATGCACGTCAAAAACCGCATCGGTGATCGGCCGAAGCGCCTTGATGACCGGTGTTCCAAAAGAAATCTGCGGAACAAACATTCCATCCATCACATCAATGTGTATATATTGTGCCCCCGCTTCCACGGCAGTAATCACATCCCGTCCCAGATCAGTGAAATCTGCTGATAAAATGGACGGTGCCAAAATAGTTTCTCTTTTATTCATAATTGATACCCCTTTTTTCAATGACCTTCCGGCCCTTGTACCATCATAACATAAATCATCGATACTGCAAGTCGAAAATCACAAAAACACGGAAAGTTCACGAATGAACAACTTTCAGCCGGGGTGCTCCCCTGGTGAAAGCTGAGCCTCCGGCGGATCGCAGAGGCGTGCAGATGAAAACTCCTTCGGAGCGCGCGCCCTGCGGCAGGTACGCTGGCGGCATACCTGGATCTTTTTTGCCGGAAAATCCGCAATACGCACGCGCATCCGCTTTGTGTATGTTATAATAAGACAAAAAAAGAAAGGAAGAATCATCTATGCAATTTTTTGCTCCAACCCGCGTCTATCTGGAAAAAGACTGCGTGGCAAATCATAAAAATGAACTGCTCTCTTACGGAAGCCGTGCTTTCATCATCACCGGAAAACATTCCTCCAAAGCCAACGGCTCCCTGGACGATGTTCTCTCCATTCTGGACGAAGCTTCCGTTCCATATCTCATTTATAATGATATCGAGGAAAACCCTTCCGTGGAGACCGTGACCAAAGCTGCCGGAATCGGAAAAGACTTTCAGGCAGATTTCGTCATCGGCATCGGCGGCGGTTCCCCGCTGGATGCCGCCAAGGCCATCGCCCTGCTCATAGCCAATCCACAGGAGGACGCCGGATGCCTCTACGAATCCAAAGAGCTGACAGCGCTGCCGGTCGTCGCCATCCCGACCACCTGCGGTACCGGTTCCGAAGTCACCCCGAACGCCGTGCTGACCCGGCACGCTTTTAAGACAAAAAAAAGTATCAGCCATAACATTTATCCAAAACTGGCTCTGGTGGATGGCAAATATCTCTCCTCCGCCAGCAGCAATCTGATCATCCACACGGCTGTGGACGCCCTCGCCCACTGCGTGGAGAGCCGTCTTCACACCAAAGCAAATGTATATAATCACATGTTTTCCGAGTACGGCCTTGCGCTCTGGAGCCGTCTGGTACCTGCTCTGACACAGCTGGCCGGACAGAAAGACAAGACTCCTGCGGATCTGTTATCAGAGGAGGACCGGGAGGCCCTTATGCTGGCGTCCACTGTGGCAGGTATGGCCATCGCCCAGACGTCCACGTCCCTGCCTCATGCCATCAGCTATGAGATCACTTACAATCAGGGCGTTCCTCACGGAATGGCCTGCGGCATTTTCCTCGCCGCCTACATGGACGAGTACGCCCGCAATAATGCGGAAGATGTCAACCGGGTCCTCTCGCTACTGGGCTTTCCTTCCACCGATGACCTGGGCGCCTTCCTGCGTAAGATTCTCGGCACCGTGACCATCACAGAAGCAGAATGTGATCTTTACGCGGATAAAGTCATGGCCAACGCTTCCAAACTGTCCACCTATCCGTTCGCCATTGACCGGGATGGTATCGTCAGGATCATCAGACGTTCCCTTACCATTACCGCATAACACCAGAGATATCAAAGAGGCTGTTTCACAGTGCAGCAAACCGGAGATTCCGGCTGCACTCTGTGTAAACAGCCTCTTTTTACATGTTGTTTCTTACAATGATATACTATCTTTCTATCGATATGCTATCTTTAATATTGCAGCGCCTCTTTGATGATGCGCTGCCTTGGTATGGTGGTATCTCTTCGATACGATGCCTATCTTCCCAGTACCTGGGCGATCTGGAATTCGTATTCATCCACGTCTTTTGCCATGCCCAGAGCATCCTCGATATCGTAATCGATATACTGGCCGTTTCTGTAACCTACCACACGGTTTGAAGCGCCGGCACATAATAAGTCAACAGCCAGTGCTCCCATGTAAGAAGCATATACACGGTCCTTTGCTGTAGGAGCGCCGCCTCTCTGCATGTAACCTAAGATCGTTGCTCTTGTCTCAACACCGGTTCCCTGCTCGATACGTTTTGCCATACCGTAAGAATGTCCGATTCCCTCTGCATTGATGATCAGATGATGTTTCTTTCCAAGAGCTTTCTTTTCCAGAATGCTGTCGATCAGTTTTGCTTCCAGTTTTGGACGGTTACCGTCAAAACGTTCCGGAATGATAATATCTTCCGCACCGGATGCGATTCCGCACCACAGAGCGATGTAACCTGCGTTTCTTCCCATAACCTCGATGATGGAACATCTCTCATGGGATGTGGAAGTATCACGGATCTTGTCAATGGCTTCCATTGCAGTATTTACTGCGGTATCAAAACCAATGGTATACTCTGTACAGGCGATATCCAGGTCGATGGTTCCCGGAAGAGCGACTGTGTTCACACCGTGCTGCGCCAGCTTCTGCGCGCCGCGGAAGGAACCGTCTCCGCCGATGACAACCAGTCCGTCAATGCCCTCTTCATGAAGAATCTCTGCTGCCTTTTTCTGGTATTCTTCCTGTTTGAACTCTTCACATCTTGCTGTGAAAAGTACTGTACCACCTCTGGAAATAATATCTCCGGTGAAGGTTCTGTCCATATCAAAAATCTCACGGTTCAGCAGACCGCTGTAGCCACGTTTAATGCCCTTTACTTTTACGCCTCTGTCCCATGCGGTTCTTGCCACAGCTCGGATCGCCGCGTTCATTCCAGATGCGTCTCCACCACTTGTCAAAATACCAATTGTGTCTACTGCACTTGTCTTACTCATAGATTACCTCCATAACTTTGTGTATTCCCTAAATTAAATTCTGTAGAAAAACCGGATGACTGGAAAATACATCCGGCTTTTCACTTGTCATATTATCTCTTTTTCTGGAATTTTTCAATACTCTTCTCAACAAGCTTTATATTTTTTTCTCCAAAAATATTCTCAAGTTCCCGCAGCACCTCCGCGTCTCCGGAGAGATTTTCGTAGGACGGAAGCCGCTTCACCGCCTTTTCTTCGCGGGAATATATAAGGATTTCCCGCTCTCCCGGGTGCTGACGTATCACATCATACAGCATGTTCTGTTTCTCCTGAAAATATCCGATATTCTGTACCTGGATCCATATTTCCTTTGGAACCTGATCCATGGAAATAACGAACTCCGCCATCAGCTTGCCATTTTCCTCAGAGACAGAAGCTCTTCCCTTCACATACACGGCCGTGTCCATGACCAGCAGATCTCTGTACTTCTGATAATCTCTCGGAAACAAAATGACTTCCACTGTTCCATAGAGATCTTCCAGAGTCACAAAGGCCATATTCTGATTCGTTTTGGTAAGTTTAACCGTTACGTTTGAAATCAGGCCGCCCACGATATAATTGCGTCCGTCTCTGACCACCGCCAGTCCGCTTTCCTCATCGGGCTCAAAATCTGTGGTTTTGGCGGTAATCTGCTTCTCCATGGACGCCATATAGTCCTGGAGAGGGTGTCCGCTTACGTATATACCCAGCACTTCTTTCTCAAAAGCAAGCTTCTGGGACTGCTCAAATTCACCCACATCCGGATACTGGATTTCGTATTCCTTTTTTTCTTCTTCCGAAAAGAAATCAAACAGCGACATTTGTCCCGTGATATTTTCTTTCTTTTCTCTGGTGACCTCATCGAGCACATAGGCGTATACCATCATCATCTGTCTCCGGGTGGCTCCCAGACTGTCCAGGGCGCCCGCCTTGATCAGGTTCTCAATGGTCCGCTTGTTGATCTCTTTCGAGGTCAGACGCTCCATGAAATCTTTCAGATTCCGGTATTTTCCGTGAGCTTCCCGCTCCTCGATCATCACATCGATGACATTCTTTCCCAGACTCTTGATGGCGCTCAGGCCATAGCGGATGGCGTTGCCGGAAACGGAGAATCCGCTCTCTCCCTCATTGATATCCGGCTGCAAGATCCCGATGCCCATGCTCCGGCAGGTGTTGATATATTCCGTGATCTTCTTCGGATTGGTGATCACCGAGGTCAGCAGCGCCGCCATAAATTCCAGCGGATAATGACAGCGGAGCCACGCTGTCTGATAGGCTACCACCGCATAGGCGGCAGCGTGGGATTTGTTGAAGGCGTACTTGGCAAAATCAATCATCTCGTCAAACACGTGGTTGGCCACATCCTCCGGGATTCCCCGCCTGATACAGCCTTCCACGCCCTCTTCCTCATTGCCGTAGACAAAATTTGCCCGCTCCTTGGCCATCACGTCGGCCTTTTTCTTGGACATGGCACGGCGCACCAGATCACTTCTGCCCAGGGTATAGCCGGCCAGTTTCATAACGATCTGCATGACCTGTTCCTGATAGACGATACAGCCGTAGGTCGGCTCCAGTATCTCCTCCAGCTCCGGACAGCTGTAACGAATGCTGTCCTTATTATTCTTTCCTTTGATATATTTCGGAATAAAATCCATCGGCCCCGGCCGGTACAGGGAGATGCCGGCGATGATATCTTCCAGATTGCCCGGCTTCAGCTCCCGCATGAAAGACTTCATGCCGGCACTCTCCAGCTGGAACACACCGTCTGTCTTAGCCTGACCGATCATCTCGTAAACCTCCGGATCATCATAGTCGATGGCATTGATATCCAGCGGCTGTCCGGTTTTTTTCTCCACCATGCGCACCGCATCCTGGATCACCGTCAGAGTCCTCAGACCCAGGAAATCCATTTTGAGAAGTCCCAGCTCCTCGATGGTGGTCATGGTAAACTGAGTGGTGATCACATTATCGGCGCCTCTGGAGAGAGGAACAAATTCATCCAGCGGTTCTGAACCGATCACCACGCCGGCGGCGTGAATGGAGGTATGTCTCGGCAGTCCTTCCAGACGCATGGACATATCGATCAGATTCTTCGTCACCTCGTCGGCCTCATAAGCCTGCCGCAGCTCCGGATTATGCTTCAGTGCCTTTTCGATGGTAATCCCCAGCTCCATAGGAATCATTTTCGCCACCTTATCTACCTGCGCATACGGAATATTCATGACCCGTCCCACGTCCCGCACCGCCATACGGGCAGCCATGGTACCAAAGGTGATGATCTGCACCACCTTGTCCTTGCCATATTTTTCATACACATAATCAATGACTTCCTGCCGCCGCTCATAGCAGAAGTCAATATCAATATCCGGCATGGACACACGTTCCGGATTCAGAAAACGTTCAAAAATCAGCTGATACCGAATGGGATCGATATTGGTGATCTCCAGACAGTAGGCCACAATGCTTCCCGCCGCAGATCCCCGTCCCGGTCCCACGGCAATATCCTGACTTTTGGCAAACCGGATAAAATCCCATACAATAAGGAAGTAATCCACATACCCCATATTTTTTATGGTGTCAAGTTCATAAGCCAGACGCTCTTTCAAATCTTCCGGCGGCGGGTCGCCATAACGCTTCACCAGCCCTTTTTCACACAATTCCTTCAGATAAGAAAACGCATCATACCCTTCCGGCACATCAAACTTCGGCACCTTCTGCTCTCCAAAAACAATCTCCACATTGCACCGCTCCGCGATCTTGTGGGTGTTCTCCAGCGCCTCCTTCGCATAAGGAAAGACCTTCTGCATCTCCTCTTCTGATTTCAGGAAAAACTGTCCCCCCTCATAGCGCATCCGGTCCTGGTCAGTGACCAGCTTTCCGGTCTGGATACACAGGAGAATATCATGAGGCACCGCATCTTCTTCCTTAATATAATGCACATCGTTGGTGACCACCAGCGGAATATCCAGCTCCTTAGACATGCGCATGATCACCGAATTCACCTGGGTCTGCTGCCGCAGTCCGTGATCCTGCAGCTCCAGAAAGAAGTTGCCCTGTCCAAACAGCTCGTTCATTCTCCGTGCCGCGGCCCGGGCGCCCTCATAATCTTCCTTTAATATCTTGTTGGGAATCTCACCCGCCAGGCAGGCGCTCAGCGCGATGATCCCCTCGTGATACCGCTCCAGGATCTCATAATCCACCCGCGGCTTATAGTAGTATCCTTCCGTAAAGCCCCGGGTGACGATCTTCATCAGGTTCTTGTATCCCTGGTTATTCTCCGCCAGCAGCACCAGATGATAATATCTGTCATCCCCTCTGCTCTGTTCCCGGTCAAAACGGGAGCCGGGAGCCACATAGATCTCACAGCCGAGAATAGGCTTCACTCCCACTTCTTTTGCCTTTTTATAAAAATCGATCACACCGTACATGACTCCATGGTCCGTGATGGCAAGGCTGTCCATGCCCAGTTCCTTAGCCCGGGGCAGAAGCTCACTGATCTTGCTGGAGCCGTCCAGCAGACTGTATTCCGTATGCACGTGCAAATGTGTAAACGCCAACGGCTTCACCTCCTGTTTTTCTCAAATGTAAAAGAATCCGTCCTGAATCTTCCGGGATTCAGAACGGATATCCTGGCAGGCCGCCTTTCGGGGCCCGGTGTGCAGTGCTGATCAGGCGGAATCTCATCCGCGCAAATACCTACTCTGACAAAGTCGGATGCAGTATTCCGTAATTATCAGTCGCAATCAGATTATAAAAGGTGCTGGTATTGTCTTCCGGTGCCGGGTTCAATTTCTGATAAAAAGAGAATCCGACTCCGCCGATAATGCAGATCAGACACAGATACCCGATCCACTTGACTGCTCTGCTCTTTCTTTTCTCCTTGGCAATAATCTTTTTGCGGTTCTTTTTATATTCTTTCTGTTTGTCCACCTTTGCCTGGCTCATCTGCCTCATCTCGCTTTCTGCTCATCTTTTTCATCTGCATTTATTATACCGAATTCTTTTCTTCCCCGCAAGAATTATATCCTTGTTGTTTTTAAAATATATGCGTTTTCCGGACATCCGCCGCCGGCTCTGCAGTTCTGAAAGATCGGGATCACTGTTCTGAGGTATCGTCTCCGTCATCCTCATAACGCCGCAGCAAATCCACAAACCGCTTTGCGGTCAGATGCGGCCTCGTGATGGCACTGCCCACCACCACTGCGTGGGCGCCCAGATACATACATTTCATGGCATCCTCCGGTGTGTTGAGATGCCCTTCCATCATCATATACACATCCTGACCGAAATCCCGGCACATGCGGGCAAACTCCCGGTAATCCGGACACGGCCGGTCCTGCGTGTAGTCCGTATAGCCGCAGAGAGTCGGCGCCACAATGTCTGCCCCCAGCTCCACTGCCCGTTTGGCCTCCTCATAATTGGACACATCTGCAAATGTGATGGCCTCCGGAATCGCTTCTTTTACCTGCGGCAGCAGCTTCCAGGCAATGGTCTTCTCGTGGGTCAGCCTCCCGGTACAGTCCATGGCAATAATATCCGCCCCGGCCTCCCACACCGCTTTTGCAGCTTCCAGGGTCGGTGTGATATAAACGCCGGTATCTTCATTCCATATTTTGTACAATCCGATCACCGGCAGCTGCACCGCCTCCCTGATCTGCCGGATCTGCTCCGGGGTGTTGGCCCGGATACCCACGGCACCGGCCCATTTGGCGGCCTCCGCCATCTTCACCGCCATATCTTTCGTATAGATCGGATCCTCCGGCTGCACCTGGCAGGATACCACCAGTCCTCCCCGCAGAGATTCCAGGATCTCTCTCTTTCTTTTATCCGTTGTTTTCATGGTATTCTCCTTCCTCGTCTGTCAGTATTTTCTGTTTTCAAATATCCTCTGTCTCTTCTGATGTTCTTTCCTTTCTCAGATATCTTATCACAGTTTGCATCTATACGGAAAGAAAGAGAAAAATAAGATAAATATCTCTTTTCCTTTTTGATTCGATATGATATACTTCTGTTAGAAAGAAAGAGGTGTTTCAAATGACAGAACGACAGTCCAAACTCATAAAATTGGTAAACATTTATCAAAAGATTGAAGTGAGCCGTCTGGCTGAGCTTCTTGACGTGTCCCAGGTCACCATCCGCAAGGATCTTGATCATCTGGAAGACGAAGGACTGCTGACCCGTGAACATGGATATGCGCTCATCAAGAACGCAAACGATATCAATACCCGCCTGACGATCAACTACGACACCAAGCTGAAAATCGCCACCAAGGCGGCAGAAATGGTTTCCAACGGGGAGACTGTCATGCTGGAATCCGGTTCCACCTGCGCCCTGCTGGCCGAACAGCTGGCGAAGCTGAAAAAGGATATCACCATCATCACCAATTCCGCCTACATCGCCATCCGTATCCGGGAGATGCCGGTACGCAAGGTCATCCTGCTGGGCGGAGAATATCAGAAAGAATACCAGGGCATGGTCGGCCCCCTTGTCCGCAAATGTGCCAAAGAGTTTTTCGTGGACAAGTTTTTTGTGGGCACCGACGGTTTTATTCCGGATGCCGGTTTTACCTGCGACGATCTGATGCGGGTGGAGACTATGAAATACATGGCTAACTCCGCCAACCGGACCATCATTCTGGCAGATTCCAGCAAGTTCTCTCAGAAGGGCGTTGTCATCCAGTCCACCTTTTCCGATATAGACACTCTTTGTACTGATTCCGGAATCTCTGCGGAGATCGCAGATATCCTGACCCGGAACAATATTCATGTTGAAATAGCAGAATAAGGGCAGCCGTTCAGTCATACGCCGCCAGAGCGAAAGAGGCGTTAAAACTGAATGGTTACGAATAAGGAGTTTATATGTTTCGAATACCAAAACGTTTTTTATGCCTGCTGTCCGCCGGTATCCTTTTTGCCGGCGCCCAGCCGGGCTTTTTTGTTACTGCACAATCTCAGATTTCCCCGGCTTCTTCATCCTTGGCAGTTTCTCAGGTTTCCCAGGCGGAACCTCTGGCCATGACCACAGAGGAGACGAGAAGCATTCCGGGAAGTTCGCATCTGATGATTTTTTCCTGTTTAAGCTCCAGTCCCGCCACGGCATCCGTCACCCCGGAGGGCGTCATCACCGCCCGGTCCGCCGGCAGTGCCACAATCTTGTACAACACGGTGGAAGGCTTTCACAGCCTTCGTGTGACGGTTTCCGACGCCGCTGAAAACAGCGGACAGAAAAGCAGCGGCACAACCGGGCAGCCGGAAGCTTCCATTCCTGTGGAACTTTCTGATCAGGTGCTTTTTATGGAACCCGATGATTCCTACACGCTGACACTGTCCGGCGATCTTTCCGCCGCCAGGAAGGCATCTCTCCACTGGGAAAGCAGCGACAGCAGCGTGGCTGATGTGGATGCCTCCGGGGAAATCACCGCCCGCGGCAAAGGTTCCGCTGTCATCACCTGCACCAGCAGAGACAGCAGCGATTCCGTCTCCGTCAACGTGGTGACCCGGGACTACGATGGCAATGCCTGTGATTTTTCCATTCTCACCGCCGGCGGCAGCACCCGAACCTACCGTCTGTACAAACAGAACGCCCACAACTACCCAAAATATGAGAATTATCTGGCCTGGCACGGCTGCGCCACCTGTTCTCTGACCTCCGTACTGGGCGCTTACAATCCGGACTACGCCGGCATACTGCCAAATGAAGTCATCGACGGTCCGGAAAAGGATACCGTCAGCCCGGATGCCTGGAACCGCGAACATAAAGAGCGCTCTCTGCCAAAGCAGATGCCGCTCTCCATGTATGGTATCAGTTCCATATTGGAAAAACATGATGTGACTGTGGATTATGTCCGCACCTATTCTTCCGACGAAGAGGCCTCCGCCGACATCCTCAGTCATTTAAAAACCGGCAATCCGGTCATCTTTGAAGTCCGCCAGAAGAGCAATAAAACCGGCAAAAAGAGTTCCCGCTGGACCAATTCCTATCACACTATGGTGCTCCTTGGAGTGCTCACCAACGGCAAGGTCCTGGTCTACGACCCGGTGGACAAAAACTGGAAAAATAACGGGAACCGAATCACCATCACCGACTTAAGCGATGTGATGGAATTCATGTTCCCGTGCACAAAAATGGACAAAGCTATGTATTATAACGGCGCCGCCTCCGACGGCGGTTATATCAAAGTCTTTGATTCAGCGGAGTAATCGGTATCCGCCCGTTCCGGCAGCAGTCCATGGCAGAATAACCGGTGTCTGCAGTTTATCTCTGCCATTCATATCCGCCATTTATACCTGCGGCGTTTCCACGGAAGCCGGAATCTGCCGCAGGATCTTCATGACACCGTCTTCATCATTGGAGGCGGTGATATATTTTGCAATCTCTTTCAACTTTGGATGCGCATTTTCCATGGCATAGCTTTCCCCGCAGCTCAACAGAAGATCGTAGTCATTGAGGTAATCCCCAAAGGCCATGGATTCCTCCTTCTTTATATGAAGACTCTCCTCAATGGCCTCCATGGCGGAGCCCTTGCTTACCGAGCGGTTGGCCACGTCGATCCAGCTGTCGCCGGACAGTACCGCTGCGATGGTCTCCGGGATGCCCGACAGGCTGTTATACACCTCTTCTGCCCTATACTCGTCTATAAAAACAGCAATCTTTGCGATGATATCCTTTCCGATACACTCTTCCAGCGAATCCACAAACTCAAGGCTGTGATAATACATACGTCCGTTTTCTTCCGCCAATCCGGAACTATGCTTCATGTACGCCGCCTTCGCTCCGCACAAAATCAGATCCAGCCCCGGCATGGCTCCAAAATACTCAATACACCAACGGATATCTTCCTCAGATATCGCATTGCTGTAGATCATCTTTCCCTGCTTAAACACAAAACTGCCGTTGTCAGCCACATACATCAGGCACTCATTAAGAGATGGAAACATATCCCTGAGCGTCGCATACTGTCTGCCGCTGGCAAGCACCGTCTGGATCTCCGGATGGGACAGCACCCAGCTCTCAAAATCTGCCGGAGCGTTCTTCCCGCTGTCCAACAAAGTTCCATCCATATCCACAGCCACCAGTTTTACATTTTTATTCACCATCACTGTTCTCCTTTTTTCTGTAAATATTCTCTTTTTCCATCATAGGCATTTTTAGATAATACCACAACAATATAGAAAAAACCAGCCGGATTCATTTCCCGGCAAAAAAGTCCCGGGATATTCCCGGAACTTTCCGATACTTCCAAACCATTTATTTTAAGTCAGCCGCTCAATGCCGCCCGTCATGGTCAGGATCTCCATGGCGATAAAGAGCAGCATCCACACTGCCGTAAAAGCATACACATAATATTTCCGCGAGGTATTGTTCCGGCTGAAGTACGCCGCAATACGCTTCCGGTGCCGTACCAGCAGAACACATCCTGCCACGCACAGCCCGCCGATCACAAGGACATACACCAGCTGCTGGCCGCTCTCCGGCATTCCTTTCAACAGCCGTGTAAACATATCTCCAAACAGCAGATTATTCATCACATGCAGAACCATTGAAACATAGATGGAGTATTCCATGGCTGCGTATCCAAAGACCAGGCCCACCAGAAACGCAAAGATTCCCTGGAGCAAGTTGCCGTGCATCAGTCCGAATATTGCTGACGATACCAGAATGGCAAAAGTCTTGCCGTATCTCTGCAGACTTCTCATGACAAAGCCCCGATAGATGATCTCTTCGACAACCGGCCCAAAGATTCCGGCATACAAAACCATGGACAAGGTCTGACTGGTTTTCGTGGCCGTTTCTATGGAACTCATCATGCTGTAACCCAGCTGATTGGCCGCCGCCTCGGCGCCCGCTGCCATCAGAGAAAACAGAACCTGCGCCGTCATCATAAAGCAGAGCAGTTCGATAAATCTCCCTGCCCGCGGCATTTTCCCCGCCGCGAACATCGGTCTCAGCAGATGATCTCTCCGAAAATACAGCAGCAGAACCGTCGTTCCGATGAGAACAGCCAGGATACTGGAACTGCCGGAATGCAGAAGTTCTTTCAAAAGCGCGTCCACCGCGGCATCCTGCTGTGCTCCGGCCGGCTGCTTTACAAGCACCATGACGGTCTTTGCGATCATGTCCCCCACCACCACGAGCAAAATGAGGATATTATAGAGCAAAACTCCTCGCATCACATGATTGATATGTTTTTTCATATGCTGTTTCTTTGATCGTATTTTTATTTCTGTTACGTTCTTATCTTTCATATACTGCCTCCGTTCTCCCCGCCTGTCATTATCAGGGTGTGTTGTTCTTGTCTGCAGTATATGATATATTCTCCCGGCACAGGCAGGAATTGTTGTGAACGGCCCTTATTTTGTTGCGAACGGATCCTGTTTTGTGGTAAACAGCGCCGCCTCCAGAGTGAAAACGCCTTCACTGACATTTCTTTCGATATGCCCCATATATTTTTCCGCGGCTCTTTCCATATTCATAATGCCAAAACCATGCCAGTCCGCGTCGCCCTTACGGGTAGTCCCGGCCGCCAATATCTTTTCATCGCCCTGCACCGGATTTTCAAACCGGAACAGCCACATATTCCCCTGCCCGGCAATCTTCACCCGAATCCACTTTTCTTCCAGCTCTGAATGTTCCAGATATTCCAGCGCATTATCCAGGGCATTGGAAAAAATCGTACAGATATCCAGCATCTCCACACCGCAGTCCTGCGGCAGCCTGCCTTCCACTTCCATGACGGCTCCCAATTCTCCGGCCCTGCGGTTCTTTTCATTTAAAATAGCGTCGGCAATGTCATTGCCACATTGAATCCCCACCTCGCTGCGGGCCAGTTCTTCTCCCAGCTGCGCCAGGTAATCGCGAATCTCGTTATTTTTCCCCTCCCCGGCCAGCACGGACAGAACCGCATAATGATTCTTCATGTCATGGCGCACTCTTCTTACTTCCTGCTGCGCCTGGCGGTACGCTTTGAAATGTTCCAGCTCCGCATTCAGATATCGTTCTGTCAGCTGTGCCTCTCTCTGATAATATTCCTTTTTGCTTCCCTGCATCACAAAGGCGATCACCGCCACAGCCAAAAGAGCGATACTGATGCTTCCCGTCATCAGGAACAAAATGCGCCAGCCGCCGCCCAGTTCATATCCCGACACATTTTCCATGACGCCGATCAAAACCACCGCCATGAAGAATACAAAAACGCCGCCCAGGTTCAACAGCCACCGTTCACCCCGGCTCAGCCTGCGGTATTCCCACTGACTTTTGAGCTGTTTCCGAAAACGGCGGCCTCTCCTCCAGAATACCAGCAGCGCCAGACAAAACGCCACATCCATGGCATAGGTGAATCCTTCGCTGCTTTTGGCTCCGGTAAACACACAATAAAGCGAGGTGCTGGCCGCCACCAGCATAAACAGATAACCGGAAATGGGCAGGAAAAGGAACATGCCCCGCAGCCGTCTTTCCTTCCGGGTAAGGAACACATACAGACAAAAAAAGGCCAGGGGCCACAGGACCTCTGCCGCCTCCGGCCTGCCGGGAACCAGTCTGAAACCTATGAGAAACACCAGAACACTTCCGCCAAACAGATACGTACTCCGCTTTCGTGCAAATCCCGGCTCCATATAAATGTAATGGTAACACAAAATCATCGAGAGCAGCATCACACTCCCGCTGAACATTTCATAAATATCCATAAACGGCATATCATTTCTCCCGCAGATACCGGGTCATCTTTTCCCGGAACAATTCTCTCCGGCGGCCGCTGACCGGCAGCGTTCCGCCATCCTCCATCAAAACATTTTTTCCGTCAAAGGAACGGATATGAGACAGATTCACGATATAACTCCGGTGAACCTGAAAAAAGGAATCCTCCGGCAGAGAGGCGGACAGATCCTTCATCCGTCCCCGCATCAAAAAGCTTTCTCCCTCTGTCAGAATATTTAAATAAACATTTTCACTCTTTATATAGAAAATATCTTCACAATCCACATACACTTCCCGGTCCCCGGTGGGAATCTTCAGCTTATGACGGGCCGCCGTCAGAGAGCTCCGCTCCACCGCCCGGAGCGCTTCCACCAGCTTTTCCTGCCGCAGAGGCTTCGCCAGGAAGCGAAAAGCCTGCACCTCGTACCCTTCCATGGCCAGCTCCGTGTGACTGGTAAGAAGAAGGACAGGAAGGTCCGGATAATCTGCCCGAAGACGCCGGGCCGTCTCCAGCCCGTCCATCCCCTTCATCTCAATATCGAGGAAAATGCAGGCGGCCTCTTCCGGCTCCCTCTCCATCGTCCGCAGCAGCTCTTCGCCCGAAGAGACGGAGAGAATCAGCACGTCAAGACTCTGATAATATTCCCTCAGACGTTTTTCCAGGTCTTCACAGATATATTTTTCATCATCACAGACTATGATCTTCATTCTGATACTCTCCTGTCTTTTCACATTTCCGTTTTTACCCGCTGCTGCCTGTATTTTGCCAGCTGCTCCACTCTTTTTCTCACACGAACGTGCTTTATTTGTTTTCCGGCTTTGCCGCAGGGTGGGTCAGTCCTTCTTCTTCCAGAGCTTCGCAGAACTCCTGAAGTCCCATCATACCCAGATCCTGTTTGTCATTTTCAGCGTCACGTTTTCTCACGGAAACCATCTGCTGTTCTTCTTCCTTGGCTCCCACAATGAGCATGTACGGTACTTTGGCCAGTCTCGCCTCACGAATCTTGTATCCAAGCTTCTCATTACGCTCATCCAGCTCCGCACGGATATTTTTTGCCTTCAGCTGACGAAGCACCTCATTGGCATATTCCGCATGTTTTTCTGATACCGGAAGGATTCTCACCTGCACCGGAGACAGCCACAGCGGGAACTTACCGGCGTAATGCTCGATGAGGATACCGATGAACCGCTCAATGGAACCAAAAACAACCCGGTGAATCATGATCGGACGGTATTTCTCTCCATCGGCTCCGATGTATTCCGCCTCAAACCGCTGCGGCAGCTGGAAATCCAGCTGGATCGTACCGCACTGCCAGGTTCTTCCAATGGAATCCTTCAGATGGAAGTCCAGCTTCGGGCCGTAGAACGCACCGTCTCCTTCATTGACCACATAATCCATACCCATATTTTCAATGGCCTGACGGAGAGCGTCCGTTGCCATCTCCCAGTCTTCGTCGCTTCCCATACTGTCTTCCGGTCTTG